>Ga0315295_10003536_pt1 | contig 13295 bp, 15 predicted proteins | sample YL17G14_0_MG_FD_204453 | JGI IMG/M metagenome (GOLD analysis project Ga0315295, IMG submission 204453) | Sediment microbial communities from Yellowstone Lake, YNP, Wyoming, USA - YL17G14_0 | ecosystem: Environmental > Aquatic > Freshwater > Lake > Sediment | place: USA: Wyoming | collected... | reverse complement strand
CTGCTCATCGTTGCGGCGATAGAGAAGAAATACCTGGCAGGAGAGTGCATATCGGACTGATACGTGTGGTATAATTCTGTCAATCTATTTGGCTGGGAGCCGCGCGCAAGCCCCGCACCCGGCAACGAGATCACCGCATTACGCGCCCATCTTCGAGACGAAGGTGGGCGCAATTATTTAACTGGAGATGACGAGATGTCAGACACAGATACGGAAACACAGGTGGAAACCCAGGTGGAGACCGCCCCCGCACCCAAGACCGAGACGGTCAAGGATGAGTTCGACCCCGCCCGCGCAATGCGTACCATTGAGGCACTGCGGGCAGAGATCAAGGAGCTGAAACCGAAGGCGAAGAGAGCCGATGAGTTGACCGCCGAGGAACAGAAGCGCAAGGAAGCAGAGCTATCCGAAGCGCAGAAGTTGTCAAAGCGATTGGCTGAGACGGAAGCAGAGTTGAAACAGTTGCGGATCGACAGACTACGCCGGGACGCAGCCGCCAAGGTTGATTTGCCCCTTGTGTTCGCTGACAGGCTGGTGGGTGAGACGCCCGAAGAGCTGGAAGCGGACGCGAAGAAAATACTGGAGGCGCTTCCCAAGGCGCCGAAAACACCGAACATAGGCGCCACTAATCCCGGCCCGGCTGCAAGCCAGGGCGAGACTGTAACGCAACAACTGGCGCGTATCCATGGCCAAAGCATCAACCCCTTCGACCCTTCCTGGGCGAAAGACCACGGCGGGGGCGTTGTGATACACGAGAAGCCTTTGGCTAAACAGGAGCAATAACATGGGCGTACAAATGAACACTGAGGCAGATATTGCCTCATTCGTCAATACCGTCTGGGCTGATGCCCTCGTTATTGCCCGTGAGAACAACGTCATGCAACCCCTGGTTCGCAACTTTGGTGATGTGAACGGGCTGGCTGTGCGTAAGAATGCGAAATACGGCACGGCTACCTTCAGCCAGATCACCGAGCTTGACGACCTGACCGGCCAGGCTTTCACCCCTGCTGTTGACCAGACCCTTACCCCATACGAGTACGGCGCGCAGTTCTTCATCACTGACAGCCGCCTTGAAAGCGACATCTTCAGCTTACGCTCAGATGCTGCACTGGAGTTAGGCCGGTCATACGGGCAGAAGGTTGACAAATACCTGGTGGGTCTGTTCCCCTCCTTCACGGGTGGGAGCGCAGGTGGGACCACAACGAACATGACGTGGGCAAGTTTCGTCACGGGCATTGGCTTAATGCGGCGCGCACAAGCACCGCTGCCATATACGGCTGTTTTGTCACCTGAGCAATGGTTGTGCCTTGGCACCGCTGTTGCCCCTGGAATTGCAATGACTAACAGCCCAACAGTTGTAGACGAGTTCGCTCGCCGCTACTTTGTCGGAAACGTGGCTGGCGTTGACATCTTCATTGATGCCAATATCACCGCAGCCGCAACGGTAGCAGGCGGGATCTTCAGCAAGGAAGCGCTTGCGCTTGACATGCGCAGACCGTTCCGGCTGGAGCCCGAGCGCGACGCATCCCGGCGCGGTATCGAGTTGAACGTCTCTTCAATCTTCGCTTATGGCGTTTGGCGACCACAGTACGGCGTGGTATACCTGACCGCTGGTACTGCACCACTGGTATAAGGGAGATGTGACATGGCCTTCGAAAATCAGCAAGTTACTGTCTTAATCCCCCTTGGTATGGGCACTGCTGCCGCAGCAGGAACCTCTCTTCAACCTATCCTTGCACTCCCAGGAACATCCGAATATGCCGGGGGTATCACCATTACTAAGGTATGGTATGCCACCAACAAAGCGGTTGCGTCTGGGTCTGCCCCGACGGCTGAACTGATCTCGTTGACATCGACCGGCGGAACGGTGGCGATCATCTGCACCGCCCTGGCTTCGGCAGCCTGGACCGCTGGCACGCCCGTTGTCGGTACTCTGGTGGCAGGCAAGGAGTTTGTGCCTGGTACTGTGTCCTACATCGGTGTCAAGATCGGACACGAAACCTTATCAGCGTATGAAACCAGCCTTGCGGTTGGTATCAACTACGTTTCAGGACGTGCCGACAAATAACTAACCTTACCGCCGGGCTTGGGTCTGTCTCATCCTCCAGCAGACCGACAAGGGGTAGCCGCGCCCCGCCCGGCGTGTGCGGCATCATGGAGGATGTAAAATGAGGATAATGATGTTGAGCAATGCTCCCTGGAGTCCATCAGGCTACGGGCAGCAATGCAGGATATTTCTACCACGCCTGGCGGATCTCGGGCATATAATGGCAATAACGTGTTTCTATGGGTTGGAAGGCGGCGTCGTCAATATGGGTAAGTTCCTATGCTACCCGAAACGCTTCCACCCATACGGTAATGACGTAAGCGTAGCACATGCAGCAAGTTTCAACGCCGACATAATGATCTCACTCATGGACACCTGGGTAATGAACCCCGAAGAATACCCTAAGCAATTGCGCTGGATCCCCTACTATCCGGTCGACCACGACCCGATGCCACCCATCGTGCGCAGCAAGATAACCCAGGCGTACAAGCGCATCACGTTCAGCCATCACGGGGTAGAGATGACCCACCAGGCTGGGCTCGACTGCTACTATATCCCGCACGGGATAGAGACGGACGTATTCAAGCCCAAGGATAAGAAAGCCGCCCGTGAGAAGATGGGCATACCGGATGGTAAGTACATCGTCGGAACGGTTGCAATGAACAAGGGCAACCCGAGCCGTAAGTGCTTCGTTGAAATGATGGAGGCGTTTAGAAACTTCCATGAGCGCCACCCGGACAGCGTGTATATCCTACAGACCGACCGGGGCGAGGGGGTAGAGGGGATGGTCAACCTGCCCGAGCTGGTGCGCAACCTGGGACTGATAGACGGGCAGGATGTAATCTTCTGCAACCAGTATCAGAATATCCTTGGCTTCTCGCCTGATTACATGAGCGACTTCTATAACTGCATGGACGTGCATTTGATAACGACCAGGGGCGAGGGGTTCGGTATCCCGGTGCTGGAGGCGCAAGCCTGCGGCGTTCCTGTCATCACAGGTGGATGGACGGCGTGCAAGGAACTGTTCTTCACCGGGCAACTGTTAGATCCCGAGAAAGACGCCGACCGGGAATATACTGGGTTAGCGAGCTACAACTACCGACCGCGGGTTGGGTCCATCGACGCAGCCCTGGAAGAGGAGTATCAGCATCCGTCAGACGGTAGCGTGGGGGTTGTGAGAGCGCAGGATTACAATGCCGACCTCGTGACCGAGAAATACTGGAAGCCGATCCTGGCTGAGATTGAAGGAGGTCTGCAATGATTGACCGCCCTCAACTCAAGGATAGTGTAATCTTACAACAGGCCTGGCAGATCGGGCCGTTTGCTGACATGCTGCGCCTGACATATCAACGCACGGCCGCGTACGCGTGGGCGCACGGGATGGAGTATATCGCCTGGGCAGGCAGCCTGAAACCTGAGATGTGGCCTGGGGGCTGGGGCAAGATATGGCTGATGCGCCTTATGCTGGATCAGGGTTATAAGCATGTGTTCTGGATTGACACCGACGCAGCCATAGCCAATATGGAATGCGACCTGCGCGACGGGCTGCCGGAAGGCAAGCTAATTGGCGCGTGCGAGCATTGGGCGGAGAGCTGGTTCCCGCAGCTCGACATACCCAGGCATTACAACGTGGGTGTGTTGTTTCTCAGGAATGACCCGCGCACCAAGGCATTTCTTGATGATTGGATCTCACGCTACCCAGGCCACCAACGCTGGTTAGAGCAGGGATCATTCAACGAGATGGTGACGGGCGAGTATACTGACATCTTCCACCCGCTTGACGCAACCTGGAACGCAACCTACAACGTCAACGAGGTGGAACAGCCTAATATCATGGCATGGCACGGGGTCATGCCTGAGAGCAAACGCTTCGCGATGATGCGCGAGGTATTCAAGGACGATCACCTGAGGTTCAGGGTATGAGCCCCTTCCGGTCGGCCAAGCAGCGCAAGTTCATGTACGCTCGTCACCCGAAAATAGCTAAACGGTGGGCGAAGAAATATGGGGCGAAGATACGCCCTAAAAAACGAAGGAGATAAACCATGGCTAAGTGGGCTTATAACGGTATTGCAGATTGGGGATTAAACAGCGGCTTTCAACAGGTCGCCAACCGGGTAGCGATTGCGACCGCTGCCGTTGTGTCGTATGCTAACTTCGGATCGTATGCAGTCGGAACGCTGGCTTGCGCTTCTGCCAATTTCACGCTTGGCACGGGCGACACCAACGGGCGCAAGTTGACCTACGGCCCGGCGACTATCGTTGTCGGTACGAGTGGAACGGTCAATCATGTTTGCTTCGCCGCCACGACTGGATCGGGTACTCTGGTGTTTGTTGGTACATGCGCGCCGACCGCAGTTACTGCGGCAGGTACTGTGATCCTGGCTGCCTGGGATGTAGACGAAATTAACGATCCGACTTAAGGGGTAGCGTTATGGCGCAAGCCACTAAGTTGACTACAGAAGTCAATGGTCTCGAAATATCCATTGACTATAATGTTGCCAATATGAGATTAACACAAGTGAGTTGGATAATATTGGCAGGATATTTGGCGCGTGTGCGTATCTGGAATGGTAGTAACTTAGTTGTGGATCGTAGTATCCTGGGTGCATCTACTGATTCTCAGAATATCCCCGGAAATATTACTATGGTTGAGGAGATTATTGATGGAATAATCTACATTGTTCTTCCGCCCGAAATTAATTATATATTGAACCTGGAAAGTATCGGCTAATGGCTATAAATTTTGTACAGGCACACAGCATCGGAATAGCAGAGGGTGGTGGTAGTAATCTTACCCTATCCTCTTTTGATGTTGGAAGCGGGGCTAATAGAACACTGGTGGCGATTGTAACGCTGGAGGACATCGATCTTCCTTCTCCGACTGTATCCAGTGTAGTATTCAACGGAACTGAGAACTTCACCTATCGTATCAGATCTACTCATAATTGGGCTACATCAATCGATGATGTTATAGAAATATGGACATTAGATAATCCCACTAATACTACAGCGAATATAGTAGCTACAGCATCCGAGTCGGTTGACGCTATAACGCTTCACGTACTTGAATATACAGGTGCGAACAATGGCGTTGGGGCAAATACTGGTACTTCGGGGGGGAATATTGCTAGTGCATCGGTAAGTATTACGACGTTAGCCTCTACCAGTATAATTGTTGGAGGCGTCACCTGTTATGAGTCATTAAATGGTGGAGGATTTACTGCAACTGGAGGCGCTACTGAAAGATCGGAAGACTTAGGTTCCGCACACTCAACCCCCGGTTCTGGATGTTCTGATGATAAAGCCGCAACTGGAGGAGCAGATACATTAGATGTAACTATTTCCACAGCTTGTAACTGGGCAATGGCAGCCATTGAACTCAAGGCCGCCAGCGGTGCTACCAATATCACCGTTGCCGAAGGTGTCCAGGCTCAGGTTAGCGATGCAGCATCTCTATCGGTTGTAAGCTCCGGCCCATCGGGTACAGAGAGCGTCCAGGCGCAGTTATCCGACCGGGCTATTCTGTATTCAATAGGCGTAGCCAGCCAGGGGCCGTTATACCCGACGGTAGCATCTGAACAGGCGATATCACCCTATAACGCCCATAACTGGGTGGCGACCTCGATTAATAATATCCGGGCTGATGATACGGCTTATGCCAGTATCGTAGCGAACACGTTTGACACGGGCACGATAAGCCATTTCCTGGTGGGGCAGTCATTCGGCGCATCCATCCCGACAAGCGCATCCATCAACGGCTTATTGGTTGAAATTGGTAAATGGTTTAGCGCGGGTTCTGCGCGAGATGCAGCGGTATCACTCTATCAAGGTAGTCTGATTGGATCCAACCTTGGCAGTACAACCACAGGCTGGCCTTCATCGATTGCCACGGTAAGTTATGGAGGAAGTGATAATCTGTGGGGGACAACGCCAACCCCGGCGATGGTCAACGGTACGATCTTCGGCGTCGGTATCTCCGCGGTCGCCTCCGCGCTCAATACTGACGTATGGGTCGATTTCGTCAGATTAACAATTTATTACACATTTACCGACGGCGCGTTCGGTATCAATCCTACCCAGGCATGGCAGGCACAGGTATCCGATGCCGGGTCACTCACGTTCAGCGGCGGTGGACTGCCGCAGATAACCATATCAGAAGCGACGCAGCTCCAGGTATCCGACGCCTCACTGTTGGGCGTATGGACACCGGTAGCGGCAGCGCAGAATTTCCAGGCACAGGTATCCGATGCCTCACTGTTGGGCGTATGGACACCTATTACGCCCGCCCAGGCTAATCAGGCGCAGGTATCGGACGCTTCGACATTGGGTGTTTTCACCCCGATTGCAGCCGCCCAGAACTTCCAGGCGCAGGTGTCGGATGCGTCAACGATGGGGGTTATCACCCCGATTGCACCGGCTGAGGCAGCCCAGGCGCAAGTATCTGACGCCGCTATACTAACAGCGATTTACAATATCACGCCTGCACAGGCGAACCAGGCGCAAGTATCCGATGCCGCCGTTCTGTCGATCGCCGTGCCGACTATCACGGCAACAGACGCCAATCAAGCGCAGGTATCCGACGCCTCGCTATTGAGTGTCGTTTATATACTGACGCCTGACCAGGCGAACCAGGCGCAGGTCAGCGATGCCGCCTCGTTCACGGTTGGCGCGGTCAATATCACCCCGGATCAGGCGAACCAATTACAAGTCAGTGACGCCGCGTTACTCGGAGTGATAACGCCCGTTACTGTTGACCAATCCTATCAAGCGCAAGTCAGCGACGCATCTACCCTAACTGTTGTCTATGTAATCACCCCGGATCAGGCTAATCAGGCGCAAGTATCCGACCTCGCCAATATCTCAATCGCTGGGATGACGATTACAACGGAACAGGCAAACCAGGCGCAAGTTAGTGACATAGCCAGTCTGGGTGTGATAACGCCGATCACAGTAGCGCAATCCAACCAGGCGCAAGTATCCGACCTGGCGTCATTCTCGGTAAGTGCGATAGATGTCACCCCGGCGCAGGCTAACCAGGCTCAGGTTAGCGATGCGGCTATCCTATCGACAATCTATACGATAACAGTATCGGAAGCACGGCAGGCACAGGTATCCGATATATCCAACCTGGGCGTGATTACGCTGATCACGGTTAGCCAGGCTAATCAGGTCCAGGTTAGCGACGCAGTAATCCTATCTTCTCAGGGGCCGACATATTACATAACGATAAGCGATGCTAACCAGGCGCAAGCCAGCGACCTCGCGCCCATGGGCGTATGGACGCCGATCACGCCCGCTGAGGCATGGCAGGTATCACAGAGCGACCTTGCGTCTCTGGTGATGTCGGCTCTAATCTACCATGGCAACCGCAGACTGTACCAGGTCAACACCCGCACAACGGGCGAGCAGGGAATACGCCCGATTAATCAAGTTGGAACACGCAAGACAGTAGATGTTGAAGAACGCCCGACACATTCAGTCGGCACTAGAAAAGATTACGAGGTAGATGACTAATGGCAACCGAGATATATGCTACCCAACAGACCACCGGCGAGATCCGCACCCACTTCGTTGACTTCACGAAGGATTTACCCGCAGCGGTAACGGTATCCACCGCCCTGGGGACGACTACAACCTACCCGAGCGGAGGCACGGCGACCATTACTGTCGGGGTGATTGCATCTAACATTGTGCCTGTGACCGTCGCCAGCGCAACCATGGCGGGCGTGTATTATGTGGACGTAACCGCAACCCTGTCCAGCGGCGACAAGTCGGTAGCCAGGCTGATTGTCCCTGTCTCGTGGGCGTCCGTGCGGGCGGGAATGGTGGATCTGGTGCAGAAGGTGCGCGAGATGACGGATACGGGCGTCAACGATTACAAGGTGGGCGGCGTGCCATATTGGGGAGATAAGCACCTGCAAGATTATCTTGACAAGTACCGCTATGATTTTCTGGAAGAGGACTTGTATGCGGTGCAGCAGTATCGCAATGGGACGACCTATTACAACGAATACCGCAGCGCATACGGGAACCTGGAAGGGACAGCCAGCGGAACGGCGGTATTCAAGCTGGACAACGCAGGCGGGACGAATATACCAGGTACGATGTTCGCCCTGGACGCGCAGCGGGGCGTGGTGACATTCTCAAATGACACCCTGGGATCGAGCATGATCCTGACCGCCCGGACATATGACCTGAACGCAGCGGCTGCCGATATCTGGAGATCCAAGGCAGCCAACGCCGCTAAGATGTATTCATTCTCAGCCGGTGGGCAGTCATTCCAGCGCAACCAGTATATGCAGAATTGCATTTACATGGCGCAATATTACGAAGGTCAAGCCGGGCCGACGATCATCAACATATTCAGGGGTGACAATACGGAGGTGGAGATTGACGCCTAACTTTCTGTCAGATGCGGAGCTGGAAAGTATGCGGGCGAGCCTGCAAGATACGGCGCTACCTAACCTGGGCAACGTCCTGTCGGTATCTTCGTATACGTCCGACAGTCAGGGTGGGATGACGCCGGTGTGGGGTACGGCAGTTGCGGGTGTGCCCTATCGCCTGGACTTCAAGACGGGGCATGAGCCATTGACGGGCGGCGCCGTGAAGCCGTTCACGTATTGGGCACTGACTATGCCGCATGATACGGCTATAACGTCTGATAACCGCTTCGAGGATGAGGATGGGGTTGTCTACGCCATTTCAAGCGTGGACACACAGAAGAGTTATAGCCTGTTCATGCAGTTGACCGTGGAGCGTGTGTGATGGCTGGTGTAACGTCTACCTGGAGCAGCGGGGGGGTTATCGTCCGTTTGGATATGGCAGAACTGCAAACGCTGATTGACAATCTCGACCCACGGGCGGAGAAGATCATCAGGCAGGTTGCTTTCCGGGCAGAGGGGCACATGAAGCAACTTGCGGCGGTTGATACGGGTGCAATGCGATCCAGCATTGATTCGGAGTTTCTGAATGCTGGTAAGACGGCACATATCGGGCCGCATATTGAGTATGCCATTTATCAGGAGTTCGGAACTTATAAAATGGCAGCTCACCCGTTTGTTGTGCCCGGGGCTGAGAAGGCCGGCGGGGATCTTGACCTGCTTTGTAAGGAGTTATTCGAATGATCCTTGACAAGACCGCATCCGCACTTTACACAACCCTACAAGGAACGGCGCTTACGTCGCTCCTTGCAGGGACAACCAGCATATACAACATGCAGGCGCCGGACAATGCTACCCTGCCATACGTAGTATTCAACCACCAGGGAGGTGGACCCGAGAATGTAGACAACAATGCCCTTGAACAGAACCTGTGGTATGTGCGGGTATACAGCGCGACCAGCGCAGGCACGGCGGCAGCGATATTCGAGAAGGCTGATAACCTGCTCAACCGTGTTAATGTCAGCATCACGGGCTTCAATACCCTGTGGTGTGCGCGTGAGGAAAATATCACGCTATTAGAGAATACGCCCAGCGGCAAGGTTTGGAGCGCAGGCGCTACTTATCGAATCAGAACAGCATAAAGGAGTAATACAATGGCTAACGAGTTTGTTGGTTCTTCACTGTACGCACAATGGGTTTACACATCTGGCACGATCCAACTGGAGACGGATGCGCGCAATTTCAACTATACGCCGTCTATCGCCTTCGTTGACGCCACGGCTGGGGCAGACCAGAATATCCAGCGGGTCAACAGCTTCAAGGATGGGCAGATCACTTGCGACTGCCTGATGCTGAACACCATGGCAAGCGCAACCGCTGCCGCCTTCGATGAAGGCACGGGGGGGTCTGTCATCTGGGGGCCGGCAGGAACCGCCGCAGGCAAGCTGAAATATACCGTCCCGGCAATCAGCATGGGCATGACCCAGAGCGTACCGTATAACGATGTGGTCACGATGTCGCTGACCTTCCAACAGAATGGGGTACGGACCCTGGGGACATACTAAAATGGATAAAATCACCCTTGCGGACGGGCGAACTATCGAGTTCGACCTGGGGGCGTTGAGTATCAAGGAATACCGCGCGATGTTCAATCCGGCTCAACCAGAGGCGGAGGAATACGCGACGCTGGCGAAGGTCACGGGGCTGGGCGTAGAAGAGATCGAGAATTTACCGTTGCTGGAGTGGAAGCGGGTTTATCGTGCGTTTATAACCGCTTGCGCCCAGCCCCTGGCTGACCCAAACTGAGCAAGCGCGTCTATCTCCACCTGAAATGGAGCCAGCCAGCGCCGCTTGAGTTATTGCGGTGGAATATGGCAGAGCGGTTCGGGTGGACGTTGGGCGAGGTGGACGCGCTTAGCCTGGCAGATTTACGCGAGTTTGTCCAGATCGAGGACGGGCGCGCGAAAGCGAGAGAATAATGGCTGGTAGAGTCGCTAGTATCTACGCAGAGATCGGGCTAAAGACCGATAAATTAGACGCGGGCTTGAAGCAGGTCAAGACGGGGCTGAATAAGTTTGGTAGCGACCTGAAGGGCGGATTGAGCAAGGTCAATGCTATGGGGGCTGGCCTGAATAACGCTGTCACGCAATTGACCGGCTTCAACCTGGCGCAATTGGGCGCGGCGGGCGCCGTTGCCATGGTCGCCAAGGGGATTGGAGACTCGATCAAGTTCACTCAGCAATATACCGAACAGATACGCACCCTCAGCGCAGCCACAGGGATGAATAACCAGGAAACGTCAAAGATGATCCAGCTCTTCGATGACGCCGGGGTATCGACTGAACAGATCACAGCCGCCAGCCGCAAGATGATCCAACAGGGATTAAACCCAAGCATTGATACCATTGCTAAACTGGCAGATGAATATAACGCTCTGAATGATCCGGTAGCTAAAGGCAAAATATTGTTAGACAACTTCGGGCGCGCCGGTCTAGAGATGGGCAAGCTGCTTGACATGGGAAGCGATGCGATCCGCAGGTCCGGAGAGGAGGCAGAGAAAGCCGGTCTTGTGATGAGTGACGAAGCCATGAAAGCGGCTGAGGATTATCGCCAATCCATTGACAAGTTAGCCGATTCATTCGAGGGTGTGAAGGTAAAAGTTGGCATGGCGCTTATCCCGGCTCTTGACGATGCCGTTGATGGGATGGGACGCGCTATTGATGCTGCACAACTGTTAGTAACATGGAATAAACAAATAGCCGACGCCTATGCGGATCACACAAAAGAAGTGCTCTCGCTGGGGTTATCCTATGATGATTACATAGCGGAAATGCTCAGATCGGCGGTGGTTGTAGACAAATTGAGCCCTAAGCAGGCGGCGCTAATAAAATTATTGATTGAGAACGGGACTATAACCAATGCCAATACTGAATATCTCTATGGATTGGCGAAGTCAATTGGTATAGTAACCGAGGCCGAATACCAGGCGGCGATAATGGAGGCTCGCGTAACAGATGAGCGCAAGGAGGCAATAAATTGGATAAACATGCAAAAAGGGGCAGCGGATGCGCTAATCCCAACCGTTGAGGAATTAGCACTTGCTGAGGCCGCTGCCGCCCTTGCCGCCGAAAAGGAAGCGGGGATTTATGAGGCGGTTACTGGAGCATTGCGTAATTCAAATGTGCCGCTAGGCGAGAAAGTTGACCTGCTAAAGGAATTGGCACTTCTCTCCGGTGCCACAACCAAAGAGCAAGTCGCCTTAGATGATGCAGTTAAATTTCTGACACGCTCCTTGGAGCTTGGCTATATATCAGAAGATCAATATTTACGCATAACAAATGACCTGGCAGAGGGCGCATTGAATGGCGAGAAAGGTGTCAGAGCAATAGAGAAGGCAATTATTGCTAATACAACAGCGGCCGGGAACGCTACAGAACCTATCAACGCATTGACGGGCAATATGGGTACATTAGATCAGAGCATGGCTGAGGCTGCTAAAGAGGCGGAGTGGCTAAAGACAAGTATTGATAATCTCAAGAATAAGACAATAACAGTAACGGTTAAATATAATGCGGTGGGCGGGATTATAACTACGAATGACAAAGGAGAGAGAGATAGGGCGGTCGGCGGCCCGGTATCAGCAGGCGGGATGTATGTCGTAGGCGAGAAGGGCCCAGAACTATTCGTACCTAACTCATCCGGGCAGATCATACCCAACAATAAACTAAGCGGTGGTAACGGAATGTCTGGCGGGCAATCATTCGGTGACATTAATATCTTCATCGAAGGTGGCGACGCCGAAGAGACCGCCATTGCGGTAATGAGCCGCTTCACTGAGGCAACACGGGCGGCAAACTATGCTGGGATAAGTTACGCGGGGTAATCATGGGATATATTGCTAAGTTAGTACGTGGAGCGAACACGCTGGATCTCGCCAGCGGGCGCTATAGCCTGGGGCTTGACTATAGGCCTGGCGCTTCGTCATTCAGCGTCAAGATCACCGGCACGTCAAGCGCAGAGGTGCGCCGGGCTGTTGACGACTTGAACTCATTTTTGAACGAGGCGGGCGACCCTGCCAACCCAACCTATTTCGAGTGGCTGCCGGATAACAACGTATCTGCCGCGCCCGTCTGGGGGCAGAGCCTGCGCCGGGTCAAGGTGCTGGACGGCGGCGTTGAGTATTGGGATACCTACTTCGAGGCAGATTTGCGCAGCTCCACCGCGTTTGTACGGCTGAGTATGACCTTCGGCAGCACGATTGAGGGCGTGCGCCAACTGGCAGCCACCGCCACGGGCGGGGTATGCCAAGACTGGATCGGCGTCGCCGATGGGCAGAGTAGGGGTGTGATGATACCGGAAACAGATACCTATGGCAACAGATTTACCAATCCGGTATTTGGTAATGCTGATTGGGATAATGGGTGGACGTCTGGAACCGCAATAACTGCGGAACAAAATACAAACCCTAATTATATTTTATTCGGTAATAATTCGGCGAGACTATTATCATCTGCTACTGCCGGGAATATTTTTACACAAAGTCTTATCGCTGGAACGATTGGAACAATACACACGCTAAGTTGTTATGCCAAGTTGCCAGATAGTGGCTCAATCGGAACAGCGCACTTGCAAGTCTATTATGGATCGGCATTAACTACGACTTATCAATCAGAAGGAGATGGATGGTACAGATGCTATGGGACGGTTACGTCAGCCGGAACAGTGGCGGGGGGAGTATTGGTGAAGAAATTATCTGCTATATATACGGACGGTTATCAACTAGAAGCCCGATTATATCCATCCCCTATTATGGACGGGGATTTATTGGGTCATGCGTGGACTGGCACAACCCATGCGTCGTCATCAAC
>Ga0315295_10003533_pt1 | contig 13295 bp, 8 predicted proteins | sample YL17G14_0_MG_FD_204453 | JGI IMG/M metagenome (GOLD analysis project Ga0315295, IMG submission 204453) | Sediment microbial communities from Yellowstone Lake, YNP, Wyoming, USA - YL17G14_0 | ecosystem: Environmental > Aquatic > Freshwater > Lake > Sediment | place: USA: Wyoming | collected... | reverse complement strand
CCGAGCTGCGCCTCAAGGAGAGCGACCGCCTGCGGGCCCTGGCCGCGGGTCTCGAGGCGCTGGGGATCGAGGTCACGGAGACCTCCGACGGGCTGGTCGTCACGGGCGGCCCCGTGGCGGGCGGGCGCGTGGTGACGCACGGCGACCACCGCATCGCCATGGCCTTCGCGCTGATGGGCACGCGGGCCTCCGGGGCCGTGACGCTCGACGATGCCGCCTCGATCGCGACCTCCTACCCAGGCTTCCTCGACGCCCTGCAGGCGCTCGGTGGCCGCGTCGGACAGTCGGGGGAGGGGACGGCCGCGTGAGCTTCGTGATCACCATCGACGGCCCCTCGGCCGCGGGGAAGAGCACCGTGGCCCGCAGTGTGGCGGCCCGGCTGGGCTTCCTCTACGTGGACACGGGCGCCCTCTACCGCGCGCTGGCGCTGAAGCTGCAGTGGGGGGAGGGCAGCCCCGACGATCCCGCGGCCGTGGACCGCGCGCTCGCGGGCACGAGCGTCGACCTGTCGGGCTCGCCGGAGCACCCCCACGTCTGGCTCGACGGCCAGGACGTGAGCGACCTCATTCGCACGCCGGAGGTGAGCGAGCTCTCCTCGCGGCTGGCGGCGTTGCCGGTGGTGCGGCGCCGACTGGTCGAGATCCAGCGCGGCCTGCGCGAGCGCGGCCCCCTGGTGGGCGAGGGGCGCGACCTGGGCACCGTGGTCTTCCCCGACGCCGAGGTGAAGATCTACCTGGACGCGGCCCCCGTGACGCGCGCGCGCCGCCGGGCCAGGGAGCTGGAGCAGAGGGGGCTGCCGGTGCCCCTGGATCAGGTCCTGGCCGAGATGCAGCGCCGGGACGAGCGCGACCGCATGCGCGCCGACAGTCCGCTGCGGCGGGCCGAGGGGGCCGTGGTCATCGAGAGCAGCGGCAAGGATGTGGCCACCGTGGCGGCGGAGGTCCTGCGGGTGGTGTGGGCCCACCCGGCCTGCCCCCCGGCCGCCCGCGGCCGGGCCGATTAGGAGATTGCGTGGGCCGGTACTATAGTGCCATCCGTTCCGTTGTGAGTGCTGCCTGCTGGGTGGTGACCGGGTGGGAGGTGGCGGGTCGCGATCACGTGCCGCCAGCCGGTGGCCTGATCGTGGCGTCGAACCACATCTCCTTCTGGGATCCGCCGTTGGTCGGCGCCGCACTCCCCAGGGAAGCTCACTTCCTCGCCAAGGAAGAGCTGTTCTCGAACCCGGCGTTGGGGTGGCTGATCGCATCGGTCAACGCCATCCCGATCCGTCGCGGCATGGTCGACCTGCAGGGGTTGGCTCGCGGCATCGAGAGGCTCCGTCAGGGCGGGGTGCTGATCATGTTCCCGGAGGGGAGCAGGATGCGGGACGGGCAGCTGCACCCCGCGCGGCCTGGCGTGAGCATCATGGCCAACGCCGCCGGCGTGCCCATCGTGCCGTGCTACATCTCGGGGAGCGACCGCCCCGGGGGTTGGATCACACGTCGGACGCGGGTCCGGCTGTCGTTCGGTCCCGCGCGCCGCTGGAAGGACCTGGCCGGTCCGGATCCGGATGATCCGCCGAGCCGCGAGTTCCACCGCAGGGTGGGGCAGGCGGTGATGCGGGACATCGCGGCTCTCCGGGACGCCCAGTCGAAGTCGGCATCACGTGGAGCGGCCTGAGCCGCTCCCTATCTCATCGCTCCAAGGAGGTTTCCATTCCCATGCAGGAAACGACCGAGACCACCCCCACCCCCGTGGCGGAAATCCCGACGCGGGCACCCTCTCTCCCACCCATCCCGCTCAACGCCGACGATGAAGACGACCTGAGCCTCGAGTTGCGGGCCGAGATGTTCGGCCAGTACGAGGACTCGCTGCGCTCCATCGGCGAGGGCGAGATCGTGCGCGGCACCGTGCTCGCGATCGACGAGAAGGAGGTCCTCGTCGACGTCGGCTTCAAGAGCGAGGGCGTCATCTCGCTCGCCGAGTTCTCCGACCCCTCCAGCATCAAGGTCGGCGACAACATCGAGGTCTTCCTCGAGAAGATGGAGAACCAGGACGGCCTCGTGGTGCTCTCCAAGCAGCGCGCCGATTTCGTGCGCGTCTGGGACCGCGTCAAGGAGGCGCACGACACCGGGCAGGTGGTGGAAGGGAAGCTGGTCCGGAAGATCAAGGGCGGAGTGGTCGTGGACCTGTACGGGGTCGAGGCCTTCCTGCCGGGCTCGCAGATCGCGCTGCGTCAGGTGCAGAACGTGGACGCGCTGCTGGGCCAGACGGTGCAGGTCAAGATCATCAAGCTGAACAAGCGCCGCCGGAACATCGTGGTGTCGCGCCGCGCCGTGCTCGAGGAGGAGCGCGACCGGATGAAGTCCACGATCCTCAAGGACCTGGCCAAGGACCAGATCCGCGAGGGCGTGGTCAAGAACATCACCGACTTCGGCGCCTTCGTGGACCTGGGCGGCATCGACGGCCTGCTGCACATCACCGACATGTCGTGGGGGCGCGTCGCGCACCCGTCCGAGATCTGCAAGATCGGGGACAAGGTGCGGGTCAAGGTGCTCAACTTCGATCCCGAGAAGGAGCGCATCTCGCTCGGCCTGAAGCAGCTCGAGCCCTACCCCTGGGAGGGGGTCGAGGAGAAGTACAAGGTCGGCGACCGCATCAAGGGCAAGGTCGTCTCGATCACCGACTACGGCGCATTCGTCGAGCTGGAGAAGGGCGTCGAAGGGCTCATCCACGTCTCCGAGATGTCCTGGACGCGCCACGTCCGGCACCCGTCCAAGGTGGTCAACATCGGCGACATCATCGAGGCCGTGGTCCTCAAGGTGGACAAGGCCAACGAGAAGATCTCGCTGGGCCTCAAGCAGGTCGAACCCGATCCGTGGCTCACGCTGGACGAGAAGTACCCGACCGGCATGCGCGTGCGCGGCAAGGTGCGCAACCTGACCAACTTCGGCGCGTTCGTCGAGCTGGAGGAGGGCATCGACGGCCTGGTGCACGTGTCGGACATGTCGTGGACCAAGCGCGTCGCGCACCCGAGCGAGGTGCTCAAGAAGGGCGACACGGTGGAGGTGGTGATCCTGTCGATCGACAAGGAGCACCGCCGCATCAGCCTCGGCCTCAAGCAGGTGAGCGAGGACCCGTGGCCCTTCCTGGCGGAGCGCTTCCCGTCGGGCATGGGGATCGTGGGCACCATCAACCGCCTGTTCGACCGCGGCGCCATCGTGGACGTGGGCGACGGCATCGAGGGCTTCGTGCCGCTGTCGCAGCTCGGCATCGAGGACCTCAAGCGTCCGAACGACGCCTTCGAGGTGGGCGAGGCGCTCAACATGAAGGTCACCCGGGTGGACGTCGCCAACCACCGCCTGATCCTGAGCGTGAAGGGCTGGCTGTCCGAGCAGGACGACATCGCCCTGGCCGAGTGGACCTCGCGGAGGAACGCCGTGCGCGCCAAGATCGCGGCGAACCCGCCCACCGAGACCCCGACCGAGGTCCGGCCGAAGGAGAAGGCAGAGGCGGAGGACGAGGAGTAGGCCTCCGCACGCAGGCAGGCACCAGGGACCGGGCGGGAGCGGGACTCCCGCCCGGTTTCCTTTTGCGGTGCCCGGGGATATCCTGCCTGCCCCATGTCCGCCCTCGTGCTGCCCCTGCTCGCGCTGCTGGCCGCGGCGCCGGTGGCCTCCCCGCTGCCGCAGCTGCTCGAGTCGAGGCCCGCCGACAGCCTCGTCGGGCCTCTCGAGCAGTTGGAGTCCACCCGGCGGGGCCGCGACGCCGTCGAGGCCGCCCTGGTCCTGGGACGGCTGCGCTATGCCCGCGGGGAATACCGCCAGGCCGCCGCGGTGTTCGCCCGGGCGGCGGCACACGCCGACGCCGCGCGCAGGCCGGAGGCGCGCTACTGGGCCGGGCTCTCCTGGCTCGGGGTCGGCGCGCCGAACCAGGCCCGCGCAGCCTTCGAGGAGGCGGCGCGGGGGGACTCCCCGGTGCGGACCCAGGCGCTGCTCGGCGTCGCGCTCTCGTGGGAGGCCGCGCGGCGCCCCGAGCGCGCCCTCGAGACGCTGCAGGCCCTGCTGGCCGGCGATCCGGGCGAGGCCGGCCCCGCCGCGCTCGAGCACGTGCGCTCCCTCGCGACCCAGCACGGCCGGCCCGAGCTGGCCCGGCGCGCGGCGGAGCGCCTCCAGCGCGAGTACCCGCGCAGCGTCGAGGCGGTGCGGGCGGCGCGCGCGCCGGCCCCGGCGGGGCCCCCGCGCCCCGGGCCGGCCGGGCCGGCGCCCACCGTGCGCCGCGCGCCACCACCGCCAGCCGCGCTGCAGGGCCCCCTGGCGGTGCAGATCGGGGCCTTCCGCGAGCCCGCCCGGGCGCGCGAGCTGGCCGAGACGGCCCGGCGCGCGGGCTTCGCGCCGGTGCGGGTCTCGGCCACGCAGGACGAGGGCGGAGCCCTCTACCTGGTGAGGGTGGGCGTCTACGCCACCGCCGAGGACGCCCGCAGCGCGGGAGAGAGGCTGGAGCGGGCCCTCGGGGTCGCCTGCCGCGTGGTGCCCGCGCCGTGAAGCCCCCGAAGGCACCGGCACGCACCCCGATCATGGAGCAGTACCTGAGCGTCAAGCGTGAGCATCCCGACGCCTTCCTGTTCTTTCGGCTCGGGGACTTCTACGAGATGTTCTTCGAGGACGCCGTCAAGGGCGCGGCGCTGCTCGGCCTGACGCTCACCTCACGCAACAAGCAGGACCCCGAGCCCATCCCCATGTGCGGCGTGCCATGGCACCAGCGCGACGCCTACCTGGCGCGGCTGCTGCGGCTCGGCCACAAGGTCGCGGTGTGTGAGCAGCTCGAGGACCCGTCACAGGCGAAGGGCCTCGTCCAGCGGGGCATCACCGAGGTGCTGACTCCCGGGTCGGTCACGGGCGACGCCTTCCTCGAGGCTGCGGCCAACAACTTCCTCGCGGCGCTGTGGCCCGGCGAGGAGGCCCTGGGCGTGTGCCTCGCCGACGCGTCCACCGGGGAGGTCAAGCTGGCCGAGACCGCGTGGGAGGACGCCGCCGGGTTCCTCTCCGGTGTGCGCGTGGCGGAGTGGTTGCTGCCCCCCGCGCGCGATCTGGAGCCGGGCCCCGCCGAGCGGCTCGAAGCCGCGCTGCGCGGGCTGCCCGGGGCGCGCAGCACGGCGACCCCGCGGCGCTTCCTCGATCCCGGGCTAGCCCGCGCCCGCTGGGGCGGAGCCGGCGCGGAGCTGGTCGAGGCCCTGCCCGTGGCGGCCGTGGCGGCGAGCGCGGCCCTCGACTACCTGGACCGCGTGCAGGGTGGCGCGGCGCTCCAGCTCACCCGCGTCGAGCGCTGGAGGGAGGACTCCGTGCTGCGCTACGACGGGGCCACCGCCCGGCACCTCGAGCTGTTCCAGCCCCAGCCCGGCGGGGAGCCGGCCCACACGCTCTGGCGGCACCTGAACCTCACCGTGAGCCCGCTGGGCACGCGGCGGCTCCGCTCCTGGCTCGAGCGCCCACTCACCGACCTCGCGGCGCTGGCCGCGCGGCACGACGCGGTCGAGGCGTGGTCGCTCGCCGGCACGCTGCGGACCGCCTTCCGCGAGGCGCTCAAGGGCCTGCCGGACCTCGAGCGGCTCGGCGCACGCCTGGCCTGTGGCAAGGCCACTCCGCGCGACCTGGGGGTGCTCCGCGACGGGCTGGCACGCCTGCCGGCGCTGGCGGCCTCGGTGGAGAACCTGCCCGGGCACCCGGGGGATCGCGGCAGCCTGGCCGGCATCCCCGGCCTCGAGCGCCTGTTGCGCGAGGCGCTCGTGGACGATCCCCCGCCCGTCTCGCGCGAGGGCGGCATCATCCGCGCGGGCCACGACGAGCGCCGCGACGAGCTGGACGCGCTCGCCCACTCGGGCAAGCGCTGGATCGCCGAGCTCGAGGCCACCGAGCGCGGGCGGGCGGGCATCCCCGGCCTCAAGGTCGGGTTCAACCGTGTCTTCGGCTACTACCTCGAGGTGACGCGCGCCCACCTCGACAAGGTGCCGCCCGACTACGAGCGGCGCCAGACGCTGACCACCGCCGAGCGCTTCGTCACCCCGGCCCTCAAGCAGCGCGAGGCCGAGGTGCTGGGGGCAGAGGAGAAGCTCAAGGCGCTCGAGCACGAGCTGTTCGCGGCCCTGCGCGAGCGGGCCGCGGGCTTCGTGGCCGAGGTGCAGCGCGCCGCCGACACCCTGGCCCGGCTCGACGCCGAGGCGGCGCTGGCCGAGGCGGCCGCGCGCTACGGCTGGGTGCGCCCCGCGATGGACGACTCGGACCGCATCCGGCTGGAGGCCGCGCGCCACCCGGTGGTCGAGCGTCTGCTGCCGCGCGGGTCCTTCGTGCCCAACGACTGCGTGCTCGACGGCTCGGCGCGTCAGATCCTGCTGCTGACCGGCCCCAACATGGGAGGCAAGAGCACCTACCTGCGCCAGGTGGCGCTGGCGGTGCTGCTGGCGCAGAGCGGCTCCTTCGTGCCCGCGGCGCGCGCGGAGATCGGGCGCGTGGACCGACTCTTCACCCGGGTGGGGGCGGCCGACCGGCTGGGGGCGGGGCAGAGCACCTTCATGGTCGAGATGAGCGAGACCGCAGACATTCTGCGGCTGTCGACCCCGCGATCGCTCGTGCTGCTGGACGAGATCGGACGCGGCACGGCGACCTACGACGGCCTCGCGCTGGCCTGGGCCGTGACCGAGCACCTGCACGCCGGCGACGGCCCGCGCCCGCGCACCATCTTCGCCACGCACTACCACGAGCTGACCCAGCTCGCCGAGAGCCTGCCCCGGCTCGCCAACGTCCACGTCACGGTCGAGGAGTCCGGCGGCACGGTGGTCTTCCTCCACGGCATCGCCCAGGGGCCGGCCGACCGCTCGTACGGTATCCACGTGGCCCAACTCGCGGGGCTCCCGCCCGCGGTGATCGAGCGGGCGCGCGAGGTGCTGGTGGAGTTGGAGAGCGAGCGCACGGTGGAGCACCTCGAGCCGCCGGCGCGCCGTCGGGCGCGCGCTGCGAAGCCCCCGTCCGCGCAGCTGCCGCTCTTCGGCGCGGAGCCCCACCCGGTGATCGAGGAGCTGCGCGGGCTCGACCTCGAGACGCTCACGCCCCTCGAGGCCCTCAACCGCATCGCGGAGTGGAAGCGTCGCACCGGGCGGGACTGAGCGCCGGCCGGCCCCGAAGCGCTCGCGGAGCTACGAGGACTTCACCAGTCCCTTCCACACCAGGCCCATGACGCTCAGGACGAGCGCGGCGAGCAGGGTGGTGCCGAAGCCCCCGGGGATGTCGAAGCCCCCCACGATGCGGTCGGTGATCCACAGCATGAGGCCATTCAGGACCAGCAGGAACAGCCCCAGCGTCCCGATGGTGAGCGGGAGGGTCAGGACGAAGAGGATGGGCTTGACGACGGCGTTGAGCACCCCCAGCACCACCGCGGCCACCAGGGCGGGGCCCCAGCCCGAGACCTGGAACCCGGGCAGCACCTTTGACAGCGCCAGCATGGTGGCCGCCATCAGCAGGAAGTAGATGACGTGGCTCACAGGGTCCCCTCCAGGACGTCGAGGCAGTTCTCGTAGCGACCGAAGGACGGCATCAGATAGACGCCGTTCGCGCTCGTCCGGCACTTCTCGAGGAGGTCTCGCGCCAGCTCGACACCCACGCGCTGGCCCTCGTTCCCCGCCTCGTGCATGCGGGCTCGGATCCACTCCGGCACCTGGATGCCCGGGACCTCGTTGTGCAGGAACTCGGCGTGCCGGAAGGACTGCAGTGGCAGGATGCCGACCAGGATCGGGATGCCCGGGCGGCCCCCCAGTCGCTCGAGGAAGCGCTCCCACGCCTCCAGCTCGTAGACCGGCTGGGTCATGGCGAACTGGGCGCCCGCCTCCAGCTTCTTGCGGAAGCGGTCCAGCTCCACGTCGAGGTTCTCGGCGGTGGGGTTCACGCCGCAGCCCACCGCGAAGGTGGTGGCCGCGCCGATGGAGTTGCCCGCCAGGTCGGTGCCCGCGTTCATCTGGTGCACGATGCGGATCAGGCCCATCGAGTCCGTGTCGTAGACCGCGGTGGCGCTCGGATAGTCGCCGAGGCTGGGGGGATCCCCGGTCAGGCACAGGATGTTGTGCAGGCCCAGGGCGTGGCAGCCCAGCAGGTCGCTCTGCAGGCCCATCAGGTTCCGGTCGCGGGTGGTGAAGTGCAGGATGATCTCGAGGCGCGGGAAGCTGCCGTGGACCTGATAGGCGAGCGACAGCGCGCTCATGCGGATGCGCGCCATCGGCGAGTCCGCGATGTTCACCGCGTCCACGCCGCGCTCGGCCAGGAGGCGCGCGCCCTCGAGTACTTTTCGGGTGCTCACGCCCCGCGGCGGGTCGATCTCGACGCTCACCACGAACTTCTCGCGCAGACGGCTGACGAACGGGGGCTCGACCGGGGCCGGCGGCTCGACCGGGGCCGGTGGCTGCTCGATCACCCGCACCTCGGCCCCGGGCGCCAGCTTCTCCGCCGGCAGGTGCGAGGCCAGCCGGTCGCGCATGGCGCGCGTGTGCGCGGGCGTCGTACCGCAGCACCCGCCCACCAGGCGCACGCCCATCTCCACCGCCCGGGCGGCGAAGCCGCCGAAGTACTCGGCGCTCGCGAGGTAGTGGAAGCGGCCGGCGTGGAAGTGGGGGAGACCGGCGTTCGGCATGGCCGAGACCATCGTGCCCTCGGCCGCGGCGATCAGCTCCTCCATGACCTCCAGCGTGGCCTGCGGTCCCACCGCGCAGTTGACGCCCACGACGTCGGCCCCGGCCTGCTTGAGCGCGCGCACCGCCAGCGCGGGCGAGTGCCCGTAGAGGGTCTTGCCGTCCACCCCGAAGGTCATCTGCGCGATGACGGGCAGGTCCAGCGAGACCTTCCGCACCGCCCGCAGGGCCGCCAGGATCTCGTTGAGGTCCTGGAAGGTCTCGAGGATGAAGCAGTCCACGCCGCCCTCGAGCAACCCCTCGGCCGTGACCTGGAACCAGCGCTCGGCGTCGGCCACGTCGATCTGCCCGAAGGGCTGGAGCGCCTTGCCCAGAGGCCCCACCGAGCCCGCCACGAAGGCCGGCATCCCCGCGATCTCGCGGGCCGAACGCGCCACGCGGGCCCCCTGCCGGGCCACCACGCGCACCTCCTTCTCGAGACCGTAGGTGCCCAGTCGCACGTGGTTGGCGCCGAAGGTGTTGGTCTCGATGAGCTCCGCGCCCGCGGCCAGATACTCGCGGTGGATGGACTCGACCAGACCCGGATCCGAGAGGTTCACCGCGTCGAAGCAGTGTCCGAAGGGCACGCCACGCTCGTAGAGCAGGGTGCCCATGGCGCCGTCGGCCAGCAGGGGACCGCGGGAGAGACGTTCGAGGAAGGGAGCACGCATGCGGCGCAGCGTAAGGCGCCCGCTCCGGGCCCGCAAGGGCCGCGTAGCGAGGTCCGGCCGCGCATCACCGCTTCGTCAATTCGCACGGGCGGGCGTTGGCCCCTGCGGGACGCTCTGATAGAGTGCCCGTCCGTGTCGATGACCCTGCCCCGCCGCACCCGTCCCATCGCGTGTCTGCGCGAGCTCACCGCGGCCCTCCTGCTGGCCGGCGGGAGCGCCGGGTGGGCCCGCGCGGCCGCCCCGCTCACGCTCGCTCCCGAGCTGCTGCGTCCCGGCGACCGCGCCATCGTGCGCACCGTGTTCCGCGGCGACTCCATCGAGGAGTTCCCGGCCGAGATCGTGGGCGTGCTGTCGGGCGGCCGCGTGGACGGCCAGGTCATCCTGGCCCGGGCCACCTCGGAGCGCCTGAAGCAGCTCGGCATAGCCCAGGGCATGAGCGGCTCGCCGGTATACGTCGACGGGAAGCTCGTCGGGGCGCTCGCCTCGGGCTGGTTCTTCCAGCGCGACGCGCTCTTCGGCGTGACCCCGATCCGCGACATGCTGCGCGTGATGGACCTGCCCGCGGCGCCCTTGACGGGGCCCACGGCCGGTCCCGCAGGGGTCGAGCTCTCGGTCCCGCCCGGCGGCGTGCGCTTCGGGGCCTTCCGCTGGGAGGACGCCGAGACCGAGGGCGACGTGCGCGCGGAGGAGGCGCCGGTCACGGGCGCGGGGAGCGGGCCCAGGGCGCTCCCGGTGCCGCTCGCCTGCGGCGGCCTGAACCCGGCTGCGCTCGAGACCGCGCGCCGCTGGCTCGGCCCGCTCGGCTTCGACGTGGTGCCGGGCGGCAGCGTCGCCGGGGACGGCCCCGACGCCGCCAGCCTGCAGCCCGGCTCGGCCGTGGCCGTGGACCTGCTGCGCGGCGACCTCTCCCTCTCGGCCATCGGCACCCTCACCTGGCGCGACGGCGACCGCGTGCTGATCTTCGGCCACCCGTTCTTCCAGTCGGGGGACGTCCGCCTGCCGCTCTCGACCGCGCGCATCGCGACCATCGTGGCCAGCGACTACACCTCCTTCAAGCTCGGCCTGAGCGGGCGCGAGGTCGGCGTCGTGACCCAGGACCGGCACGCCGGACTGGCCGGGACCATCGGCCCGCGGGCGCGGATGCTGCCCCTGAGCGTGAGCATCGTGCGCGAGCGCGGGGAGTCGCAGCGCTTCCGGTTCGAGATGGTCGAGGACCGCTCGCTGGCGCCGCAGCTCGCCGGCCTCGCGGCGCTCAACAGCCTGCTCGAGTCGGGCGGGATCGGCGCGAATCAGACGCTGCGGTGGACCATGCGGCTCCATCGCCCCGGCGCGCCCACGCTCGTCCTCGCCGAGACGACCTCGGGCGACACGCCCACCGGGGACTTCGCCAACGGCGTGAGCGGCCCGCTCGCGTTCCTCTTCAACAACCCGTACGCGCGCCTCGTGCTCGACAGCGTCGAGGTCGCGGTGCGGGTGCAGTCGGGGCGCGAGCAGTGGACGCTGCGCGGCGCCCGCCTGCTGGACGCGGCGGTGCGGCCCGGCGGCCGCGCCCGCCTCGAATGCCGGCTGGAGCGCTGGCACGGCGCGCAGGAGACCCGCGTGCTCGAGATCGCCGTGCCCGAGGAGATGCCCGACGGGCGCTACGGCCTGTGGGTGGGAGGGGGCCCCGAGTTCTCGCGCTTCGAGTCCACCCGCCTGCCTGGACGCTACCGGCCGACCTCGCTCGAGGACGCCTGGCAGCGCTTCGGCCGCCTGCGTCCCTCCGACGCCCTCTATGCCACGCTCTTCGCCAGCGCCCCCGAAGTGACCGCCGAGGGGCGCGACTACCCCGAGCTGCCGGGCTCCGCCGCGGCCGTGCTCTCGAGCGGGCTCGCCGCGGGCGAGGGTGTCCGCCGTGCCGAGACGGCACTGCTCGGCACGGCGCGGCTCCCGCTCGCAGGCGTGACCCGGGGCGAGCTGCAGCTCGTCCTCACCGTGGATTCCAAGGCTCCATGAGCCGGGGAGGCTTCGTGCACGAGTCCCCGCCGCGCGCGGCTATGAGCCGCACGCTCCCCGTCCTGCTCGCGCTGGCGGCCGCCCTCGTGGCGGGCGGCCCGGTCGGCGCGACCGACACGCAGTGGTGGATCCTCGACAGCCCCCCGGACCACGCGAGATCGGAATCGCGCGGCGTCGTGGTGCGCTCCGACGGCGCCCTCGAGCTGGGGCCGCGCGCGGCCCAGGTCCCGCTCGACAGCCTCGCCGTGGTGTGGTCGGCGGTGGTTCTCAAGGACGGCTCGCTGGCCCTCGCCGGGGACCGCGGGCGCGTCCTGCGCTGGAGCCCGACGGCAGGCGTGAGGGTCTGGGCGCGGCTCAACACGGGACAGGTCCTCTCCCTTGCGACCGACGGCGACGGCGTCGTCGCCGGCACGGGACCCGACGGCCTCATCTACCGCGTCGCGGCGAACGGGGACACCACGCTGCTGGCCCGCACCGGCGAGCGCTACGTCTGGGGGCTGGCGCCCGCCGGGCGCGACGCCTGGTACGCGGCCACGGGCACGAAGGGCCGCCTCCTGAAGGTCGAGAAGGGCCGGGTCCGCATCATCGCCGACACCGACGAGAGCAACCTGGTGTGCCTCCTCGGCGACGGCCAGGGCGGCGTCTTCGCCGGCGGCGACTCCAAGGGCCGCATCCTGCACGCGCGCGCCGACGGCTCGCTGCGCACCGTCTTCGACGCGAGCGAGGACGAGATCCGCGCGCTGGCCCTCGGTGCGGACGGTGCGCTCTACGCCGCCGCCCTCAGCGTCGCCGCGACGAGCGGGGTCGACGAGAAGGACGGCGTGCCCACCCCGGTGCAGACCGCGCCCCCGGGCGGCACCGGCCGCTCGACGCTCTATCGCATCGTGCCCGATTCCACCGCGAGCGCCTGGTGGACGGCGCCCCAGCCCTTCGTCTTCGCCCTGCTCGGTGCTGGGGCGCGCGGTGGGGACGCCGTCTGGCGCGGCATCCTCGCCGCGACCGGCAATCGTGCCGGCGTCCACCTGGTCGAGCGCCCCGGCGGGGCCACGCAGTGGCTGGCCTGCCCGCAGGGACAGGTGACGGCCCTGGCCGCCGACGCGCACGGCGAGGTGTACGCCGCCACCTCCAACCCGGCCGCGCTCTGGCGCCTCGGCCCCGGCCGCGCGGACCGCGGCGAGCTGCTGTCGATGCCGCTCGACGCCCGGCGCATCGCACGCTACGGGCGCACCCTGTGGCGGGGCGCGGCGGGCGGCGGCCGCGTCACCCTCGCCACGCGCACCGGCAACACCGAGGAGCCCGACACGACCTGGAGCCCATGGGCCGAGGTGCGCGGCGGGGCGGCGGGCGGCAAGGTCCCGTCGCCGCCCGCGCGCTACCTGCAGTGGAAGGTCACGCTCGAGGGTGGCCGCCCGCGCGTCGAGTCGGTCGAGACGGCCTGGCGCGAACAGAACCAGGCGCCGCGGGTCGAGGACGTGCTGGTGGCTCCGCAGGGGCAGGGCTTCCGCGAGGGCGAGCTGCAGCCCCGCATGGAGCCCATCACGCAGACCCTGCCGGGCGGGCAGCGCGTGGAATACTCGGCGCCCGCGATCAACCAGCAGCGCCAGCTGCGCGACCTGCCCCTGTGGGCGCGCGGGCTGCGCACGGTGCAGTGGCGCGCCAGCGACCCCAATGGCGACCTGCTGCGTTTCCGGTTGGAGGCCCGGCCCGAGCCCGAGGGCTCGTGGATGGCCGTGGCCCAGGACCTCGAGCAGGCGTCCTACACCTGGGACACCAACGCTCTGCCGGACGGCCGCTACCGGCTGCGCGTGACCGCGAGCGACGCGAGCGCCAACGCGGTGGGCGAGGAGGGCACGGGCGAAGCGCTGAGCCAGCCCTTCACGGTGGACAACACGCCGCCGGTGGTGACGGCCCTCGAGGCCCGGGGCGAGCCGGAGGTGGTG
>Ga0315295_10003532_pt1 | contig 13297 bp, 12 predicted proteins | sample YL17G14_0_MG_FD_204453 | JGI IMG/M metagenome (GOLD analysis project Ga0315295, IMG submission 204453) | Sediment microbial communities from Yellowstone Lake, YNP, Wyoming, USA - YL17G14_0 | ecosystem: Environmental > Aquatic > Freshwater > Lake > Sediment | place: USA: Wyoming | collected... | reverse complement strand
CATTAACAGTCCTGCGATGATGCAGTACATAGCTATTTTGCCGAAGAAGTGCAGCGGTTTGGCGAGGTATCCCAGTAAAAACCTTAGTGTTATTAAGTCAAAAAGGACTCTGAAGGTTCTGGAAATTCCGTAATTACTGACCCCTTGCGGTCGGACGATGTTTTGTATCGGTATCTCGATGATTTTAACGCCGCTTTGTGACAGCAGCACCGGTATAAATCTGTGCATTTCTCCGTGGAGGTGTAGCTCCTCAATCACTTCTCGTCTGTAGGCCTTGAAGGTGGTTCCGAAGTCGTGGATATCAACGCCGCTGATTTTTGATGCAAGCCAGTTGGCTATCCTTGAAGGGATTTTTCTTGTCAGCGGGTTATCCACCCTGTGTTTGCGCCAGCCGCTAACCACATCATAGCCCTGATTAATCTTTTCGAGAAAATTCGGTATTTCCTCCGGGCTGTGCTGCAGGTCCCCGTCCATTGAAATTATTATCTGTCCCTGTGCGGCATCAAAGCCGGCGGCAAGGGCAGCTGTCTGTCCGAAATTGCGGCGAAGCTCGACAGCGATAACTTTTCCGTCTTTTTCGCAGATTGTCTTTATCATCTCCAGTGTCCTGTCGGTGCTGCCGTCATCGACAAAGACAATCTCATAATTCAGGCCGGTCGCAGCCATTGTGCTGGTTAATCGTTCGTATAGTTCATTTATGACCGGCTCTTCATTGCAGAGGGGTATGACAATTGAACAGTTGATGTTATTTCGTTTATATTTGGCCATAATGTATCAATTTTACCGCTGCGTCTTTGAAATACTGCCTGATTTCTTTATCACAAAGGGCATCCAGCTCCATCTTTCTTTGCTGCACCAGGCGGGTTTTTGTTGGGTCTAAACCGTCGATAAATCCCGGATGAGTGATTATTTCTGTAGTTTCCGCCCGGCTATTTATAATTGCTGCTTTCAGAAAGTCAACATTTATTCTGCCTGTGTGCGCAATGCCAAGGACCGCCTGGGTTTTGAAAAAGGCCGGATTTTGCCTTCGGTTTATGTTGGCCATAATTCGGATTATTCCGGCCCTTCTTCTTCCTTCCTCACCTGGCGGAGGCCAGCCCCCGACAGAAACATTCGGGGGCCAGGGTTTGTGAGGGACTTCCTTTGGCTCGAAAGGCCAGCGTATGGCGGGGATTTTGAAGCTTTTTGCGAGTTCGCACACTACCGGGAAAATGGCGGGGAAATTATGGATATGTTTATGCGAGTCCAGATGGGTGGGTTTTAAGCCATTATTGATAACCCATTGTATTTGAGCGGCCAGCTCGGTCGCGATGGCATTTCTGATTTTGCGTTTTGCTACGGATAGAATAGATAATATGAGAGGCGAATAAGCGAACTGGCCGTCCGTGTCCAGTAAGCAATTGACGCATGGGTCTTTAGATACGGGTTTGCCTTCGGACAGATTGAGATGGACTCCTACGCCAAGCGTGGGAAGCTGCCTGGCCAGTTCGATGGCCTGCGGGGCAGCGGGCATATTAGCCATAATTGTTGTACTGGTTAGTATGCCCTGCGTGTGTGCCTGAACCACGGCTCGATTTACACCGTCGCACAGGCCGAAGTCGTCTGCGTTTATTATGATTTTTCTTTCCATTTAGATTCAGTGTAGGCGGCCAAACCAGTCCGGTCAATCGGATTTTCCATTAGGAAAAGGCAGCTGGGTATGTGGAGAGCTATTGTGGTTAGGTTGCCGTGCTTGTCAGAGCGGAAATAATAAAGCCCGCGGCGAGGGCCAACGAACCGAGCGTGTGCAGAAGCACCGTTAGTTGGCTGGCGCGGTATTGGCCGGGTTTTGCCAGGTCCTCTTTATTTGCGGCCCTCATCGCAATAATGGCTATCGGCAAAGTGAGCAGATAAAACAATCCTGCAAAAAACATCAGGCGGTAAGTCAGCATAACTGCCGCAATAAAAAAGCTCACAGTAAGTGCGATTCGGTAAATCCATATTGAAGCCGGCACGCCAAAACGCACTACGAGAGTTCTTTTATTGACCGCGGCATCGGCAGCAGCATCAGGAAATTCATTCACAAAAATCACCAAAAAAATCAGTATGCTGACGATACAGGCCGGCAGAATTGGAATGGCATCGATTGCTCCTGTCTGCAAATAGTATGAGCCATATACCGGAAGCAGGCCAAACAATAGAGCTATAACAAACTCGCCGACACAGCGATAGCCGAACTTAAAGGGTGGGGCGGTGTAGAAAAAGCCGCCAAGTATTCCGACAAGGCCGAGAGTTAAAATAAAAAGACTTTTTGTCAGGAAGAGAATTACCACTCCTATTGCTGAGCCAACTGCCAGGGCAATAATAGCTATAAGCAAGATTGTTTTTGGCGGAAGGATGCCTTCCTGGATGAAACGGCTTCCGCCTGAAAATGGCGTCGGATTTTTATTGGCCCAGTCATTTCCGGATATATGGTCGAAATAATCGTTTGCCAGATTGGCCCCTGAGTGGAGAGCCATTATAGAAAGTAATCCCAGGATAAAAAGAAGCGGGTGGAAGGCGTTAGAATACGCATAGCCTAACGCTGAGCCGACAAGAACAGGAGCGGCGCTGGCGATTAAAAACTTTGGACGCGATGCCCGGAAAAAAACTTCCACAGTTTTGAGTTTTGAGTTTTTAGTTTCAAGTTGCATTTTTAGTTAGTCTGCCTTCTTTTGTTCATTGTTGATAAACTATGAACTAATGACAATGAACTGATACAAAAATACCTTGTTTAGACGCTGGACGCAATAGAGCAGTGGGACTGGCAAAAAATGAAGGTAAGGAACGGAAACTATCGAAAAATGTCGGGACAGGTGCGGCCCTGGAGGTTAAATTTTTCTCTATGAACAAGGTGTTCAACAGATACAGAGTCGTTTTGATTTGCATTTTTCTGGCGGTGGCTACGTTAGTGGCTTACTGGCAGATCCTCCACAGCGACTTCGTCAATCTGGATGACCCGATGTATGTTACCGAAAACCAGTATGTTAACACAGGATTCACCTGGGAAAATATCAGATGGGCTTTTAGCGTGGGTAAAATCGCTTACTGGCATCCATTGACCTGGGTTTCTCATATACTGGACTGCCAGCTTTATGGGTTAAGGCCGGGCTTGCATCATTTGACTAATCTTATTATCCACATAGCAAATACTCTGCTGCTATTTGGGGTCCTTAAACGGATGACCGGTGCGGTGTGGAAGAGTGCATTTGTTGCGGTAGTGTTTGCATTGCATCCTATCAATGTAGATTCGGTGGCCTGGGTGACAGAACGTAAGAGTGTTCTTAGCACGCTGTTTTGGTTATTAACGATGTGGGCTTATGCAGATTATGCACAGCGTGGCGGGGTTTGGCGATATTTGATTACGCTCTTACTTTTTGCTTTGGGGCTTTTGGCCAAGCCGATGCTGGTAACTTTGCCGTTTGTGATGCTTCTTCTGGATTATTGGCCTCTTGGGCGATTTATCCGCCACACGTATGGCGGATTTAGTTTCAGGCAAAATTTGAAATTACTTGGCAGAGCATCATCTGCTTTTAAGTTGGTAATGGAAAAGGTGCCGTTTTTTGCTCTTTCAGCGGTTTCGTCTTATTTATCTTTTCTATCGGTTCGGCTACTTGGTATTACGATATCGACGGAATTAGTGCCTATGAAGTTACGCCTTGCAAATGCTCTGGTTTCATATATCGGTTATATTGGAAAGTTAATCTGGCCCCGGAAACTGGCTGTCTTTTATCCATATCCCGAGAATGTAGCGACCTGGGAGAGCGCGGGGGCTCTGGTGATACTTTTGTGTGCAACTATTGTATTGCTTGTAGTATTCAGGAGAAGACCTTATCTGGGAGTAGGATGGCTGTGGTACGCTGGCACTTTAGTGCCGGTTATCGGTTTGGTGCAGGCGGGTCTGTGGCCGGCTTTGGCCGACCGCTGGGCTTATGTGCCAATGATTGGCCTGGCTATCTTAACTATCTGGGGTGTTGGTGATATCGCGGATAAGTGGCATCTGCGCGGGTTTGCAGTGGTTTTTCCAGCCGGTGTTTGTCTTTCGGCTTTAATGGTCTGCACATGGCTGCAGGTGGGGCACTGGCACAATAGTTTTACCCTTCTTACGCGGGCCCTTAATGTAACCAGCGGCAACTACATAGCACACCTGAATCTCGGCAACGTCTTTATCAAAGAGAAAAAGACCGATGAGGCAATTCGGCAATATAAAAAGGCAATTGAAATCTATAACAACTACGCGGACGCCCACTACAATCTGGGTATAGCACTTGGGCTGCAAGGAAAACACGATGAGGCAATTAAAGAATATTACACCGTGCTGCGGCTGGAGAAAGACTATTGGAAAGCACGATTTCGTCTGGCCGATGCTCTGGCCAAAACCGGCCAGCTCGATGAGGCCATAAGTTGCTACGAGAAGGTTGTTCAGCTTCACCCAAACGATGCCGAGGTATATAACAATTTTGCGATGGCGCTGGCCAAAAAGGGGAAAGTCAAGGAGGCCATCGAATACTATAACAAATGTCTGGAAATCAATCCTGCTTCTGTCGAGGCGCTCAACAATCTTGGCAATGCCTTTGTTGAGCAGGGAGAATTTGGTCAGGCGATTGCACACTTCAAGAAGGCCTTGAGTATAAAACCGAGCTTCGCCGAGACACCTTATAATCTTGCCAACACCCTCAGGCAGATGGGACAACTTGACGAGGCGGTTGCTTATTACCGAGAAGCTCTGCAACTTGACCCGGACAATGTTGACGCCCACTACGGGCTTGGATTGGTTCTTGCGCAGCAGAAAAAGTATGATGAGGCGATTACCCATTTTGGAAGAGCAGTGCAGCTAAATCCGGATTTTGCGCAGGCCTATTACAATCTGGGAATAATCTTTGCCGACCGCGGAGACCATGATAAGGCAGTAGAGCAGTTTCGTCAGGTTTTGCGTATCCATCCAGATGACGCCCAGATGCATTGTAACCTGGGCATCCTTTTAGTTCGACAGGGTCGTGTTGACGAGGCCATCAGTGAATTTCGCACATCGCTGCGCCTCGACCCTAATTTTTCCAAAGCGAGCGAGCAACTGGAAAATGCGCTGGCCCAAAAGGCCGCCTCAACTCCTCAATGAGAGATTGGATTGGGGTGAACCTGCCATGCTGGCAGAGAAATAACCTTAGAGGGGATTTTGGCAGGTGTTGACGCGGGCGAGCTTGCACCGCAAGATATTTCCTGATAAGCACTTGTGTAAATACGGTCCTGTATAAGGTGTTTGGCACGACATTTGCAGCCCTTGAGATAAGGCATATATAGCTATGGTCTTGAGTCTATCAAAACTCGATGAAATTAATGTCCTGGCCAGTGAGGCGGACTGGGGGTGGCCGGAAGCTGTGCGCTCTATATTTCGGCCAAGAGGGGTGAATTTGCTGGTGGCGGAGAGCGCAGACGAGTTTGTCAATATTATCGGGAATAGACGCATCCATACGACAATTGTTGATATGGATACGGAGGAACCAGATGGGCTGACGACGATAAAGATTATTCGGATGGGTTATCCGCTGCTGCCGTGTATCCTGCTGATAAGCGCGGCGGGCGAATCGCTGCTCGGCGAGGCACTGCGACTCGATGTCTTTAGTGTGATTGACAAGCCCGTTGATATGGGCGTTCTGCGTGAGCAATTGAACAGATTGTTTATAAAAAAGTATAATAGTAACGTTTTCTCGGAATAACCACATCCGCCGAAGAGAAAGAATTAGCCACGAAGGCACAAAGGCACAAAGAAAAATGAAAGTTGAAAAATATAGCTGAGTTTTAGTGTCTTGGTGTCTTGGTGGCAGAGAAGAAAGAAGTAGTGGAGAAAGGTTTTTGATTCGAAAGGAGTAAGGACAAAATGAAGATTCGACCATTGGCAGATAAGGTGCTTGTTCAGCGACTTGAGGCGGAAAACAAGACGGCGGGCGGGATAGTTCTGCCGGACACCGCTAAAGAAAAACCGCAAAGAGGCAAAGTTGTCAGCGTCGGCGAGGGCAAGGTGCTCGACGACGGGACAGTTCGAAAGTTGCAGGTGAAAAAGGGTGATACAGTGCTTTTTACAAGCTACGCCGGAACGGAAGTCAAGATTGACGGCAAAGAGTATCTGATTATGAGCGAATCAGATATTATGGCGGTGATTGAAAAATAAAGAATTAACCGGATAATAATCAGGAGAGCAGACAGACAAATCCATAATCGATAAGAAGGAGAAAGAAATGGCAGCAAAAAAGATAGCTTATGGTACCGATGCACGTGCAGCTATTCGGGAAGGAGTAAAGAAACTGGCGAAGGCAGTAAAAATCACTCTTGGGCCGTGCGGCAGAAATGTGATTTTGGAAAAGTCTTTCGGCTCGCCGACCGTAACCAAAGACGGCGTTACGGTGGCCAAAGAGATTGAGCTGGAAGATTCATACGAAAATATGGGGGCGCAAATGGTAAAGGAGGTGGCCTCAAAGACCTCGAGCGTGGCCGGCGACGGGACGACAACCGCAACCATTCTGGCGGAGAGCATTTTCGATGAAGGGCTCAAGAACATCACTGCCGGGGCCAACGCGATGCAGGTAAAGCGCGGCATAGAAAAGGCCGTTGAGGCAATCATAGAAGAGTTGAAAAAAATGAGCACACCTGTTGAGTCGAGCAAACAAATCGAACAGGTGGCGACATGCTCGGCAAACCAGGATGTCGAAATCGGCAAAAAGCTGGCTGAGGCGATGGACAAAGTCGGCAAGGATGGTGTTATCACAGTCGAAGAAGGCCAGTCACTGGAAACAATAGTTGAGCTGGTTGAGGGTATGCAGTTCGACAAAGGATACCTCAGTCCGCACTTTATTAATAACCTTGAGAATATGACGGTTGTGCTGGATAAGCCATATATCCTTGTGCATGAGAAGAAGATAAGCTCGGTAAAATCTCTTGTTCCTTTGCTCGAGAAAGTCGCCAAACAGGGCAAGCCCCTGTTGATTATCGCCGAAGAAGTTGAGGGTGAGGCATTAGCCACGCTGGTTGTCAACAAATTGCGAGGTGTGCTGCAGGCAGCGGCTGTGAAAGCGCCCGGCTTTGGCGACAGGCGCAAGGCGCTACTCAGTGACATCGCCACCCTTACCGGTGGTGAGGCCATCTTTGAGGACCTGGGGCTTCAGTTGGAGAATATTGAGCTGCGTCAGCTCGGCAGAGCAAAGCGAGTAACCATCGACAAGGACACCACCACAATCATCGAAGGCGGCGGGAGCAGCGAGGCCATCAAGGGCAGGATTGAGCAAATTAAAAGCGAGATAGAGAAATCTACCAGCGACTACGATATTGAAAAGCTGCAGGAACGGCTGGCAAAATTGGCCGGTGGCGTGGCTCTGATTAACGTCGGGGCGGCAACCGAGACAGAAGTGAAAGAGAAGAAGGCACGTGTCGAAGATGCGCTGCACGCCTGCCGGGCGGCGGTGGAGGAAGGTATTCTGCCGGGAGGCGGCGTGGCGATGCTCAGAGCGCTGCCTGCACTGGATAAAATCAAAACCAGCGGCGATGAAAAGGTCGGCGTTGATATAGTTCGAAGAGCAGTTGTGGCACCAATTAAGCAAATAGCCGAGAACGCAGGGCTTGACGGCTCGATTGTGGCTCAGAAAGTTATGGAAAGCAAAGAAAAGAACTTCGGCTACGATGCTCTGCGGAAAGAATACGGGGATATGATTGAGTTCGGCGTGATTGTGCCGATGAAGGTGGAAAGGATTGCGCTGCAAAATGGCGCCTCAATTGCTTCGCTGCTCTTGACGACCGATGCGGTGGTCAGCGAGATTCCCGAAAAGAAGGAGAAGACCCCCGCGATGCCAGGCGGAGGCGAAATGTATTAATAAGTCAACGATAAGCGGGTCATGGTGTTCCGTGGCCCGCTTTTTTTAGACCAAAGTAAGGTCTTTTATTATGAATTTTCGCTTTTACACAAGTGCAATCTCTCAGGCATCCAAAAAGGTTGCATCGGGGATATTCATCGTAGGATTGGTGCTGATTGGTTTCGGTGGTATTATTCTGGCCTTGCCTGAGATTTTTGCATTTCTGGCCGCTGCGGTATTTTTCTTCGTGGGCCTGGGTTGTGCCATTACCGCAGTCAAAATCTTTCTTGCACAAAGAAAATTGGACAAAATCAATAACGATAATATCGAGGGTGATTCACAGGGCTACAGAGAAAACGTCCACATCCACATTGAAGAACACTACGACTGATAGCGTATAGCGTTCAGAGAATAGTTGTTCTTTTCTGCTCTACTGTCTTGTCCTTCTGTTTTCTACATTCTGACTCCTCAATTCTAAATTCCTTCCATACAATCATAAGCATCACCTGCCTTTGCATTTCTCAAGAAAAGTATAATTTTTATTGAAAAATATGCAGAATTTGGTATAATACCAATGTGTACTCGGGTAGTTCACGATAGGCCCGCCAGGAGCGGCAAGCACGCCCAGACCCGCACGAAGCGGAACAGCAGTTCCAGAATCAGGCCATTTTAGCCACAAAAAACCTCAAAATGACAGAATTATTGATTATTTCTCCATATTCTTGTATGTTCTATACCTTATACGCAATACGAAACACGCTATACGCCACACGCTATACGAGAATCGAGTTTCCAGAATCGAGCATCGAGTATCCACTCACCAATTAACCAATTAACCATTTAACCAAAATTATGCAAAACAAACCCAATTTCCCAAAACCGAAAATGACTGTAACATTAGTAAAGACAATGACTAATAACAATGAACAACGAACTATGAACCATCCAAAACAAACCCAATCAAAGCCAAACAAACTCGAAGCGCGTAGGGTGGGGTCTTTACCCCACCAATTCTTCTGAAAAATCCTTGCATTTTCAGGATGGATTTGATAACTTATGACTACAGCAAGAGATAGCCATATTATCAAGGAGGACATCTGGCAAAACGGATTTGAAAAAAGGTTATTAAGACACGGATTAACGCTGGTTGATATTAGACACGGATTGACACAGATTTACACTGTTTATAATTCATTTCTCTGTGTCCTCTACGTTCTCTGTGGCTAATATATTTGTTTATATCTCTGTGTCCTCTGTGAACTCTGTGGCTAAAAAAACTTTTTAGGAGGTGGAATTATGTGGCGGATGGTAGTTGTTCTAATGATGGTGGGCTTATGCGTCCATACTGCTGCGGCTTTGCCCGGCTCTGGCACACAGCAAGACCCCTGGCGGATACAGTCGCTGGCGGATTTTGACGAGTTTGCGGCTCACCCGAATTACTGGGCGGGCTTCACCCGCCTCCAGACCGATGTCAATCTGGCAGGGAGAACCTACACCACCGCCGTTATCGCACCGGATACTGACCAGACCACATACTGGTTCCAGGGGACTTCTTTCACCGGTGTCTTTGACGGGAACGACCATAAGATAATAGGGCTGACTATTAAAGCGGGAGCCAATGACTATCTGGGTTTGTTTGGCTTTATCGAAGATGGCGAAGTTAGGAACCTGACACTCGAAGGCGCCTCTGTCACCGGGTATTGTGATGTCGGTGGACTGGTGGGGTATAATGTCGGCAGTATCTCGAACTGCCATTCTACCGGCAATGTCAGTGGTAGAGATTATGTCGGTGGCCTGGTGGGGTATAATGTCGGCAGTATCTCGAACTGCTATTCGACCAGCGATGTAAATGGCAATTCCGAAGTCGGCGGCCTGGTGGGCACGAACGGCTTTTTTATATTTGGGTACCCTTACCCTGGCGTGATATACAACTGCTATTCAATCGGTGATGTCAACGGTGTTGGAATTGTCGGTGGACTGGTGGGGGATAATTCTGTCGGCTTTGTCTCTAACTGCTATTCGACCGGCGATGTAAATGGTGTTGAGTATGTCGGCGGCCTGGTGGGAATGAATGGCTTTGTAACACCTTTAGGCGCATCTGGATGGATAGGCAATTGTTATTCGACTGGATGGATTACTGCTTCAGGGGATTATGTCGGCGGATTAGTTGGAACTAACGATTGGGTAGTTGAAGGGTCATTCTGGGATGTTCAAACCAGCGGACAGACCGAAAGTAGCGGTGGCACCGGAAAGATGACTGCCGAAATGCAGACAAAAAGCACCTTTACCGAGGCCGGCTGGGATTTTATCGAAATCTGGGGTATCGGCGAGAACCAGACATATCCATATTTGAGGTTTGCACCGGCTGGTGATTTGAACTATGACAAAAAGGTTGACCTTTTTGACCTTGCGATTTTCGCCGACCACTGGCTTGAGGGCATTACCCCTTAGGCTCAACAAAACTTAGTGGATTTTGAGGGTAGCGAGGGCAAGGGCAGCGAAGGCGACAGCAGCCGCAATAACTGCCAGCATGCAGGTCACACAATGCTACCCAGGTTCTGAACTTTTTGCAGGGCTGAGAGCGTAAAAATCACCGGATACAACTCTTCAAAATACCAGAGCCGGGCGAAATAAAGACCTATCGGCGAAGGCGGTGCTATTGTTCCCTCTTTAGTTTGTTCGATAAGCCAGCGAACTCCACGAGAAATTGCTCCTGATACTCGATTCTCGATACTCCGCCGATAGGCGTCCTGTGGAGATTCTCGATACTCGAAACATGAAGCGAGGGCATCCACTGACAGGGCGGTTTCTTCGATAGTGGAGTTGACGGCTTTTGCCCCTCCCCATCCGCCATCCTGATTCTGGACAGATAAAAGCCATTGAACGGCTTTTTGCATCATTGGGAAACATTGGGAAATGAAATGCTGGGGCAGCCGGCACAATCCTGTAAGCACCCTGGCTGTTCCATAAACGGGGTTTTTCTGATTCGGTGCAAACTGATTGCCAAACCACAATGGGACCCACGAGCCATCTTTTTTCTGGACGCGTTCCAGGTAAGCGAGGGCCTTTTTGAGCGTTTTTTCTGCCGGTTTTTGCAGAGAATCCGGCAGGACGTCAAACCAGGAGCCAATAGCGCCTGCGGCGTGGGCTGTCAGGTCCGGTGCGCTGCGGTCGAATGGTAAAGCCATCCACCCCCTGCAAAAAGTTGGGATACCGCCATCGCGATTTTGCAGTTCCATCAGCCACTTTAGTCCTGCGACGGCAGCACTTGTTATGCGTTCATCCGGCAGGCCGAGGTTACGCAAAGCGATTAGTGCACCGGCGGAGTCGTCGGCGTCGGGGACGGCCCCTGCCAGGTTTGTCCACCCCCAACCGCCGGGGATGGCGTGTGTGTAAGGGTGGAGCTGGCGATGCTGCGACGACAGTAACCAGTTCCGGATGTTTGTGCGGTCTTCTGAGGAGAGGATGGACTCGACGTCCGGGTCGGCGGCAAGGGCGTTTACGGCCAGAGTTGTTACCCATACGGCAAGGTTAGTGTCAATCGGCCAGCTCCCATCGTCTCTGGCTGAGTTAACCAAAAAGTCGGCGCCTTTTAATGTGACATCGTGGTTTGTTTCTCCGTAGCCAGCCAAACTCATAACAACAAAGGCGGTCAAAGGGACGGCTTCGAGAAACCCTCCAGTTTGCGGCTGTAAACTTCGCAACACCTCGAGGGTTTTACCGCGTGACAGATGCCGCAAGAGTCTTGTAATTGGATTGCGTGGTTTTCGGTAATGATAATGAACCTGCCCTATTGCGATTAAGGCCGGCAAGGCATAACTTACGACCGGCAGCCGCAGCCACTTGAACAACTGATGCGGGCAGCCGGCCAGCTCAAAAGGCAGAGGTTTAATCAGCCGCCAGCTTTCCTCTGGACTGCCGAGTATGCCGGCGAGGGCACACATAGTGAGAATCGGCGCCGAAAAACTTCTGTCCTCACCATATTGCCTGTTGACAGCGGCTGCGAGAACATCTGGTTCGAGACTACCGGCGAAACCGGTAAGCCACGACTGAGCTTTGGCGACAGTTTCTTTATACCCGCCTTCGCGTAACCCGCTACGGCGGGCGAAGCAAGGTCGATGAGAATCCTTGCCTATCGTAAATGCGGACAAGTCCGCCAAACGGATGGCGGACAAGCATAGTAATGTAGTGCTGATATTGCTGGGACTTCGGACGGTATCGCCCCATCCGCCATCATGGTTCTGGTTTTCACCGAGCCAGATAAGCCCTTTGCGGATGAGCGAATTGTATTTGGCTCCATCAACCATAGCCAATGCGAAGATGGCTGTTGCCGTAGAGAGCGCACTGCCAGATAACCGTCCCTGCCAGAAACCCTCTGGTACACGGGATTGAAGTAATCGGTTTCTCAGGAGTGCAAGTGTTCTGTCGAGTGCAGCTCTATCGATGTTCATAACTATCCGTTTAGATGTCCGAGTGCTAACAGGCCGTAATAGGTGTATTCGCAGTCGAGGATGTCGTCTGCCCAGTTTCCCCGAAAGCTGCCTTCGGCGCTCCAGAGGGTATCGAGAAAGTCGAGGCATCGGTCTTTTATGTTGTCGGTTGAGATTCCAATCAAAGCGAGTGCGTGCAACGAAGTGGCGGTGGAAAGTAAATCAGGAATGCCGTTTTGTCCCAGCGTCGCCATTGCGACAAAGCCGCCTTTGGGGTGGAGCCGGGAAAGCAGCCAATCAGTGGAAAGATTATCGACCGGTTCGTTTAAGTAGTGCAGGAGCGTCAATGCTGCTGCTGTTGCGGGGGTGGAACCAATTGGGATAGATGAGTCGTTCGAGTAGCCGGCATCCGGCAGGCGCAGCAACTTTATACAATCAGCCATTGCAGCAGGATTTTGCATCTCAATATTTAGGTCTTGGTGAGCACCCAGGGCGAGAAAACATCCATAAGCCGAGCCATGCGAAGTTCCGGTTAGAGCATTATAAGCGCCATCAGGACAGCGATACCTTTCGATGTTTCGGGTAATTCCATCGCGAATTCCTGTTGCACTGCCGGCACTGTGAAATTGCGATACGTCGGCCCGGCAGCGAGCCAGACATGCCAGATGAACAAGGTCGAGGCCGGAACCATCCCCGAATTTTTGCAGGTAGTTTATGATTCGCTCCTGTGGAATATCGGCATCCAGCGCCAGAAGGGATTCGAGACCGAAGACGGTATAATATAAGTCGCTTTGATTGCTTCTTCCCTTGAATCCGCCATCCTGGTTGAGCTGTCTATTAACGAAGTTAACTACAAGGTCAGCAGAAACATTGAGCAGATGTTTTGCCCGACTTGCTGCCTTGAGCATATCCTGCCTTATGGTCATCGCAACAACCCATTACTTCGAAGTCGTCAAATATTTTGCCTATAACCCTTCGCAGCAGACCCTTGAGGTTAGTGTTCTTCAGATT
>Ga0315295_10003530_pt1 | contig 13301 bp, 11 predicted proteins | sample YL17G14_0_MG_FD_204453 | JGI IMG/M metagenome (GOLD analysis project Ga0315295, IMG submission 204453) | Sediment microbial communities from Yellowstone Lake, YNP, Wyoming, USA - YL17G14_0 | ecosystem: Environmental > Aquatic > Freshwater > Lake > Sediment | place: USA: Wyoming | collected... | reverse complement strand
TCAACCAGGGAATGTAGAGGACGAAATTTTTCGCCGTAATGTGCCTTTTACGCAAATTGCTCTCGGCGAAAAGGAGGTCATGGGAAGCATAAGATACCAGGGCACAACAAATCACGCCCATGGAAAGATGGAACAAATCGAAAAAACCCGAAAGAAGCATCCAGAAGGCAAAGAGAATGGTTACGGTGGCTAAAAAATTGAGCCAATGAAATCTCTTCTTCTCAATTTCTTCCAAAGATTATTTATTCTCCTTTAGGGGGGAGATGGATTCCCTGGGTTGAAAACCCCCAAGGAAAATGATAGAGATTTTTTTCCAGACCGGTGAATGGTCATTGATCCGATGCGGAATCTAACACAAAGCTCAAAAAAGTGTCAAGCCCATTTGCGGGGGCATTTTCTCTACCGTCTTGACAGCCCCCTTTTTATGCGTTAAAAGAATGAGAGTCTTTCGAATCCATTTATTATGCGGGAGATGGCGATGGTGAAACAGTCCTACATCACTCCTGAGATTCGGGCTTTGCTGGCACAGGAGGCGATTTCCCAGTCCACAGAACCGGTGGAACCTGGAAAGATCCGTCGTTTTGCCAACGCTTGGAAACTCCTCTGCTTTAAAGAGTCTGGCCTATTCAATTCGGGCCATGGCTTTCCCGGGGGACACCCTGATCTGCAAGGGCATGGTGCGAAAGCAATACGAAGAACAGGGCAATCCTTATACTCTATGTCTTGTATGGGTGGAAAATCAGAAAAAAAGCCGGCTCGTGGATGGGACAGCGGTTGTGAGTCTGGTTTGAAACCCGCCTTAAGGTCAAAGCCGTGAGCATCATCATCATCGGGGCGGGGGAAGTCGGGTATCATCTCGCCTACCGCCTTTCTCATGAGAAGAAAGACGTGGTGGTCATCGATCGTGACCTGGAAAAGATCCGCCGCGTCCAGAATACCCTCGACGTTCAAGCCATCCATGGAAGCGGAGGGTCCATCAGCCTGCTCCGCCAGGCGGGAATCTCCGAAGCGAGTATGGTCATCGCCGTTACCAACAGCGACGAAGTAAACATGATCTCCTGTCTAGTCGCTGGAGTGCAAGACCGCGTGCCCAAAAAGATTGCCCGGGTGCGCGACCCGGAATATTCCGCCCTTTTTCCACTTTTTGACAAAGAGCACCTCGACATCGACTTGATCATTAATCCGGATTATGAAGTGGTGGAGATGATCCTCAAGTTGATAGAGGTTCCCGGCGCGGTGGAAGTAGTGGACTTCGCCGAAGGGCGGGTGCGCATGGTCGGACTTTCCTTGCTTCCGGGTAGCCCTTTAGTGGGCAAGTCGCTGGCCGAAATCCGCAAGCTGTATCCAGAGTCCAAGATTCTGATCGTCGCCATCCAGAAAGGGGACAGGGTTTTTATCCCCAAAGGGGAGGACGTACTGGCCGCCAACGATCTTCTTTTCCTGGTCATGCCCCAAAAGAATAGCCGGAAGGCGCTGGAAGGTTTTGCCAACAAGCGCCTTCCCATCAAGCGGGTGATGATCCTGGGAGGTGGATTGATCGGCTTAGAGCTGGCCAAAAGGCTGGAGGAACGGGGCCTCCAGGTGAAGATCATCGAACAGAACGAAACGCGCTGTATGGAGATAGCGGAAAAATGTAGCAAGGCGGTCGTACTCAGAGGAGACGCCACTTACCAGGATATTCTCACCGAAGAGAATGTGGGCGGGATGGATGCTTTCATCGCCGTCACCGAGGATGAGGAGACCAATGTAATGATCTCCTTGCTGGCGAAGAAGATGGGCACCCGGCAGGTCATGACTCTGATCAACAAGGTGGCCTACTCTCCTCTGGTCCACTCCATCGGAATCGATGCGGTGATCAGTCCCCGCCTGGCTGCGGTTAACAAAATCCTGCAGTTCATTCGCCGTGGGAAAATTCTCTCCGTCTCCTCCCTCCCCGAGGAAAACGCCGAAGCCTTCGAGGCCATTGCCCTGGAGACCTCCGACTTGGTGGGTCGACCACTGAGCGAGGTTGATTTCCCCAAGGAGGCCCTCGTGGGGGCTCTGGTTCGGAACTCGCAGGTAATCATCCCCAATGGATCAACCGTCATCCAACCTGGCGACCGGGTGATGATCTTCGCCCTGACTACGGCCATTCCCGAAGTGGAAAAGGCTCTGATGGTCAAGCTGGAGTACTGGTAATCGTGTCCCTTTCCACTCTTTTAAGCCTGTTAGGATTTTTAAACCTGCTCCTGGCTGGCTGCATGGCCATTCCCCTGCTTGTAAACTGGCTTTACGGAGAGGGCCAGGCCATGGGGTTCATCCTATCCATCGGCACAACGGCCATAAGTGGCCTCCTCATGATGCTCTTATTTAAAAGGTCTCGCCGGGACCTCACCCACCGGGAAGGCTTTGCCATCGTTGCTTTGGGGTGGATTAGTGCCACTTTCTTTGGTGCTCTCCCCTACCTTTTCACCGGAACATTCCAAACGCTGACTGATGCCTGCTTTGAAGCCGCCTCGGGCTTCACCACCACCGGGTCGACGGTCCTAACCGAAATCGAAAAGCATTCCCACGCGGTATTATTCTGGCGGAGCCTCACCCAGTGGCTGGGAGGGATGGGCATTATTCTCCTTTCCCTGGCTGTCCTCCCTCTCCTTGGTGTTGGAGGAATGCAGCTCTATAAAGCCGAGGTCCCCGGCCCCAGCCCTGATAAATTGCGCCCTCGCATCTCCCATACGGCCCGAATTTTATGGCAGGTGTATGTCTTTATTTCGGCTGCTGAAGTTTTAGTCTTGCTGCTCGGGGGAATGAATCTTTTTGATGCCCTCTGCCATACCTTTACCACCATGGCCACCGGAGGATTCTCGCCCAAGAACCAAAGTATCGAATTTTACCACAGTCCTTTTCTTGAGTTCGCCATCACTTTTTTTATGTTCGTGGCCGGGGCCAATTTTGCTTTACACTACCGACTCCTCAAAGGGGACCCAAAGGCGCTCTGGCAGGATAGCGAATTCAGGTTCTATGGGTTCGTGACCCTTCTAGCGACCCTTCTCATTTCGTATAATTTAATGGCGAATCTTTCCCTCGATTTTTACAATTCCTTCCGCCTGGCGATCTTCCAGGTTGTTTCAATCCTGACCACCACCGGATTTTCCAGCGCTGATTTTGAAAAATGGCCGCCTTTTTCCCAATATTTGCTGCTCATCCTCATGTTTATCGGGGGGTGCGCCGGCTCCACCGGCGGAGCGATTAAGTGCGTGCGCGTTCTCGTCCTGGTCAAGCAGGCCAGCCGGGAGCTCTACCAACTGGTGCACCCTCATGCTGTGGTGCCGGTTAAGCTGGGAGGAAGGGTCCTTTCCCGAGATACTCTGCATGGCATCTGGGGACTTTTCTTTCTCTACATCGGCATTTTTGCCCTGGCCTCTCTGGGGCTTTCATTCCTGGGGGCAGATATCCTGACTTCAGTCTCCGCGGTAGCTACCACCCTGGGAAATGTGGGGCCGGGGCTGGGAACCGTCGGCCCAACGGAGAATTTTGCCCACCTCCCGGAAGCTACCAAATGGATCCTGACCGCCTGCATGCTCTTCGGAAGGCTGGAAATTTACACCCTCCTTGTCCTTCTATTCCCCGAATTCTGGAAGAAGTGAATCAATTGTCTTTTTCCTTAAGCCGATGTATATTATGTAGGATTAAATGCCTAAAGTGATCTACACCGCTTGAACGTAAGGACCATGTCTGAGAAAGAAATCTTCCGCATCCTGGGCCATCTGCAAAAAGAAGTCCGAGCGCTGGGCGAGGAGGTTCGTTCCCTAAGGGATGGCCGATCTCCAGGACTCTCCGAGTTAAAGGGAATGCTGCGGCGCCGCGGGTTGGACCTTTTCCGGGAGAACCCGGTCCACCACCTTCTATTCCCTCCGACTTTTTCCGAAGAGGAGAAAGAACAATTCTATGGCCTCTTCAAGAAGTACTCTTTCCGCCTCTTTCTGCGGGAGATCCTGAATCGTAAGGGGCCCTTTCGGGTCTCTGAGGTGGTTCGTTTTTCCTCCCCGGAGACCGGCAGGAAATATCTGCATTCCCTCATCGGCCTGAACCTGGTGGAACCCCTGCAGGGGCGCCTCTACCAATTGCGCACCCTTCCCACGACCAGCCTGGGGCCGACCCTGGAATGGTTCATGGCCGAAGTCTTGCGGAAAGAATTTGCCTGCCCGGCCCTTTATGGGCTGCGCTGTAAGGGGACTCGATACGGGGGTGATTATGACGTCATCGCCTCCATGGAAGGCCGGCTCGTCTACATGGAAGTGAAATCCTCCCCCCCAAAAAACATCGAAGGCGACGAGGTGCACGAGTTTTTAAACCGCCTGATGGATTTAATCCCCCACCTGGCGCTTTTCTTCGTGGACACGGAGCTGCGGCTGAAAGACAAGATCATCCCCATTTTCGAAGCAGAGCAATCCGCTCAAGGGGGCTGGGAACAGGGACCCAGGCTGCCGATCCAGAAGATCGCGGAAGAGATTTTCTTCGCCCCCCCGCGGGTCTATATTTTAAGCAGTAAACGATCCATTGCCAAAAACATCTCGGCCTGTTTTAAACATTATTTCACCCTATCCTTGACCTTGAATCCGGAAGAGGGACTATCCCGCGGGGGGTCCAATTGATCATGCTGCGATTCATAATCCTGATGCTCACCGCTTACCTCCTGGCTCTCTTCCAGTCTGCGGTGACCGGCGAAATCTTACCCAGTTGGATGAAGCCGGACCTCATGCTGATTCTGGTCACCTACTTGGGAATCTCCCCCCCCTTGATTCGGGGGGCGCTGTTGGTCTTTTTCTGCGGCCTGCTCTATGAAACCTTTTCCGGGAGCCCATTCGGATTCTTTCTCTTCACCTACCTGAGCATTTTTTTTCTGATCAAGCTTCTGGCCAAATTTCTGATCCTGGGAGAGACCATCACGGTCCGGATAGTCCTGGTGGCCTCATCGGTGGCCTTCCAGGCCCTGTTGATGATTTTTCTCCCCTTGGTGGTGGGAAGTTTTGAAAATTTTTCTCTGCCCGATGTAAGTTGGATCCTGCCCCAGGTTTTGATGACCTGCGCTGCCTGCTGGCCCCTTTTTAACTTCTTCAAAAAATTGGAGACTCTTCCGAGGGTAGAGCCTTCTCCGTTGGAATCTTAGCCATGCGCCTAAAACTCGATAAGAACGAAACCCTCGAGATGAGCGCGGTGCTCGTCTATGTCAACATCGTCATTATTGTGGTCTTCTCTCTGATCTTTTCCCGGCTCTGGCATCTCCAAATCATCAACGGGGAATATTTCAAGAACCTCTCGGAAAATAACCGCATCCGCATCCAGGAGATCGCCGCCCCCCGCGGGATCCTCTACGACCACCAGGGGATTCCTCTGGTGGATAGCTTTCCTTCCTTCGACGTCTCTGTCTTCCGGCAGGATATCCCGGATATGCAGGCCCTGATGCCAGCCTTAAGCCGCGCTCTCTCTGCGGATCCCGAAAAGCTCCGGGCCAAGCTCGACGCCACCAAAGGATCTTCTCCCTTCCAGCCGATGAAATTGAAAACAGATATAACCCGCGAGGAGCTGGCCATGGTGGAAACCCGCCGACTCGACCTCCCGGGGATCATGGTGGATGTAGTCATCCGGCGGAACTATCCTTATGGAAACCTGGCCTCTCATCTCATCGGGTACGTGGGAGAGATCAACCAGGAAGAACTCGAACGGGAGGAATTCACCAATCATAAAATTGGTTACCTGGTCGGAAAATATGGAATTGAACAAAAGTTCGAACTCGACCTGATGGGGGAAAACGGCGGGCGACAAATCGAAGTAAATGCCCTAGGCCGAAAAAAAAGGATCTTGGAAAATTTGGAACCCAACCCCGGAAATAATCTTTTCCTCACCCTCGACCTGGAGCTGCAGAAAGTGGTCGAGGAGGGCATGGCCGGCAAGAGGGGTGCAGTGGTGGTTATGGACCCCCAGAGCGGAGACATCCTGGCTTTAACCAGCAAGCCCGATTTTGACCCCAATCTTTTCGCCCGGGGCATCTCCCCGGAAAACTGGAAGGCTCTCCTCCGAAATCCGGCCCACCCTCTCCAGAATCGGGCCATCCAAGGCCAGTATCCCCCTGGCTCGGTCTTTAAAATCATTACCGCTATCGCCGGCCTGGAGGAGAAGGTCATCACCCCCGAGACTACTTTCCACTGTTCGGGATCCCTCCCCTACGGCAATCGCGAATATCAATGCTGGAAAAGTGAAGGCCACGGCCGGATTGGCCTGCGGCAAGCCATTGTCGAATCCTGCGACGTCTATCTCTATCAGCTTGGCCTGCGCCTGGGACCGGACCGCATCGCCAAATACGCCCTAGCCTTGGGGCTGGGGCAATTAACAGGCTTTCCCCTCAGCAACGAGAAACCCGGCCTGGTCCCCACCTCCACCTGGAAGATGAAGCGCTTCGGCATTCCCTGGCAGGGTGGGGAAACTCTCTCGACCGCCATCGGGCAGGGGTACAACCTGGTCACCCCTTTACAGATCGCCACGACTCTTTCCGCCTTGGCCAACGGGGGAAAGCTCTATCAGCCCCGGATCGTCCAATCGATCAGGGCCCCCTACGGAGAAATGATCAGGGAGTTCCCCCCCGTGGTTGCCCGGAACATCCACGTCTCTCCGGAAACTCTGGAGTTCATCCGGGAGGCTCTGTGGGGGGTGGTAAATTCCCCGGGCGGAACCGGCGGTAGGGCGCGCATCGAGGGATTCGACGTGGCTGGCAAGACGGGCACAGCCCAGGTCGTTCAAAGAAGGGAAGGACGAAACGAACACCTCCCACCGGAGCAACAGGACCACGCCTGGTTTGTCTGCTTCGCTCCCGCCCGTCAACCCCAGATCACCGTGGTCGCGCTGATCGAACACGGCGGCCATGGGGGGGCCGCCGCCGCCCCAGTCGCCCGGAAGGTGCTGGAAAACTTTTACAAGCGAACAAAGGGTATCAGTCCCTCCCTGCTCAAAATGGCCCGAGAAACCTCTCACCCCCCGATGGAGTGAAGATCAACCATGTTTGACCGCCGCCTCATCCTGAATTTCGACTGGACGCTCCTGTTCACTACGGCATTCATCTCTTTCATTGGAGTCATCAACCTTTATAGCTCGACCTATCCCCATATGGGAACCGCCACTCCCCTTTTCATCAAGCAGATCTACTGGCTCCTGATCGGGGTCGGGTGGGTCGCCTTCATCATCCTGTTCGATTACCGCACCTTCATTCGCTATGCCTATCCTTTTTACATTCTCTGCCTTCTCCTCCTGGTGATGGTCATGTTTTTCGGCCGCACAACCTCGGGCTCCCAGCGCTGGCTGCAGCTTGGTTTTATCTCCTTCCAGCCCTCCGAATTGAGCAAACTGGGTCTCATCCTGGCCCTGACCCGATTCTTTATTGAGAATGAAAATCTCCAAGGTTATGGACTCAGGGACCTGCTTACCCCTTTCCTCCTCCTGGCCATTCCGCTGTTCCTAGTCTTCAAACAACCTGACCTCGGAACCTCCGGGGTGCTGGTGCTGACCTGCCTCTCTGTTCTCACTTTTATGGGTCTCCGAAAAAAAACCTGGGGTACCCTGTTGGTCGGATGGGCTGTCGCGGTTCCCATCTTCTGGCATTTTCTAAAGGACTACCAAAAGACTCGCTTGTTGACTTTTCTCAACCCAGACCTCGATCCTATGAAGACCGGGTACCATATCACTCAATCCAAGATCGCAGTTGGCTCGGGAACCATTTGGGGCAAAGGTTTCCTCAAAGGAACTCAGAGCCAACTCCATTTCCTGCCCGAACAGCACACGGACTTCGTCTTCTCGGTGTGGGCCGAGGAATGGGGGTTCATTGGGTCTTTCGCCCTGCTTTTTCTTTTTTTGCTCCTCATCTCCAGGGGCCTGAAGATCGCCAATACCTCCAAGGACAAAGCGGGCGCGCTTTTGGCCATTGGCATCAGCGCCCAGATCTTCTGGCAGACCTTCATCAATGTGGGGATGGTGGTGGGAATCGTGCCCGTGGTGGGCGTGCCGCTTCCTTTGATGAGCTACGGGGGGACTTCCGTGATGGTGACCCTGATGGGCATCGGCATCCTGATGAATATCAGCATGCGCCGCTTCATGCTCAGCCGGTAAATCCCTTTTCACCCCAGAGAGCACAGCGCGGCATAGCCGCAACGAAAGGAAAGACCAATAATATCCCCCCCACCCTTTCCCTCCCCCTCGGAGGGGGGAGGGTTGGGAGGGGGTGAAATTGTCGCCTGATTTGCTTAATAAAATTTAAAGAAACTGAACGTTAGTAGTACAGGGGTCTTTGAAATTTAACCCAAGTTCCAGATTCTAGGCCTGGAATGCAAAAAATTCCGGATTAGATAAACGAAAACACCCCGAGTATCAACCGTCGATACAAAGGGGTTTAGATACTGGAATTTAGAATTTAAGATTAGGATTTTATTTACCTCTGCGTTCTCAGCGTTCTCTGCGGTGAAAGAATGGCCAGAATTACCCCTTGAGCAGCTCCCGGGCGATGACCATCCTCTGAATCTGGTTCGTGCCCTCGACGATTTGGCCGATCTTCGCCTCGCGCATGTACCGTTCCACCTTGTAGTCCTGCATCACGCCATAGCCGCCGAGAATCTGCACTGCATCCACCGTCACCTTCATGGCCATGTCCGTGGCGTAGCGCTTGGCCATCGAGGCGAACAGCGTGACCGGCAGTCCGCGGTCTTTCAACGACGCCGCATAATAGACCAGGAGGCGAGCAGCCTGAATTTCTGTGGCCATGTCGGCCAGCATAAACTGAATGGCCTGGAAATTGGCGATGGGCTGTCCAAATTGAACCCTTTGCTGGGCGTATGGCAAAGCGATATCAAAGGCCGCCTGGGCATTCCCCACCGCTCCCGCTCCGACGTTGATCCGGCCCCCGTCTAAACCGGCCATCAAAATTTTGAACCCTTCATTTTCCACCCCGATGAGGTTTCCAGCCGGCACCCGGCAATTATCGAAGATCAACTCCCGCGTGGGGTAGGCTCGCATGGCCAATTTCTTTTCGGTCTTCCCGGCGTAAAATCCCGGAGTACCTTTTTCCACTACCATCACCGAAATCCCTTTGGCGCCCTTCTCCTTATCGGTCTTGGTGGAAACAGCATAAACATCGGCCTCTCCTCCGCAAGAAATGAAGACCTTTGTCCCGTTGAGGAGGTACTCGTCTCCCTCGCGCTTGGCCGATGTACGAATCGCCGCCGCATCCGAACCGGCGCTGGGCTCGGTGATGGCGAAGGCCCCGAAAAGATCTCCTTTGGCCAAAGGCGGGACCCAGTGCTGCTTTTGCTGAGGATTGCCGAATCGGGCAATGATGGAGAGACATAGATTGTGAACGGCGAGGTAGCTCAACCCGCGATACCCCCGCATCAATTCTTCGTAGATAATGGCCGAGGTCAAAGCATCCACGGGCATGCCCCCATATTCTTCCGGGGCGGCCATGCCGAAGAGGCCCAGGCCAGCGAGTTTTTTGAAGGTATCTCTGGGAAGCTCTTCTTTCTCCTCCCATTTCTCCACGTTGGGAATGACCTCCTTCCCCACGAAATCTCGCATCGTCTTCTGCATGGCCTTTTGTTCTTCCGTCAGCTCAAAATCCATTGGCCTCCTCCTTCCCATGATTGCGGTATTGTCAAAACCTAACCACAGAGGACCCAGAGAAGTTATCCATTTTCAAGGAGTTAAGAAAATTGTGGTTCCCTCCCCTCTGGGCTCTCTAAATGATTCATCCCTCTATCCCTTCTCTTAACCCCTTTTCCTGGACATTCCTCAACCAACCCGCTCTTTTGTCGCGTCCCCATCGGTAAATTAGGGCCTGGGACTCATATATGCTGGGCAGTGCGTCTAAAGCCTGCACCTCAAAAATAACCTCATCCTCTCCCAACCAGTCTATTCTCCGCCTCCCGATGTCTCTGCTTTTTTACCTACTCTTTTTGAGGACCCAGAGTGTTTCTCTGTGACCTCTATGGTTTCCTATGTCCTCTTTTACTTATTTCTTGACAAAGTGTAAAGGTTTTTTTATAAAGGGGAAAATCGCCGGGTGTCCTTGGCGAAGCGCTTGACCCCAAAACCCTGAAAAAATAAGAAAAATATCGATGAGCCAGCTTCTGCGTGTCCGGAATCTGAGCAAATTCTTCGGAGGATTAGCGGCTATCCACGATGTCGATTTCCACGTTAACCGGGGCGAGATTTTGAGCATCATCGGCCCCAATGGCGCTGGGAAAACCACCCTTTTCAACCTTCTCACCGGAATCTATCACCCCTCTCGCGGCGAAGTCTTCTTCCAAGATGAGCCGATCATGAATTGCTCTCCCCACCAGACCGCCCGTCTGGGAATCGCCCGCACCTTTCAGACCACTACGCTTTTCGGGGAGCTTTCCGTACTCGACAACGTGATCATCGGCCATCGCTGTCGCCAGAGCTCCGGCCTTTGGGATGCCTTGCTCAAAACGAAGCGCCTAAGAAGAGAGGTGGATGAAAGCCTGGAGTGCGCGCAGGAATTCCTCTCTTTCGTGGGTCTGGCAGAGCGCCAGAAAGATTTGGCCAGGAATATCTCCCAGGAAGCCCAGAAGCGCCTTTCCATTGTTATGGCCCTGGCCACCCGACCCCAGCTTCTGCTCCTGGATGAACCCACCAGCGGTCTGATCGCCGAGGAAACCGGGGACCTCATGAATCTTTTTTTGCGCATCGTAAAAAGGGGGGTAACCATTTGCTTAATTGAACACAAGATGCGGGTAGTGATGAACATCTCCGACCGGGTGATGGTGCTCAACCATGGAGAAAAAATCGCCGAGGGCCCCCCCCAAGAAATCAGTCGCCATCGGGCGGTCATCGAAGCCTACCTGGGAGAGGAATATGCTACTTAACCTTGATGGGTTGAGTACTTTTTACGGAAATTTTCCCTCCCTGAAGGGAGTTTCATTGAACGTCCAGGAAGAGGAGATCGTCACCCTGCTGGGCGCCAACGGCGCAGGCAAGACCACCCTCCTGAAAACAATCTCCGGACTTCTGAAATGCAGCTCCGGGTCCATTTCCTTCGCCAGCCAGCGTATCGATCATCTCCGCCCGAACGCCATCGTCCAGTTGGGAATCTCTCAGTGCCCCGAAGGGAGGAAGTTGTTCCCCGAGATGACGGTGTTGAAAAACTTGCGCCTGGGGGCTTTCGTCCGCCGCCATGATAAAAAAGGAATTGAAGATTCCCTAACCGAGATCTTTCATCTCTTCCCCATTCTTTCCGAAAGGGTTAAGCAACTGGCCGGAACGTTAAGCGGGGGAGAGCAACAGATGTTGGCCATGGGCCGGGCGCTGATGGCTAACCCCAGACTTCTTCTGCTGGATGAGCCTTCCCTGGGCCTGGCCCCTCTGGTCGTGCGGGCCCTTTTTCAAACCATCCGGGACATCAACCAGCGCGGGACAACGATCTTTTTGGTCGAACAAAACGCCTCTCAGGCGTTGCATGTCGCCCATCGTGGGTATGTGATGGAGACCGGACAGATTGTCCTGTTCGATTCCAGCGCTAACCTCTTGAATAACGAAAAAGTCAGGCAGGCATACCTGGGTGCCTGAGTAGCGTTTCCTCATCTTCGCCAACGGCACCCGTTGCGTTCTTGACTGCCGATGGGATTTTAAGCTGCCACTGAGGTGGCCGCAGAGGCTGAAAGGGGCCTATGCGTATATTTCTAAATCGAAGGAGGAGATACGATGAAGCTCACCAGGACCCAGACCATGTTTTTCGTTTCTTTTCTGGCTTTTTCTTTCTTGCTTTTAACATCTCCAGCCCTCAGCCAGGAGAAGGTGAAGATCGGCGTCATTGCTCCGCTGACGGGAGCCATCGCCCACACAGGAAAAGATTTTCTCATCGGGTCGGAAGTGGCTGCCGATCGGATTAATGCCGCCGGAGGTATCCGAGTTGGTGGGAAAAACTACCTTCTTGAGGTTGTGGCCCTCGACGACCAGTTCAAGCCTGACCTCACAGTGACAGCTGTTAGGAGAATGCTGAGCGGCGGCGTTAAAATCATCAGCACCCTGGGTACGGGTCCCACCATGGCCGCCCTGGAACTGGCTGATAAAGAAGGATTTCTCCTGCTTCCCCTCTCCACCGCCCCCGCTACCACGGCGAAAGGCGTGAAGCTCGTAATCCGGGTCCCTAGTACCTCTGATTATTACGCAACTTCCGTGGCTGATGCCCTTTTGACCCTTCGGCCGCAGATCGAGAAGGTAGCCGTCCTCTGGAACACAGACCCCGGGTCAAAAGCTTGGAATGAAATATTCAGCAAAACCTGGACAGGACACGGCAAGAAAATCGTGGCCAACGAAGGCATTGACTTCCGCAAGGTCACTGATTTTTACCCCATCCTGACGAAAATCCTGCCTCTCAAGCCAGATGCTCTTCTGGTCATCACCATGGATGAGCCTATCAGTCTGGTGGCCAAGCAGTCCAGGGAGCTGGGGTATCAGGGTTATTTCCTTACCTATGAGGGGTGTGGAGATAAGATTGCCGAGCTGGCCGGAAACGAGATCGACAGCAAATACATTGGCATCAAGAGCTTTTTCGTCCTGGACCCCAAGAAGATGACCACTTTGACCGAGGCTTATAAAAAGAAAGCTCCGGGCATCACTCCCGGGACCGTGGGCGCCAACGGACACGAGATGGTTTTCCTGGCTGCCCTGGGAATGGAAAAAGCCGGGACAGTTACCGATGTAATGGCCATCCGCCAGGCGATTCCCAAGGTGGTGCCATTCCCCGAATCCATGCGCGGGATCCTTTCTTTCGATGAGAAAGGGGATAATGTTTCCACCTTCGTTCTGGCTGACTTCGTCAATGGGAAGTGGGTTTATCTGGCCAAAGTGCAGAAGAAAGGCCCCAAGGCCATAATCGAGTACATTAAATAAACGCTCAGCCATCAGCTTCCAGCGCCCCACCCTCGCCCTCCCCCTCGAGTGGGGGAGGGGGGGTGGCTTTCTTTGTTTTTGCTGATTGCTGACCCCGCGAAGCGCGGGGCTGATAGCTATTTTTTGCCTCATGGTCCTCTTTTTCCAGCAAATCCTGAATGGCATTATGATCGGGTCGGTCTATTCCCTGATGGCTCTGGGCCTGACCTTGATCTACGGAATCCTGCACATCCCCAACTTCGCCCATGGGAATAAATACATGCTGGGGGCCTTCATCTCCCTCTCCCTGGTGGCCCTCTGGCAAATCAATTACTGGGTGGCGATTGTCATTTCCATGCTGGTTCTCGCCGGCATCGGCATGCTGGTGGAGA
>Ga0315295_10003529_pt1 | contig 13304 bp, 17 predicted proteins | sample YL17G14_0_MG_FD_204453 | JGI IMG/M metagenome (GOLD analysis project Ga0315295, IMG submission 204453) | Sediment microbial communities from Yellowstone Lake, YNP, Wyoming, USA - YL17G14_0 | ecosystem: Environmental > Aquatic > Freshwater > Lake > Sediment | place: USA: Wyoming | collected... | reverse complement strand
CGGGCTGGTGGGTTATGCCCGCAGGGATGGCGAGAATGCAGCTGAAGCGATGCTTGCCTTCATGCAGACTCAGGCTCCGATGCGCGATCTAGAAAATGTGGTTGACAAATTCACCCAGCGCCTCGAACAGACCCATCAGCGCATTGTGAATAAATCGCTCCTGGCAAAATTGGAACAGGCAGAACAGGCTGAGGCACAAAAGCGAGGCCTGGAGGAATTCAAATTTCCTACAAATGACGAAATGTTCACCGCGATGGGATATTGAGACTAGGAATTATCCACCTCGTTGAGATGGAGCAAAATCGAAAGCGCGATCGATGAATTCGATCGCGCTTTTGTTAAGATCCTGTAAGCATCTAGTTGAGCACATCAGGGTTTATTATAAAGAGGGAACAAGAATTCCCCTCTTGTGTACTGGTAATTGGAAGCCAGATACCTGGAAAGGAGATGTCCATGTCCCCCTATGAGATTGTAGTTGTCATGATCCTTTCGGTCCTATTCATCGTTATCAGCATTATCCCCCTCCTGCCCGGTCAATCAGACCTGGATGTATCCCGTCGTGTTTCAAGGACAAAGAAGAAAGCGATCCATTAATCCTAAAATATTAGAAGATAAGGGGAAAATCCGGTAATCGCTTAATCTCTGTTATTGGATGATATGATTATTGGCAACAGAGCGGTCATCTTGACCGCTTTTTTTTTTATTCTACAGGAATGGTTTTCCGGATGGCTTTCATCAGTCCCCTTGCCCGTTCCGGTGCGTCCCCAATATAACCTCCCCCCTCCAGGATTGACCGGATTTCAATTTCTTTCAGGTAAAGTTGCAATTCCCTGTCTGCACAAAGGTCTTCAATGAGGGGGTTTACACCGCCTCGTTTTATAGTCTCCCAGGCTTTCATAGAATGGTTGCGTATATACCCATGTATTGCCTGCCGATCTGCCCCCGCTTTGACAAGCGCCATCAACAGCCTTTCAGAGGCCGCGAAGGGGGCGAAGGTTGCATAATTACGGGAGATCGCTTTTGCATCCACGTGCAGGTTGGATACAATGCGAATGGCTGTGAGCAGAAGTTCATCCGCAGCCAGGCAAGCTTCCGGGAGCAGGATCCGCCGGTTGGCTGAATCGTCCAGGGTGCGTTCGAGCAGGGAATGGGCAGCATTGTCCCAGGCAACGCGCGGCAGCGTGGCCAGGTGGCGCGCCAGCGAATTGACCTTTTCAGAAAGGATCGGATTACGCTTGAACGGCATGGCTGACGAACCGACCTGGTTCTCCCCGAACTTTTCAGCTAATTCACCAACCAGCGGGGATTGTAATAGCCGCAGATCGAAGGCAAATTTATACAGCGATGCGCCAAGCCCCGCCAGGGAGGAGATCACTTCGTAATCCTGCTTGCGAGGGTACACCTGGGTTGTAACCAGAAAGAATTGGAGCCCCAATTTTTGGGAGATCATATTTTCAAAATCAATCAGGTTATCTACGCCCAGCAATTCAGCATACGATGCAGAAGTCCCAACCGCACCCTTGAATCCTTTTCCTTTCATTCCTGAGGCCAGATCTTTTAGCAATTCATAATCTCGCATCAGGTCCTGCCCGTAGATCGCCAACCGATAACCGAGTGTGGATGGTTCTGCTGGTTGGAGGTGGGTGAACCCGATCAGCGGGGTATCTACCCATTCCTCGATCAGAAGTGCCATGGTTCGCAAAAGCGTGGCCAGGCTGTCGAGTAGTAATTCAAGCCCGGATCGCAACCGCAACGCATCAGCATTATCCTCGATATCTGTGGAAGTGGCCCCAAGGTGGATGATCCCACCACCGATCGGGCATTGTTCCGCATAGGTATAAACCTCTGCCATCAGATCGTGCTGAATCTCGGATTCTATTTCAAACGCCCTCGACAGGTTGATTTCAGTCATATGGCTGCGCAAATCCGAGGCCTGTTCTGATGTCACAAGCCCATACCCGGTTTGGACTTCAGCCAATGCCACCCAGATCTGCCGCCAGAGAAGACGCTTGTTGGTTTCGCTCCACAAGGTGCGCATCGCTGGAGTCCCGTAGCGCCAGGAGAAAGGGGAGAGGTAAGTGTCGAAATCGGGCATGGCGATCAATCCTTTTTTCATTTTCGCTTCTGTCATGGGTGATTATATCCTCTTCATTGCCGGGAGGTACACTAGCGTTGGAATAATACCATCCGCGTGGATGGTAAGTGGATGATTTTCCTTGACAATCAGCGCCATCTGTGTATAATACACAAAATAACATCTATATACCATCCATGTGGATGGTAAGGAGCGTAAAATGTCTGACACTGAAAAGATCACCATCAATATGTCTGCCGTCGATCTCGGTAAAGTTGATCTGCTCGTGCAAGAAGGTATGTACTCGAATCGGACCGACTTCATCCGCACGGCCATTCGCAACTCGCTGGATAAACATAACCTGGAGATCCAGCAGTCCGTAACCCGCAACTCATATGCGGTTGGTGCACTTTCTTATGATCGCGCCGAACTTGAAAAATGGAGGGATAAGGGTGAAAAACGAAAGATCACAATTCTGGGTCTGCTGCACCTCCATGATGATATATCGGCTGAACTTGCCACTGAGGCGATCGAGTCAATTAAACTTCTCGGAATCTTTATCGCCACCGACGCAGTCAAGGCCGCCCTGGCTGACCGGATGAAATAATCCAAAAATAATCCTTTGGTAGGATTTCATCTGCCTGCAATGTTGTTAGAATTTATCCAATGCGATAAAACACATTGCAAAGATCTTCTAGGAGATATTTTCATGGCTAATGAAGCAACATCAACTGTCCCGGAACGCTGGGCGCCTAAATTCTTCATTATCTGGGCTGGACAAGCTTTCTCGCTGGTCGGTTCCGCCCTGGTCCAATTCGCACTGGTCTGGTGGATGACCAAGACGACTGGCTCGGCTACTGTCCTGGCTACCGCCACGTTGGTGGCACTCCTGCCCCAGATCCTGCTCGGTCCCTTTGTGGGAGCGCTGGTAGACCGCTGGAATCGGAGAGTCATCATGATCGTCGCGGACACATTTATCGCGGCCGCAACGGGCGTGCTGATCGTGCTTTTCTCGACCGGTCTTGTCTAGGTATGGCATGTTTACGCCATCCTGCTGGTACGTTCCCTCGGCGGGGCATTCCATCATCCCGCCATGACCGCTTCGACATCGTTGATGGTGCCGCGATCACAATTGGCGCGCGTCGCCGGGATGAACCAGACCTTGCAGGGTGTGCTCAGTGTCTTCTCTCCTCCGCTGGGTGCCCTGATCATCGGTCTTCTGCCCATGCACGGTGTACTGGCAATTGATATTGGCACCGCCGCGCTGGCGGTCCTGCCGCTTCTCTTCCTTGCCATTCCCAACCCGCCCCGCCAGGCGGCAGTGGCGGATGGCACTACCCGTAAGACCAGCTACTGGCACGATTTGGGCGAAGGCTTCGCCTATGTGGTGAAATGGCCCGGTTTGCTCGGTTTGATCCTGCTCGCCATGCTGCTTAATTTCCTGCTCATCCCAAGTAGTTCGCTGACCCCCCTGGTGGTCACAAAGGTATATGGGAAAGGCGTTGTTGAACTTGGCTGGACGGAGACCATGTTTGGCGTGGGTGTCATCCTGGGAGGACTGGTCTTAAGTGCCTGGGGCGGGTTCAAACGCAAGATCATCACCTCATTGGTGGGTGTACTTGGGATCGGCATAGGTGTGATCCTGGTTGGCGTGGCACCGGATAATCTTTTCTACCTGATCCTGGCGGCGAATTTCGTTATGGGTATAACCCAGGTTTTCGCCAACGGGCCCTTGACAGCAATATTCCAATCAGCAATCGATCCGGATATGCAGGGCCGGGTGCTCTCGCTCATCAGTGCCGGCGCCGCAGCCATGATGCCGCTCAGCCTCCTGGTGGCAGGGCCTCTCTCGGACCGTTTCGGTGTGCGTTTTTGGTATCTTTTCGGCGGTGGATTGTGCATCCTGGTCACATTGATAGCCTTCACCATCCCTACCATCATGAATATTGAAAACAACCGCCAGCGGTCACAACCACTACCGGACATACCCCCTCAAGGATGACTTTATGCCGAAGATGGATCATAACTCCCCCTGCAAGGAATTTATTGATGCAAGGGGAGCTTGATGAATTACTAGGGGGAAGATTAGTTTCGACAGGCAAAACAGGTGGGTATTTCACACCTATCAATCCCCATCGCCCGGATTATTACTGTCGTGACATTTTGTGCAAGTTGCACTTGAATAGTTGACGGTATGGCAATCCTGGCAGGTGGCGTTCTTATGGTTGATGCAATTTCCATCACAACCGCCTGGATGCGAGAAGGAAGCATTCCAATTGCTCGTGTTGTGGCATTGAGCGCAATCGGTGCCGAACACTCCCGCATGGATGGCAGGTTCGGCATGACAGGCTGCGCAGACAGTGGATAGACCCTGGAAATTTCCACTGCCATGACACTGGGTGCAGTTCAGTCCGAGATGAGCTCCGGTCAGTGGGAATCGCGACAGGTTATGGTCAAAGGTCGCCGGCAGCCATCCGCTGGTGGTATGACAGGCAGCGCAATTCCTCCCGAATCGACCGTTGTGATTGTCATTCTGTTTGTGACACGAGAAGCAGTCTCTGGGGGTGGATTTGAAATCGCCATTGACATGGCAACCCGTACAGGCAACGCTGGCATGTCGCCCGGTAAGTTTAAAGGTAAATAGGTCATGGTTGATATTGACCGGTAACCAGCCTGCTGTAGTATGGCATAAAGCGCAATTCACACCGAATTGGTTGTTGTGCTTGTCATCCCTTTGATGGCATGAGAAGCAATCGCTGGGAGTGGATGTAAAATCGCCGTTGACATGACAACCCGAGCATTCAACTCTGATATGTTTCCCAGTGAGTTTGAAAGCAAAGAGGTCGTGATTGACGCTGACGGGCAACCAGCCTGCGGTGGTATGGCACAAGGCGCAATCCACACCGAACTGGTTGTTGTGCTTATCATCCTTTTGATGGCAGGAGAAACAATCGCTGGGAGTCCCTTGAAGAATGTGATTGACATGGCAACCTGAGCAATCTACCCCAACATGCATGCCTTCCAGTTTGAAAGTGGCAAGGTTATGATCAAAAGGCGCCGGCGACCAACCCGCGGGTGTGTGACAGGAACCGCAATCGGAGCCCAGCCTGCCCTGATGGGTATCCTGCCCGGAATGGCAGGAGAAGCAGTCCTGCGCTGTGGCCTGCAGGTCTTCCGGTGACCTGGCACCGATGTGGCAATTGCTGCAAGCAACCTGTGCGTGCAAGCCTGTCAATGGAAAAATAAACTTGTTGTGGTCAAAATTGTTCCCATAGGTGTCCAATCCGTCGTGGCAGGCTAGACAATCATATCCAAAGGTGAGTGTGTGTGTGCTGGTGAATGAATTGTCAATCTGAGCATGGCAGGTCTTGCAGGCAGTTACATCGAATTGGCTGAGATCGATGCGGGTATGACAATCGGTGCAGGCAAAGGGTGTACGATCGGATTTGAATTGATGGGCTTTGAGCGAATAACCCTGAGATTCATGCGAGAAATGGAAAGCGCCCATATCGATCATTGGGGCATTCAGGCCGCGATGGTCGGGGTGGCAGATTCGGCATGTAGCATCGGGGTTGCTCAGTCGCAAGGCACCATGCATCCGGGCAGGGTTGGTCCACTGGGCAGCCACATCCGTGTGGCATGTTTCGCAGCGCTCAGCCATCCCGGTATCGCCCCAGAAGGGCGCGTGGCACTGGTTGCATCGACCGGCAATTTCTGCGTGTGAGCTTACCCCCCCGAGTGCCGGTCCTGATTGCCCGTTGAGCGGACCAGGGTTAAATATCATGCCTCCTGATGCAAACGCGAATCCGGTCACGATCAGGGCGGTTAAAGCTGCTGCCATCAAGCCAGAGGTGGTCAGGCAACCAAGAGGTGGTTTTTTCATTCGTTATTTACCGCAGCAAGGTGGCATAATACAACGCCGCGCCGATATGGATGAAGGCGGCTGTGAAGAGTGCCATCCCGATCGGGATGTGAATGAGATGCCAGACCGTCATCAATTTGCGGGCACGGGTGAGGGCGGCTTCCTGGAATTTTGTTGCCGGGGTTTCAATCTCGCTACCATCCAGCGTGCGCGGGATCTGGGTATAGATATATCGTCCGATGAAACCGCTGATAACGATGATGATCGTCAGCAGGGTGGTGGCGCCTGCGAGACCATTGAATTTCCAGGAGGTGTGCAAAAGTACCAGGTAAGGACCAACCAGGCCGGTAAAAATATGGAATTGCAGCCAGGCAGCCATGCTCCCCCAGCGTGCGCTGTTGCTGCGCTTGCGGATTGAATACAGGATTTCAGTCAAGAGCATGAGAATGAAACCCAGGACACCCAGCATATGTCCAAAGAATGCCCCTGCCGGGGGGATCGCCCGCATCCACCAGCCAACAAAAGCATAAATCGCTGTGATAAGCGCGATCGCCAGCAATGACAACCACAATTCCTTATTCCTGCTGTTTTGAGTCATGTATCTTGGCATGGATTCCACCATTAATTCTTGAGGTTTGTCCAAAAATCCATCATGATCTGGCCCAGCGGAGCGCCGGGCTGGAGGAGGTGCCGGATGGGGGTGATATCTGCCTTCGAAGAGATTATATCCTGTAAAGGTAAGGAGAGTTTTTGCTCGCCCATCACCATAGCGCCAACCAGGGTATGCTCGCCGATCATCAAGCGCAGGTGGTTGATCTCCGTGCTGCTTTCCAATGCGATGGTGTTTGGCAATTGCTGCCAAGTCTCACTGGAACCGCGTGCCACACTCACCAGGTCATCATCCGATCCACTACCGACCGCGCCGATGATGGTGGTCATTACGCCTGCCAGGCGAAGGACATTTATTGCTACTTTTCTCTTGTAGATACTTCTCCTTCCGGACATATTTAGGGCTGCAACCCGTCCTTTTTCACGTGCCGGATACCAGAGCGTGTCAATAAAGGATTGCCCGCTCAACGGGTCATGCACCTGGGAGACATCCCCTGCGGCAAAAATATCCGCATCGCTGGTCTGCAGGGATTCATCAGTCAGGATGCCCCGATCCGTGGTGAGACCGGCATTTTTTGCCAGTTCCATGCGCGGTCGCACCCCGATGCCTACCGCCACGATCTCGCAGCGGATGATTTCCCCTTTCGATGTACGAATGGCGGATACTTTACCGCGTTTTCCCAGCACTTCGCTTGCTTCGGTTTTAAAGTGAAGACTCACACCATCTTCGGCAAGGCGGTGTTCCAGCAGACGTGATTCCTTCTCATCGAGCACATTTGGCCAGTAGCGATCGCCACGCAGAAAGTAGTGTACCTTGAGACCCCGAGCCAATAAGCCTTCAACCAGTTCAACCGCAATAATGCCTCCGCCCACCACGACAGCGGTCCTGGCGTGCCGGGTTAATGAAAGGATTCGGCGGGTGTCATCCAGATCGTCGAGTTTGACTATGCCTTGTAATCCTGCGCCCGGGAGGGTCAAAGGTACGGCGTTCGAACCGGTTGCCAGCAGCAAACGATCGTATTTCAGATGCCCGCTCTCACCAATCTCCAGTTGATGTTTCCCCGGATCCAGTCGGGTGGCAAGGCCTCTGATATACCTAACTTTTAATTTCTTCCAATCATCCTTCGTGAAGATGGTGAGTTGTTTTTCAGGGATTTCGTTGTTCAGGTAGTAAGCAAGACCCGGTCGGGAGTAAAATCCATGCTGATCCTCCCCAACCAGAACAATTTCAGAAGATGGCTCCACGGTCCGTAGCGTACTAGTGGCTGCAACTCCGGCGACACCTGTGCCAAGGATCACATACCGGGTCATTTTTCCCCCTTCATGAAGAGCTCGGTCTTCTCAAAGCGCAGCACTCCGCGCGGGCAGCGGCGGACGCACTCTCCACAGGTCAGGCAATGGGAATCATCGATGGGTTCCCCCAGCCAGGCATGCCGGCGCACATCAATGCCGATCGGGCAATTGTATGAACAGATGCCGCATTGGACACAACGCATCTGGTCAGGTACCACATGCCCCGACGCCAGCACTTCACGACGCTTGGATTCATTCCCTAAATTGAATTGGATTCCCATCGGTTATTTGATCGATTTACCTAAGTATCAATAAAGGAGTTTATTGTTGTGAGTCTGGACTATTGTTTAAAAAAATAACCGGGTCCCTTTCGAGACCCGGCATCTGTAAAATTGCCGCGTCTACGAAATTGGAACTACGTTGGATGCCTGTAATCCTTTGGGCCCCTGTTCGATGGAGAATTCTACTTTCTGATTCTCCTCCAGGCGTTTGTAACCTTCCATCTGGAGGGCTGAGAAATGCACAAATACATCCTCGCCGTCCTCACGCCCGATGAAACCAAATCCCTTTGTGGCATTGAACCACTTGACCGTACCCACGTGCCGTTCGTCAGACATTCTTCTTTCTCCTGCAACAAATTTTATTGTGCCTTTCCAGACGCAATTTCATCGAGACCGGAAAGCAACGGTCGCAAGGTTATCACGCCTAACGGGCAATGTCAAGAGAGCGATTTGACTTGCCAATGTATAATATTGGTGACGATCTGCATCTTTCACTTTGGAAGACCCTTTCTACATAAGCAGGCAGATTCCTTGAAAGGATATAAAGTTATGATCAATCCACGAGCGGAAGAGTTGGCAGCCAGGTTGGAGAAAGGTCGGGTGAAAACCTTAGAAGTTTTCAATACTTTGTCGCATAGCCAAATGCAAACTCCGCTTTACAACGACCCGATCTGGAGGGTGCGAGATCTTTTGGCGCATTTTGTTTCTGCAGAGATCCACCTCCTTACCTTGGCTAGATCGGTTGCCAGTGGAAATCCGGGAGCCCCTATGGATTTTGAGATCAATGAATTTAATGCCCAGGAGAAGAAAAGACTGGCAGGAATACCTAAAAATGAATTGCTGTCAATGCTGGATCAGGCACGCAGAAAGACCATTGAATGGGTTATGAGCTTGAGCGATGATGAACTCGAAAAGGTCGGCAGGCACCCGGCATTGGGGGAGGTCACAGTCGAGGTCATGATTCTTGCCATCTACGGTCATCAATTGACACACATGCGTGAGCTTTTTAGGCTTCTTGGGAGTGTTGTATAATGACTGCAAGAAGGGCAGGTTGATATTCAGAAAGTTCCAGGGAGAATTGACTAAGGAGGAGGATTCATGAAAATTGTCGTTTGTGTCAAGCAGGTGCCTGACTCAACCGCGAAGGTAGTCGTTGATCAGGGAAAGATCACATGGGGTGATGCCCCGTTGATCATGAACCCGTGGGATGAATACGCAGTGGAGGCAGCCCTCCTGCAAAAAGAAGCGCTGGGCGGCTCAGTGACTGCCATTACCATTGGTGATGATAGCACCAAGGAAACCCTCAAACGCGCCCTGGCAATGGGTGCCGATGATGCCATCCTTGTATCCGATGCCGCCTTTGCGAACATGGATACCCAGGCGACCGCTCAGGTGCTGACAGCAGCCATCAGGAAAGTTGGTGCAGTGGACATGGCTTTCTTTGGACGCCAGGCCATTGATGGTGACTCCGGTCTGGTTCCAGCTCAGGCGGCCCGGTTATTGGGATGGCCAGCGATCACTCTCGCATCACTGATAAAAATTGATGGCACAACAGTGCACGCTGAACGAGGGATCGAAGAAGGGCGGCAAATCGTTTCCACTAAACTCCCCGCCGTCTTCAGCCTGACCAAGGATTTTGGTGAACCTCGCTACCCATCCTTCATGGGGATCCGTAAAGCTTCCCGGGCGGAAATTCCCACCTGGTCTCTCGCTGAACTTGGCATCGCTGCGCCTGTCTCCGTCATTTCCTGGCCGGAGATCATGAACCCTCCAGTACGGGAAGTCACCTGCGAGTTCATCACCGGTGGCAATCCGGAAGAGATCGCTGAAACTCTTGCTGATAAGCTCCTGGCGGAGAAAGTCCTATGAACACCTGGGTGTTTATTGATCACTTTAAGGGCAATGCTCTCCCGTCTTCTTGGGAGGCTGTTGGAGTTGGCAAAACCTTTGGCAATGTTACAGCCCTGGTACTTGGTTCCGGTATAGAAGGGTTGGCAAAGACCGCCTTCGAGTATGGCGCGGACGAAGTTCTTCTGGCAGATGACGCGACGCTAGCCGATTACCGGGCAGAAGCCTTTGCGACAACCGTGAGCAAACTGGCAGCAGAACGCACTCCAGACCTGCTTCTCTTCCCAACCACCACTCGTGGTCGCGAACTGGCAGGCATGGTGGCCATTGACCTGAAAACCGGTGTGATGGTGGATGTGACTGCCCTGGAAGCGAGTGGAGACAGGATCATCGTCACCCGCCCGATCTATGCCGGGAAACTCCTGACCAAGGAAACCTGTTCGTCCAAACCACAGGTAATCACACTTCGCGGACGTGCATTTCCGAGACCGGCAACCCAGCTTGGGAGGTCCGGCATGTTGACTAAAGTCTCTGCGGCAAGTGGAGACTTTCAAACCAAAGTGGAAGGTTACACAGCCGGAGAAGGTGGTGTCAGCCTGACGGATGCAAGCGTGATCGTCTCAGGCGGGCGCGGCATTTCGAATAATCCGACTTTCACTCCGCCCGGCGGATTGGATGAAAAACAAGCGGAAGCCTGGCGCGGCCAGCAGGGCTATAAACTGGTCACAGATCTGGCCTCGGTACTCGGTGCCGCAGCTGGCGCTTCGCGTGCCGCTGTGGACGCCGGGTATGTCCCGTATGTCCACCAGGTGGGACAGACCGGCAAGGTGGTTGCCCCTGATGTGTACATAGCCCTCGGTATCTCCGGTGCGATCCAACACCTGGCAGGCATGCGCACCAGTAAGGTGATCGTTGCGGTCAACAAGGATCCCGAAGCCCCCATCTTCAAGTTGGCACGCTATGGCGTTGTGGGTGACTTGTTCCAGGTTGTCCCTGCCCTCACTGCTGCCCTCAAGAAGAAAATGGGTAAATAGCTTTTCTATCCCTGCATTGCTACCCCTTTCCGAAAGGAAAGGGTTTCTTCTTAACTTCTGCAGAGGTTTTCAAAAGCGAATCAGGACCTGAGGCTATTGACTCTGAATCCCAATTCTGGTATTCTTATTTTACCGACCGGTCGGTAGATAGGCTATGAATCGCGCCCAGATCCTCGAATCAGCGGCTCAGATCTTTCGATTGAAAGGCTATCATGCTGCCTCAATGCAGGATATTGCAGTCGCGGTTAACCTGAAAAAAGCCAGCCTCTACCACCACTTCCCGAGTAAACAGGATATCTTGCTCGCCTTGCTTGACCAGGCGTTGGACCGGTTGATCGAACGATTATCCCCCATCACCCTCCAGAAAAAACAAGCCGATGAGAAATTGATCGAAGCCATGCGTGTCTATCTTGGCAGCCTGGACGAGTATGCTGACCTGGCGGCAGTCCTACTCCTGGAACACCGTTCGCTCGACTCGGAAAATCATCAGCACCACATTCCGCGCCGTGACCGCTTCGAACAATTATGGCGCGACCTGATTCGCGAAGGCATTGAGACCGGTGTGTTCCGTCCTGCAGACCCGTCCATGACAGCCCGTGCCCTGCTGGGAGTGATGAACTGGACGATCACCTGGTACCGCCCAGACGGTATGTATTCGATGGCTGAGATCTCGGATCACTTTTCCAATCTCTTCCTGGATGGCCTGCGAGCATGATGACCGTGGAGTTCCAATCCTCCAAGACTTCCTTTTCTTTCAAGGCTTTCGAGACCGCGAGAGGGGCGCGCATTTTTCGCCTGCCTTTGAATGTATTTCCTGATTTCTGGGCGTATGCCTACCTAGTGCTGGTGGATGATTTGATCGTCCTCATCGATACCGGTTCCGGTTTTGGCAGATCAAATGCCCACCTGGAAGCCGGTTTCGAGCAGGCCGGGAGTGCCCTGGGACGCAAAATCCGTCTCGAAGATCTCACTTACATCTTCATCACCCACGGTCACATCGACCATTTTGGCGGTCTGGTTTTCCTGCGGGAACGAACGAAAGCCCAGGTTGGCGTCCATGAGCTCGATCTGGGCATTCTCACCAACTATGAACAGCGTCTCGCCATTGCAGAGAAGAAATTGCGTGCCTATCTGGTCGAGGCAGGTGTAGGGGGAAATAAGATCGAAGATTTTCTAAACCTGTACCGTGTCAATAAAGTCCTCTTCCATTCAACGCAAGTGGATTTCACTTACGAATCCAGCCAGATGCGCCTCGAACCTTTCGAAATGTTGCATGTTCCTGGGCACTGTGCCGGGCATGTTGTCATCCGTCTGCACGATATTCTTTTTAGCGGTGACCATGTGCTGGCAAGGATTACCCCCCACCAGTCTCCGGAGTCTCTGACCCTGTTTACTGGATTGGGGCATTATCTTGACTCGCTTGCCCAGCTTGAAATGTGGGTCGGTAATCCTTCGCTTACGCTGGCAGGCCACGATGACCCGATCCCGGATCTGCCCTCCCGGCTGGCAGAAATTCGCAGCGCTCATGCTGCCCGCCTGGAGCGGACATTACAATTTCTCACCGAAGCGCACACAATTCTGGAGGTTTCAAAGGAACTCTTCGGTAAAGTCACCGGTTACAACACCCTTCTGGCAATCGAGGAAGCCGGAGCGCATGTGGAGTACCTGCACCAGCGAGGTCGGCTCAGGATTGAAAACATGGCTGAAATTGAATCCAGCGAAAAACCGCTGATCACTTACTTCCGATGTGTTGACCAGCTGGGCGTAAAGGAACCCGGGAATACCTAATCGCCCTGGAGGCCATTTGATTTGAAGGATGGTTCTTACGGAGGTGAATTACAGTTGGAGGCAAGGAGTGATTGTTATCCCGGATGATGAGATCCATATACCTATTCCCAAGGAGGAGCCATGTATTCTTTTGAACCATCAGAAGAACAGAAAATGTTGGTAGATGCTGTCAGCCGCTACGCGATCAGCGACCTGCGGAAGGCTGCCCACGATGCGGAGGAGGCGAAGGAACTGCCTATAAAGTTGATCAGTAAGGGTTGGGAACTCGGTGTTCTTCAAGCCTCCATCCCAGAATCGTATGGAGGATTTGGCGAGCGCTCCGCTGTGACAGGCGTACTGGCCGCTGAGGAACTGGCTTACGGTGATCTGGCCGGGGCGATCGCGGTTGGCTCGCCAAACCTGTTCGCCCTGCCAATTTTGCTGGCTGGAAGCGAGGAACAAAAGAAGAAATTCCTCCTGGCGGTTATCGAAGCAGATTGGAAGCCTTACACCGCCGCCCTGATCGAACCAGCCTT
>Ga0315295_10003528_pt1 | contig 13304 bp, 12 predicted proteins | sample YL17G14_0_MG_FD_204453 | JGI IMG/M metagenome (GOLD analysis project Ga0315295, IMG submission 204453) | Sediment microbial communities from Yellowstone Lake, YNP, Wyoming, USA - YL17G14_0 | ecosystem: Environmental > Aquatic > Freshwater > Lake > Sediment | place: USA: Wyoming | collected... | reverse complement strand
ATAGATTATGTTTTCTTGCGACGTATATATTTTCTATCATTACACAGACAATGTTTCCAACATTCACTAAGTTATACACCATAGGAGATATTGATGGGTTGAAATCCTTGTACCTAAAGACAGTAAAGATATCTGTGGTTATTATGGTGCCGATTGGTCTCTTTCTCGGTTTTTTTGGACATTCGTTTATCAATCTCTGGGTGGGGGAGGAACATTTTGTGGGTATAAATGTACTCCTGGTGCTTATTTTTATGGACTTCTTGCACTCCTTTGGAACTCCCCCTGGTCTACTTTTACAGGCTGTTGGGAAGAATAAGACATTCGTTTTTTCAGAGATGCTTAATGCTGGCCTGAATCTTCTGCTATCGATAATCTTAGTTAGAAGAATAGGTTTAATGGGAGTCGCACTAGGGACACTCATCGCCAGTGCATGTACAAGTTCTTGGATCGTTCCCCTGCTAGCATGTAAGCATACGGGGCTTGCGGTTAAGAGATACCTTCTATCGGGTATTTTGCCACCCCTATTAGCAGGGATACCTGCCGGGGTGATAACCTGGGTTTTCATACGAGATTTCCTTCCAAATGACACTTTTTTCTATCTGGGGTTGAAAGGAATCCTTATTGTAGCTACCTACCTTGCGATATATTTTACTGTTGTTGCTACTGGTGAAGAGCGGCGAATGTACTTTAGTTTTATTTCACAAAAATGGGCGAAAACAATTTAATATACAAAAACAACTTTTTGAATAGAGCGGTGTAAAATAAAAGAATAAGGAAATTTTGATTTCCTTATTAAGCTTAACCATAAGAGAGAATAATAGCTTCTGTCTAAAATGTATTTTTAGCGAATAGTTCTCATGAAAATTCTATATTTTGCACCTATTAATGTCAACGTTCAAAAAGGAGACTCAACACACTTCTTAGAAGTAGCGGGAAATCTACAAGATTTTGGGAATAAAGTTTTAGTAATATGTCAAGGAGGAAAGGGTAAGCTCAGGGATCTAAACTTCAAATATATTCCCAATATTGAAATTAAGTATCTTACAACCCTATTTGTAGATTTATTTTCGTCTCTATATTTAATCTTCTATTTGCTGGTCCTTAAACCCGATATAGTCTATTATCGAGGAGTAACTCTAGGCGGAATTATTTCTCGGATTTTCAGTGTTGCTTCTGTAGCCGAAGCAAACGGCATATACCCGGATGAGATTAAAATTGGACAGCCTTACTTCTTTAAACTTGTTGGTTGTTTTCTGAAACTGAGGGAGAGGATGAATTATTTCTTGGCAAACAGGATAATATGCGTTACGGAAGGAATAAAGAGAGAGTTGGTGAAAAGCTATGGAGTAAAGAACGCAATATGCAGGGTAATTCCCAATGGTGCAAATACCAATCTATTTACACCAATGGATAAACTTGCTTGTAGGAGAAAGTTAAGCTTAAAGGAAGGTCATTTTTATCTGGGTTTTGTCGGTTCCTTCCGGCCATGGGTAGGTCTGGATACCTTGATTGAGGCGCTGAGCATGATCAAACGCAAGGGCTACGATAAAATACGATGCATCCTAGTTGGAGATGGAGGCTTAATGGGTAATTTGAAGGAGATAGTCAAGCAGCATAATTTGCAAGAGGAGGTTATTTTCACAGGGGGTATAAGGTATGAAGAAGTGGCTTTGTTTATAAATAGCTTTGATGTCTGCTTGGCACCTTTTAAAAGGAAAAGAAACTTAAGAATAGGTTTGTCTCCTCTGAAATTATATGAATATCTGGCTTGTGCCAGAGCGGTTATTGCCAGTCGACTGGAAGGCATTAGCGAAGTAATTGACGATGGGAAATGTGGCTATCTGTTTGAACCTGATGTCGTAGAAGATTTGGCTGCAAGGATTATCGAAAGCTATAGGGAAAGAGACAAACTAATTGAATTAGGAAATAATGGAAGAACTTTGATAGAGAAGATGTTTAGTTGGGAAGGAACAACAAGAAGGGTAGAAAGCGTATTGAGGGAAGCATTAGTGGTAAATTCCAAGAATTAATCTTTACATTGTACAAGAACCTGAAATGTCAGTCAAACTCGTTTTGTTAACAGGCGCATCTGGGTTCATCGGGACTCGTTTACAGCGCTTGCTGCTGAATTCTGGATACCATGTTAGAATTTTGACTCGCAAACCAGATTGGAAACTGCCTTCGGTAGATTGTTTCGTTGGCGACTTGACAGATGCGTTGGCATGCCGGCGTGCAATGGAGAATGTAAATATAGTAATTCATGCTGCGGGTGAGAAGCGAGACGCGAGTCGGTTCTCGATAGTAAATGTACAGGGAACGGGGAACTTGTTAGTTGCTGCAGTTTATGAGAGAGTTGAACGCTTTGTACATATTAGTAGTGTTGGAGTAGTTGGAGCAGACCCCTTGAAGTCAAAAGTGTTTAGCGAAGATATCTCTTGTAAGCCTCGCAATGAATACGAACGAAGTAAATGGGAGGCCGAAAAACTTGTACGACGTGCAGCAACCAAGGGTTTGCAGGCAGCTATCTTGCGTCCTGCAAATGTTTTTGGAGATGGTGACCCAGAACAGGGTCTCCTGAGGTTGATCCGAAGCGTAAAGAATGGCCGGTTTGTTTACCTTGGCGGACGCTTTGCGATTTGCAACTATGTCTTTGTGGATGACGTTGCCGAAGCCTGCGTAACCCTGGCGGAGCACCCTACCGCAGTCGGGCATACTTACAATCTGTCCGATGACTGCACGTTAGGTGAGTTTGTCGATACATTGGCTGATGAGTTAGAGGTCGCAAGGCCCAGATATCAGTTGCCACGTTCTTTGTCCATCCTGATGAGAACAGGACTTCGGGCTCTGCGAGGTTTCCCCAATGTTTCAAAAGTTTCCACCATTGCTCGTTTGATCTCTTTGAACAGCCAGGCAAGATTCACCACAACTCGACTGGTTGATGAGTTAGGATTTAACTGTCCTGTTGGTTGGTGCGAGGGGCTTTTTCGAGTTGTCCGATGGTACAGATCTCAGGGAATGCTATGAAGATTTGTTACTTGGCAAATGCCCAGAGCATTCATACTCAACGTTGGGCAAAACATTTTACTACCCGAGGCGCCGATGTCGCTGTCGTCTCTTTCCAATTTGACGAGATTGAAGGGGTCAGAACAATATGTCTTTCGTCCACGATCTCGGTGTCGCCCTTCAATATCGTCTGGTTGCTTCCTAAAATGCGCCGTACTATCCAAAAAATCAACCCGGATATTCTGCATGCCCACTATGCAACCAGCTACGGGCTGGCTGGGGTCCTTACTGGCAGACACCCCTTAATCATCACCGCGTGGGGAAGCGATGTTTTAATTATGCCTGAGAAATCATGGCTATATCGACAAATGGTTCGTTTCTCATTGAGCCGTGCAGATTTGATAACGTCCATGGCGCAACATATGACAAATCATCTGATTAAGAAAGGATACGCTAGGACTGACAAAATTATAACGTTGCCATTCGGGGTGGACACAGGCATCTTTAATCTAGATCATCGAACAGCCAACCATGGAATGAAGCCAAGTATAGTGATTAGCACGCGACACCTTGATCATGGATACGATGTCGATATATTCATACGTGCGATACCCAAGATACTGCATTCATATGAGGATGTACGTTTCGTCATTGTAGGGGATGGACCTCTGCGTGGGCAGCTCGAGAAATTGGCAGTGTCACTTGGGGTAAGAGATCATATCGAGTTTCGAGGCAAGGTTCCCCATCATGATATGCCAAGGATTCTTGGCCGTTCGCATGTGTTTGTGACAACATCACCCTCTGATGGGAATAATGTGTCGCTGAACGAAGCAATGGCCTGTGGAGTCTTCCCGGTAGCAACAAATATACCGGCTAACTCTGCCTGGATCGAGCATCGGCGTAATGGATTGCTGTTCCCATGCCGTGATGTAGATCAACTTGCTGAAATGATTATCGAGGCAATACAGCATCCTGAATGGCGGCAGGCTGCTGTGGATATGAACTGGCAGATCATACAGAAACAAGCTTCTTGGCAAATTAGCATGATGGAGATGGAGCGCCATTATTTACGCCTTCTAAAGAAAGAAAATATTTTAATGTAGGTTTGGCGAAATATTATGCCAGGATCGGGAGCGTTGAAAGGGAGGCTCTTGCTTAAATCTATTAATATTAAAGAAACGCCTTTTATTTCCATAGTCATTCCTTGCCGAAATGAAGAAAAATTCATTGGGGATTGTCTCAATTTCATCATTGCGAATGATTACCCAGGAGATCACCTTGAAATCCTGGTAATTGATGGAATGAGCGAGGATGGGACGAGGGAGATTTGAAATAAAACGAAAATTTAAAGAACAAATGAGAGGGAAATAATATACTCAAATGCATCATGATTTTCGGTATGTTCCATTCATCCAAAATATAAAGATCCGGACGACCATCGGATTTATTCTACTTTTTTTATCTGCAATATCAGCCAAAGTGATTCTTGGAGAAGGGCGTATTGAGGTAATATTTTCGATTACTGCAGTTGCCTGGATCTTCGCTATATTTCTCACAGATAAATATGTTCATAAATATCCCCTGAGATACTTTACTTACTTAATTGCCTCGCACCTGAAAGCCGCGATAATCATGGCGTTTTTTTTATGGATAATAGGGCGGATCGCCGGTCTCCTTGTGGCTCCACAGGATGTCTTGTGGACAGGTTACGTCTTTTTTGTTTTTGCGGATGCAATTGTATCTGTTTTCCACCGACGGGATATTCCGGATAGGCAGTCCTCTTTGCTGCGTCCATCTCTCTGCACAGAAGATATTACCGACGATCGATCCAGCGATTCGAGTTATAATAATGCAGGTTTATCTTCGATCGATACTCAAGCCATTGCTAGGGAAATCCGTTCCCATTTGGACAAAACGCTTGTTGAATTCATTGAAACAAATCTGCCTGGTCTTAATGGAGACAACGGAGATGTTCTGTTTTTGGATGATGTAACCACTATAGATGATCAGTCTAAGCCTGCACCAGTTGCCCTTCTCGTCGGTCGCACCCGCATGAATGATGTGCTTCGGCTTAACCGGTTTCTTATGTTTTGCACCAGGCGCATTACTATGGGGGGCTTTATTGTTCTTCGGTATATGCCGCTGGAGAACGTCATAAAGGATTTCAAGCGTCGCTACACAGGGTTACTCTATTGGATGGTATTCATTCCCCATTTTATTTGGTACCGGGCGGTGCCGAATATCCCGTGGCTGGACAGCCTTTATTTCTCGCCGAACATTTCCTGGATGGACACCTTTTATTTATCGTTGGCAAAAAGGAGAAACCGGGCTCTAGCAAAGGCCGAAGCGTGGGGTCGTCTCGCATACTATGGGATGCACGTAATTGCAGAATCAAAAGGGGATGGCGAAGTATACCTTATTGCTCAACGTGTTGCATTGTCAGTCCAAAACAAAAGGCCATCTTACTACCCAATTGTTGCGTTGCAAAAAGTGGGACTGGATGGTAAGATAATCCATATGCATAAAATTCGAACTATGTTTCCTTTTAGCGAATTTCTCCAAAAGCGGATATTTGAGGACCATGGTTTGGCGCCGAGTGGAAAATTTATAAATGATTTTCGGCTTACTGAGTTTGGAAAATTTCTCCGAAAATACTGGCTCGATGAATTGCCACAGATCTTTGACTGGCTGCGGGGTGACGTCAAGCTCGTCGGCATAAGGGCCACGAGTCGGCATTTTCTCAGCTTATACCCGAAAGAGTTTTATGACCTTTATGTTCAAATAAAACCTGGTCTCATCCCGCCCATCTTCGATGAATCCATCAATAGTTTTGATCAGATCGTCGAGGTGGAGTTCGAATATCTCAAATGTTATCTGGCGCATCCTATCCGGACGGATATTCGATATTTCTGCAAGACGTTCACGGATATCGTATTCCGAGGAGTGCGGAGTAAGTGAGGCATCATACCTTCACAAGGGGATGATCATGTGCGGCATATTCGGAATCGTCGTTCATAAAGATGCAGGCTACGGCCACGCATTCATTAAGAAATCCCTGAAGATGCTCGCGGAGCTCTCTGAGTCAAGGGGCAAGGATTCCTCGGGGCTTGTATTCAGGAATGAGTCGACCAGGGAATTCCATGTCTTCAAGGGTGCTGTATATCTCAATGATCTGGTGAAGAATAAAGACGTCACGGATCAGATGGAGCGCATGCTCAGGTCATCCTGCAACAATGTAACGGGGGAGGAACGGAACACTTTTGCGGTAATGGGGCATTCAAGGCTTGTCACAAACGGATCACAGCTCAATGATGTCAATAACCAACCGGTCGTCAAAGACGGTGTGATTGGAATTCATAACGGTATTATCGTTAACGAAAACGAACTTTGGTCAACTCACCCTGAGACTCAGAGGACATATGAAATTGACACAGAAGTGATGCTTGCCTTGATTAGGAAATACCTTCGGGATGGTTGGGATATCGCAACTGCTGTTTCAAAAACGGTAAGGCAAATTTTTGGCACTGTTGCGGCCGCATTCTTTCTCGAGGACCTCAATGCCTTTGCTATAGCTACGAACAACGGTTCTCTTTATGTATTGACCAATGAGGTCGAACTATTCGCCTTTGCTTCAGAAGAATATTTTCTGAAGAAACTCGTTAAAACGATGCGTTTGAATACGAATGGCAACTACTGGATACGGCAAGTCCCTCCGGGTAAAGGGTATGTCTTGGATTTGGGAGACTTCCGGCTGCAGGAGTTCTCTTTTCCAGACGAAGGGCGAAGATCCCTAGAGTACTCAAACCAAACCCCACCCTACCGGATTGAAGTACATTCGGTCTCTGGGGGAAGATCTCAGAGGGAACTGGTCTTAGACCCCTCCAGGATCGCAGCTCACCCCAATGCACTGTCGGAGGCAGCCCTTTTGGAATACAATATAGAACGCATTCAGGCCCTTCGAAGGTGTACGAAGTGTATTCTGCCGGAGACGTTCCCCTATATTGAATTTGATGAGCATGGTATTTGTAATTACTGCAACAACTACACCATCAGGAATAAACCAAAGCCCATCGAGCAACTCTTTGATCTTGTCAAACCCTACCGTCGATCAGATGGTGGTTATGAATGTATCGTTCCTTATAGTGGAGGGCGCGATAGTACATTCACCTTGCATACTGTAAAAAAAGTATTAGAGCTCAATCCCGTAGCGTTCACCTATGATTGGGGTATGGTAAATGACCTTGCTAGACGCAATATTGCACGGGTTTGTGGAAAGCTTGCGGTGGAAAATATTCTTGTTTCTGCCGACATTTCATGGAAACGCGAAAACATCCGTAGAAATATCCTGGCATGGCTTAAAAAACCCCACCTTGGAATGGTGCCATTATTTATGGCGGGAGATAAATTTTTTTACTATTACACAGATCAAGTGAAAAAACAGACTGGAGTACGACTTAATATCTGGGGAGTAAACCCTTTGGAAAATACAGAATTCAAAGTCGGTTTTCTTGGCGTTCCCCCGGATCACAATAAAAAGTGGATTTATTCACTTTCAGGAAAAAGGCAAATGCAATTATTTTTCAGCACTGGAAAGATTATACTGGAAAACCCCCGGTACTTGAATCGTTCTGTATGGAATACGTTGGGTGGGTTTATCTCCCGTTCTGTTGTTCCACATCGTGATTATTACCATTTATTCGATTACTATCGATGGGATGAAAATGAGATCGAGAAGCTGGTTCGTGAGGAATACCAGTGGGAAACCGCTATAGATACCCCTACAACGTGGCGAATAGGAGATGGGACAGCCCCCTTCTACAATTATATCTATTGCACTGTTGCCGGTTTTTCGGAGTACGATACGTTCCGCAGTAATCAAATCCGGGAGGGGATGCTGAACCGAGAAGAGGCCCTGAAGCTTGTAATGGTTGAGAATCGGCCGCGTTACCCTTCCCTTAAATGGTACACGGAAATTCTCAACCTCGGATTTTCCTCTGCAATAAAAGCGATCAACAGCATTCCCAAGCTTTATCCTTGATGAGATGGATAAGCAAGGATACGATGTTCATAGTTTATCGATTTCATGGGCTGAAATCATGTAGGCATGCTGTGGGAGTGAATATATGCAGAGAATGAACATATGGTACCTTTCCGCCCATGACCAACCAAAAGGAAAATCATCGAGGACGTACGACTTTTCCCTGGAACTGGTGAAACGGGGCCACCTGGTCACCATGTTTACCAACAGCTATTGTCATTGGACCCATGAGGAACTGTTGTATCCCCGCGAGAGATGGCGGATAGAAGAGATCGATGGAATTCGCGTAGTCTGGCTGCGAACCATTCACTATACGGGAAACGGTGTGGGGCGCGGGATGAATATGCTCTCGAATGCCTGGCGCTCGATTCAGGTCTCACGCTGCTTCTCGGATAGGCCGGATGTGGTGATAGGTCCGTCTGTTCCTCTCGGTACCGGATGGGCTGCCTCGACAATCGCCACAATGAAAGACGCGGCTTTTGTCTTCGAGGTGAGAGATGTTTGGCCCATCGCCCTGGTCTATGATGGCGGTCTTTCTAAGAGAAGTCCGATTTATTATGCATTCCGCATGATAGAGAAATACCTGTATCGTAAGTGCCAGCGTATTTCCGCTACCATGCCGTTTCTCCACGAACATGTGGCCGAGAGCGGCAGCGACCCAGACAAGATTGTCTGGATCCCGAATGGGGTAAATTTTGAACGGTTTTCCGGTTTTGAAAAATATGACGGCAGGCAAAGGCTTCCGCTCGTCGTTATGTATGTGGGTGGGTTTGGTGTCGCTCATGATGTAATAACCATAGTGAGGGCAGCGCATATCCTTCAGCAGAGGGGACACAACAAGTATCGTTTTGTGATCGTCGGGGATGGGGTTAAGCGGCCCGAGTGCGAAAGGGAAGCATCACGGATGAGATTATCGAACATCGAGTTTCGCGATCCAGTACCAAAATCGGACATCCCTCGACTCCAAATGGAAGCGGATGTCCTCGTTGCATGTGTCACCGATTCCGATTCATATCGCTTCGGCCTTAACCTTAACAAGATTTTCGATTATTTTGCGTCGGGAAGACCGGTAATTTTCTCCGGTAACGCCCCGAAAGATCCGGTTACTGAGTCGGGCGCCGGCTTCAGTATACCTCCCGAGGATCCCGAAGCCATGGTTCAATCGCTCGAGAAGCTGCTTGAGATGGGTCCGGAACAGCGAGCCGAGATGGGAAGACGGGGTAGGCGATATGCTGAAGATCATTTCGACATGCACAAGCTCGCAGAACGGATGGAAATGTTGTTATCGCAGGCGATTATAGAAAAAAGAAACGAGGGCGTGTATGCCTCTTGATGATCGAAAAAGAAAAGAGATCGAACATTCGGACCATCGAAGGTCGATCGTGAGGGCCTACGAATATTACTCCGATGCATCCCGTAACCGCTTGCAAGATAAATATGTGGAGGGGGAGAGTGAGTATGAGAAGCATTTCACCAACATGAAATTCTACAGCATCGCAAGATCAAGTTTTGCTTATCGCGACGCACTGATCTTTGATGGGATAAGGGGCGCAGTTGCACTTGACTATTGCTGTGGAAACGGTGAGGTTGCCATAGAAATGGCTAAAAGGGGGGCCTCGAGGGTGATGGGAATTGATATTAGTTCGGTGGCCATAGAAAATGCACGCGTACTGGCAAAGGTTGCCAGCGTTGATGCTGTTTGCGAATTTGCGGTAATGGACGCTGAACATACCGAATTTGCCGATGGGATGTTTGATCTCATTCATGAGTATGGTGCTCTCCATCATTTGGATCTCCCGTCAGCATACAAGGAACTTTCCCGCATTTTGAAGCCTGATGGGAAGTTGGTCTGTACTGAAGCGTTGCGTCATAACCCATTGATCCATTGGTACAGAAAACGTACTCCCCACCTTAGGACTCAGTGGGAGGTCGAGCACATATTGGGGATTCCTGAAATCGAAAGTGGGAGAGAGTATTTTGGTGCTCTCGACCTTCGGGCGTTTCACCTTGCTGCTCTGGCGGCAGTACCTTTACGTAAAGTATTCTTTTTTGAATCGTTTCTCAGTTTTCTTAATCTGGTGGATCGAGTATTATTAACCTTTCCTTTCCTTCGTCGGATGGCTTGGGTTGCTGTCGCGGAATACAGGCGGCCAATTCATTGAAAACTTCCAGTTCAATGAGTGCACAGATAATTGACACTCCCGGGCACATGAACAATATCGATCATCCCGCTTGGGCCCTTTTCCTGAAGCGAATATTTGATGTGGTGATTTCCTTAATTGTGCTTTTCGCTATATGGCCATTAATTGTTATGGTTGCGGTTGCGGTAAAATTATCTAGTCCGGGACCAATCTTCTACAGAGGGGTGCGATCGGGATTGTACGGAAAGCCTTTTCGAATCTACAAATTCCGGAGTATGGTGATTGATGCGGAAAAACTGGGTGGACATTCAACGGCTTTGAACGACCCTCGACTTACCCGGATCGGTAAATTTCTGAGAAAATATAAATTGGATGAGTTACCTCAGCTTTTCAACATTATACTTGGTCACATGAGTTTTGTTGGCCCTCGACCGCAGGTAGAGAGCTACACCAAGCTTTACTCGGATGAAGAAAAGATGATTCTGACCGTTAAACCAGGACTTACTGATTATGCTTCAATTCGTTTCATCAATTTGGACGCTATTTTGGGGGATGAGAACATAGATGAAAAATACTTTCGAGAAATCGAACCCGAGAAAAATAGACTGCGAATAAAGTATGCGAGAGAGCATAATCTCTGGGTCGATCTTAGATTGATTTTTATAACGCTCTTACAACTTTTCAGGGTTAGATCTTTATGGAATACACGAAATTAGGTTTAACGGATTTAGAAGTCTCGAGGATTGGTTTTGGTTGCTGGGCAATAGGAGGCCACGGTTATGGTAAAGTTGATGACAATGAATCTATTGAAGCTATAAAAAAGGCATTAGATTCAGGTATAAACTTTTTCGATACCGCGGATGTTTACGGATTCGGACATTCAGAAGAAATCCTGGGTAAAGCTCTCGGTACCCAAAGAAACGACGTTATCATTGCTACGAAATTTGGGATCAATTGGAAAGAAAATGGCCATACCTTCAAAGATTGCAGTGCAAAAAGAGTTGTTAAGGCACTTGAAAACAGCCTCCGCCGACTAAAACTTGAAACAATCCCTCTATATCAAATTCACTGGCCTGATCCCAATACGACTCTTCAAGAAACAATGGGAGCATTAATCGATTGCCAAAAGAGTGGAAAAATAAAATATATAGGAAGTTCAAATTTCAATGTAGGTTTAATAGAACAGATTCAAGAGATTGGAAGAATCGAGTCTCTTCAGTCGTCGTATAATCTTTTAAACCGTTTTGTTGAAAAAGGCATTTTACAGTGTTGCCACAAATTTAGTATGGCGTTTATGGCTCACAGTCCATTAGCACACGGTTTCCTTTCAGGGAAATACAAAATTGGTCATAAATTCTTAGAATTGGATATGAGGAACGAAAGTTCATATTTTTCAAGAGAACATCTTAAAGAGAAAAACCAATTGTTGGATAAGATGGAAAAGATTGGTGAGCGCTATGGTAAAACCTTCTCTCAAGTTGCTTTACGTTGGCTACTGGATAATTCTATGGTTACTTGTGTGGTTGTTGGTCTAAAAAACATAAATCAAGTTAAAGAAAATACTGCCCCTACAGATTGGAGGCTATCTTCAGAGGATTTTGAGGATCTTTGTATTCAATCGCAAATGTTTGCTACTGGAGATTCTTAGGAATTTTTTATATAGTTTAAGGCTGGGGAATCATGGAAACATATCCAAGGGGATTCTTAATAAAATTATATACGACCATGGTGAGGATACGCATCTGCGAGGAGAGTTTGGTTGAGCCAATCGTTAATAGTGAAATTCGATGCCCGGTCCATCTTTATTCGGGACAGGAGGCAATAGCAACAGGGGTCTGTTTTGCCTTATCTGGGGGAGATTATGTTTTCAGTAGTCACCGCTCCCACGGTCACTACCTTGCGAAAGGTGGAAGTATAACGGAACTGGTTTCGGAGATCTATGGGAAAGAGGCGGGATGCTCGAGAGGCAGGGGGGGATCCATGCACATTATTGCCCCTGAAATGGGAATGTTAGGGTCTGCTCCAATTGTTGCCGGCACTATTCCATTGGCCTTGGGCGCAGCCCTTGCGTCGAAAATAAGAAAAGAACAAAAGGTGACGGTGAGCTTCTTTGGAGACGGAGCTGCCGGGGAAGGAGTTCTCTACGAATCCCTCAATTTCGCAGCCCTGAAGAAGCTTCCAATCATATTCGCTTGCGAAAACAATTTCTATTCGACCCACATGCCTATTAGAGAATGCAGACCACAAAATAATATCTTTGAAATAGGAAAACCTTTTTGCATCCAAAGTTATCGGGTTGATGGAAATGATGTCTTAAAGGTATATGAGGTGTCAAAAAAGGCTGTGGGGCAATGTCGAAAAAGCCAAGGCCCTGTCTTAATCGAATTCATCACTTATAGGTTGAGAGGACATGTCGGGCCGGATGATAACATCCAGGGAACTCACACGGATATTCGCTCAAAACAAGAGGTTGAGGCGTGGCGGAAGAAAGATCCGATAAGAAGATTTGAAGCATTTTTGATTAAAAATAGAATATTGAAAAAAGAGGATTTAAGAAGAATAAACCAAGAGGTCGGGGCGGAGGTAAAAGAGGCTCACAGATTTGCGAAGATGAGTCCCTATCCGAATCCCGACGAGCTTACAAAATATGTGTTCAAAGAATCTTAAGTCTATCGAGTTTGTTGAGTTGCTTGGGTTTGTTGAGTTTGTCGGGTTTGTTGAGTTGCTTGAGTTAATTGAGTTTGTTAGGGTATGTAGACTTAAGAAAAGTGGCAAACCGTAACAAACGTATTAAATACTTTTACATTGTCATTGCGAGCGACCAACGGGAGCGTGGCAATCTCACTCTGGAAATACGAGATTGCTTCGTCGTTTTACTCCTCGCAATGACACTTTACTTGATGGGTTTGTATTAGTAACTAAACCGAGATGAGGAAATTAAGCTACTCTCTAGCGATTAACGAAGCCCTGCACCAGATGATGGACTCTGATCCATCTGTTTTTCTGATAGGGCAGGGGGTGAAGAGTCCGTGGTATGTTGGGAATACAGCCAGGGGGCTCCTTGAGAAATTTGGACCCGAAAGAGTGATCGATACACCGGTCTCTGAAAATGCAATTACTGG
>Ga0315295_10003527_pt1 | contig 13305 bp, 9 predicted proteins | sample YL17G14_0_MG_FD_204453 | JGI IMG/M metagenome (GOLD analysis project Ga0315295, IMG submission 204453) | Sediment microbial communities from Yellowstone Lake, YNP, Wyoming, USA - YL17G14_0 | ecosystem: Environmental > Aquatic > Freshwater > Lake > Sediment | place: USA: Wyoming | collected... | reverse complement strand
TTCTTCTCACGTTTGACATATTCTTCGAGTATCTGTCGTGCAAACTGAACGGCTTTTGTCCCCTCAACAAGACTCAACATGGCAGAAAGTATAAGGAAACGCATTAAATAAAATTTGGTGAGGGAGTAAAAACTCCTCTCCCTTTTTTACGGTGACTGTTCTCGTGTCAATAGAATGTTAAATGTCCTTGGCACATCACCAATAGATAGGGTGATGTGTCCGGTGCCCGTATATGTTATATTTTGGCCACTTTCGTTGACGAGTTCTTCAACACTAGTGTTATATGAACCTGGTGTCAGTTCAATGGTGTAAGTTCCATTCCTGTCGGTTTTCACGCTTTTTGTTACTGCAGGATTGTTCGCAATTCCTAAATCCTTTGAGAAGAGAATGGTCATGTTTGCTTTCCCTACATCATTGTATTTTGTACTTCCGCTGACAGTAACAGATACTTTGGTAACAGCGATATTGTAAGAGGCAGTTCCTTTCCCGATGGAAATAAATAGTTTTCCTGTAAAGTTGTATACCAGGGTTGCTGTCTCTGTTTTTTTGACGGTAACATTGTATGTTCCTGGTGTGAGTTTCGCTACGTAGAGACCCTGAGCATCAGACGTCGCAGAAATTTGTGTTGTTGCAGTGTTGTTCTTTACCGTTTTGTCTGGAGCGAAGGTGATTGGAATACCGCCGATGTTTGCACTATTATTTGTTGTGTACCCGCTGGTAATAACTGGGGCATAAGTAAGGGAGACATTTACCCAAGAAGTCTTGTTTGCGGTAAGGGTCACAGTCTGAGTGGTTAAGTAATCGAGAAATTCTGTTGTCATATTGAGCTTGGTCGCATTTACGGTATACACACCAGGTATTAATGATGAAAATGAATAAGCCCCGGTTGCATCTGTGATTGTGGTATCATTGTACACTTGAGAGCTGTCTAGTTTGGTATAGGTCAGTTCAATGTTCACGCCACTGGCTTGTTCTCCTATTGTATATTTCTTATCACCATTGCTATCAGTATAGACAACTCCTTTGACTTCAGCTAATTTTGGTTTTGAGATGTTGTATGAGTTATTGCCAGGTTCAACATTGATGGGTTCCCTGTTAAGGAGGGTGTATTCATTTTCGACTGCAGAAATATTATATTTACTTGGGTATAAATTATGGAAGATGTAGTATCCTTGTTCGTCTGTTGTCACCGGTTGAGTTGGCCTTCCGAAATAATAATCGTTTAATTCGATGGTTATGCCTGGTAACGGTGTGTCGTTAGAAGGTTCGTAGGAACCGTTGTTGTTATTATCCTGATAGACAAAACCTTCTAGGGTTGAGAGGCTCACATTGATATTGAAATTGCGTGAATATCTCGAACCGTTGAGACGCATGGCTTCTGCGTCTGTCACTGGAGAATATAACGTATTATTGGTGTTGTTAAACGTGATTTTTTTCAGGAACACGTCATTGGCGTAAGAGAAAAGCAGGGTGATATTGCCACCAGGTGCAAGGAGGTTAAAACTACCGTTTTCATCGGTGGCCATGTTATCGTGTGGGAGCCCGTAATCATCAAGAATTGCGACCGTTACATAGGGAAGCGGCGTGGTATTGCAGCTGATGGAACCGTTGAAGAACGCGCCTTCATAATACTTTGCGATGACCACTGCGTTTCTGCCTTGCCCGTAGTAGGGATAGGGTGAAACATAGACCGGGATGAAATGCCTCATAGCATAGCAGGGGATTTGTTGCTGCGGTGTTTGATAGACTCCGTTCTGATCTTGTTGCGGGGGGGTACCAATGTAGGTTCGATAGAACATGGTGTTGAAATAATCTTGTTTGTTAACGGTTGTTGTTCCTGTTACGGCGATACGGTTTCGCTGCTCTTGGGGCATATCGTTGAGTTCTTTTGCTGTCCATTGACCGTCGGGCCCCTGGGACCCATCTGTGTTTACCGAATAACCCGTGTATATGACTTGCATGAAATCGTCCTCAGGGTTGTGATACTGTTTTCCTGCGGTTCGAAGTGCGGTTAAGACGTTGCTTTTATCGCCTAGGAATGCGAAGATGTTGAAAATCTGCTCGTCATACCCTTCTACCCCATAATATCGAATGCTGTAGCCAGTGGCTTGTTGAATATCATGGTATAACCAGGTGATTTGTTCATCGGTTAAGGTATCGTTCAGGAGTTGTACGATATCGTGATAATAAGCGTTTTCAGGATATTGCGCTCCCACGAGCAGAGTCTTGCTCAGATTAATATCATATTCTGCTCCGATTGGTTTCTTCTGCGAAGGAGAAAGCGCGGGATTGATCATCCATGAGGTTATTTTAGTTGTATTGTTATTCCCAAGATGTTTCTGAAGTGCAGTAATGACTGAATCAGAGAAGGTCATGTCGTTGTTATCTTTTCGATTTCCTTCCAATAATCGGACTATCCAGACTGAGATTCCTTCTTTTTCGCTTTTTGCGGTATGGAAATTAGCAGCAGGCGGAATTCCATCTTGGAAGTTGTCAGCGACGGTCGGATGCGCTCCAACCGCAACTTCGTAGAACCCGTAGTCCCACCAGGAGATAAAACCAGGTCGTTTTGATGGATCTACGATGTTTGTGTCTTGCTTGTTTAACCAAGAATACGCGGCGACCCAGTATTGCTCTTTGTAAGAGCTAGAGCCGAACGCAGAGGAATGATTTTCTCCGAAGAAATCATATTTCAAATTACTTGTACCGTTTTTTGATGCGGCTGATGGTACCGCTGCATCGAGTGCGAGGTATCCATTAGGTATCAGGATGAGGAAAGCTACAAAGAGAACACCGAAGATGTGGTAGATTTTTACACTTTTTCGAATACCTCGGACACCACCACCTGCGTTCCTTATGTTTCGTGCCATTTGTTTGTAGTCAATTTTACTAATCAAAAACCAAATAATCCAACCTGCCAGAAGAGCAATGAGGGGTACCATGTCGTTAAGAAAACGACCAGCGGTTGATGTCAGCCAAATGTTGATTACGAATAATGAAAGGATGAAGAGGTAGTCACGTCTTCCTTTCTGTTTCACATATTGATAGACAAGAAATACAAAGCCAGCCCAAGCAAGCCAGTATAAAGCAGGGCCATACGACATCACGGTTCTGCTTATATTATAGGTCCCTGCCTCTGCGATGGTAAGAGATACCTTTGAACCATAAATCCCAGCGCCATAGAGGATATTCGAGATTGCTGTTAAGGGAGAAAATATTGAGAACGTCTTAGGGTTGACATAAACGATATAGAGAACTGCTGCAGCAGCCGCTCCAATACAGGCAGTTATCGGATATGAAATGACCCAAGGAATCCGTTTTCGCTTGAAGAGGATGCAGACGCCACCAAAGACTGCTACCCCAAGCGCTAAATAAAAAGGAAGGTCTAAAAGGACACCGCCTGCGAATGAGACAGGCCATGACACAAAAAATCCAGTGAACAACGCAATGGCGATGCTCATGACGAATCGTTCTTCAACTTTATTGGTGAAAATATCTATCAAAAGTTGCACAACTGCATAAATAGTGATAACGGTGTAAAGGAATTGTGCTTCTACCCAAACCATGGAGAGCGCTGCAAGCGGTATTCCTGCGAGGAATGCGTAGAGAATTGAGCGTTTCGAATCTTTTTCCTTGATGCTTTTAATTAAAAAGAGGAACGTGAGGAAATATAAGAGCAGGTTAAACGAGTCGTGGTCAAACAAACCATATGCGGAACCATGCCCTGAACCAATATGAATAGGTATAATCGCGATAAGAAGTGCAGCGATAAGACCTGCTTTACGTCCAAAGAGGATTTTCCCAATGAAATACACGGGGAAAACGAGCAAAGCACCAAATAACGCAGGGACTAACTGCATTGCATACCCGATTGCATCTGCTTCACTCATAAAGGGGACAAGGAGTTTACTGAAACCGATCGCAGACATGACGAGTAACGGAGCACGCCCTCCTGATTTCCCAAATGGATAGGCGAGCAGGGGATCGTTGGAAGAGAAGAAGGGAAAACGCCCGGTCTGCACGGTATTATCAACGAGTCGCATGTTATAGTACGGGTCAGGACCAGATAAATAGAACGTATCGACCATGGTTGTCCCTGATGGGTTCATATTCACGTTTGATACGATGTTGAAATAGGAGTTCATGAATAACACTAAGAAGAAAATTGCTATCAATGAGGCTCCAATCCACCAGTTTTTCTTGAATCGAAATCGCTTTCGTTCCGGGGCGTTTGTTACGCTTACTGGTTGTGGAGTTTGAGCTGTTTCTGATTGCATCGGCATTTTAAATTGTGCTCGTTTCCGCATACGTTTCACCCTAGGATGATTACAACCGTAAATCCATGGTCTTATAAATAACTTATCTCCAAAAGAATCCTCTTAATTTTTAACATGCGGGAGCGTTTTTAAGAGGAATTCTGCGATGCAACCTGCAGCACTGACCTTGCTGAACTCAGTTTCTATCGTGTCCGTTGAAATAATTTCATCGCAGTCTGCAGACAGGAGTTTTTCTTTCGCACCACCGACAAATAATCCATGAGTACATGCAACCGAGACTGTTTTAGCACCTTGTTTCTTTAGCTCTTTAATGGAGTTGGCCATGGTACCGCCAGTGGAGATAATATCATCGATGATAGCGACATGTTTACCACGTGCATCAAGTTTTTTAGGTGTTACCTTAACGGTGGTTCCATCGATGCGTGTTTTCTCCAAATAATCGTACTCGCAGTCAATGAGAGTTGCTGCTTCTTTGGCTCGGTCTTTAGCTCCCTTATCTGGTGCAAGCACAAAATCAATGTTTTTTTCTTTGAGATGTTGAGCGATGGTTGAAACCGCGGAACAACTATACGCGGGAACTGTAAAGAATTTCAGAATATGCTGCTTATGCGGATCAACGGTGATAACACAATCAGCATGCATGCTGATGTGCTGCGCGACAGCTCTTGAACTGATTGCTTCGCCTTCCTCGAATTTTTTATCTTGTCTGCTGTATCCAAAGTAAGGAAGGACGACCGTGATTTTCTTTGCGCCTGCATCATGAACCGCGTCCTGCATGAGGAGGAGTTCAACAATTTTTTGGTCGGGATATGCAGTTTGAACAATCATGACATCCTCACCTGAAATGTCATCTAACACGCGGACGTAAAATTCATCGTCAGGAAACCGTTTGTATGTTGCCTGTAAAAGCGGCTGCTGAATTTTGTTCGCAAGATTTCCTGCAACGTTTTTTGCTGAGGTTCCCCCAAGGATGTACATAATGCGACATCGTAAATGGTCGATGTCTTTTTAGTGATTTCGTAAGAAAGTTTTTATAAGAGTTTTTGCTTAATTCCTTAGAATTACTGGATGAGATGATTAGATGCAGCGATATCGATTAATGCAGATTTTGACGGTTGTGCTTCTCTTGTTCTCTGTCGTTTTCGTCTCTACGACACCCGCAGAAAACACATCAGAGACTCAAGTTGAAGCAACGATAATAAGCACCTTTGAAACAGGATCACAACTGAGTATCCATGCCCAAATGATTGTGAACCGAATTAGTAATATTTATGAGACCACCTACACAAGGCAAATGATTGAAACAACGACAGACTCTGATGCTCTTGCAGTTATTAAAAACCAACTCCACATCCTTGTTAAAAATCAAATCGAAGAAACATTTCAGAATGCAAACGTTTCTGCAATCACAAAAAAACCAACCTATGAGAAACCCTATTTCATTGATGAATTTCGCGTGAATCTCACCGCTTCCTTCTTTCACTACAATGGTTCTATGAATCTGACGAATTTCATCAATGGAGTAATGGATATGGGTGCTACAGTGACGTATCATTTTAATGTATCCGCGGAACAAGGGTGGAACATTACCTACCGCTATGTACTTCCGAGCACCTCGACTCTTGCATATGCCAATACTGCAGAAACCACCCCCATTACATGGGTTGTACGGAATTGGGATGGAAACGACACAGAAAAAGACGCAACGTTATCAGTTAGCTCGAAAAACCCGACAACACCGGCTTCAGAGACCGAAGATATTGCCGTTGAATTTATCTTAGACACCAGAACAGTAAACGATATCAGTTTTACCGATTCCATTGTTGTGAAAAAAATGAACATCCACAGTTACAATATGTTGCCTGAATTTGTCACTGGGTTAGGCATTATACCAGCTGATGGAGTACGATTATGTATCGATAACGGGCTGTTTTCCTGGACAGACCTGCTTGAAAAAACAATTCGGCCGATTGAACAACAGACCACTCCGTTAATCGAGAATTCCTCTTTTCAACAAACCCTTGGCCTGTCATTTACATGGGATGCTGAAAGCACCATTAATTGTTCAACCCCGTACAACATAACCCATATGGATGACTCACCGGCGATACGCGCTGACTTCAAAGATCCTGATATAAATCTGCAGATATGCCAGATGCCAGCCAGAGCGTTCTTTGGATTGATAAATGCAGGGGCAACTGCAACGATTGCTTCAGCGGACGTGAACTTTGATGTAGACCTTGAAGGAATCAACTATACCACCATACTGCGTCTTCCCACAAACATCTCTCTTAACGGAGACAATGTATATTCCTGGAATAAAACGACACATATCGCAGGAACATTTCTTTCAGGTCTTCAACCGACACCTCCGTACACAGAAGAACATGTTGAGACACACGTTGAAATCGAGCTGTTGAAGATGGATTTGAACATCCCGAGTGTGTTCACAGGGAAAACCGAGTTAACGGCATCGACTAAAATGAAAGAAGATGATCGGCTCTACGTGATTTTCCGCGATGGCGAGATTTCCTTTTCCCCGAAAATAAATATGACTTTTTTGAATTCAGATTCTTTCCGTCTTTGCACCGAAGAAAATGTCTTTAGTGAAGATCAGATAAGCTCGTTTCTCTCACAGAAAACAGAGATGTTTCAACAGCGGTTATCCGAGATATTCCATGGACTGCGTGTGAAGGGTATAATCGACAGAAAAATCTTTTCCAACTCGCTTGTATGGGATGGGGATATCTCTGCGATGGATAATGTTGTACCGGTCGTGGTTTCCAATTATGCAAATGAGGTATACGCAGTTGGATTCAATGTTTCGTTATGGCCTACTGAACTTACGCTTGCACCGCAACGATTTACCTTCCAGGGTGTGGAGAATCAGACCGTGACATACCGAATTATCTTCCCACGAGGTATTACGGTTAACGCGAGTGATAGTGCGGGAAAGCCGCTTATCGCAGGAAAAACAAATGATGGGCGGGATTATGTTGAGCTTTCTTTTGATGCGGAGTCGGCAACGCAATCAACAGTCCTTACCTGCGTTTTGACTGTATCACCTGTGTATGTCCTTGGGTTGTTTTTACCCTGCATTCTTGTCTTTATCTTGTTGGTTGTTCTTGTGGTTATTATTTATTTGATACGAAAAAAGAGAGGGGGGCTGCGGAGAGGAAAAAAGAAACTCTTCGAACCGGAGGATAACGAGCCGTCTGATTACGGCGGGCAGGATTATTATGTACCGCCTCCACCGCCGTCAACAAAGAAGAAAAAATAAATCTTATTGCTTTGTCCGTTTCAGCATCGCTGGAGCAAGAGACAGCAGAGAAGGCGATGTTCTTATGAGTGGAAGAGCAAGTTGTGATGGATAATCGATATCTCCATGGGTGTTGATGATGTCGATTGTTTTTTTGTTGTTCAGTTTCTCGAGATATTTCGTAAGTTGTTCATCGGTGAGGTTGGTGAAGATTTTTCTGAATCGCATGCCCAGGGAGAGTTCTCGTCCGATTTCTTTTATCCATTTCGTATGATAGCGTTTTAAAAATTCTCCATCGAATTGTTGTTTTTGTAACGCTTCTTCAGCGACAATTGCGCATTGTGTCGCGCAGAGTAAACCAGGGTAGATACCGCCGCCTGATGTTGGTTTGACCTGTGCGGCTGCATCTCCGATGAGCATGACATGATCATCAACGGTTTTTTTCAGTGGACCCAGGGGAATCACTCCACCGAACCGTTTCATGACATTGGTGCCTTGTAAGAGCGGTTGCTGCAGTAAGGCGGTAAAATAGTGTTGGAGTGAATGGTTGCTTTGTTTTCCGATACAGAGTCCGATGCGCGCGGTAGTGCCTTGTGTATTGGTGGGGATGACCCAGGCAAAGAAGCCTGGTGCAATGTTGCATCCTACGAAAATATGGACAAACCGAGGGTCGAGCGTGGTATCAGAAATTTCAGCGCCGATTCCTTGCAACATTTCGTTGGGGTGCGGGAATCCGAAGATTTTTCGTATACTTGAATGAGGTCCGTCCGCACCAATGAGTATGTTGCATCGAACAGGCAGCGTTTGTTCGTTTTGTTGTATGGTAAGTGTCATATGATTGTATTCCTTTTTGGCGGAAACAACTTTGTGTCCTGTTAATAGTTCCGCTCCGGCGGTCTGTGCGTTCTGTGAGAGTGTTTCATCAAATCGCTGACGGTTGATCACAAGCCCATGGACCTTCTCCCCGCCAATGGTGAGAGTTGATCCTGCGGGGCTGTGGATACATGCCCCGTAAATTTTATTTTGAACAATTCCTGTTTGAGAACATTTGGAAATATCGAAGACTCGTTGGGTGACCAATCCTGCACAGTGAACTGGTTCCCCGATTGTTCTGTGTTCTTCAAAAACAGCGACATGTCTTCCTTTTGACGCAAGCTGTTCTGCAACAAAGCACCCCACGGGTCCTCCGCCGGCAACAGCAATATCGTACTCGTCCATTGCTTCTCAGAATATCACCAAAGATTTATAATAAAAACGGTATTACAGGGCTCCATGGTTTCTAAACTCACTATTTTGCTGCTCACGTCAGAATATATTGGTAGCATATTCTTTTTTAGCAAGAAAAAAGAAACCACTGAAACGAAGAAAAATATCGAGAACGCTAATCCATCGATGATCTGTAAATTTGTGCTGGATGGAACGGGTAAAAAAATCGGGGAGAGCGTATCCATTGATCATGATGTGCTTATCATTAAATCAGGGTCTCAGTTTTTAGGTGTTCCTCTGAAACACGTTGAACCAGCAGAGAAAACCCTTGTGGTGAAAGGTCTCCTTGATTTTACAAAAGCTTATGAACTGGGTGAGAAATGGCGGAAGGAATCGTATCGTGAGATGAATCAGCATGATTGCCCAGAAGAAAAATCAAAGCGACTTTGAGTACAAAATGGTGATTGTGACTCGTTCTGATCTTTTGCTTTCTGCCGGGAAGCTTGCGGCACAGGTGTCTCATGCTGCGGTGACGTGTACGCTTCTGACGAAGAAAAATAAAGCTGAGTGGTTTGCGAAATGGCAGCGGGAGGGGGCAAAAAAGGTCGTGGTGAAGGTGGAGACTCTTGAGGAGTTTTTTCCGTTGAAAGAAAAAGCGGAGAAGCTCGGGATTACTGTGAATATTGTTACTGATGCAGGGCATACGGAGATACCGGAAGGAACGCAGACGGTTCTTGGTATTGGTCCTGCGCCAAGTACTTTAATTGATCAGGTGACAGGGCAGTTATCGTTACTATAGCTATACTTGTTGAGATTATCAATCGAAAAAAATGCATCCCGTCTGTTGACGTAATGTAGCGGTTGAGCCTTTGGTGGCTTTCTTTTTTAAAATTCTTTTAATGTTCTCTGTCGGTTATCCGGTAACACAACCTTTCGTTCGACTTCTCGCCATTCCAAATCATGTTCCTCAAGGAGTTTTTTGACCATATCAGGGACACGTGGGGCACAAAGAATCCCGCGTACCTTCGGCTCCTTTCTGTCTTTTTTAATGTCTTTGACATACATCCGGAGCTGATGCACGGAGCTAATGGTAGCCAGGCTTCGTTTCACCTCGATGACCACCGGCACATGGTTTTTATCAAACCCATACAAATCAATGGACCCGGTTTTCACTGGTTTTTCACGTTTCACAATCCGTAGACCGTCTTCGATAATGTTTGGGTCATTCACAATTTGATTTACTACATCGATTTCCATACCAGCGATGATGAGGTTTGCGCGGTCGATAAGTGAGGTCGCGGTCACCAGCTTCAGTTGGCGGAACGTCACCTTCATTTTCTCAGCAGGACGGAGGTGTCTGCAATTGAGTATGAGTTGATCATCCTTGGTTTTGAATTCGGTGATGCTCCCGGTCGGCTGCCAGTTCACTGGCTCCCGCATCACCGGCTGATGCACGAGCACAGTCCCATCCTGCTTAATCATGATGAGACGTTCCCCCCAGTCCAGCAACGATTTTGCACGCCCTTGATAATCCACCATGCATTCACCCATCACCAACAACATGGTTTTTTCTGGTTTTGAGGTGTGATGCTCCTTGATAAAATGTAATGCATCGGATGCAGACGGATGAATAACCGTATTCATGAAGTAACTCCTCAACACATCAGGAACTTGAACGCCATCTTAGACAGTGAGCCGTGCTTGCCCTTTCATCTTATAGTTCGCAAGCTCTTTGAACATATCGTCTTCCTGCAGAACAGTCAGTAAATCTTTCGAGGAAGAAGACGAGGACATCTGAATCTCCGTCGTTCGCCCATGCCGTCCTTTGGAAATCACACGGGCGGTAATGATACCAAGCATATCAAGCTCGGAGATAAGATCAGCGGTTCTCCGCTGTGTCAAACAGTTATACCTCGCTTTCTTACAAAGTTCTCTATAAACATCATAGACCTCACCGGTCGTCAGCGCCCGTGTCGTCCCTGCTTTTTTGTTTTGTTTATCCAGCAAAATAATCGAATACAAAACCAGTTTGGATTGGTTTGGAAGGGTGCGGACGACTTCAGTGACACGATCAAGCTCGATTTTGTTTTGTGCAAGGCGCACATGAGACCGGGTGACCTTTGGGACTTTACCACGCTCCGCAAGCTCCGCAGACACCCGCAGGAGATCCAGTGCGCGACGGGCGTCCCCGTGTTCCTGTGCAGAGAGTGCGGCACACAACGGAATCACATCATCCTCGATGACGCCCTTTTTCAACGCTGTTTTTATGCGAGCACGTAAAATATCCTGGAGCTGCTCTGCGTCATAGGGGTAGAAAATCATGCTTTCTTCGCCAAGGCTTGATTTGACGCGAGGATCAAGAAACTCAGTGAACTTCAAATCATTGGAAATACCGACGACGGAGACACGTGCTTTGTCCAAATCACTGTTGATACGAGTGAGGTTATACAACGCTTCGTCTCCCTTGAGCTTGTCGATTTCGTCAAGGACGATGACCGTGACGCTTTTTTCCTTGTCCATCATCGCTTTTACTTTTGAATAGACTTCATCGGTAGGCCATCCGGTGAACGGTACGTGATCGTTCCATTCGTTAATGAACCGGTTTGCGATGTTCTGCAACAGCCGGTATTGCGTGTCGACAATCTCACAGTTCATGTAAATGAAATTGACTTTCTTGCCGGTCTGTTCACCTTTTTTCAGGAGTTCTTTACCGACGAATTTCACGACCGCTGTTTTCCCGGTTCCTGTTTTGCCGTAAATGAAGACATTCGATGGTGTTTCTCCCCGCAGAGCAGGTACAAGAATGTTTGCGAGATCATTGATTTCTTTTTCTCGGTGTGGGAGGACTTCTGGCATATATGTTGGCCGCATGACTTCTCTGTTGGTGAACAGTCCTTCGCTGTTGAGTAGATGGCTGAATATGTCTCTGGTCACTGGTTCTTTAGGAATAAAATACTCCTCCTCGCAGGGTCGTAAGGGGTTACGGTATAATAAATTTTTGTGTCAATTTTTTAAGATTTCTTCTCTGTTGGACACGAGGGCGGGGGAGGGGATGATTTCGCATGGAAACAGATAACACACGTCGTTTTAATTTTAAAATTTTTTTAATTTTATAATTTTAAAAATAGCAATATTCAAATAGTTCGAAATGCATAACTGTTCGGGACTACTGACGTCCATTTTTTCTTTATTTTCGACTACCTCCCTTATTCTATTTTCCACACGAAATAAAGGGGTCCCCCCATGTAGAAAAAAAAAATGAGAAACCTCTCATAGAAAAAAGTAATTCTATCCGAAGAAAAAAAAGAAGATAAACGGGAGAGTAAAACGGTTGTTTACCCGCCCACGATGATAACGTCTTTTACCGATCTAATTGCTTCGAACGGGAACACCAAATGGCCGACCTCATCAAGATGATAAAGCCGCGGATCAATATCCTCAGAAGGCTCCACAAGAATACTGAGCAACTGACCAGTTCTCTCGTCCACCAATGAATTCCTCAGAATGCCGAGGTACAAACCCTCTTCACTCATGACTGTTTTTCCTCTCAAATCACTCTCCAGTACTTTCATCATATCCCTCTTGTTTTTTTATTATACACTTACATATATTGAATGTCTCGTTCTTTTTTATCCTTTTGGGCGATGCTACTACCCATACTATCCTTTACTTTCTTATAATATTTTATGACATCCTCAGTCAGGCTACCACGGGCTTCGCTCATCGCATGTTCAAAATGAATCTTCCGAACTTCTTTTACGTTGATATCACCACGAAGCGCGATCATCGCTGCCTCTCGGCAGAGTGCATCGATATCCGCACCAGAATATCCAATGGTTTTCTCTGCTAAATCATCGAGTGACACATCCTTTGCAAGCGGCATATCTTTCGTATGAATCTTAAAAATCGCCAGCCGTGAGATACTATCTGGCGCTGGAATCAAAAGCAATCGGTCAAATCGACCAGGACGCAACAACCCCGGGTCAATAATATCTGGTCGGTTAGTCGCGCCAATCACTACGACTCCTTCCATGCTCTCCAATCCATCGATACTCGTAAGCAGTTGATTAACCACACTCTCCGTCACATGTGACCCGTCAAAGGACCCGCGTCGCGGGGCAATAGAATCAATCTCATCCAGAAACACGATCGTTGGGGCGACCTGCCTGGCTTTCTTAAAGAGCTCTCGAACCGCTTTCTCACTCTCACCAACCCACTTACTCAACACCTCAGGTCCTTTAATGGAGATGAAATTCGCTTTGGACTCATGCGCAACAGCTTTCGCAAGCAACGTCTTCCCCGTCCCAGGAGGACCATACAGTAGAATTCCGCGAGGTGCGTGAATACCCATACGTTTGAATACCTCTGGTTGGGACAATGGCCATTCCACCGCTTCTTTTAAACTCTGTTTCACGTCTTCAAGGCCACCAACATCACCCCAAGAGATTTTAGGAATCTCAACAAAGAACTCACGCAACGCTGAAGGTTCAATGCCACGGTGCGCATTCTTGAAATCATCCAATGTAACCTCCATTTTCTCCAGCAGCTCGATAGGAATCGGTT
>Ga0315295_10003526_pt1 | contig 13307 bp, 9 predicted proteins | sample YL17G14_0_MG_FD_204453 | JGI IMG/M metagenome (GOLD analysis project Ga0315295, IMG submission 204453) | Sediment microbial communities from Yellowstone Lake, YNP, Wyoming, USA - YL17G14_0 | ecosystem: Environmental > Aquatic > Freshwater > Lake > Sediment | place: USA: Wyoming | collected... | reverse complement strand
CGGATTAGGTGCACCAAGAGCATTTTACACTCCGGTTATCAGGAGCATAAGGGTTCCGAACGTGAGCTACGGAGAGGATTATGCTGTCGGACTGGCAATCAGCCGTAATTATCATATAGGAAGGATTTATGAACCATTGTACCTGTGCCGCAGATGGGAGGGTAACACCGATGCAGATCTGGATATAAACAGAGCCAATGCCCATAACCTGTATAAGGACAGGTTGCGAACTATTGAGCTCCTTGCAAGGAAGCAGTTGATTAAAGGGTCAGGTAACAATTAAGAGGTATTTTCAGTGTACACTGATAGAATAAACGAACTCTTTTCTTCCCAGCTCCGGGAGTGGGACCTTGCAAAACTAAATTACAGCCAGCTTGACAAAGTCAGGACCAGAAAGCTGAATTTCGGCACGTTTGAGGTATTAGTGCAGTTCAACCCGGAAAGGATAAGATCGTCGGCTGCAAAAGTTGATGCTCAATCCATAGGGGAGAGGCCATGTTTCCTTTGCTGCAAAAACCGACCACCTGAACAGCGGGGTCTCGTTTTTGAAAACAGACTGACAATTCTTATAAATCCGTTTCCAATATTCAGAAGGCATCTGACTATTCCTTCTGAGTTTCATACTGATCAAAGGATAAAAAAAAACTTTGATGCCATGCTCTCTTTGGCCAAATCAATGCCTTCATATACAGTCTTTTACAATGGGCCGCAATGCGGAGCTTCTGCTCCGGATCATTTCCATTTTCAGGCTGGTAACACAGGATTTATGCCTGTTGAAAATGATTTTCGCAATGGGAAGCATACTACTTTACTCTTGTCAAAACCAGGGATAGAAATTTGGAAATGGAAAACTTATCTGCGTGGTATAATTACTCTTAAAGGCAGTGACAGGAAAAAGCTGGTACTGGTCTTTGATCGTTTATTTGACAGATTATCAGAAACTCAGCCGGACAGGCCCGAACCGATGCTCAATATACTTGCTGAACATTCTTCTGACGTATGGATCATTCATATTATCCCGAGGAAACTGCACAGACCAACGCAGTTTTTTAGCAAGGGTAACGATCAAATCCTTATAAGTCCGGCTGCCGTGGACCTTGGAGGTGTTATTATAACCCCCAGAGAGGAAGATTTTAACAGTATCAGTAAAAGCGACATTGAAGATATATTCCAGCAGGTATGCTTTGAGGGGAGTGAATTAAACGGCTTATTAAATGAATTTTTATGATAGAAAAAGGGAAGATACCTGAAATACAGATAGGGATCTTTTCCGGCAAAGAGATCATCTTCACCCTTAATTCCCTGTTCAGGGGAAAAACCAGAAGTAATTCATTTACAGGAAAATGGATCGCAGGACTCTCAGGCGGAAAAATAGTATTAAGAAATGAGAACAATAAGCTTGAGTCAGAAGCACCGGTTTTCCTTGTTCCATTTGATGGTCAGGACTCCTCCTTTGTCGTTCATGCAGTGACCATTGGAGTTGATTTTCACTGGCAACGCAATGAAGACCAGGTTTTTAAAGGATGTCTTAAACTCATTATCGAGAATAACATGATCACTGCGGTCAATATACTGTCAGTAGAGGATTACCTTACCAGTGTGATTTCATCAGAAATGCGTGCCACATCATCGGAGGAATTTTTAAAAGCTCATGCGGTCATCTCCCGCAGCTGGCTGTTGGCCCAGATCGAAAAAAGCAATAAAATAAAGGCTGAAGGTAAAAATTACAATGCCTGTTCAATAACTGAAAATGAAATAGTACGCTGGTACGACAGGGAAGATCATCAGAATTACGATGTGTGCGCCGATGATCATTGCCAGAGATATCAGGGAATTACCCGCGTTTCCTCACCGGCTGTAGAAAAGGTGATCAGGGAAACATTCGGTGAGGTGCTGACTTATGAAGGCTCAATTTGTGACACACGTTATTACAAATGTTGCGGGGGAATAACAGAACTCTTTGAGAACGCATGGGAACCCGTCAGCCAGCCTTACCTGCAAGGGATTATCGATAATTCCGTTACGCCGCCAGGCTTTGATACTGATTTATCAAAGGAAGATCTGGCTGAAAAATGGATACTTGGAAGTCCTGAGGCTTTCTGCAACACATCTGACTGGAAAGTGCTTTCGCAGGTTCTCAATGACTATGACCAGGAGACAAATGATTTTTTCAGGTGGAATGTGACTTATTCTCAGAAAGAGCTGAGCGACCTTGTTAAGTTACGAACAGGGACAGATTTCGGAATCATAAATGAACTTGTGGCCCTTGAAAGGGGTGTTTCCGGCAGGATAACGAGGTTGAAAATTGAGGGCACTTTAAAAACACTGATAATAGGCAAGGAGCTCGAGATAAGGAAATCGCTCTCAAAGTCGCATCTGTACAGTTCCTGCTTCTTTATTGAAAAGCTCGTAAATGATAAAGGAACAAGATTTGTTCTGCACGGCGCGGGATGGGGACATGGTGTCGGATTGTGCCAGATTGGGGCTGCTATGATGGGAGCCAAAGGATATTCGTATCGCCAGATACTAATGCATTACTTCAGGACCGCCAGTTTTGAAAAGCTGTATCATTCAGGTAATCATGATTTTAGCAAGTTATAAATAGTTACTTATGAATCAATACAAAGAACGCTCTCCGTGGGCATGGATACCTACTCTCTACTTTTTCCAGGGTATTCCTTACAGTATTGTAATGATAACATCTGGTCTCATTTACAAAACCATGGGCATCTCTATTGCCTCATTCGCATTCTGGACCAGTTTGCTATATCTTCCCTGGGCGATCAAGCCTCTCTGGAGTCCATATATTGATGTTGTCTCAACAAAAAGAAACTGGGTGATATGGACCCAGCTTTTGCTGGGGGCAGCTTTTGTCGCAGCAGGTATGGTCATGCCCTTGTCTTTCTTTTACCCAATAAGCCTCGGAGTTTTTGCATTAATTGCAATTTCTTCAGCGAGCCATGATATTGCAGCCGACGGTTTTTACATGTATGCCCTCGACCAGCACAAGCAGGCGTTCTTTGTCGGGATAAGGTCAACATTTTACAGGTTTGCAATGCTTACTGCCCTGGGGCTTGTACCGGTGCTTGCCGGAACGATCCAGAAGAATACCGGACTGGAACCTGTTACTTTCGAAACCAGGTCGGTACTTCCGGAAGAATACATTCCATTCAATCCTTCTGAAATACGGATTGCAAAGGCTGAAGACGAACCGGCATTGCTTCTGTTTCCCCGCGATCTGAAAGTTCCTGTTTATCAGGATGGAAAGTCAGCACTTGACTCAGCGGTAATTTATATTGCGCTCTCAGCTCCACCTGAAGAAGGTGAGACAATAGTCGTGAATGTCGTACGCAAATCGGGCAGCAAGGATATCGATCTTTCCAAAAAACAGACTGGCAGGTTTGAATTTACAAGCAGCAACTGGAATAAACCTGTGGCCGTCTCTGTAAAAGTAAATCATAACCTTGCCGGTGCAACCTCTTCAGTATTTCTTGTCACTGCCGGCAATATTGCATTCAGCTGGATGGTTGCCATGGCTATCCTTGGGGTTATGCTGCTGCTTCTGGCCATATACAACCGGATAATGATGCCGCGGCCAGATGAAAAAAGCACCAAGGAAAAAATAGGATGGAGTGTTTATAAGGAAGTCTTTATCTCATTTTTTACCAAACCTGGAGTAATCCCAGCTCTGATATTCTTCCTTATGTACAGGCTTGGCGAATCTCAGCTTGTCAAGGTTGCAACGCCTTTTCTTGTTGATTCAAGGAGTGCTGGCGGAATTGGGCTTACATCTGCCCAGTATGGTATCGCTTATGGCACAATGGGCATGTTATGCCTTACATTGGGAGGCATCCTCGGTGGAATAACTGCAGCAAAATTTGGACTGAAGAGGCTCATATGGTTCATGGCATTTTGCATGAATATACCTATTAGTGTGTATATTTATCTTTCAATTGTTCAGCCAATGCCTGGTGATATCACTATCTATCTTTCAATTGCTCTCGAGCAATTCGGCTATGGCTTCGGATTTACGGCATATATGCTCTATATGCTCTATTATGTTGGAGACAGTAAATATAAGACAGCAGAATATGCTATCGGAACTTCGCTGATGGCGCTGGGGATGATGCTTCCTGGAATGATCTCAGGAAGCATGAAGGAAGCTCTTGGTTACCAGCATTTCTTTATTTATGTAATACTTTGTTCAATCCCAGGATTGATTGCTATCAAATTCCTGAAGATTGATCCATCCTTCGGAATAAAAAAGAAATAAAATTAAATTGAAATGAAATTAAAAGAATTATCAAAGGTTGAGCAATCATTTTTTAACAGCTCACAAAGAGGTAACTTTTCAACAAAGATCCCTTACATTGTTGTTCAGAATTTCCCTGATCTCGGATTACTGACCTCACTCAGGTTCATCGAATGGGTGGCTGAAAATCCTGAAGGTGTAATCAGTCTTTCCACAGGTAAAACCCCCGAACATTTTATTAAATGGACAAATAAACTTCTGGATGGATGGGATGTAAAGGAAAATCTGAGCCTGATGGAAAAGAATGGGCTTTCAGTCAATAAAAAACCATCCTTCAGAGGATTGCATTTTGTACAGATGGATGAATTCTATCCTATTGATCCAAAACAGCATAATAGTTTTTATGATTTTGTCAAAAACTATTACATAAAAGGATTTAACCTCGATCCGGCAAGGGCGTTACTTATTAATGCCGATGAAATAAGCCTTCCTCAGGGTAAGCATTATACAGAAATTTTTCCGGATAATCGTATTGACCTGACACTCCGGAACAGGGAGGCCGGTTCATATTTGGAAAAATTGCAGCAGACTTCCATTTTCAGCATTGACAACTGGTGTACAAATTATGAGAACCAGATAAGGGAACTGGGAGGAATAGGGTTTTTCCTTGGCGGGATGGGGCCTGATGGTAGCATTGTTTCCAATACCCGTGGCAGTGATCATAATTCATCGACCCGGCTTACTGCAACAAACTTTGAATCACAGGCTGCGGCGGCAGGGGATCTTGGTGGGATAGAGGTTTCCCGGAACAGGCTGGTTATCACGATCGGACTGGGCACCATAACTTATAATCCCGCTGGTGTAACAATAATCTTTGCCGCCGGCGAGGCAAAGGCCCCGGTAGTAAGAAATGCGCTTGAAAATCCTCCGGATAACATTTACCCGGCAACAGTTCTGCAGAGACAAAAAAAAGCGCGTTTTTACCTCACTGAGGGAGCTGCTGTTCTTTTGCATGACAGCATTGAAAAATACTACAAGGAAGGAGAATGGACATTTGAGAAAACGGAAAAGGCAATTTTTGATCTTTGTCATAAAATAGATAAATACGCTCATAAACTGGTAGTTGACGACCTGAGAAATGACAGATACTGCTGTCTGATACCCAACCTGAGCATGGACAGGGTAAAAGAAGTAATTGATGCCACCAAAAATAAAATTGTCAGGGGTAACATGAAAGAGCATAACCAGGTCTTTCTTCATACTGGCCCGCACCATGATGATATCATGCTTGGAATTTTCCCCTGCATTATCCACCAGCTGCGGGAAGCCTCAAACAGATTTCATTTCTCTGTTTTTACATCAGGATTCAATTCTGTTACCAACATTATGCTGCAGAACCTTCTGCAGGAGACTCTTAATCATATTGAACAAGGGAGTGTAAGAATGATTGAATATCCCGATTTCTTTGAACAGGGATACAAATATAAATTTGATAAGGATGTCAGCCATTATCTTGATAAAATTGCAGCAAAAAATGAACCTGGTAAATTAAGAGGAATCTGCCATCGGATGGTAAGAGTAATGGTTGAAATCTATAAGCTTAAATCCAGGAAGGAGCTGACGGACCAGATTGAGAAAATTATTGAATTATTGAAATCCAGCTATAGCGGGGAGAAAAATCCTCCTGATATTCAGAGACTTAAAGGTATGATCCGCGAATACGAGGAAGAACTTGTGTGGGCTTATTACGGAGTTAAAGTCAGGGATATAGAACACCTGCGTCTTGGCTTTTATACAGGTGACATTTTTACACCCCAACCTCATGGCAAACGTGATATTGAGCCTATCATGGAAATGCTCAGGCACGTCAGGCCAACAGTAATTAGCCTGGCATTTGACCCCGAAGGATCCGGACCTGATACACATTACAAAGTACTCCAGGCTCTGGCAGCAGCTCTGAAAAACTGGAAACAGGAAGAGGATCTGTCAACTTTAAGAATAATTGGCTACAGAAATGTATGGTTCAGATTCCACCCGTCGGAGGCTAATGTATTTACTCCAGTATCGCTGAATTCAATGGCCGTACTGGAGATGTCATTTAAAAACTGTTATATCAGCCAGGTCGATGCTTCATTTCCCAGCTATGAGCTTGACGGACCATTCAGTGACCTTTCACAGCACGTCTGGGTTGAACAGTTCAAACGAGTTCAGCTTATTCTTGGCAAAGACTTCTTCTATGAAAATGACAGCCCCAAGATCCGTGCAACACATGGAATGATATTTCATAAAGAGATGAAGCTTGATGAGTTTCTCTCACTTGCTGCTGATCTTGAAAGAAGCATGCAGGGATAGGGCAGATAAGCACCGATTAAGTCAGATTTGATTTAATTTCAGTACAATAAATAGCGCTGGATTTTTTTCCTGAAGGCTGGAATAGCACCGGTCCATAAGTCAAGAATAGAGTCAACTGAATAACTTTTAGTAAACTCTTTTCTTACCTTATCTGTTCCGCAGACCTTATCAAACATTTCCAGCCGTAATTTGTCACATAAGGCAAAAACATCTTTGCCGGGCCATAATTTATGAGCTTCCTGCAGCATATAAAACTGGATAAGCGATAAAGGAGCCGCTTTTTTATCCGTCATATGTATTTGTACCCCATGAACCATTTTACCTTGTGAGACACTGTAATATGGCTTATAATGAACTGGCCGGAAAATCAGACCTGGAAGACCAAGCGCGTTAAGGTTTTGTGCCAGCGAATCAGCATTGATCCATTCCGCAGCAAACGTCTGAAATGGTAAAGTGTAGCCAACCCCAATACTGGCAACATACAATTCTCCAATGATCCCTGTTGCAGGGTAAAAGTAGCAGGTTACTGCCTGAGGAATGTGCGGTGATGAAGGGACCCATGGCAATCCTGTCTCCTCAAAACACATATTTCTTTTCCAGCCGCTCATCTTAATTACTTTAAGATTGCATCTCACACCGTTTTTAAGCAAACCTTCGCTGTTGATGAACATTGCAAGCTCTCCGACCGTCATTCCATGGATATAAGGTACAGGGTACTGACTTACAAAAGAGATGAAGTCCTTTTCCACCAGAGGGCCTTCCACCCGTATGCCTCCGAGCGGATTAGGTCTGTCGAGAACAATAAACTGAATGTTATTTTCTGCAGCTGCCTCCATGGCAAGTCCGAGTGTGCTTATGAAAGTATATGAACGTGAACCTATGTCCTGTATGTCATAAACAAGAACATCTATCCCCTCAAGCATTTCTTTGGTAGGTTTTCTTGTATTGCCATATAAGCTGTATACTTTCAGATTTGTCGAAGGATCGATAGTGGAACCGACTGACTCCCCGGCAGTATATTCGCCCCTTACTCCATGCTCAGGCCCGTACAGGAAAGTGAGTATGACACCGGGTGCATTGAAAATAATGTCAATACAAGATCGCAGGTTAAGGTCTACTCCGGTTGGATTAGTGATCAGACCGACTTTTTTACCCCTTAGTATTTCAAATCTGCTCTTAACCAGCATCTCCAGCCCCGTTTCAACTGGCTGACCCTGCAAACCGGATGGCACAAATAAAAATTGTATTACCACAAGAACCTTAATGATTGCTGAAATCCTGTATATCATGGGTTTATGTTTATAGAAGGCTGGTTTGTACAAAAATTCGATAAAATAAGCTGAAATTACCGTAAATATAATCATGGGTTATGTCCTATATTCTTATTTTTATGCTTTTTTATATGCCCGTGAAATGAAAAAAAATACCGGTCGGCTGGTTTCTCTTGATATATTCAGAGGATTGACTATAGCGTTCATGATCATTGTCAATACTCCTGGAAGCTGGCAATATGTCTATGCCCCTCTCCGCCATGCCAAATGGAACGGCTGCACTCCTACAGATCTTGTTTTTCCTTTTTTCCTTTTTATTGTCGGTGTTTCAATGTGGTATTCATTGAAGAAATACGGACATGAGCTGAACGGGAGTTCATTATTAAGAATTGCCAGACGTACAGCATCAATCTTTGCACTTGGACTGTTCCTCAATATTTTCCCATATTTTGACCGCGATTATTCGATGCTGAGAATCATGGGCGTGCTTCAACGGATCGCCCTCGCTTATGGAGTTGGCGCACTGATCTGTATGGCTATTAGACGTGATTATTTGTGGATTGTAACTGCTGTTCTTCTGCTTCTTTACTGGGGAATCCTGTCATTTTTTGGAGGTCCGGAACCCTACAGTCTTGAAGGCAACTTTGTTTTAAAGGTTGATCAGCTGATTCTTGGTAAAAATCACCTCTACACGGGTTTTGGAATGCCCTTTGAGCCTGAGGGTCTGTTAAGTACGATACCTTCAGTATGCACAGTAATAATAGGATACTATGTCGGAGAGCTTGTCGGGAAAAAATCAGCAAACGGGAAAATTGTTCTTAAGACCTTTGTAATAGGAGCTGCCCTTGTCGGCCTCGGTTTATTATGGAACAAGTTCTTCCCCATTAATAAAGCTCTGTGGACAAGCTCGTATGTCCTTTATACAGCGGGTATTGCAATGGTCTTCCTTGCCATAATCTATTGGCTCGCTGATGTCCTGAGATTTCAGAAATGGGGTGTGCCTTTTATGGTCTTCGGAACAAATGCTCTCTTTTCATATTTCCTGGCAGGTATATGGACCAAATTGATGCTGTTTATTAATATCTCATCGGAAAGGAAAGAAATCAGTTTATATACATGGATTTATGAAAAGTTTTGCGTTCCGGTTGCCGGAAATATGAACGGAAGCCTTATGTTTGCCATCATACAGGTGCTATTGATAGGCTTCATTGCTTTGATTTTGTACAGAAAGAAAGTTATGATAAGGCTATAGGGAGACCGGAAACCGGAGAACGGTGAAACAGTGATACTCTGTTAAATTCCGTGCAACTCCGTGGTAAAAAAGAAATATTCAAAGACAAAAAGCAATAAATTCGTCATGGATGATTTTGACATAATTAAAACAATATCAGAAGGTTATAAAGAACTATTCGGGCACAATGAAACAGATGTGATACCATTGCCGAGATCCGGCTCCGACAGGCGATATTACAGGATCAATGACGGCAAAGGGAGTATCATAGGAGCTTTCAATGCTAATCCTGAAGAAAATGAAGCCTTTATCGGATTTACAAATCATTTCAGAACAAAATCTCTTCCTGTCCCTGAGATATATGGATATATTCCTGAAAAATATGTCTATTACCTTCAGGACCTGGGTGATGATAATCTTTATACATGGCTCCATAAAAAACCTGTAATTGCTCCTTTTGATACAGATACAAAGATCCTTTACAAAAAAATACTCGATAAGCTCATTCTTTTTCAGACCAAAGGAATCGAAGAACTTAACCTTGACCTTTGTTATCCCCATCGAAGCTTCGACAGGCAATCGATGATGTGGGATATGAATTATTTCAAGTATATGTTGTTGAAACTTCTTGCGGCACCATTCAATGAAAGTCGCCTGGAGCATGATTTTGATACCCTGGCTGATTATCTTCTAGAAACCGGCCAGGAATATTTTCTTTACAGGGACTTTCAGACTGCAAATGTTATGGTAGTACGAGAGGAGCCATGGTTTATTGATTACCAGGGGGGCAGAAAAGGTGCTCCGCAGTATGACGTTGCATCAATGCTTTATGACGCAAAAATTCCGATGGAAGAAACAGACAGGGAACAACTGCTCGAATACTATATAGACAATTTCTGCTCGGAAACAAAGGAAGATCGCTACAGATTCAGGGGATATTATTCAGGCTTCAGTATGATAAGAGTGATGCAGGCTCTTGGAGCATTTGGATTCAGGGGTTTGTATGAGCAGAAACCTACTTTTGCCGACAGCATTGTCCCTGGAGTAAGATTGCTGAATCAAATCATTGATCAGGCTGAAAACCATATCAGCCTTCCCGAATTATTTAGTACAGTAAGATGTCTTCCTGATACACAGATATTTGTGAAACTTTCAGAAAGCAAACATCTTTAAGATCTGTTTTATGAAAGCAATGATCATGGCAGCCGGGAAAGGTACCAGGCTCGGCAAAATTACAGAATCTATTCCCAAGGTTCTTGTTGATATTCATGGAAAAAGCCTTCTTCAGATGGCTGTTGAAACCTGCACACGATACGGATTTGACGATATTATTGTCAATGTTCACTATTTGGCAGACATGGTCGAAGAGGAAATTAAACGGCTTAACAAATCAGGATTCAGAATAACAGTCTCGGATGAAAGGGACCAGCTTCTTGAAAATGGAGGAGGATTGTTTAAAGCCAGAGATTTTTTTGATAAGAATCCTTTTCTGCTATATAATGCTGACATAGTTTCTGACCTGAATCTTTCCACTTTTTACAAATACCATAATAAGAACAATGGTCTGGCCACTCTTGCGGTAAGAAATCGGGAAGGGAACAGGTTTTTACTGGTAAATTCAGAAGGGGTGCTTCGCGGATGGTGCAACATAGCTACCGGAGAAAAAATCATTACCGGCTACGGAAGTGAAAAGCTTTCAGAAATTGCTTTTTCATCAATGCAGATTATCGATCCGGAGATTTTTGACTATATGAAAGATGGTATTTACACTATTGTATCTCTTTATCTTCAATTAGCTTCTTCTCATAAAATTGTTACCTACAGATTCGATGATGGCTACTGGTTTAATGTCGGAACTCCGGAAAATCTGGAAGATGTTAGGGCATTTTTTGGAGGAATCTAAACTTTTTGTCCGTACCGGACCGGGTGTAAAAGAATCGACCGTAAAGAAATTAGCCAGTGGCTAATTTTAGGGAGGAGCTTGGCAGAGCGGGAGCCTGTTGACTATTTTAGCGGAGGAGCCAGCCTGCATAAGTGACCTGCAGACGCATCCTATACCTTTTTTATAGTTTCCAGAATGACTTTGTGAAAATGACGAAAATCGTATAAATCTCAAGTCTTCCTATTATCATTAAAAAACTTAAAATCAGCTTACTGATGTCAGGCAAGTGGGCGTAGTTAGACATTGGACCTATTGATCCCAAACCAGGACCGGCATTTCCCAGGGAAGTAGCAACCGCACTCGCAGCAGTTATCGGATCTGTACCAACTATCACAATTATTACAGTTCCGATCAAAAAGATAAGAAGATAGAGTATTATAAATGAAATAGCCGAAATATTGGTTTTTTCTGATAATGGTTTATTATTAAGCTTAATTTGTGAAATTACGTTTGGATGTAAAAGTTTTGTAAGTGCATTTCTGATGTTTTTTAGTACGATCAGGTGTCTCACCATTTTAATACTTCCCGTTGTTGACCCAGTACACGCACCGGCGAACATCAGAAAAAAAATTAGTATTAATCCAGTCGCTGGCCAATAAAGGTAATCAGTAGATACAAATCCGGTCGTTGTTAATATCGAAATTACCTGAAAAAAGCCTTCCCTGAAGGCAGGTTCCAGCGATTTGGCTGTGTTGGAGAGAAGAGCACAAGTTGCGATTGTTCCGAAAAACAATGTTGTCCCCAGATAAAACCAGAGCTCGTCATTGTTCTTGACTTTCCTGAAATTCAGCTTCACGATGTAATAATAAACAACGAAACTCACACCTGAAAGGAACATGAATAGAGCAATAACATATTGACTGTAAGCAGAATAGCCTGATATGCTGTTATTTTTTACTGCAAAACCCCCTGTTGCGACTGTACCGAATGTGTGACAGATACTTTCAAAAAGATTCATATCACCAATGTACAGCAAAAATATCTGGATGATTGTAAGTCCAAGATATACATATAACAAACGCAGCCCGACAGCTTTAGTTTTAGGGTGTATTTTTTCCTTCAGGGATGATTCTCGGGGCAACAACTGATTGGCTGTCATGCCAAGTGTTGGCAAGATGATTATAACGAACACAATTATTCCCAGTCCTCCTATCCAATGAGTAAAACTTCGCCAGAACAGGATTGAATATGATATAGATTCAACATCGGAGATTATTGATGCACCTGTGGTTGTAAACCCTGATGATGATTCAAAAAAAGCATCGACAAATGAGAGAATTGATCCGCTAATCAGATATGGTAGTGTTCCAATACATGCAAGAACCAGCCATGATAATGAAACTGACAAAAAACCTTCTCTGTAACTTATCTTTACAGAAGCAGCGTTCCTTGAAACCAGATAAAGAATTACTGACAATGAAACAGCAATTAATGATGACCAGATGAAAGGGTAAGGCGATTCATGGTAGATAAATGCCACAGGTAAACAGAAAAGAAATGAAACTGCCTCAATAAAAAGAATTGTACTAAGTATATACAGAATAACCAGAGGATTGATCAGTTTCATATTTTGGTACTGAAAACTTCCCGGTAAATATAAGCAGAAATTAACTCAAGTTGCAAAGCGATCTCCTGTTTAGTAAAACCACTACCTAAAAAATCTTATATTTGAATCTGACTTTATAATCGTTTAATTATATGGGAAAAGTATTAGTTATAGGAGCCGGCGGGGTGGGTTCAGTCGTTGTGCACAAAATGGCCTCACTACCTGATATATTTACTGAAATACTTCATGCAAGCCGTACAAAATCAAAATGTGATGCAATTGCGGCCAGGATCGGAAAGAACCGTATTAAAACAGCACAGGTTGATGCTGATAATGTTCCAAAACTCAGGAAGCTGATTAAAGACTTTAAACCTGATATTGTTATAAATGTGGCACTTCCATATCAGGATCTTCATATTATGGATGCTTGTCTGGCTGAAGGTGTTTCTTACCTCGATACTGCCAATTATGAACCCCTTGAAGAGGCTAAATTTGAATACAGCTGGCAGTGGGCTTATCAGGACAGATATAAAAAAGCAGGGGTAACAGCAATCCTAGGTTGCGGCTTTGATCCTGGAGTGACATCTATATTTACTGCTTATGCTGCAAAACATCATTTTGATGAGATTCATTATCTGGATATTGTTGATTGCAACGCAGGTGATCATGGTAAACCGTTTGCTACTAATTTCAATCCCGAAATAAATATAAGA
>Ga0315295_10003525_pt1 | contig 13309 bp, 13 predicted proteins | sample YL17G14_0_MG_FD_204453 | JGI IMG/M metagenome (GOLD analysis project Ga0315295, IMG submission 204453) | Sediment microbial communities from Yellowstone Lake, YNP, Wyoming, USA - YL17G14_0 | ecosystem: Environmental > Aquatic > Freshwater > Lake > Sediment | place: USA: Wyoming | collected... | reverse complement strand
TCTACCAACCTGGCTTTTGTTGCCATGGAAGATTCCAGCATCGCCGCCGTTGCCAGCGGCAAACTTGGATATCGTTATGGCCTTTACTGGCCGCGCCAGGTCTATGGCCGGCTCGTCGAAGAATTGTCCGCTCAAGGCGCCCGCACTGTTGCGTTCGATGTGCTGTTGGGGGAGTTGCGCCACGACCACCCACCGGTACAAATGGCCGACGGCAATTTGATGGAGTCCGACGATTTCTTCGCCATGCAAATGCGCCGCGCCGGCAACGTTCTCCTCGCCGTGGTGCCCGATCTCATGCCGCCCGATCTGTTTCTGACCAACGCGCTCGCACCCGGAGACATCTCAACGGAAAGGGATTCCGACGGGGTCTTGCGCCGGGTCCGGGCTTTTGACGATCTAGGTGTCTGGGACATGGGCATTGTATTGGCGGCGCTGGAGTTGAATCTCGACCTCGCCCATCCGGATCTGGATCTGGCGCACGGCCGGATTACGCTGCGCGGCGCGAAGGGAATCAAACGCGTGCTCCCGGTGGATCGTGATGGCTATTTTTATATTGATTGGCGGCTGAAAGCGGATGATCCGCACCTCTTGCGGGCGCCGATTGAAAGTTTGCTCTGGCAGGACCGGCTGCGCCTGCTTGACCGGACCAATGAACTGCGCGATGACTTTCGCGGCAAATTGGTTGTCGTCGGTTCAGCGGCTCAGGGAAATGATTTGACCGATCACGGGGCGACGCCGCTGGAAAAGGACACGTTGCTCGCCAGTAAATATTGGAACGTCGCCAACTCCGTCATCACCGGCCAGTTCATCCGCCGCGCACCGCTGCTGTCCGAACTGGCGCTGATTGTTTTTCTCGGTGCTTTAACGGCGTTTCTCACCTGGCAATTGCGGGCATTTTCGGCACTGGGCGGCGCCGTCTTGCTGGCGGCATTTTATGTCGTCATTGCGGTTTTTGTCTTTGTCAAATTTCGTTACTGGCTCCCGTTGGTGTTCCCCATCGCCGGGGCAATACTGGCCGAGCATGTGAGCCTGGTCACCTATCGGCTGGTCTTTGAGGAACGGGAAAAACGCCGCGTCAAATCCGTCTTTTCCAAAATTGTTTCCCCCGACGTGATGAACGAGTTGCTCGGCGCGGAAAAGCTTTCCCTCGGCGGGGCGCGCCGCGAAGTCACCCTGTTTTTTGCGGACGTGCGCGGGTTCACCACCCTGACCGACGAAATGCAGCAAGGCGTGGCGGATTTCATTCACGAACATGAGCTGGACACCGAGGCGGCGGATAAATGCATCGAAGAATCCGCACAGGAAACGCTTGAAACCGTGAACCTTTACCTGACCACTGTCGCCGACGCGGTAAAGAAGCATGGCGGCACGCTCGACAAGTACATCGGCGACTGTGTCATGGCGTTCTGGGGCGCGCCCACACCGAACGAACGGCACGCTTCAAGCTGCGTCCGCGCGGCCATTGACGCGCAGCGCGCCATCCGCGATTTGAATGAAAGGCGCTCGGCGCAGGACGCCTTGCGTGAAACCGAAAACCGCGCGCGCCGTTCCGCCGGGCTGCCGCCCCGGCCGCCGTTGCGCGCGTTGCAAATCGGCACCGGCATCAACACCGGTCTCGCCACCGTCGGTTTGATGGGGTCAGATGCGCACATTTTGAATTACACCGTTTTCGGCCGCGAAGTAAACCTCGCGAGCCGGCTGGAAACCGTCTCCGGCAGCGGACGCATCATCATCAGCGACACCACCTATAATCATTTGTTGCGCGAGGATCCGGCGCTGGCCTCGACCTGCGCCGAATTGTTCCCGGTCACGGTCAAGGGCATTCGGGATGCCGTGCGGGTTTACGAAGTGCCCTGGCAAACCGCACCGCCAAAATGATTGGGTGGCGCCGTTTTCTTCCTCGTCAAACCGGCTGTAAATGTTAAAGTGACCCTGATGCGCATAGCGATTTATCCCGGCAGTTTCGATCCGGTAACCAACGGCCATTTGGATGTGGTCCGGCGCGCGGCCAAGTTGTTCGACCGGGTCGTGGTGGCCGTCGCGAAAAGCGACGGCAAACAACCCCTGTTCACGCTCGACGAGCGGTTTGCGCTCGTAAAAAAAGCCGTGAAACACCTGCCCAATGTCGAGGCGGACGCCTTCGATGGCCTGCTCATCGAGTACGTGGTGCGCCGGAAGGCGCAGACGATTGTGCGCGGACTCCGCGCCGTGTCGGATTTTGAATTTGAATTCCAACTCGCGCTGATGAACCGCAAGCTGAACGAGAACATCGAAACGATTTTTATGATGCCCAAGGACACCTACACGTTTCTCAGTTCGCGCATCGTGAAGGAGATTGCGCGGCTCGGGGGCGACGTCAAAACGTTTGTGCCCGCGCATGTGCAGGGTGCCCTGGCCAGAAAATTCGCCGGGACCAAGGGAGGTTGAGGCGTCATGCCGCTGATCGTCAATTTGCGCCGCCTGGAGGAGCGTGACGTGATATTGCGCGGCGAATTGCCGGTGGCGGAGCTGGATCTGGACCCGCACGACGAGATGATCCGGGTGGCGCAACCATTGCGGCATGAACTGGAGGTGCAATTGCTGGATCGCAGCCTGTTGGTCCGCGGCTGGTTGCGGCTCACGCTGGCCTGTCAGTGTGTCCGCTGTTTAATACCGTTTCAGCACGAACTGGAACTGAATCCGTGGACGCGGCATTTGCCGCTCGAAGGTGAGGAAAGCGTACCTCTGGTGAACGATTGCGTGGACTTGACGCCTTGCGTGCGTGAAGATATGATCTTGGAGTTTCCGCGGCATCCGTTGTGCCGGCCCGACTGCCGGGGGTTGGAAAAAATGATGACCGGCAAGGCCCAATACGCCGGTGGCCAGGATGAGATGATGCCGTCGGCGTGGGCTGAATTAGACAAGTTGAAATTATAGCTTTGAATTTATGGGTGTTCCCAAACGCAAACCGTCCCGCAGCCGGCAGCGCATGCGCCGCGCTTACAACAGTGTGCTGAAATTGCCGCAACTCGGCACGTGCCCGCAATGCGCTGCGCCCTGCGTGCCGCACCGGGTTTGCCCCGCCTGTGGTTATTACAAGGGCCGCCAGGTGTTGACCGTTACGGCGGGCGCCTGATTTCACGTCGAGCCGCGGAAATTTCCGCGTTCTTTCATCTATGCGAATTGCAGTAGATGTCATGGGCGGCGATCATGGCTGCGGCGTTGTCATTGCCGGCGTCAAACGGGCATTGAAGGAGAACAAAAACATCACGGCTCTTTATCTCGTTGGCAATCAGGCCGAGATCCACGCCGCCCTGCCCCCCGGCGGCTTTCGCGACCACCGTGTTCGCGTCCTCCACGCCAGTGAAGTCGTCGAAATGGACGATAAACCCGCCAGTACGCTCCGAAAAAAACGCGACAGTTCCATCGCCCGCGCTGCGGAACTGGTCAGTGAAAGCAAGGCCGACGCGATGGTTTCGCTCGGCAACACCGGCGGCATTTTTGCGGCGGCCACCTTCAAAATCGGGCGCATCGCCGGGGTGGATCGCGGTTGCATCGCGGCGGTTATTCCCCGGCAGGGAAGCGAATTTGTGCTGATTGACGCGGGCGCGAATGTCGAGTGCAAGCCGCTCCATCTCGCCCAGTTTGCCGTAATGGGAAACGTTTACTCGCGCGAAGTGCTTGGCCGCAGGCATCCGCGCGTTGGTATTTTGAGCATCGGCACGGAGGATTGCAAAGGCAACGAGTTGACACTGGAAACCTTCAAGCTCTGCCAAAAGCTGGATTTGAATTTCATTGGCAACGTCGAAGGGCACGATTTGTTCAAGGATCACGTGGATGTGGTTGTCTGCGACGGTTTCGTCGGCAACATTGTTTTGAAGACCTCCGAGAGTCTGGCCGTGGCGATGTTTTCAATGTTGAAGCGCGAATTAATGCACTCGGCACAACGCCAGATTGGCGCGTTCCTTGCCAAAGGCGCATTTCATGCGATTCGGAAACGCATGGATCCCGAGGTTTACGGCGGTGCGCCGCTGCTCGGCTTTAACGGCACGGTGTTCAAAGCACATGGATCGGCGCGCGAACGTGCCATCGCCAGCGCCCTGCGCGTAACCGCCGAGACGTTGCAGCAGCACGTCAACGAAAATATCGCCCGTGAAATTGCCGGCGCCAACGCCAGACTATCCGTCCCGGACCTTTCCGCTCCAGTTTCCGCATGAGACCCAAATTCAAAAATCCGCGCGCCAAACATAATTTCCAGGGCCGCACCTGTTCCATTACCGGCGTCGGCTCGTATCTGCCGGCGAAAATTTTGACCAATGCCGACCTCGCAAAAATGGTCGAGACCTCGGATGAATGGATTGTTTCGCGCACCGGCATCAAGCAGCGGCGGCAGGCGGCCAAGGACGAATTCACCTCGGATATGGCGGCGCACGCAGCCCGGCGCGCGATGAAAATGGCCGGCGTAACCGCCGACCAGATTGACCTCATCATCGTGGCCACCATCACGCCCGACATGCCGTTTCCGGCGACCGCATGCCTCGTACAACAGAAAATCGGCGCACGGCAGGCGGCGGCGTTCGACGTGGAGGCCGCGTGTTCCGGCTTCATTTATGCGCTCGAAATCGGCCAGCAGTTCATCATGTCCCACACTTACGACACGGTGCTGGTCATCGGCGCGGAAAAACTTTCGGCCATTACCGACTGGACGGACCGCAACACCTGCGTGCTGTTCGGCGATGGCGCGGGCGCGGCGATTTTGCAGAGTCGACCCGGTTCGCACGGGCTGTTGACCGCGGTAATGGGCGTGGACGGCACGAAAAGCAACCTGATCCACATGCCCGCCGGCGGCAGCCGCTGCCCGGCCTCGGCGGCTTCGGTCGCGTCCCGACTCCACTATTTGCGGATGGATGGGCGGGAAACGTTCAAAAATGCCGTCCAAGCCATGCAGCAAGCGGCGCAGGAGGCGCTGCGCCGCTGCGAACTGGACATCACTAAAATCAACTGCATCATCCCGCACCAGGCGAACCGCCGGATTATTGATGCCGTCGGCGAACGCCTGGGCGCCACCCCCGAACAATTGTTCGTGAATCTTGACAAATACGGCAACACCTCGGCTGCCTCGGTGGCCATCGCGCTGGACGAAGCTGTCACGTCGGGAAAAATTCGCCGGGGCGACCTGATTTTGATGATGGTTTTTGGCGCCGGCCTGACTTGGGGCGCCGCGGTCATAGAATGGTAATGTCTTATTTAATAGATTGTAGTTACTAATTTGACGGCAGGCGCGGGCGTGTTAGTTTAATAGGGTCCTATGAGTGCCAAAAAATTTGAGAGTGCGGATTCATTTCAAAAAGTCACCGTTGAAGGCCGACAGTCCCGTTTGGAACTTTCCGACGAAGACGTGGTAATTCACAAAAGCGGCATTGAGTTTTGCAGCCCGACGGCTTTCAATCCGTGGACGGAAATGACGGTGGCGCTGCAATCCCCGCGGGACGGCAGCCGGGTTCAGTGCAGCGGTGTGGTCATCGCCTGTTCCGGCACCAAGCACACCGGCTACCAGATTTCCCTCGTATTTACGGGCATGTCCCGCCAGGCGCAATCACGTCTCAGCCTGATGGCCCGCTCCGGTCTGGGTTTGGATTGATCCCGCGCGGCAATTATCGCCACCCTGTTCCCGGCAAGCCTGCCCTGGTTGTTTCACCGCCCCGGAAACATATCCCTATCGCGGCGCTGGTCCGGTTCGTATCAACCTTAATCTGGCAGGGCATGCAATGAGGCAAACCCGCTGCCGCATGAATGCGGCGTTCCGTCACTGTGTCGAGTTGCGACCGCCGCTTGCGGGCGCAGCCGAACGGCGCGTGACTTGGCGGCGGAAATTCGTCAGGATAGGCCGCCATGAATGCCGCAGTGTACGAACCAAACCAGCGTTTATGAAAACACCGGCGGAATTATTCTCATTGCAGGGCAAGGCGGCCGTGGCCATCGGCGGCACCGGGGAATTGTGCGGCGCGATGGCCGGAGGTTTCGCGCGGGCAGGCGCGGCGGTGGCGATTGTCGGCCGCGATGCGGCCAGGGCAAAACGCCCATGAAACGTTTTGGCGAACCGCTTGAGCTGGTCGGCGCCGCCTTGCTGCTGGCCTCGGATACGGGCAGTTTCATCACCGGAACGGAACCGGTCGTGGATGGCGGGTTCGCGGCCTTCAACGGAGTTTGATGCCGTTTCTTATTGGCAAATATATTTTATGGAACCAAATGCTGACATCGCATTGATCGGTCTGGCCGTCATGGGACGGAACCTTGTTTTGAACATGAACGACCACGGCTTCACCGTCGTGGCCTACAACCGCACCGTGTCCAAGGTGGACGACTTCCTTAACAACGAAGCCAAAGGCACCAAGGTCATCGGCGCAAAAGACATCCCGGATATGGTCGCGCAACTCAAGAAGCCCCGCCGCGTCATGATGCTCGTCAAGGCCGGCAAGCCGGTGGACGAATTCATCGAGCACCTGCTCCCGCACCTCGACCCCGGCGACATCATCATTGACGGCGGCAACTCGCTGTTCGAGGACACCATCCGCCGCGCCAAATACGTTGAGAGCAAGGGCCTGCTCTACATCGGCACCGGCGTGAGTGGTGGTGAGGAGGGCGCTCGCCATGGCCCCAGCATCATGCCCGGGGGATCGCCCGCCGCCTGGCCGCATGTCAAACCCATTTTCCAAGCCATCTCCGCCAAGGTGGAAAACAATGCGCCCTGCTGCGACTGGGTGGGCGAAGGCGGCGCCGGCCATTACGTCAAAATGGTCCACAACGGCATCGAATACGGCGACATGCAGTTGATTTGCGAAGCATACAATCTCATGAAGACCGGCCTGGGCCTGACCGCGCCGCAAATGCACGAGATTTTTGCCGAGTGGTACAAGGGCGAATTGAATTCCTACCTCATCGAAATCACCCGCGACATCCTGGCCTTCAAGGACACCGACGGCCAGCCGCTGGTGGACAAGATTCTCGACACCGCCGGCCAGAAAGGCACCGGCAAATGGACGGTCATTTCCTCGCAGGACCTCGGCATTCCCATCACGCTGATGGCGGAGGCGGTCTATGCGCGCTGTGTTTCCGCCATGAAGGACGAACGGGTTGCCGCAGCCAAAAAATTGAAGGGTCCGAAGCCCACCATCAAGGGCGACCAGAAGAAATTCATCGAGGCCATCCGCCAGGCGCTGTATGCGTCGAAGATTGTCAGCTACGCGCAGGGCTATCAACTCATGCGCGCGGCGGCCAAGGAATACAACTGGAACCTGAACTACGGCGGCATCGCTCTCATGTGGCGCGGCGGCTGCATCATCCGCAGCGTGTTCCTGGGCAAAATCAAAGAAGCGTTCGACAAAAATGCCAAGCTGTCGAACCTGATGCTCGACCCGTTCTTCCGGAAGGCGATCAAAGACTGCCAGCGGGCCTGGCGCAACGCGGTGGCCATGGCGGCCAAGAAGGGCATTCCGGTCCCGGCCTTCAGCACGGCGCTGGCGTATTACGACAGCTACCGCAGCGAGCGGCTGCCGGCGAACCTGTTGCAGGCGCAGCGCGATTATTTCGGCGCGCACACCTACGAGCGCGTGGACAAACCGCGGGGGGAATTCTCCCACACCAACTGGACCGGCAAAGGCGGCACCACCGCCAGCAGCACCTACACGGTGTAACCAGCGCGGAATGACGAAATTCAAGGCGCGGGCTTCGGCCCGCGCTTTCGCTTTTCAAGCCAGCCGCATTCACCAGAACTCCGCTGCCTTTCATCCTTCAACCGCCAACTTTCAACTCTCAACCAGACTTCAAGGCCAGCGCAGGCGATAGAAGCATTGGGCCCCGGTGGGATGGGGGGCAACCAGGCACTGAAACAAGCCGTTGGATCCAGCCACCCTTTGGTGCAGTTGATCCAATAAAACAGGTTCTGTGGCTGAAATCACGGCTCGTTTCGGGCGGCCAATTGCGCTGGGGATAATCGAATTTGTTTGATTGGCCATCACCGGCCCAGTAAACCATTCCCAGTGTCACCGACTTCCGCCCATACATCAGTAATCTGTTTTCCGGCAACCCTGCGCAAAGGATTCCTATGCCCCGACGAAATGACATCAAAAAGGTATTAATCATCGGCTCCGGCCCCATTATCATCGGCCAAGCCTGCGAGTTTGACTATTCCGGCACCCAGGCGTGCAAAGCCCTTCGTAGCCTCGGCTACCAGATCGTGCTGGTCAATTCCAACCCGGCCACCATCATGACCGATCCTGGCATGGCCGATGCCACCTACATCGAACCGCTCACGCTGGAAACCGTGACCGAGATCATCAGAAAGGAGCGGCCGGATGCGCTCCTCCCCAACCTTGGCGGCCAGACCGGTTTGAACCTCTCATCCCAACTCGCCAAAGCCGGCGTGCTGGCCGAATACGGCGTCCGCATCATCGGCGTCGAGGCCGACGCCATCGAGAAGGGCGAAGACCGCATCCTTTTCAAGGAAACCATGAAGCGTCTGGGCATTGACATGCCCGACAGCGCCCCGGCCTTCAGCGTCGAAGAAGCCGAGCAAGTCGCGTCGGAACTCGGTTACCCGGTCGTCATCCGCCCGGCTTACACGCTCGGCGGCACCGGCGGCGGCCACGTCTATAACGTCGAAGAACTCCGCGTCGTCGCCAGCCGCGGCCTCGCCGCCAGCATGGTCGGCCAGATTCTCGTCGAGGAATCCGTTCTCGGCTGGGAGGAGCTCGAACTCGAAGTCGTTCGCGACGCCAAAAACCAGATGATCACCGTCTGCTTCATCGAGAATGTCGATGCCATGGGCGTCCACACCGGCGATTCGTACTGCGTCGCCCCGATGCTGACGATTGATCCCAAACTCCAGTCGAAGCTACAGGAATATTCCTACCGGATCGTCGAGTCCATCGGCGTCATTGGCGGCACGAACATTCAGTTCGCCCACGATCCGAAGACCGACCGGGTGGTGGTGATCGAAATCAACCCGCGCACCTCGCGTTCCTCGGCGCTGGCGTCAAAGGCCACCGGTTTTCCCATCGCGCTGATTTCGGCCAAACTGGCCGGGGGCCTGACCATGGACGAGATCCCTTACTGGCGCGACGGCACGCTGGAGAAATACACGCCGTCGGGTGATTACGTGGTCGTCAAATTCTCGCGCTGGGCGTTTGAGAAATTCAAGGGCGCCGAGGACAAACTGGGCACGCAGATGCGCGCGGTGGGCGAAGTGATGAGCATCGGTAAGACCTACAAAGAAGCGTTTCAGAAATCCATCCGCTCGCTCGAAAACGGCCGGCACGGCTTGGGCTTTGCCAAAGATTTCAACCAGAAAACCCTGCCGGAACTCATGCACCTGCTCAACGAGCCATCCAGCGAACGGCAGTGGATCATGTACGAAGCGCTCCGCAAGGGCGCGGATGTCCAGGAACTTTACCGTAAGACCTACATTAAACCGTGGTTCATCCAGCAGATGAAAGAACTGGTCGAGCTGGAGGAAAAGATTCTTCAGTTCAAGGGCAAGGCGTTGCCGGACGATTTGCTGGTTCAGGCGAAGAAAGACGGGTTTGCCGACAAATATCTCGGCAAACTCCTCGGCTTGTCCGAAGCGAAGATTCGCGAGCAGCGCACCCGGCTCGGCTTGGTGGAAGCCTGGGACGCCCTGCCCGTCAGCGGCGTCGAAAACGCGGCCTATTACTATTCGACCTACAACCGCCCCGACAAGGTCCAGTCCAGTTCCCGTAAAAAAGTCATGGTTCTCGGCGGCGGGCCGAACCGCATCGGCCAGGGCATCGAGTTCGACTATTGCTGCGTCCATGCCGCGCTCGCCCTGCGCGAGGCCGGTTACGAGACCATCATGGTCAATTGCAATCCGGAGACGGTTTCCACCGATTACGACACTTCGGACAAGCTTTACTTCGAGCCGCTCACCGTCGAGGACGTGCTGGCCATTTACCAGAAGGAAAAGCCGGAAGGCGTGGTGGTGCAGTTCGGCGGCCAGACGCCGCTCAACATCGCCAAGGAACTCGAAGCCGCCGGCGTGAAGGTGCTGGGCACCACCCCGGACACGATTGACCTGGCCGAGGACCGCGACCGGTTCCGGAAAATGATGGAACAGATGGGCATCCCCATGCCCGAATCCGGCATGGCCAGCACCTTTGAGGACGCCCGGCAAATCGCCTCCAGGATCGGCTATCCGCTGATGGTGCGTCCGTCGTTCGTGCTCGGGGGCCGCGGCATGGAAGTCGTCCACGACGAGGAAATGCTGCGCCAATACGTTGCCGCTGCCGTGGATGTTACCCCGGAACGGCCCATCCTGATTGACCGCTTCCTGGACAACGCCATCGAGGCCGAGGCGGACGCACTGGCCGACGGCACCGACGCCTTCGTTCCCGCCGTGATGGAACACATTGAACTGGCCGGCATTCATTCGGGCGATTCGGCGTGCGCCATTCCGCCGGTCACGTTGCCGGCGAAACACCTCAAAACCATCGAGGAATACACCCTCCGCATAGGCCGCGAGTTGCAGGTCTGCGGCGTGATGAACATCCAGTACGCCGTGTGCCAGGACAAGGTGTACGTGTTGGAAGCCAACCCACGCGCCTCGCGCACCGTACCGTTGGTGTCCAAGGTCTGCAACGTTCCCATGGCCCGCATCGCCACCCAACTCATGCTGGGCGCGAAGTTGAAGGACCTCAACCTCCGGCGTGGGATCATTCCGCATGTGGGCGTCAAGGAAGTGGTGCTGCCATTCAATATGTTCCCCGAAGTGGACCCGGTGCTGGGTCCGGAAATGCGTTCCACCGGCGAAGTGTTGGGCATGGCGCCGACCTTTGGCCTGGCTTACTTCAAGGCCCAGCAGGCCGCCATGCCCGCCCTGCCCCTGCAGGGTGCCGTGTTCATCTCCGTGACCGACAAGGACAAGCCCGCGATTCTGGAAGTGGCGCGCAAATTCCAGGCTTTGGAATTCCGGATCAAGGCGACCACCGGCACGTGCAAGTTCCTGCAACAACACGGCGTGAAAGCCGAATTGAGCCACAAGATACACGAGCATCAACGGCCCAACATCGCCGACGAAATCAAGAGCAAGGAAATCCAGCTCATCATCAACACGCCCATCGGCAAGAGCAGCCAGTTTGACGACGGCTACATCCGCAAGGCCGCGGTGAAATACAAGGTGCCCTATCTCACCACCAGCGCCGCGGCCAAAGCGTCGGTGCTCGGCATTGAGGAATATCGCAAAGGCCGCGCCGGAGTGAAATCGCTACAGGAATACCACCGGGAAATCCGGTGACCGGATGACCGACGACCAGATCAAAGCACACGATGTAATTCGCCGCCGTGGCGGAACTGCGGAGAACAGGCGACTCCGCCAAGAAGCCGGTTCAGAACTTGGACAAGTTCATGTTGCAGTTGCAACATGAACTTGTCCAAGGGTCGGGGGCCTGATTTGCAGATTTAAGTCATGGCTCGTCAGGCGCCTCGCCCCACCTTTTGTAGCAAAAGAATTAAGGCGTCTTTCCCCCTGGCGCCTTTCCCCCCTGACTTCCTGATGATGGCGGTCACCTAAACGACAAAACCCTTATGGACGCTCCAGCCGCACCCAGCCGGCGGGGATGACTTGAACCGAAATCAACAACCGTTGCACCAGGAAACGAAAAAACATGAAAACGCAAAGGATACTCGGAGCCGTTTTCTATGGTGATGGGAGCTGCGATGATGGGGACGATGCCGGCCGCCGCGGCGTTGACCCCGTAAGAGGACCTGTCCGGCCAGTTCACGATTGACCCGCCCCAGGGCCATAAACCGGACAAAAAAGTGAAGAAAATCTTTTTCTCGTTCAAGGGTGACGGGCCGGACATCCTGCTCTACTTTGAGAAAAAGGAAAAGAACCTGAGCCGGGCCGGAGCCATGCTGGTCTCGACCATCAAGGACAACATGCAGGACGTCAATTCGGGAAACCGGAGTGATTCGGAGGTGAACGGGCATCCCGCCACTTTTGTTATTCACAAGAGCACGATGCTGGTTCCCGTCGGCAATACGCCGATAACGAACATCATCATTGAGGTGTTCGCGATGAATGGCAGTGTCTGTTTGAAGAAGGGCGCCCTGAGTTTCGCGTCCATCTATTCCGCCGACCAGAAGCAACAATGGGAGACAGCCCTGCAAAAAACCTTCCGGAGTATTCGCAAGACAAATACTACAGACAAATAAACCACTCCCGGCTGGAACCTGCAAGGCACGCCTGGTCCGGTCAGTCGCATAAAAAACAAAGCCCGCTGAGGTTTTTCCGTCTCAACGGGCTTTTTTGATTCTGGATCGGGCGCCCGGCTCAAGCCGGTTTGACGGGTTTGAGATTCTCGTCCAACGGAGTCATCTTGGGCATGAGCAGGTGTGCCACGCCCAGCAGGATGAGGTAGCAGGAGCCGGCGATCTTAGAAGCGGGCGTCGGCGTTGAACTTCGTGCCGATCATGGTCACGAACATCACGGGCAGGATGGACAGTGCGCAGATGAACGGCGTAGTCTTGCGGGCGCGGTTCACCGACCACCCCCTTTTGATAAAGCGGGAGGACGTCCAGCCGCCCACAACGCTGCGGTCCATGTCATTGATGGTGGTGGCAAAAAATAACAGCGCACAGATGCGCCAGCGGTAACGGCCAATGGCCACCACTTGATTTGGGAAACCCACAGCGGGAGAGCGTATCTGAAATACCAGCCGGATTTCAAACTTTGAAATCCGGCTTTACAAACCGGCGGCCTTGGTGTAAGCCTCCTGCATTATGTGGAAAAAATTCCTGCCTGTTTTGTCGGTGTTGTTGCTGACCGGTTGCGCTGGACACTTCACCCGCCTGACGCCGTTGCAGCAACCACGCAGTCCCAACAACCTCTACCACGTTGAAGTCGCCTTCAATTCCCAGCAACAGTCGTTGCGCTGGGAAACCATCAAACCGAGCGTCCTCGTCAACGGCGCATCGCATCCGCTGCATGCTGTGGCCCAGGTGCAAAGGCGGTGGGAAGGTTTCATTCTGGTGCCGCCGGGGGTCAACTCCGTCACCTATCGCTTCAAGTTCGACTACAAGTACAACGCCATTGGTTCGGGGCCCAAGCCCGCCAGCGCCGCTTCGCCGTTGTACAAGCTGACCATCGTTGACCAGTAATCCAGGAACAGGTTACCACGGTCCCTGAACGATCTGGAGCGCGGACACCTTGGCCGCGCTCTTTTTCGTCTGGCGGCAAATGACAACGGAATACGCGGACCACCTGAAGCCGTATCCATGCCGTAGGACAGGCGTCGCGCCTGTCTCTGAAATCCAA
>Ga0315295_10003524_pt1 | contig 13309 bp, 9 predicted proteins | sample YL17G14_0_MG_FD_204453 | JGI IMG/M metagenome (GOLD analysis project Ga0315295, IMG submission 204453) | Sediment microbial communities from Yellowstone Lake, YNP, Wyoming, USA - YL17G14_0 | ecosystem: Environmental > Aquatic > Freshwater > Lake > Sediment | place: USA: Wyoming | collected... | reverse complement strand
TGCCTTTTCCGGTTCCTGCTCGGGCCAGAGGTCGGTGGTCATTAATGCGCCATAACCCTTTTCGGTGGGGCTGATCCAACCTCCATGAAAGCTGATGGGGAGGAGGTGAGTGCCTTGCCCCTCCTCTCGCATCTTTCTCTGCACACGGTTTGCCCGGAGGATTTCTTCAGCTACCGTATCGATCGAATCGAGGCACGCCGTTCCCTGATGAAAGCAGTCAGTGGGGCGACTCAAGCGCATGGAGTGGCCCACCCTGATCCAGTCATTGGCAATGCGCATCCAGACTTTGTAACGCTCCCGGTCCAGTGGATCAGGAGATGCTTCAGAGAGAAAACTGCCACCCATTTTGTGTACAATGTGTTTCAAAACTTTTTCTTCATACTCGAGCTGTTCAAGATTGGTGAGGGCGCACAGTCCTACAATGTTGTATCCATGGGGAAAGAAATCTTCGTTTGCTCCTTTGTGAAACTCCTCTTTAGTGCGGGCTGCCCAGCACCATAGGAACTGCTTGGCATTATGCTGCACCACAATGGCAAGCTCTGCCCGGGAGATTTCGTAGTGGAGGTCGCAGGACCAGCGGAGCTGCTTTTCCTCATTTTCCGGATATGCCTGCATATTTTTGGGGAAGTCAATCATGTACCATCTGATGAAATCTTTTGAGAAGTATGACTCTTTCTCCAGCGCATTTCCCTGGGTTGGAAATTCTTTAGGGCCAGGCCAGGGAAACATGCGCGTAGAAATTTTGGTTACCATTCCCATGCCGCCTGCGTGCCCAAACTGTGCGCCGCGGAAAAAGCCGCGCAGATCTGGTCCCGGCCCATCATTCCAAATCCAGTCTTCCTCACTGCCTTCCTGGGCTATTGATCCACTTCTTAAAATCTCACCGTTGGGAAGCACCACCTCAAAGGCGAGGAGCTGGTGAGCCCCCAGCGCTGAGAGCCAGGAGTTGCCATACGCGCCGTGCCACTGGATATTTGCCAAAAGGGAGACTTGAGCGCCGGCAGGGGGAGTGGGAACGGTACACCCTACCTTCATTGCCTCTGCCTGAGCGGAGGCAAAGCTCACGTACGGCTCTACCACCATGTGCATGTTGTTTCTGTCAATCTTTAAAATTTTATCCATCCGCTTTGGATCGATGATCACAACCCCCTTGCCCATCTGGGCTTGGCCTGGATTGGGGAAGGCACTGTTGATCATTCCTGAACCGCGCGGGATAAACACGAAATCGTAGCGATTAGCCAGTTTAATAACTGCCTGTATCTCTTCAGTTGACCCCGGCATGACCACACAGTCTGGCCTCATTTTGGTACCAAGCTGGGAGCGCTGTATGCACCCGTCAGCAGTCCACTGTACCCGCGAGTATGACTGGCAGATGATGGGATCATTGGTTACATTTTCCTTGCCTACTACATCTTGCAGTGCCCTATAGGCGATGTCTGAGAATGCCATTGTTCCTCCTTATAAAAGGGACCCACTATTTTTGTCTCATAAGCTAGGAGAGTCCTTGGTGGTGTTATAAATCGAGTTTGCCGGGGTTTAGTATTCTATTGGGATCAAGTATTTTTTTAAGCTTCTTGATAGTTTCGTGGGTGTAGCCACTCCTTGAGTAGACCATCTCAGCCCAGTCATAGTATGGTCGGTAAAAAAAGGCACCGGCATTAATCAGGGTTTCACTAACTTTTCGCTGGAATACTTTCACCTGTTCTAGATCTCGCGCACTCTGGGGGTCACAGGGGATATGGAACTCAACGTGGCACACACGAGCTCTCTGTCGGGGCTGAATGTACACGCCGAGATTCCTCGTGTCTCTCCCGTACTCTCCTGCGGTCTTTTTGAAGAGAGCCCAGTGTGAAGGGACTTTGTCGAGACCGCTCTCGAAGATGATTTCTAAACATCCACCCATCTGCCGTTCCTTCCAGTACACCTCACCTTCCCAGGGTGTGGTGAGTATCTTTTGAAAGCGGAGATCGGCTTCCGTTATGCCGTCCAGCCTCTCGCTGGGGGTGAAGTGGTATTGTTCCCCAATCTCTTTCACTGCCTTTTCCTCATAGCTGATACGATCTTCAGGGAAGAACTGACCCCCCCAGAGATTCAGGACGATGCAATAATTGGGTAGTGAATGTACCAGTTCAGGAATGGTGCTATTGCTTTCAGCTAAGATGGTTGCGAGGTCATAGCTATTCAGGAGAAAGCACTCATGTCCGATCTCCCGCCGCTGAATGGTATAGAAGGGCATCACCGCATCTTCCAGGGTGTTAAAGGGAAGGAACACTACCTTCTGGATAAGCGGTTTGTGAAAAATCTTTATGTTCATTATGGTGATTACACCAAAGGTGCCCTGACATCCTGTTAAAAGTCTCCACCAGTCGATACCAGGTCCTCCGGTGCTGCACAGGTCAGAATTGGTTTTATCAGGAATCTCTTCAGCCGGGATGGTATCAACCGTCATGGAGCCTGTTCTTAAAAGCTCGCCTGTTCCCCATACCAGTTCCATGGTCCTAAGGGGTTCATCGCACTCAGTTTTGGTCGAGAGTACCGGTTCCCTCTCCAACACGCTAGTGATGACTGACTTGTCTTTGCGGGGGAGCAGGGGATTTAGTGGTTGCATACCGTGTTTTGCAAGTGCTTCCCTAAGCTCTCCAAAAGTAACCCCGGGCTCAATCAGTACCCACCTATTTCTGGTATCAACTCGCGGTATTCTCTTCATCTCAGAAAGGTCAAGAATAATCCCGCCTTCCTCTGGGATACCGGTGCCATAAGTTCCTGTTCCTGAACTTCGTGGGACTACTGGGATATGGTTTTCATGGGCGACTTTGAGCACTCCCTGTACCTCGCTGGTCTTTTTGACCTTGACCACCACATCGGGCATATGAGGGGGGAGCAAGCTGATATCGCAGGAATATTTTTGAAGTGTTTCTGGATCGGTGAGGATATTCTGTTTTTCTACAATTCCCGAGAGGCTGTTAATAATACTTTGTATGGTTGATGCAGGTGCGTTCATAATTTCTCTCCGGCTTATGAAGTAGTTTTTGTTTTAAACTTTTTATAAAGGCTGCGTGATTCCAATTGCTTCTTTTTTTTTAATTTTTAAGGGATTACAAAAATCAAGCTATAGGATGCATCAATGGGGTGAAAAATCCCAAAAAATAAATGAGTGCGCTCATAGATAATCAAACTTTTAATTTTATGTCAAGAGAAAAAACATGTAGTTACCTTATAAAATTATGCTTAGAATAATGGAGCACTGTGTATGTTGTATACCATAACATAGTGAGAGAAAACAGTGCAAGGGTTTTAGAAAAAATAGGTTCACACATTTTCCAAAGGCGATATGAGTAGAGAAGAAAAAAGGAGTGAACTATCTGGGTGCGGTTTAAGAAAGTAGTTAAAAGTGTCGGTTTAATAAAGAATTATTGATTTTTAAGCGATCATTACCTCAGTGAGAAGCACTTCATTAAAAGGTTCCTTTTAAGGTTATCTCACTATTATTTTTAATTTTTTCATAGAGCGCGGGCCTTTCTTTTTGAATCTTTTCTCGGTGTTGCAGTATGGCATCCCAGAGCAATCGGGGGGCTTTATATTGACCATAGGCGCCTTCCAGTATCCTGTCTTCAATCAGAGAAAAGAGGTAATCCAGTTCCTCATCAGTATAGGTAGGGACAAGCGCATAGCCTTGTGCCACCCTGAGGTACTCCTCACCGTTAAACTCAAATGAGTCACGCCACCAGGTAGTATATTCTTTAAATCCGTCTTTTCTTTGTAACTCCTTATACACTGCGTTTCCCGCATGATAGCCGCACATGAGTCCGCCCTGGGTTTCCACTTCGATGTAGGCAGCGGCGTCACCTATGACCAGAACATTGCCCTGGTGAGGAACCTTCATAGGGGTCATGGCTTTTACGGTACATCCCAGTTTACTTACTACTTTTGATTGCCCAAACATGGAGGCAAGGGGGCTTTTGGTGATGAAATTTTGGTAAATGTGTTCAGGCGGGTCCTGCTTGCTTCCCATGATAACTATGTCTGCCTGATTTTTATCTTCAAGTGAGGGACCAATGATTACGGGAGCTTTCGACTGATAGGTAAGCCCCATGTGCCACTTAAGGGCTGACCTCTCGAAACCTTTTACCCCTTCAACGGTGTAGATAATGCAGAAGGCAATAGTGATGAGGGTTCTTTTCTGGTTCATGCCTAGAACTTCAGCTATCCTAGAATTAACACCATCGGCCACAATCAGCTTTTTTGCCGTAAGAATTGATTTCTTCCCCTGAGAGCTCATGTGTACTTCTACCCCATTTGAGCTATCTTTGGCATGGTAGGCAAGGGTGCTGTTTCTGAATTCTACCCCGCTTTTTTCACACTTTTGCCAGAGGTCTTGAAGCAGAAATGCTTTATCAAACTTTATCGCTATTGGTCTTTTGCCCTCATAGGAAAAATGAACCTTGTGGCCACGGGGAGAGATGAAGTAGCTATCAGTTACGGTAACGGTGGTGCCCCGGTAGTCGACTGCAAAACCATTGTGGGGGAAGATAATCTTTCCTTGTTGTAACTCAATACTCTCTTTCTCATAGTTTTCATCCATTACCAGTTGTTGGCAGCAGGCACGGGTGATCCGGGATACATCTTTCCGTTTTTCAATAACTACTACCTTTACACCCAGCTTTGCAGCGGTGTGTGCTGCCATTAAGCCTGCGGGACCTGCCCCTACTATGGCAAGATCGTATGTCATTTCTTACGTCCTTCTCATCAGTTCTGGTGGGTCAATGTTGTTCCGCTTGTCTAAATCTTATATTCAAGGGTTTAAGGAGTCAAGGATTCAAGGGGTCTGGTGGGAAGTAGAAGAGTTATCAGTAATACAATTGAGAGTATGTTTAAGGTATTCAATGATATTAATGAATTGACACTAGAATCCTCGAACCCTTGAATCCTCAGCCCCTTTTTAGCAGCTTATTAGAATACGATTCTAAAATTTTACCAGGGGAGGAAGCATATGAAGCATGAAACACTCATGGGGAACTCCTAGTTTGGTCCCACCCTGGTAGAAGCGATTTTCCAGGAAGGTAAACCTCACCCACTCTGCCCGCTTTTTAAACATCTCCTCTATCTGCAACGGTGAGGGTTTCATATCTTTTCTTTTTTCTACCAGATGAAAGTATGAGTTGAATATCGAGGTGGCGGCTTCGTGAAAGTATTCAAAATCCTCTTCCTCAGGTCCAAATGCAATCCCTACGCCATAGCCAATGCCAGTGAGCGTATCTTTCACCTCAAACATCTTCTTGTATCCTTCTACTATTGCTTCATACTTTTTACCATGTTTCTTGGCAGTTGCTTCCATTTCTCTCCTCACATACTCCCGATCTTCATCATAGGGTATGGTAGGATACACATCAAAGTATCCGGGGGAGTGTTCCAGCCCCTTTTCTGATACATGTTCGAAAACACCCATGAACATGGGTACCAGAGGATTTGAGGGGAAGGTTTGTACACCCAGCCACTGGATTGTGCTTTGATAATCTCTTCCCGGGATGACGACAGTAGCGAAGATGGTTGAGATGCAGGCCTTTTCAAACACCTTGCCCCTGCTCACATTGACCTCTGCTTTTCCCGCTTTGGTGGTAAACTCCCACTGTTTCGTTTCAATAGTCTTGTCTTCATTATACTTGGTAATGGTATCGATATGTTTCTTTTTTAATGCGATGAGAAATTGGTCAGTGAGCATATCAAACCTCCTTAGATTAAGTGCGAGACAATTTTTATAGTTATCTCAGTTGGTTTTTATTGTAAAGGGATAATTTAAAGTATTTTTCCCACTGGCGCTGAAGTGATAAAATATTTGCTGATTGAGTTAAGTGGGTATATAGTAAAGTTTCAGCTAAGTGCTTCGATTCGCAATTACAGCGACGTATTTTGGGAGAATTTCTATGGGCAATGGCTCACTCAGCACTAAGTCCTGAGTAAATAAATTCGTAACCGAATTTATGAATCGAAGGACTAAGGTTAATAGCCAAGAGGTAAGATATGAACTACCAGGATCTGCATCCTTGGAAAGTGACGCCTAAAGAGGCGGTAAAGATTCAGGTTGAGCTACGGGAACGGGTTACATTTCAGGATGCCTTCAGTGAAGTGAAAGTGATTGCCGGTGCTGATGTTGCATTTGATAAAGAGGAAGGGTGCGGGGGAGTAATAGTGTATACCTTTCCTGGATTGCAAGAGATTGAGAGAAGGGGCGTGAGAAAAAAAGTAGACTTTCCCTACATCCCGGGTTTACTTGCCTTTAGAGAAGCCCCGGTGTTACTTGAAGCCTTTGCAGCTATTCAAACAGAGCCTGATCTGATACTCTTTGATGGTCAGGGAATTGCCCATTTCAGAAGGATGGGGATTGCCACTCATATGGGGATACTGCTCAATAAACCCACCATTGGATGTGCTAAATCTCGCCTCATGGGAAGCTACGAAGAACCAGCTGTTGAAGCAGGTAGTTATTCTCCCTTGATCGATGGCGGGCAAACGGTAGGTGTGGTATTAAGAACCAGACGGCAGGTACAGCCCATTTTTATATCACAAGGAAATAAAATATCACTTGAGACCTGCATTGATATTGTGCTTAAGTGTGTGGATGGTTACCGGATCCCCAAACCTACGCGCGAGGCTGACCGCTTTGTAGAGCTGATTAAGAAAAAACCTGATCTCATTGATACTGGCGGGAAAAGGGAACAGTTGCCGTTTGGGTTTTTTAAAAAGTTTACAAAATTAAGGGGAGGGACACTATGAATGATCAAAAATCAAATAGTAAAGTAAAGGCTTTCAGCTCCTATACTTTTTTTGCACTGGCCTTTATCCTTTTTGGGTGTGCGCACTATACGCATATCCCGAAACCACTGGAGACCATTGCAGCAAAGGATGGAACTGCCTGGGAGAGGGTGAATGAGCCTGGCTTTGGTAATGACAATAATATTGCAATAGTAGCGATGGCAGCATATCAGAGGCATCTCTATGTGATGACCAGAAATGATGTGGAAGGTGGTGAGGTATGGAGGACCACAGGGAATTCATGGGAACAAGTTTTGTTCCCCGATGGAGCGCGCAACGGTATCTATGGCAACAACTTTATCAATAATTTATTTGCAGATATGATTGTGTTTAACGACAAGCTCTATTTTGGATTCTCTTCAGGTTTTCAGGGCGGTACACTCAAATCAACGGGGTGTGAAATCTGGAGATATGATGGTACAAAATGGGAGCCGGTTATCTCTGATAAAAAGGATACGGATGAATCAGGAACAATTTCTGCACTTTCAGGATGTGAAGACAATGATGGAGATACTACGGCCCAGATAACTGACCGGACCAAGACCTGGAAACCTGATCAGTGGGCTGGCGGGGTATTGCAGATTACTTCAGGAGAGGGGAATTACCGCCGATTTGATATCATTCGTAACAGTTCAGATACCCTCACCATTCAGAAAAATGAACTTTCGGGTCAAACGGGGAAAGAATATACCATCTGCGATAGGGTACATTATGTCAATCCATTTCCACCTTATGAATTCGATAGCGGTAAAGTACAGGTCGGTGATAGTTATGAGATTGGAACTGGGTATGACGAAAACGGTTTTGGTAATTACTGGAATAGGGCCATCAACACTATGGTAGTGTTTGACCACAAACTATATGTAAGTACGGGGCTCAATTATGAATATGGAGCCCAGGTGTGGTACACGGAAGATGGTGATACCTGGAACTTGACTCAACCGGCGTACAGTTTTGATGTTTTTCATATTGATCCTACCTTTTCCCATTCTCGAAAGCCGGTCATTGTTACCGCTCTCAGCATGTGTCCATCGTCGATATCAGGTTCTAATGTCCTTTATGCAGGGGGGACCGGTTCCACAGGAAGCGCAGGGGCCTGTGCTCGGATAGCGAAGCTCACCACAGATGGCTGGAAGCTTATTGTTGATGCGAAGGTAGATGAGAATGACACCGGTACCAATGAAAATGGTTTCGGTGACGGCATGACCTGCACCATGTTTAATGGCAATTTTATGCCGTGGAGCCTCGCAGATTTTAACAATAGATTGTATGTGGGCATTAATTCAATTGCAGGAGCACGGGTACTTTATACACCCAATGGGAGTTCTCAAGATGGCAGTTGGTTTTATAGTGCCGGAGGAAATTCCGGCATTCCCAATGGATTTGATGGGGCATTCAATGAAGGTGCGTCTGCTCTCAAGGGAATACGCTTCTATAAAAACATTGTTGCTAATGTTTTTGCCACTGAGAACTATTTGTGGGCGGGATTAACATCTTCCTATATACCTCCTTTAGGTGGAACTAAAGAGTATCTTACCGGTTCTCAGATTTGGAAAACCAGTGATGGTATAACTTGGCAGCAGATTACCGATAATGGCTTTGGTGATAACTACATCATCAATTTTGAAGCGTTTACCCTGTTCAATAAAAAACTCTACGTATCAGGAAGCAAAGGTGCAAATTCTGTTGTTGGTGGTCTGGGAGGGGCGAAGCTCTTCAGATTATCTAAGTAGTGTCCGAACGAAAACCCCTGTTTTGGCTCTAGTGTCATTTCGACCCCTTCGGTTTTGCTCAGGTAAACTCCGGGAGAAGTCCCTGAATTTGCATGAGATTTCTCAGTTGCTTCGCTCCTTCGAAATGACAGCCGATGTAGTGTAGGAGGGTTTTCGTTCAGACTCTAAGTAAAGAAATCGTTTGAATTCGACTATCCCTGCACGCAAGGCTCTGACATCACGCCGGATGTATGGCTAAAGCTATCACGAAGTTCCTTATCTGCTATTTCAAAAGTTACACCGGAAAAATTTGTTGAGAGGCTTAAGAGCTAAATTTTTAGTGAAACGGGGTGAGAGGTATCCTGTACAAGGGGGAGAAGCATGAACGAAAAAAGGCAATGGGATGAGAACAATGAGATGGTAGCAAAGATTCTTAAAGGAGAAAATCGCTATTATCAAGAAGTAACGATCACCAAAGTTACTGGAGAGTGTCCTTATGGACACAAAGAAGGAGAGCAGTATAGAGCGACTGCACTTAATAGCGATGGTCTTTGCGGATCACTCTATAAGGCCATCCACGCCTCTCTAGTCACCCTTCACTATGGTGGGAGCCTTCTTTGGGAAAAAAGTCCGGATAGCTTTACCGGTGTCTGCCCGGAGATGGAAAAAGTGAGGGTAGAGGTCAGGCGGCTCGAGCAAAAAAAACCTATGCGGCTCAAGACCAAGCCTCCGTTTAAAAAGATGACAGGGAAAGGATTTCCTGCGCTGGATACGTATAGGGTTATGGTGGAGGTGCTCGACATTGCCCACCGGTGTTACTGGAGTCATAGAGTGGGAGATACCTTTGAGGTGGACCCATTTAACGTGGGAGGTGCCTGCGGTTTATTGTACGGTCAACTCTACCACTTTATATCTACGCTCTTGACTGGAGTAACCCCAGCGTGGGCATCGCAAGAACATAGTGTAACAGCGGTATGCCCAGATACCTATGATCAGCTATCATTTCGTATGGTTTTAGAAGAAAGGCAAAAATAAGATACACGAGATAAGAAACGTTTAAAGTGACTTTCATGGATACACTGTCTCATGGGTTGTGGGTAACTGCGCTGGCACGGGGAGTGAATCTAAAAAGCCAGAATAAGATCAAAGTGAGATGGATGGTACTGTGGGGAGTACTTCCTGACCTTTTTGCCTTTTCTCCTGCCGTAGCCTGGATGCTATGGCAAATGTTTTACAAAGGTGTTGAGTTTTCTCATATACCCAGACCGGAGATCATGCCTCCAGAGGTACGGAATACGTTTCTTATCTTCCGATTCACTGAAACGCTCTATCATATGAGCCACAGTTTTGTCATTTTTTTTGCACTGTTTTTTCTGGTATGGGCTATTCGCTGGTATAAGTTTACCTATCCACAGAAATCGGTGGCAACCGTACTTGAACACAGTCACCAGCAATCGACTCGCCCCACACCCTACTGGGAAATAACAGGATGGTTCATCCATATTCTCATAGATATCCCATCCCATTCCGAAGTGTTTTATCCCACACTCTTTCTATGGCCTCTCTCTGATGTTCGTTTTGATGGTGTCTCGTGGGGGAATAAGCAGTTTATGATCACCAACTACTCATGCCTTCTTATGGTATTTATCTTGCTGAGTGTTTTTAGAAGGGTGAAATTTAGAAGAGGTTTGAAATGATGTTATATATTTAAGAGCCGTTAAGGTTTGCCCCACGCTGTCGTGTAATTCCTGGGCGATGCGTTGCCTTTCTTCCTCTTGGGAGGAAAGAAGCTGTGAAGAAAGAGATTCTAGCTGTTGTTTAGATTCTCTGAGTTTCTTTTCTGCTTTTTGCTGTCTGATGATGTCCTTTTCTAATAATTGTTTTGCCTGCTCAAGCTCTTTCTTACTTCTTTCGAAGCGAAGCGAATCAATCCCCTTGGATAACTGCTCTTGCTTCGTCGTTTGACTGCCACGCTTCGCTCTCAGCTGGCGGCTCATCCTCGCCATGACCTGTCGTCTGCTTTGTGCTCTCAATAATAATGCTTATGGGGTATATTGATTAATTAATACTATATTTAGTGGTATATTCCCTCTTGACATACAATATGTGTTCTCCTATACTGAAGCATAGGAATAGATTCTTAATAATACTATCGGGAATAAAATATGGTTGATAAAGCTATGGCAAAAAAACAGTTACCATTATTTAAAACAGAGAAGGAGATCAAAAAACCGGAGAAGGAAATCAAAGAGCCACCGATGAAAAAGCCGAGGATGCGGATTATTGAAACTGCGGAAAGCATGGCGGCGCGACAGCGCGATATCTCGGTATCTGAGTTCTTTGCTAAAAATCGTCACCTGCTCGGCTTTGACAACCCGCGTAAGGCACTGCTCAATGCCGTGAAAGAGGCAGTGGATAATTCGCTTGATGCCTGTGAGGAGGCAGGGATACTCCCTGATTTAGCAATTGAGATTGCAGACCTCGGCAAGGACCGCTTTAAGGTAGTCATTACCGATAACGGTCCCGGTATCGTTAAGCGCCAGATTCCTAATATCTTTGGAAAACTTCTCTACGGGTCGAAATTTCACCGTCTTAAGATGAGTCGGGGACAACAGGGTATAGGGATAAGTGCTGCCGGTATGTATGGCATGCTCACCACCGGCAAGCCGGTTGAAATTATCAGCCGCACGGATGAGAACAAACCTGCACACCTTTTCCGGCTCCAGATTGATACTAAAAAAAATAGGCCTGAAATTATCAGCGATATGGAGATGGAGTGGGATTTACCCCAGGGTACCCGCGTTACTATTGAACTTGAGGGCAAACACACCCGGGGCAAGCAGTCTGTGGATGAATACCTTCGGGAGACGGTGATTGCCAACCCCCACGTGAGGATAGTGTACAAGGATCCAGAAGGGCAGGAAACTATCTATGAACGATCTAGTAATGAGCTTCCCGAGCATACCAGTGAGATTAAACCGCATCCCTACGGTGTAGAACTAGGGGTGCTCAAATCAATGCTTAGAGATACCAAAGCGAGGAATTTGTCAGGTTTCCTGCAGGCTGAATTTTCACGCGTTTCTCAGCGCATTGCAGAAGAAATCTGCACCAATTCCGTTATCTCACCGAATATCCATGTTGTGAAAATTGGCCCCACCGATGTGGAAAAGCTGATACAGGGAATTGCCTCTACCAAAATCATGAACCCACCGACAAACTGTGTTGCTCCAATAGGAGAAGAGCAACTCATCATGGGTCTGAAGTCCGTAGTGCCGGCTGACTTCTATGCTTCCACCACACGGCCACCAGCGGTCTACCGGGGGAATCCCTTTATTATCGAGGCAGCCCTCGCCTATGGGGGAGGGGGGCAGGAAGCAGATGCCCCGGCGAGGGTACTGAGATTTGCCAATCGTGTTCCCTTACTTTGCCAGCAGGGTGCCTGCTGCGCCTATCAGTCGGTGGTACAGACCAACTGGCGCAACTATGGGTTGACCCAGCCACGCGGGGCACTCCCTCTAGGTCCTCTCACCATGGTGGTGCACATGGCCTCGGTATGGGTACCGTTCACCAGTGAATCAAAGGAAGCCATTGCCGGTTATCCCGAGATTGAAGAACAGATAGTGCTGGCTCTCCAGGAATGTGGGCGCAAGCTTAAAATGTTTCTCTCCCGGCACAGAAGAGAGGTAGAAGCACAGCGTAAGCACGACTACATTGAAACGTACATTCCCCATATTGGCATTGGCCTTAGGGAACTGCTTGAGTTTTCGGAGAATGAGGAGAAAAAGCTGGTAGAGAAGCTTACCGGGTTGCTAGAGCGACACCGGGAAACATAAACTTACGATATTGGTGTGAGATAGACAAATAAACAAAAATGGAATGTTGCAGGTTGTATTTTGAATAGTGAGATTTTAGATTTATTTGATATTTACTGAAAGTAAAGGAGTCTTATGGTTAATAAAACTTTAAAGAGTTTTACTGAGAAAAAGTCCGCAGCCTCTGTCAGCGCCAAGAAAAAGGTGGTGCGACCTGGGCTTTCTCGCTCACCCGCAATGAGTAATTTAATAGAGCACGCAAAAGATATCTATGGCGATATTAAAAACGGAAGACGACCCTCCTTGACAATACCCATCCGCAGCCTTACCAATGTATCATTTTCACTCCGCAAAGGGTTTTTCACCATCGGCGACAGGGTAAGTAAGCGAACCCTTTCCTATCAAACCATAAAGCCCTTTGCACAAACGGTGCGGATGATGGCGTTTGCCAAATACCTGATTAAGACTGATGACTTTGCCTCCAAGCGTGAGGTGTACTATACAGCCAAAGGTTCAGCAAAACGCGGTGTAGAGACTGGTCAGGCAGGGTGGGGCCCGGCTTCCTTTAAGGAACAGGATGAATCTGACGCCATCATGGATGACATGGAGGCGATGGTAGGAATTAATCGTGAACAGCTCGGCTTCATTCCCGCTGAGCAAAATGGCTCGGTAGCCGGTGAACTGATGGTGATCGACATTGATCCTGCCACCGGGAGAAAGATCGAGATTGACTGCACCGCCTTCGGGAGGGGAAGCTACTCCATTCCTTCCCGGGTTGAGGGACTGGAATTCCGCACTAAGGCAAAATTTGTTATTGTCGTCGAGACGGCTGCGCTTTTTGAACGGTTGAATGGTCACGCTTATTGGAAAGAGGGTAATTGCATTATTGTGGCAATGGGTGGCGTGCCAACCCGCGCCAACCGGCGTTTTGTCCGCCTGCTGTCTGATTCCTGCAAACTTCCGGTCTATGTATTT
>Ga0315295_10003523_pt1 | contig 13313 bp, 13 predicted proteins | sample YL17G14_0_MG_FD_204453 | JGI IMG/M metagenome (GOLD analysis project Ga0315295, IMG submission 204453) | Sediment microbial communities from Yellowstone Lake, YNP, Wyoming, USA - YL17G14_0 | ecosystem: Environmental > Aquatic > Freshwater > Lake > Sediment | place: USA: Wyoming | collected... | reverse complement strand
TCAAGCCCACTTTTTGCTCCGCAGGGCATAGAGCCCGACTTGGAAATATCTTTTTATGGAAACGCCGTTAGCCTGGAGGTTCCTGGCAATGTCCGGAATGCCCGCCCTATCGAAACGGCAGAACACTTCGACGCTTTTGGCGCGCAGGCTTGAAAGATAGGCTTGACATCGTTGCAGGTGAAGAATTGCCGAGAATGGGAATTGGGATTGGGATCGGAAAAGGCGGAGAGCCTGCTTCTTGAGCGGCAGGACGTCGGAGATATCAACCACCAGGGAGATGTCTGGCCAAGGGATGGGAACGCAGATTTGGCAGAAATAAGCGCTCCATGGGATCAACGGAAGGCGCTCCACAGCTTTAGCGAAGATCACAAACGCCTGCTTGTGGTCGACATGAGAGTCGTAGGGATAGGGCAAATAAATTTGGTCTGGCCTTTCTCGGGCGATGATTCGCCGCACCCCATCCACCAGGCGGGACGTGGCCCGGAGATATCCATCCGGCTGGTCCAAGAAATAGAGCCGCTGGATTCCCAGGAGGGAGGCGGCCGCCCGGGTCTCGCGGACCCGGTCGTTCCGCCGCCTTGTCCTTTCTCTTCCGGACAGGCCCAAAGCTCCGTCGGTCAGGCACAGAACGGTCACTCGAGCGCCCCCCTCAGCCTGTTTCCGGATCATGCCGCCGCAGCCGATGGTTTCATCATCCATATGAGGGGCGAGAATGAGCGCTCTCCGGGCTTGAGTCAAGGAGGTTTGGATCTTTCTATTCCCGCAGAAAAGACGGAGCCCGACAGTCTTGCCCAGGCACATCGCATGATTGAAAATCGTGATGATCCAGCTCCTGTCGGGGAGCATGTTCAGGAACCTGGCCAGAATCCGGACGAACAATCTCTTCATGGGACCCTATTCATCATAGATTTCTTCATATTGTCTCAACATATGTTCCGCCTCGAATTCCCGGAGACGATGCGAGGCCTGCCGATCATAGTTTTCCAAGGCAGGATGATTCTTAAAGGAGAGGATCTCGGCCGCCGCGGCGTCATGGTCGAAGGGGGGATAAAGAACTCCGCTGCCGAGCAGAGTCAGCATTTCGCGGTTGCCGTCGATGTCGGTGGCAACAATGGTTTTTCCCGCCGCGGCCGCTTCAGCCAGGGCGCAGGGCAAACCCTCTTTAAGGGAGGTGAACAGGAAAAGGTCAATAGCCGCCAAAAACCATTCTGGCTTTTCCACCCAGCCCAGGAATTTGACCCTGTCCCTCAAGCCATATTGATTGAGGAGAGCCTCGACTACGGATTTCAGCGGGCCCCCGCCGGCAAAAATGAATTGCGTATTCTTATCTCGAGCCAGGACGCGCCGGGCGACCTCGATAAAGGCTGTTGGATTCTTTTCTTTTTTTAAATTTCCGATCATGCCCACCGTGAACTTTTGAGGGTCAAGGCCGGCCTGTTTCAGGTAAGCCCTTTTATCAAGCCTCTGGTTCTTGAAGCGCTCTATTTCGATGCCGGCCCGGATGATCCGGTATTGTCCTTCCCGGCCCACGCCCTTTTTTAAGCCGTAGGACTTGATGTCTCGGCCCACAGCTACAAGCCGGTCTGTCCACTTGGCTGCCCGCCGTTCGGCCCAAAGATAGAGATGATGGGCCAGGGGAGGCTGGTACAGATGGAAGGGAAACCCGTGGACAGTATGCAGAATTTTTTTCACGCCTGACAGCCGGGCGGCCATCCGCCCCACAATGCCGGCTTTAGAGGTGTGGGTGTGCACGATCTCTATCTGATTTTGGATGAAATATTTTTTGAGCGTTCCTATGGCTCTCAGGTCGTGTCCGGGGCTGAGGGAATGCTTGAGGATGTCGAGAAAAACAACTTTTATTTCTTGCATCGCCGAAGCGCGCGCATCAAGCAGTCCTCCCCGGCCGGTCAGGAGATGAACGCAGTAGCGCGTCTTATCCAGGTGCTCGACGAGGTAGAGGACGACCTTCTGGGCTCCTCCCAGGTCAAGCCTGGTCACCACGATGGCGATGCGTTTCGGCCCCGCGGCCTTCGGTGGACTAGTCATTGATTTTATCTGCGGCTGCAAATCCCTGGCGGATTGCATCTTCCATGCTGGAATACTCCCAACGTCCCCACCGTCCGGCCAAGAGCACACCCATTTTTTCAAGATCGCGTTCGATTTCCGGCACGACTCGGTCACGATAGGCATCAAAGATCACGTAGGCGTCTTTGAGAACCATGGAGTGTTTCAGGCGAATGTCTTCCGGGCAGGTGATGATGTCTAGCCCTAAAAGACTGCCGATGATGGCCGAGTCGATGTTCCTCGGGATCTGGCCCTTGATCGAGACTTCGGCACAGACCGACTGATACCCCCGCGGCGCGTTAAAGGGGGAGTAGGTGTGCGGAAACCCCAGCCTGTGGAACGGGTATTGTCTCTCTGGCACATACACCCAATTCCTGTTCTGTTCTTGTCTTTTCTTGTATCCAACGTTCAGGGCATAGACCGTTGTCGCTTTCAGCCCCGCGGCGGCGGCGGCCAAGCGGGTCTGGCCCGTGGATTTGAGCAGGTCTTTGAGAGAAATGGTGGAAATGAGCCACTTGTATCGGACCTCCCCGTTGTCCAGGTAAACAATCTTGTTTTTCAGGTCAATCTTTTTCACCAATGTGTTGAGCCTGGTTCGATGTCGCAGCGCTTCGTAAATTCCTTGGCTGACCGATTCGATCCCCCCTCTTTCCGGATAATAGAGGCTGGCGTTGTACCCCAGGCGGGCAGCGCCCCGAGCGCCTTGTCCTCGAGAGAGATCCCTGGCTTCGGGTATGGGAATAAACCGATCCGCCCAGCTGGATTTCATTTTTTCGAGAGGATACTTCCACATCTTTTCGTTGTAGGGAATAAGAAAATTTCCGGCAATTCCCGGTCCGAAGGTGGCCAGCACCCAATCCTTAAAATTATCTTTTGGCTGATTTTTGGCGGACTGGGCGCGCCTGAATCCCGATAGATTCTCTTGGGCCACCTCAGCCGGCAGGCCGTGCACATTGGCCTGGTAAGGGTATTTGGTGTACCCGCCGTGGCTGTAGATAAAGGACCGGCGGCTTAAGCAATTGATTCTCACCGGCGTGTGATTGGTGATGAATTTCTTGATTTTTTTATCCCGGAAGTGCAGCAGATGTCCGGCGAAGTCAAAAGTGAAACCCTGGATGACGGCAGTCCGGCAAGTCCCACCGGGCCTGTCCTCCTTCTCCACTATCATAAAATCTTTTGCCAGCCGGTGGCCGGCGGAAAGGCCGGCCAAACCTGCTCCCACAATGACCGTTTTCATTTTGTTCGGCGGGCTACTTGAGAGTAGTGTTCCATATTTACAGCCGCTAGCCTTATCATGGCCGCCAGGACGGCTGCCAGAAGACAGAGGCCTAGGACGAGCGTTAGGCCAAACGAGAAGCGCAGGCTGGCGATGGCCAGAGCGGAAAAGGCTCCGGTAAGAAGGATCAGGGTCAAAACGCATGTTTTTTTCCCCAAACCCATCATCACCAGCCTTTGGGCTAAGTGGTCGTTCGACCCCTGAATAGGGGGCAATCCCTTTTTTATTCTCATGACCATAACCAGCGCGATGTCAATGAGCGGGACGGCGAGTATCAAGAGAGGATGGAAAACGGCCAGGGGATTGTCCCGAGTATGGCTCCCGCTAAGGGCAAGCCAGGCCAGCAGGAAGCCCAGGAAATAAGAGCCTTCATCACCCAGGTAGATCTTGGCCGGCCTCCAGTTGAACAATAGAAAGGCTCCGCAGGCGCCCAGAAGCGCGGCGGCGGGAATCATACTGTTAGGATTGCCGTCCAGCAGGCCAACGATGAAAAAGGCCGCAGTCGCCACTCCCGCGACACCCGTCGCCAGGCCATCCAGGACGTCGATGATGTTCAAGGCGTTTGTCATTGCCGTGATCCAGACTATGGTGAGAACAGTACTGGCGATGTTGTGATCCAAGAGCAGCACATGGACGCTCAGGAGGGCCATCACCAGACCGACCGTCGCCTGGAAAAACAATTTGAACAAGGCCGAGAGTTTTCGAATCTCCCCGGTCAGACCCAGGATCATCATGAGCGTTGCACCCAGGAGCATAGCGGCCAGGCCTGGGATGCCCTGGCCGAGGATGATTCGTGCCGCCAAAACTGGAATGGCAAAGGACAGGTAGAGGGATAGGCCGCCCAGCAAAGGAACGGATTTTTCGTGATTTTTGAGTGGGGGCGACGGATGGTCCAGGACCTTGAACTTGATCGCGGCTTTCTTGGCCAGGAGAGTGAAAAAAAGTCCCAGGACGAATGATGCGCTTCCGATCGCCAAGTAGGCCATGTGGATCTTGGCTTTACCTTCGGCCTCAAGACCTCCTAGTAGTTTAAAAAATACTATTAACACACACCTGCTTCACTATCAACGATTTCTTGTGGCCCCCAAGTGATGTGAGGATGAGCCGATTTATTCAAAAAAGCGGATCGGCCCGATAGCGACTCCTAAGTTTCTCAAATCCGGGGCACCTGATATTTGATGGGGATTCCAAGTCCTGCTTACTTTAAAGAACAGGATAGCTTCTTCCTGGCCCACCCAGGGAACAGTGAAGGTAAAAGTCTCCCACACCGGCCGTTTGAGCAGGAGCTCGGCCAATTCCTTTTTTTGCCTGAAAAAACCCTTGAGGAGATATATCCTGACTCTTACGGGATTGTTTTGGATGTCCGGATGAGTAGCCAGCAGGGAGAGTTCCATGTTTTTTTTATTCATTGTGATAGGCTGGCCGCCGTAGCGGCCCGTCCAGCGAAAGGCGATCCCCTCCTTTGTCCGTTCCCTCACTGACAGGCCGAAAGCCGCATTGAGCCCGAGCTTTTGTCGCCGGCTTTCGAGAGACAGAGAATGAAGGGAATTCCAAAGAAAAAGGACGCAGAAGATGACCAGAAAAGCGGCGCCGGAGATCTTGACTATTCGGACGAAGGGGGCGTTTTTTTGGGAAATAGCCCCACTACTCACTCCTAGGACGATTAGTCCCGTCAGAAGCCAGAAGAGATAATGAATTTCGTAGCTCCCGATGAACGTATGCCACTGCAGGAGCAGCCCCAAGGCGGCCAGCCCGCTGATGGCGCCGCTGAGGAAAACCTTCTGGCTGGTCAGGGGGGGCGACTCTCGATATCTCCTTTTTAAAAGCCGTATGATTTCGTATAGCATCCAGAATATCAATAGGATTCCGCCAGCTCCGAGTTCCGAGCCAACCTGGATGAAATAGTTTTCTGAGGATTCAGGCTGAATGTCGATATGGTGCATTTTGGCATAGTTCGAGACTTCGATGATAAAAGAGCCGATCCCGATTCCCGTGAGCGGATAGTCTTTCAGCATCGAGAGGCCCATGGGCCACAGCCGGGTTGTCCTGTATTCGAGGTCTGGTCTGAAATTTCGAAGCCGGGTCAATGTTTTAGTATTTTGTAGGCCCGAGAAGGCACCTTTGGTCATCAAGAGAATACCCACAATGAGAAAGGTCGCGACACCCAGGCCGGCCAAGGGGAGCCGGCCGGATTTTTTTAGACGTCTCAGGAGGGCCGCCGAATGGAAGAGGAAAAAAACAGCCAAAGAAACGAATAAGCTAAGAAAAGCGATCTTTGAGCCGGTAAAAAATATTAAATAGACGGAAAGAAGAAAAGCCAGGGAGGAAGCCAACCGCAGGAATCCCTTGGAAATGATGGCCATAGCCAGGAGGAGGGGAGAGATCATGGCCTGATAGGCGCCGAAGGCGAGGGCATCCTTGAATGTTCCGTTTATGATTCCCGCGGCGATGCTAGTCGGATTGTTGCCTAGAAAGGGATACGCCAAATGCTGGAAGAGTCCAAAAAGCAGAGACAGGAGCGTACTGGCGGTAACGGCCAAAAGCGCGCTTCGAACAAATCCATCTGAATGGCAAGTGCTGACGATGATGGCTAATAAAGCAAAACCGCTCAGGTAATTGAGGGCCGAAAAGACAACCGACATGATCGCCCCGCCGGCCGTGACACCGTGCACGTTTACGGTCAGTTCATAAATGGAGTCAGCGCCAAAGGGGAAAAAATTTGCATATCGGAAAATTGTGATGACGGCTGAGGCGAATATCAACACGGACAGGAAGAGCATGGGTTTGAAGAGTCGATGGGGGAAGTAAAGCTTCTCTTTGAAAATGAGAAGATTAATGAGCCAGCCCTGGAAATAGAACAGGAATAAGACCAGGGCCGCCGGGGCGTGGGGAATAGGCTCCTGAATGCCAAAAAAATAGGGAAGGCTGTTGACCAATGGAAAAAGGAATATAAAAAGGAGGGTGCCCCGCTGAGCTTCTAAGGAGGTCAAGAAGAGAACGAGGAGGAGCAAGGGCAGAAACACAAGCTGGAAGGGCAGGACCAGGGGAACGTACTTGATGTAAAAAAATATCAGCCCGCCTGATGTTGCCGGAATGGTCAGCCAGAGGAGGGCTTTGGGCGGGAAGCCGTTCCGCATCTTCATGTGGCCGGAAGCCAAAATTCACCTTATTATGAACGAATTACGGTTGGGAAGCAATTCGGGTAGCGATTCTTCTTTGTAATTTACAGCGGTCCGCTGATGATATAATATTATGGTTACTGCTGCGCCTGTAGCTCAGTGGATAGAGCAACGGACTCCGGATCCGAAGGTTGGGGGTTCGAGACCCCTCACTCACCCTTCCTAATTTTTTCTAAATAATCAGCTAGAACAGCAAAATCCGTCCGGCTCATCCGAAAACGCAACATCCGCCATTGTCCCAAGCTATGCCCTGTTTTCCGGAAAAAACCCGCAAGAAAGTCGAAACCTTCGCTTGACAACTCTCATTATTCTGCGACAGAGAATTGAATGGGGGAAATTGCGCTATCAAGATATAGAGGATAGGATCTCTGTTGCCAATTATCCCTAGATGATGGTGCGGCCCCTATTGACAAAACTGGTCATTTTGACCATATTACAGGGAGGAGCGGATATTCATGATACCGGTTCCGTTAACCAAAGCGAAAGCGGGATTTTCGGGCCTTGTGGACCGTCTTATCCATTTGAAGGAGCATTTTTTGATCACCAAGCGCGGAAAGCCTGTGGCGGCCCTCATCCCCTACAAAGATTGGGAGCGGTATCAAGCTGGAACGCCGGGCGGGCTGGCCTCTGTCCCTCCTCCCCGCGAAAACCGTGACGCCGAAATCGATGAGATGCTCAAAGAGATCTACGAAGCCCGGCAGAAATCCAAGGCACGAAAGCCGGCCTTTTGATGTACCTTTTTGATACGGACATCCTCAGCTTTATCGCGAAAAAATACAGGCCGGAAAGCCTGATGGCCAGGCTCGCCCGGACGCCGCGAGCTTCCCAATACACCAGCGCCGTGAATGTGGCTGAAATATATTATGGGCTCTTGAGGGTGGACAGCCGGGAAAGCTTGCTCCGTCTCTTTGAGGATCAGGTCTTTCCTCGTCTGACCGTTCTACCCTTCGACCAGGAAAGCGCAACGATTTATGGCCGCCTTAAAGCCGGCCTTGAACGCAAAGGCAGGCCGAGGTTCGAGCCAGACCTCCAGATCGCGGCGATCGCCCTGCAACATCACCTGACCGTTATCACCGGCAACGTCCGCCATTTTGCCGGGATTCCCGGGCTGAAAGTGGAAAATTGGCTGGAAACGTAAAGTCAAAGAAGACGGCGAAAGTCCGCGAAATTTATTGGGTCAATCGAAGGTTAAAATTATATATAATGTCTCCCCCGCTTGAGGCAGCTGGCGTAGGTGGATCCTTCGGAACAAGGATAGCCGATAAATACTCAGATATCGATTTGTTCTTGGTTATATCCCAATAATAGATTTTTTTATAACCTTAAGCAGTTTCCAATGCGAATTGCTCATCCAATGCCTGTCATAGCCTTTTCTGGACCTACATTTGTTACAGGCCTTGGCTTTAATTACACCTATATTCTCAATGGTGGTTTAGAGGCTTAAAGGCTAATGCATTTGTTCCAATTGGTGACTCGAATGAAAGATTGAATTTAATAGAATTTTACTATCGGAATCTGATTAGCCTTTGTCCACAATTCGAAGATTTGTTTTTGCTTATATTCTTTATTTATTATTCCAGACATGGATTTCATAAGCGCTGCGTTGAATTCTTGGGCTGCTTCATTGTAGCGGCTGACTTCTACTTCGATTCGGTTTTCTGTGCCTTCAAGATTAATATTGATATCTTTAATATTTTGGTTTGAATTGAATCCTGGATATTTATCAAATATTTCAATAAAGCGCGACAAATTTATGCTCAGCTGGTTTTGCGCGTTCTGAAAGTCTGCAAACAGTTCGGGATTCTCGGTCACTTTTTTGTCATACTTTAAGTTTATTGTTTCAAGACGAGCATTTGCCAGTTGCATGAGGGCCTCTGTTTCGAACGATCCAATGCCTTTGGCAATATCAACCAGATTAGGAATGAGATCCGATCGCCGTTGAAAACAATTGCATAACATATCCCAATTGGAAAATACTCTTTCTTCCAGCTTATCCAATCGATCATTTACATACAAAGAGGCAATCGGTATCCATTCACCCGATTTGCCTTGAATATCATCCATTTGCCAGCCACGATCATATTTCCTCATTCTGGCCCTAAATTGTTCTTTGTTAGCAGTGAATTTGACAATCGCGCTATTGCGTGATTCTTCTGCGATCCCTTGGATATCAACCTGGATATTTTCAGGTATTTGAAGAGTTTGTCTAATTATCTGAGCGGCACTTTCTGATGTCAGATTTGATTTACTGCAAGCAACGAGGATTAATAAAATAGAGCTCAAAATTAATTTGGCTTTCATAGTGCTCCTTTGTTATATCTCAAAACAATATTCCCCTAAATAAAAAATATAAGAATTTGCTTTTTCCTCTGCGCGGTGAATGGCCGCTCCATGTAATAAATCTCCCCTTCTGATTATGCCGGAATTGTATCGTCGGCTGGGCGGCGATGTCAAGAAATCCTCAGGACGGCCAAGAAGAAGATCTTTGGCCGAAAATCCCTCCCCCACCGGCCGATAAATTGCAGACTCCCGCTCCCCTTGATTAGAAGTTGATCATAAATAGTCCACGCTCTCCTCGGCGGCCATCAGGGCGACTTCGCTAAGAACATGAGACGGCGGGGGCTTATCCGCAACAAAGGTCAGCTTGAGGTGGTTGATGATCCTGTCCACCACAGTGAAATCCGTAAGGACAGCGACAACTTTCATCCGGCCGCCGCACTTGGGGCAGAGCATGGGGTCGACTTCATAAACCTTCCGGATCATGGCCGCCCAACCCTTGGAAGGGATGCGCCGGATCTTCACTTCGGCCATCCGGAAAACCAAGGGACCAAGGCTCGCCTTCTTGACCTTGCCCTCAGGCTCCAAGAAGGATAGCCGCTCCAAGGAGAGGATTGGCCGGATCATGTGCTTGCCCACCCGCATGGTGAAGACGACCTAGCGATGCGGGACATCCAAAAGGAGCGTTTCCCGCATCCACTCGCCCCATTCCTCGATCCGCTTGGCGTGACACGACGGGCAGAATCCTCGAGTGCGGCAAGAGAACATGCCGAGCCGCTCCTCCCGGCAGTCGGGACATCGGATGCGGGCGAATCCGCTGCGCGGATTGCCGCAGTCGAGATAACGCTCGACCACCTCCTTGACGATCGGCCGGAAAAAACCATACTCCCGTTCGAAACAGTCTTCATATTCGGCCAGGAACCGCTCGAAATGATGGAAAAGCGCCCGGTAGAGACCGGTCCGCTCCGGATGTCGAGGACGATAGGCTCCCCCCATGGCAGGAGAGAAGCCCCCGGAAACGGGCCAACATCACGGATAAGGTCGGCGCTCCTTGAAAAGACGTCAAGAGCCCAGGCCCGGCGTCAACCGGGTTTTCCTTTTAAGCACCATTAAGCCAAGTTAAGCGAGATTAATCAGTTTTTGTGACACCAGTGTGACACGGGGAGAGTTCTATACTTGGAATCTAGTGCCATTCTGTGACCAGACTGAATCGTACGCCCTACATATCTATGGACAAAAAAGACCACCCGTGTCCCCAAAATCAAGCGTTACGTTAGAATAGGCTGCTCACTGATTTGCGATAGTTTTTTTGCATATCACCGTCCAGAGCAAGATGGTTTGTTCAGGCGTGAACCACCCCCTGCCTATCGAAAACTCCTTTGCTCCAGGTTTCAGTCATTAATTCGATATGTTAGACGCAAATTGGATCTGATATTGGAATGAATTCAGCATTCTTCGACATATATTTAGCTGGCAGTCAAAGAATTGAGAAAAGGAAAAGTATGAAACGAATATTGCTGATTCCCGTTTTTATGACTCTCTTTATATTCCTTTTTGCAGGATGCAAAGGAACTTCCAAAAAGAATCCTGAAGCTATAAGTGAGTATCGTCTGGGTTTCAATTAAACACTGAAGCTTGCGATAGATTACGGAACAAGAAATATCACAACGGATGATACCAATTTCCAGGCCGAGTTCCGCATGGAAACATCCGGTAACAATGTGACTCTTATTATAGACTGTTCCCGCATGGGTGGAGGCCTTATCAAGGGAATCTGCTCGTCCTTCCAGGGAAATAAAAAACTAAGAGAAGATAACTTTTCCGTTCTCTACCAGCATTCCGAAAAACTCATCCTTCCTGAGTCATCGGACTATGTTCTGCTCCGTGAAATCGTCTTTGTCCATGTGATTGAGTAGGGCGGCTTGCGCCTGGAGCAGGCCGATTCCTCATTTAGGCCCAGGGCTTTCTTTGCCGCCGCCGTCAATTTGTAGTAATTCGGCTCCGGGGCATGGGGATTGACCTGTATCCATGGGCCGAAATCCGTAACCGGGGTTCCGACCTCTCTGTCCTGCGCATCGTAAAAACGGACTTCCAGGAAATGAAGGAGCCATTTTTCTCCCAGGGCCGCTTCACAGGAGATCCGCTCCCTGACAGTGCCGAGAAGGTCCGGTACCTCATACGTTTTGAGGGCCGAAAAAAAGATCCGTTTGCCAATGCTCGTTTCGGTTCCCCCTATTACGCTCGTCGGGTCGATGTAAAGTTTGACGTGCGTTTCGACCTGGAGTGCGGGGTCGTGCTCGTCATATTCCGTGACAAATACCCATTCGCCGCCGGGCGGCGCAGCCATAACCATTTCGGATACCATGATGAGGACAATGATCAGGGCCATGCGCTACCTTCATTAAAAATGGAATTTCAAGGTCAGGAGGAAATCCACGCCGTGAAAATTGATCTCAGCCTTGCGCGTCGGGTCGAAGAAATAGCCCTCCGGCGGATCTTGGCCGACATACAGGGTCTTGATTTTGAGATCATGAGGGAGATCCAGGTAGCAATACCAAAGGGGACCCTCGCCTGTTAGGGTCCAACTGTCCTCGACCGTGTCCCATCCTGTCGTATCATCATATGTTTTATTGATCGACCAACCTGAGCGTGTGGATGTCCCTTCCCAGTTGTTGAGATTGACCCGGCGGATCAGGGCCTCAAACCCGAGGGAAACGAAGGGTAGGACCCGAAATTCCAGCCCGATGCCGCCCTGGAAACCCAGGGAGCGGTCTTGGGCCTTTTCAGAAATTTCCTCATGGGCGGTGTTGTCATGGATAGAAAGCCAGGGCGGCGTGAATCCCCGCTCGTTAACATTTCGATAGAGGTCGCAGCTGAATTCGTGGCTGAAATTCCCGAAATAGTATCCCGGTCCGGCGAATACGTAGGCGTTGAACCTTCCCAGGGGCAGGAAACCATACACGTTGAGTTGGAGGGCGTAGGAGGACACCCGGAATTCTTGGCGATAAGAATTCTCTTCGGTGACTGATAGCTGGCTCCAGCTGAGCTTGTAGTAATCGAACCCGCTTGAAAAATTGCCAGCCGTGGAGAGGGCGGTTCTCGCCAGGCCGAGGCTTGCCCCAAAATATCGTCCGAAGGTCAAAAGGACTTCGGCCTTCCAATCCGGGACGCGGGAAATGCCCTTCCAATCGAAGCTATTTTTGTCTTCATGGTAGCTTTGCTCGGAATATCCGGTCGAACCGGTCCTGACCAGTTCCAGGTCCCCTCCCCCATTGGGGATGAAGCTCCAGCCGCCCGCCAGCTTCAGGTGAACTTTCACCGGGCGGATAGAAGCCAAGGCCGAGCTTCCAGCGGCGGTCAGAATCAACGATAGACCAAGGGCCACGGTCAAATACACCGAACGTTTTTTCTCGATCACTGGTTTCCCCCTTGATGCATTTTTATATCAGACTGGCGCCGATGGCCTATTTCTTAGCGCCGGGATCCTCGTCCTGGGCTTTCTGCCGATACTTGGCCGCGTTCCTGGCATCGCCCTTTTGCTCATAAACATCCGCGATCAAGAGATGGATCTTGGCTCTATCCGGTCCAGGGAGAAGCGGCTTTTCAGCGGCCATGAAGTCCGCGATCGCCCTGTCCCAGAACCTCTTGTAGTAATAGGCGTCCCCCCGTTTCAGGTAGAGAGAATAGAGCGACTCGGCCTTCCAAGCATAATCGTCCTTCGAAACCGCCTTTTTCAAGTCTTTCTTTCTGTAATTGACCGCTTGAGTATAATCTTTGGTCGCGTTGTCCAGATCCCCTTGCTTCTCATAGATCTCCGCGCGGTTCTCGTAGTTGCCCGGGATATCCATCAGTTTGATGGCGTTGCTCGCATCGGCGATGGCGCTGGCGAAGTCGCCTTTTTCGGCATAGGCTTTGGACCTTTCATAATAGACATCATCGGCATCCATGCCGAGATCCAAAGCCCGGGAGAAACACTGGATAGCCCGGTTAGGGAGGTGGATCGTCGCCCAATACGTGCCGGCCAGATGCCACGTCCTCGGCGCATTCCCGCAGTCGAATTCGCGTTTTTGCAGCCTGTATTCCTCGAACACCCCCTTGAGCGCCCAATCGACATTCAGGCTATAGCTTGGTTTCTGCTCGTACGCTCTTGAAAAAGCCGTCAGGGCGCGGTCGAGGTCGCCCCTGCCGAAATAGGAATGACCGATATCGAGCAGGAGAGCGATCCAGTTGGGATACGCGACTCGTGCGCCCTCGTAATCCGCCAGGGCCTTGCCAAAAAGATCACGGGCTTCTTTCAGGTTTTTCGCTTCCTTGGCCGAGTTGGCCCTATTGAAATAAACCTTGCCCCGTGCGAAACGGGCGGAGCCATTCGCGGGCTCGAGCTCGATGACCTTGGCCGCGTCGGCCAGCGCTTTGTCATCGTTGGCTTTCCCCCCCCATTGCAGGTAGGCCCATGTCCGCTTGAGATAGGCTTCGACCGATCCGGGGTCCGCTTTGATCGCATCGGAGTAGCTGGC
>Ga0315295_10003522_pt1 | contig 13317 bp, 11 predicted proteins | sample YL17G14_0_MG_FD_204453 | JGI IMG/M metagenome (GOLD analysis project Ga0315295, IMG submission 204453) | Sediment microbial communities from Yellowstone Lake, YNP, Wyoming, USA - YL17G14_0 | ecosystem: Environmental > Aquatic > Freshwater > Lake > Sediment | place: USA: Wyoming | collected... | reverse complement strand
TAGGAAAGGGTTTCACTTTAAGAGGTTCAATTCTTTCTTAATCTCTTCTGAGAGCCAAAGTCGGATCAGGGTCTGATAGGGTATTGATTTAGTCGTTGCCAATTTTCTAATCGCTCGAACCTGAAGGGGATCTATCTTAATGGTGATATTCTGAAGTTTCCTTTTTCTTTTTTTTGAAAGGATGTCATGGTAGAGTTGTTCTTCTAAACTAAATTCAACAGACTCCTCCAAGAGCTCATCGAAAATATTCGCCTGGTCATAGTAATCGGCCCATTGTTTATCCTTATTTTTTTCTTTCTTCATTATCCTTTACCTCACATGTTTTTTATAATACTGAACTTCTGATCGCCTCATATCCCAGCCCGTGATCGGGCGTACGACACCTTTGGGTTTCCACTCAAAAATAACGGTCAGGGACCTTCCTGCAGTGGTTAGACCAAAGGCTGCATAATGCCCCTTCTTCGTCCGTCTGAAAAGGGGTTTGTTAGCGAAAACCTCTTCAACTTCCTCCGGCTCAATCCCATGGCCGAGTTCGAAATGAAGCACATTTCCTTCGTCCCATTCGATGTCTGAAATCTTCAATAGAAACTCCAAAAAGCCATACATAGTATGACTTTTAAATGAAGAAATGTCAATATTTTTGTTTGATTACATTGAACTTTCAACTTCCTCTGCCTATTTTCTTAATAACCTCAAAATAGAAAGTGCCCCTATTTCCCATTAACTAAATGTTTGTAAACCTGACTGGTGCCGTCAAGACGGACACCGATAAACCTAAAGAAACTACGGCAAAGAGAAAGATGGGGATGACTCTATTGATTTGTTTCGCCCACTCCGATACGAACGACGGAAGGGGAAGAAGATACTCCTCTTACGGTAGGAATACTTTTTTCTCTTGACAGGTGCCTTTTAATGGGTGACCCCTGACTGACCCCCTACTGACGATGATACCTTATACCCCAAAAACAAGAGCCACTACGAAATTTCAACTAAAAAAGGGATTGACGCTATTGAAATAATTTTAATAATTACAACAAGTTAAAAAGAAAATAAAAGATATAAATTTTTTTCTTGACAAATTATTTTATTTTATGATAACTAAACAGCTAGTAAGTAACTAACCAATCGGTAAGTAAGATAATAATTGTTGAAAAGGAGTTTTTTATGGGATTCACCATTGATATTGACACGGGTGGAACTTTTACAGATGGCTTCTTTGTGAAAGAAAATGAAGTTAAAACAGTTAAGGTTCCAACAACGCCCCATGATCTTACGGTTTGTTTTTTTGAATGCATTAAAGAGGGCGCTCAACAATTTGGATTTGACGTACATAAGATGCTATTAGATACAAAAATTATCCGGTACTCCAATACAATTGGGACGAATACCATCATTCAAAGAACTGGAGCCAAGTTGGGACTAATTGTGACAAGCGGACATGAAGAATCTCTTTATCGAGAGAAAAAAGTATCTTTTGAAGAAAATGGAGTAGGAACTTTTATCTCTAAAGAGATGGTATTAGGGGTTGAAGAGGGTATAGATGGAAAAGGTCAAATAGTAAAACCACTTAATCCTGATGAAGTTTTACAAAAAGCTCAATATTTGATTGATCATGGAGCGAGGGCAGTTGTTGTTAGTTTGAAGAATTCTTGGTTAAACCCAATTCATGAAAAGGAAGTGAAAAAAATTATAAAAAAAGAGTATCAAAATTTTTATTTGGGATCAGCATCTGTATTCTTGGCATCAGAAGTTATTGATCGACCTAAGGACGCATTGAGAACGAATAGTGCCTTGGTCAATGCATATATTCACAGTATGCTTGTAAGATATTTATACAAAGCGGAAGAGGATTTGAGAAAAAATTATTTTGATAAACCTTTAATGATTGTTCACTCAAATGGAGGAGTAGCAAGGGTAGCCAAAACCAAAGCCATTAATACTTATAATTCTGGCCCAGCAGCCGGATTGATGGGAGCTACCTTCATGGGTAAGTTTTACGGGTACCAAAGTTTAATAAGTACTGATATGGGTGGAACCAGTTTTGATATTGGTATCATTTTGAATGGACAATATTCCTTCAATATGGCGCCCATTATCGGGGGACTTCCTACTAACCTTCCGATGATTGAAATTGACACATTGGGCATGGGAGGTGGTTCCATTGCTAAAGTAGATCCCAAAAAGAAAGAATTAAGGGTAGGTCCCGAGAGTGCGGGAGCAAAGCCGGGACCAGCCGCCTTTGACTTAGGAGGGCGTGAGGCAACCGTAACGGATGCAGACATTATTTTGGGTTTTATCGACCCAAATTATTTCTTAGGTGGGAGGATGAAACTTAATAAAAAGAGGGCGTCCGAAGTTATCCAAAACCGTGTTGGAAGCCCTTTGGGGAAGAGTTTGGAGCAAGCTGGTTTTGAAATAAAGACCTGCGCCGATCAGATTATTGCTAAAGAAATAGAAAGGATATTTATTGCCAAAGCAAGGGGAAAAGAAATGCTTAAAGATATAGTTCTAATGGCTTACGGTGGGGCAGGACCTACCCATTGTTGTGGATTCTCAGACCTAATAGGGATAAAAAAGATTCTTACTTCCCCATTCTCTCCGGTTTTCAGCGCATTTGGTTCATCCATTATGAATGTGCTTCATTTATATTCTGAAACAAAACCCACTTCTCTATTTGATGGGAAAGATTACACCAATGAGTTTAGTTCGCTCAATGATCGGATAGAACATCTTAGAACAATTGCTCACAGGGATATGAGGGGTGAGGGGTTCTCTCCTGAAAAGACAGAAATCTATTTAGAGTTTATCATGAGGTGTGAGGGGAAAGAGGAAGAGGCTAAAATAAAACTCCCCTATTTATTATTTAAAAATAAAGCGGATTTAGAGAAAATTTGCAGAGAGTTCGTAAAAGAGTATCATCGACTTTATCCAATCGTCGACTGTAGTGGTAAACCAATAATATTAATAACCCTTGGACTCGGGGTTTTAGCTCCCACTCCTCATTTTCAGATTTCTGAGTTTCCATTTCAGGGGGAAAATTCAGATAAGGCGCTAAAGGGAGAAAGGGAAATATTTTGGGATGGGAATGGGTTTAAAAAGACAAAAATATATGATTGTGAGAAATTAGGGGTCGGAAATAAAGTTTTGGGTCCTGCAATCATCGAGGCGAAGGATACAACATATGTACTTCCTGCAGGATGGGAATTTGTCGTGGATCTTTACAAGAATGGAGTTATCCAGAGGGTATGAATATGAAAAGACAAATTACTGAATATCTCGATGTCGATTTAAAAAGGGAAATGTGGTGTTGTAATCGCTGCGGTGGTGATCTCGTATCTGCAAGGGAGAATTATAAAAAGGGTTGTCTCGTACACGAGAGGGATGCCAAGGAGATTTACGAACCATTGATCCAAGAAGGACCTTATAATTTTTCTCCGGACCCTGATTATTGTCGGATTCTTGAATTTTATTGTCCTCATTGCGGTGTAATGGTTGAAGTAGAATATCTTCCTCCTGGGCACCCTATCACCCATGATATCGAATTGGATATTGATAAATTGAAGGCCAAGTATTTAGGCCTAACCAAAAATTAGACGAAGGGAATGAACTTAACTAATAAGGCCCTCATTCAGAATCTGTTCTCAGGAAGGGAACTTGTTCGATTGCCTTTTATACCTATTATCTACAGATTTGGAGCAAAGTTATGCCAAACATCACCTCAAGAAATGATGGGAGATGCAACGACATTGACCAATAGCCTTCTAACCTGCCAGGAACTTTTCGGATATGATGCTGTCGTAAGTGGATTCGATTTGGCCTTGCATATTGATGGAATGGGTTATCCTCTCCCCGCAGAAGGGAAGGGTTTAAATTTCACTTTTTCAATAGAGGATTTAAAAGAAATCTATCAGATTGAGAAAATAGGATATTTTCAAATTGCAATAGAAACTATTAGTAGACTTAGCCAAATGGTGGGGAAAAAACTTGGTATATTTGGAATTATTACTGGACCCATCACCTTAGCCTATTATCTTGGGGGAAGGGTTGTTTTAGAAGATCCTTTTGGAGAGAGTTCAAAGCAGTTTCTGGAAAACTCAACAGAGGTTTGCCTGAAGATAAGTAAAGCATACGGGGAATTCCAAATAGATGGGATTATCTTTTTCGAGTGGGTTCTTTCAAATCCTTTAGTTCGATCTATTGAATCCTACTGTCCTATTTACCAAACTCTGAATAACGTGATCCATTTTTACAATTCCCACTTAATTATTGCCCTTCCTAATTTCGATCCGAAGCAATTGAATTCCCTTTGTCAGATAAGACCTGATGCCCTTATTTTAGGGGAATGTAAAGAAGGAAATTTCGATTTTTCTGACCTGAAGGAGTTATTGGATCGATATCAAGTCTATTTTGGAATTGGAATTCCTTTCTATTCTGGTAAAGAAAAAATGTTTAGGACGTTGGAATGGGTGAATAAAGGAATGGAGAAGGAAAAATTGAAGAGGGGTATTTTCCTTTCCAGTGCCGGGGAAATACCCTATGAGATGGAAGCTGGGGATATGCATGATTTTGTAGAGACCGTAACGCAAATTCATCTTTAAGAGGTGTGCCATGGGTTACAGAATTGATATCGATGTGGGCGGAACTTTTTCAGATTTCTTCATTAATAAAGAATCAGAAGTTATCGTAGTAAAAACGCCAACGACCCGCTATGACTTAGCCATTTGTTTTATGAGGGGATTAGAGGAGGGCGCCAAACAGTTAAATATCTCACTCGAGCAACTCCTTAAAGAAACAGAGACCATACGTTATTCAACCACCATTGGAACAAATTCTCTGATCGAGCGCTCAGGTCCTAAGTTAGGGTTGATTACTACAGCTGGATTTGAAGATACCATTTACATTGGTAGAGCAAGACAATGGGCAGATGGAGGATCCACTCTGGAAAATAAAGATTTAGCTCGAATTAGAAAACCAGATCCTCTTATTCCCAGAAATATGGTCGTTGGTGTGAGAGAGCGGGTGGACTGTTTTGGTCAGGTGGTCATGCCTCTCCAGAAAAAAGACGTCTTGGAGAAGGTTCAATATTTGGTTGATAATGGTGTAAGGGGATTTATTATTGCACTCCTTTGGTCTTTTATTAACCCGATTCATGAGCAGACGATAAAAGAAATTATCGAAGAGGAATACCCCGAAACCTACTTAGGAAATATGCCAATACTTCTTTCAAGTGAGATCTCGCCCAAAAACGGCGAATATACTCGAATGATGACGACCATTGTCAATGGATACATGCATCAGGAGCTGGCAGAACAGCTTTCTAATCTTGGAGAGAAATTAAGAGAAATGGGTTACACAAAGCCTCTCCTGCTTGTGCATAATACCGGAGGTACAAAGAAAGTCTCACGTACGAAGGCAATCAATACTCATAACGCAGGGCCTGTTGCTGGACTTTGTGGAAGTTCTTTTATTGGAAAGATTTATGATTTCAAGAACATCATCTTCACGGATATGGGTGGCACAAGTTTTGACATCGGAGTGATCGCTAATGGTGAGATTCGGTTTTACGATTTCATCCCAGTCATCGATCGCTGGAGGACTCAAATTTCTACTATCGAAACAATATCGATTGGGGCGGGGGGAGGATCTATTACTTGGCTCAATGAACTGATAGGGAATCGCCTTGAAGTGGGCCCAATGAGCGCCGGATCCATGCCAGGACCAGCCGCTTATGACCAAGGTGGTCAAACTCCTACTGTCACCGATGCCGATATTGTATTGGGTTTCATTAACCCAGATTATTATCTTGGGGGGAAAATGAGGTTAAATGCAGAAAAATCTTTCAAAGCAATCAAAGAGAAAATTGCTGATCCTCTTCAAATCGATGTAACTGAGGCGGCCTTCATGATTAAGAAAGTGGTTGATTCTCGGATGGGCCAAGAAATATTTAAAGAGGTGGCTTTGAAAGGGTTAGATCCTGGAGAATTTTTTCTATTTGCCTGTGGGGGGGCAGGTCCGACCCATTGTTGTGGTTTTGCGCCCCATATAGGTGTTAAAAGGATTCTCACTTCTCCTCTTGCACCTGTATTTGGAGCTTTTGGAGCTTCTACTCTTGACATTAAACATATTTTTGATAAATCGAAGCGCCTCAAACTTTTTCATTTTGTTACCCAGGAGTATCTAAACGAATTTGAAAAATTCAACAACGTCGTTTTTGAACTTCAGGATTTAGCCTTGAGAGACTTTAGATTAGAGGGTTTTTCAGAAAAGGAGATTTCTTTCTCTTTGGAACTTGAGATGAAATATGGAGGACAGTTCCATTATACTCGCATCGTTTCGCCGAGAATATTCGTTAATAATCAAGAAGACGTTAAAGCAATTTGTGAGGCTTTTACTGAGGGTTATGGCAAAATGTATAGTCCTGAGGCTGCATTCCCCCAGGGGGGGATCGATATAGAAAATTTTTATCTAATAGCCCACATTCCCACCTCTCATCCTGCCTTCCCATCCTATCCTAAAAAAGGAGACCTTCCTTCTAAAGGTGCCCTTAAGGGGAATAGATTGGCTTACTGGGAAGCAGAGCGGAAAATGGTAGATACTAAAGTTTATGATTTTAATAAGTTAGATGTAGGAAATAGGATTGAAGGACCGGCGATTATTGAAGCGAGAGATACAACTTATGTCGTTAGTCATGGATGGAGGTTTATTTTGGATCAATATCTCAACGGGCTCTTAGAATATCAAGCCTGATTTGGAGGAGGAACCATGCCGGGTAGAGATTTCGAAATCTTAAAAAGATTAAAACCAGAACCCCCAACGCCCTTAGAGGAAAAGTGCATGGAAAAGATTGAAAGTATGGATTTAGCGATCTTTAGCCATAAAATGCACATGATCTCTATTGAGTGTAAAGAGAATTTAGTCAAAACAGGGGGGAGTACGGGTTGTAGGTGGGGGGATGTTGGGTTTAGCATTTATACCACCTCCGGTGATTTGGCCATGGCCGCAACGGGGATTTGGTTTCATACGGTTTTGGGTCAAATCCCTTTGAAATACATTATTAAACATTGGGCCAATGATCCAAGTGTCGGAATAAAAGAGGGAGATGCTTTTTTCTGTAATGACCCTTTCTACTTAGGGGTCCATGGGGCTGACATGATCGTATATACCCCTGTTTTTTATAAAGGGGAATTGGTCTGCTGGGTTGGGGCCGTCATTCATACAGGAGAAAACGGAAGTTGTGAACCAGGAGGTGCCCCTTTAAGTTCGAGGAGCCGCTACGACGAGGGGCTTTTGGTTCCACCTATTAAGATTTCAGAAAACAATTTCATTCGTGAAGATATCCTTAATATGTTTTCCCACATGGTGAGAGATCCTCGAACCCTTATTTTGGATATTAAGGCCAGAATATCGACTTGCAGACTTGGGGAGAGAAGGATTTCAGATGTGATTGAGAAAAAAGGGGAACCTTTTTTTATTGGAGCATTAAGAAAGCTGATCCAGACAACAGCAGAAGCCGCAAGGACAAAGCTTCGGAAAATCAATGACGGTGTCTATAGACAACCACGTTGGGTAGATACGATTGGGACAAAAGATGCTTTGTTAAAGGTGATGGTGACTTTTGAGAAACGAGGCGATCATCTCTATTTAGATTTAACCGACACGTCCCCTGAGGTACCAGATAGAGGGATTAACACTTTCTGGATGGGAATTGTTGGACTTTGTTCTGTATATTTATGCGGTTACTTATTCTGGGATCTCCCTGCCAATGGAGGCCTTCTCGAAATCTTGGATTGGAACATCCCGGAAAGAACAATAGTCAATCCTAACCCTGAGGCTCCCACAGGTACATCTCCATTCGTCCAAGTCTCATTTGAACATGGTCTCTCTATTGCGGGGGCGAAGATGCTTTTTGATTTTGATAAAGAAAGAACGGTGGCCTGTTGGTTTAGGGGTTTTAACATGCCCTATTTTGGAGGATTGAATCAATGGGGAGAACCTATTGCTGACATGGGAGCGGAGATTAACGCTGGAGGCCTTGGGGGGAGGTCGGATATGGATGGGGTGGACGTGGCAGGTGCGTTTTTTGCCACCCTTTCTGATTGTGGCGAGGTGGAAGAGATTGAAATTGAGCGGCCCTTCCTTTATCCGTATAGAAAATTTTTCCGGAATAATTTAGGTCATGGGAAATTTAGAGGTGGAGCTGGAATGGATTATGCCATCATGGTAAAAAATGTTCCCTGGCTTTTTTTGGGCCTGATGGGATTTGGTTCGAAAATTCCATCGACACAGGGTCTCTTCGGTGGCTATGCCATTCCAACAATTCCGTTCATCAAGGTGAGAAATAATAACCTTCTTCAAATGATGAAAGAGAGTGACAGCAGCATCCCGTATTCTACCGTCTCTTTATTAGAAGAACGTTCCGTAAAGGGAGAATACCAATTTAGTAGTATTCCGAGTGTGATCGATATGTTTGGTGAAGGGGATATCATTGCTTGCTCATCTGGAGGTGGTGGGGGATACGGAGATGTTTTGGAGAGAGATCCCGAATTGGTGATAAAAGACTTAAAAAATGGGATCATTTCGCATTTGATAGCCCGAAATGTTTATAAAATCATATATGATCCTAAGACTTTGATATTGGATAAGGGGAAAACTGAAGAACTCAGGCAGAGGGAAAGAGCGGAGAGGAAAACGCGAGGAGTTCCCTATCATGAGTTTGAAAAGGAGTGGTTAAAAAAGAGACCAAAGGATGAGGTCTTACAATTCTTTGGTCCATGGCCCCATCCATCAAAAAAGGAGGGTTAAAAAGGAGGTTTAAAACCATGAGGGGGGTTGTTTTTGGTGATCCGAATTTGCTGAAGATCGATGAGGTCCCGGAACCGCAATTAGAGAAAGCCACTGATGTAATCCTTCGAGTTACTACCGCATCCATTTGTGGATCAGACCTCCATATTAAGCATGGGATGATGCCCTGGATAAGACCGGGAACAGTCATTGGGCACGAATTCGTGGGTGTCATTGAGCAAGTGGGGAGTGAAGTTTACTCTTTTAAAAAAGGGGACCGCGTAGTCGCTTCCGCCACTTTTCAATGCGGTCAATGCTTTTACTGCAGAAAAGGAAATATCGGGTTATGTGAACGAGGAGGGGTTTACGGCGGTGGGGAAATGTTTGGTAATGTCTCTGGAGGACAAGCTGAATATGTGAGAATTCCCTTCGCCGATAATAGCTTAGAGAAGATTCCCGATGGATTAGAAGATGAAGATGTGATTTTTGTGGGAGATATTCTCTCTACAGGTTTCCATGGAGCGGTAATGGGTGGGTTCGAACCTGGAGATTCTGTTGCTGTATTTGGCTCTGGGCCGGTAGGTTTATGCGCACAGGTTTGTGCAAGACTGATGGGGGCCGATCCCGTTATAGGGGTTGATATCATCGACTCACGGTTAAAAATTGCTCAAACCTTTGGATCAATTTCAATCAATGCAGAAAGGGAAAATGCTGTTGAAAAAATTCGGAATCTGACCCACGGTAGGGGAGTTGATGTAGCTATTGAAGCCGCAGGATCAGGAGACACCTTTTTGGGGAGTATTGAAGCTGTAAGAAGGGGCGGGACTGTCTCCATTTTAGGCCTCTTCCCACAATCCATTGCTTTTCCTATCCAAAAATTATGTTTCTATACCATTAAGATGTCTCTTGGGTTAGCTGATCTTTCCCATATGGCAAAGCTAATCAAACTCATTCAAACCGGAAGAATTAACCTAAGACCACTCATTACTCATACTTTCTCTCTTTCCCAAGCCTTAGAAGGATACGAAGTATTTGAAAATAAAAAAGACATATGCCTTAAAGTCCTGTTGAAGCCATAGGAGGTCATGGAAATGCCAGAGAGACGATTTTGGAATGAAAAGATGGAGACTCTTTCGAAAGATGAACTAAGAGCCTTGCAGTTAAGAAGATTGAAAAAACAACTCAAATACGAGTATAGAAATTCTCCTTATTATAAAGAGAGGTTTGATAGTGCTGGTTTTCATCCAAATGATCTAAAAGAATTAGAAGATATTAGAAAATTGCCCCTTTTTACAAAAGATGAACACCGTAGGGTTCAAGAGGCTTCGCTTGAGAAGTATGGCCATCCTTACGGTCTCCACCTCTGTGCCCCTTTAGAAAAAGTGGTTGCCGTCAATGCGACATCAGGTACAACAGGAGTTCCGACATTCTATACCTTTACCCGCCATGATATTTCGGTGAATAACGAATGCCATGCAAGAGGCCTTTGGAGAATAGGAATCAGGCCCGGAGATGCTGTGGCTCATGCCATGGCCCTCAGTATGTTTGTGGGGGGAACCCCTGTGATTGAGGCATTTCAAGCATTTGGTGCTCGTGTTCTCCCGATTGGTGCAGAAGGAGGGACTGAGAGGCTCCTCCAATTTGTTCAATTCTGCAAACCGAAGATGCTGATGTGCACCCCTTCCTATGCTGAATATCTTATTACTAAAGCTACCACCGTTATCGGAAAGGAAGTTGGGCAACTGGGTATTGAGATCCTTTATATTGGTGGCGAACCTGGTGGGGGCATTCCTGAGGTGAGAAGAAGGCTGGAAGAGGCCTATAAAGGAAAAGTTTATGATGACATGGGAGGATGTTGGGGTTTTTGGATGAATTCATGCGATGCTCATGATGGGATGCACTTTGCATCTGAAGATTTGAGTTACGTTGAGGTTATTGATCCAGCAACGGGAAAGGCCTTGGATATCGAGGACGGGGTCATAGGAGAAATGACCACCACATCATTAGATTGGGAGGCTGGGCCCATTCTCCGATACAATATGGGCGATGTTATTCAAATCCTAACTAAACCCTGCTCATGTGGTTCGGCGGGGATCCGGATCAAAGTTCTCGGCAGGGCGGATGATATGTTGATCGTAAAGGGGATTAATGTTTATCCCGCTGCGGTAAAAAATCTTGTGACAAGCTTTATTCCAAGAGTTACAGGCGAAATGCGGATCCTTTTAGATAAACCAGGGCCACGCGTGGATCCACCATTAAAAATGAAGGTGGAGCATGGCGAGGGGTTGACTTCAGGGGAGATTGATGACTTAAAGAAGGGCATGGAATCAAGAATGTCTGGATTACTTCGATTCCGGCCCGAAATTGAGATGGTTCCTCCTGAATCTTTGGGTCGTTCGTCCCATAAAACGAAATTGATCGTTAAGCTTTATGATGGAAAGAAGGACTGAAAAGGAGATGTAATTTTGAAAACCAAGAGATACAGGCTAAATATGGAAAGTCGAAAAGATCAAATCCTGAGGATTGCAATTGATGTCTTTTATCGAGACGGGTATGAAAAAGCATCCCTAAGGGAGATTGCAGAAAAGGCCGGAATAACAAAGGCAGCTATTTATCACCATTTTAAGAATAAAGAAGAAATTCTCTTTAATATGATCATAGCCATAAGCGATCGATTATTATCCGATCTGAATAGTATAAACAAAAAAGAAATTGATCCAGTTGAGCAACTAAGGAAGATGATAGACGTTCATATCTCCTACATGGAGTGGGACAAAGCAAGCGTAAAAATCCTGGTTGAGGACAGGCATTTCTTAACAAAGAAGTTCGAAAACATTGTCAAAAATAAACAGAAAAAAATCTTAGAAATTTACAAGAATAAATTAGAGGAGATTAAAAGTACAGGAAGGTTAAAGGATCTCAATACTATTACATCCAGTTTTAGCGTTCTCGGTATGATCAATTGGCCTTACCACTGGTATAACCCTAAAGGGGATTTGAGTTTAAGAAAAATAATTAACAATATCATTGAGATGATCTTTTACGGGTTGATTAAAGATGATAGAAAGAAGTCTTGTCAGAGGGAATAATGGAAGAACGGAACAATAAAATTGAGATTCCTATCATGGAAGGACTTTTTACTATCTCTCCAAGAGATGGTGAACCCCGGTTAATCGGAATCAGATGTTCTAATTGCGGGAAGAAATTTTTTCCAAAGAGGGAAATTTGTCCTAATTGTTTTTTGGATGAGAAAATGGATGAAGTTCTTTTGAATCCTCAGGGCAAGATATATGCCTTTACCATCGTCAGGATTCCACCTCCATTAGGTTTTGAAGTCCCTTATACTTATGGATATGTCGATCTTATTGAGGATGATTTAAGGGTTCCTACAATGTTTATTGGAGGGAAGTTAGAGCAATTAAGAATTGGGATGGATGTAATATTGGTGATCGATAAATTACGGACGGATAAAGAAGGAAATGAAATTATTGGCTACAAATTCAAACCTATAGAAGGGTAGAAAAAGATTTACATGAGAGATGTATTTGTAATTGGAGTCGCAATGACTCAATTTGGGAAGCACCTCGAAAAAGGCCTTAGGGACTTGGGCAGAGAAGCCTGTTGGCGAGCCATCAAGGATGCAGGGATACGCCCTGATCAGATACAGGCTGGATTTTGCGGAAACGCATTAGGCGGATATCTGCAACGAGAGAATGGAATAGGACAATCCGTGTTATGGCAGGTTGGGATTAAAGGAATTCCTATTATTAACATAGAGAATGCTTGTGCCAGCGGATCTTCAGCTTTTCGAGAAGCCTGGATAGGTGTGGCCTCTGGATTGTATGACGTAGTGATCGCTTTCGGGGTCGAAAAAACCGTTATGAAAAAGGGAGCTATGCTCGACGTTGGAGATGCAGATTTAGAGACAAAGATGGGAGATGTCTTTCCGGGTCTCTTTGCCATGCGTGCACAGCGCCATATGTATGAGTATGGGACCACTTTGGAGCAAATGGCAAAGATTTCGGTTAAAAACCATCGCAATGGGTGCCTCAACCCCTATTCTCAATATCAAAAGGAGTTTACAACGGACGAGGTTCTTAACTCCCCTATGATTGCTGACCCCCTTACACTCTTCAGTTGTTGTCCCAACAGCGACGGGGCAGCAGCCGCAATTGTTACGACCAAAGAGATGGCTAAAAAGTTATCGGCAAAACCAGTCAAAGTTTTAGCTTCCGTCTCGGGAACAGGGCTCTATAATAACAAAAAAGACATGGCCATTTTCGATCTTGATTTTAAACTTTCTAAAGAGGCTTATGAGATGGCTGGTGTTGGTCCTGAGGACATCGACTTGGCAGAAGTTCATGATGCATTTACGATTGCAGAGCTAATGCACTATGAGGGGTTTGGATTTTGTGGCGTTGGAGAGGGTGGTCGCCTCATCGAAGAAGGTGAAACCGAGATTATAGGGAAAATCCCTGTGAGTCCAAGCGGAGGGTTACTCTCTAAAGGTCACCCGGTTGGAGCCTCTGGGGTCGC
>Ga0315295_10003521_pt1 | contig 13319 bp, 11 predicted proteins | sample YL17G14_0_MG_FD_204453 | JGI IMG/M metagenome (GOLD analysis project Ga0315295, IMG submission 204453) | Sediment microbial communities from Yellowstone Lake, YNP, Wyoming, USA - YL17G14_0 | ecosystem: Environmental > Aquatic > Freshwater > Lake > Sediment | place: USA: Wyoming | collected... | reverse complement strand
GTTGAAAGCCAGAAGCACGCAGTCCGTGGGAGTGCCGTCCACACTCATGAACGAGTCCCCGATCTCCCTTACCCTCAGCGGATGCTCCAGAGTCAGTGAGTGACTCGTGGCGCTCTGTTCCCTGTCGGGTGCGATGGCGATGACCCGTGCGACGGAACTCAGGGTCTCCCTCAGGGCCTGGAGGCCGCCGGCGTGCACCCCGTCGTCGTTGGTCACGAGAATCAGCACATTCTCTCCTCTCACTCTCTTGTGTCCCGGGCCCTTCCCGCCCGGCCGGTCCGTTCCGCCTGGATCGTGTCTGCCGTCCCCCCTCTCCGGCCTGCACCCTTCCGCGCCTCTCTCCTCAGGGACAACACGAGTCTCCAGAAACAGATCGCGTCCTTCAGCGGCTTGATCGAGCTCTTCTCTTCTCCGTAAACGGTTGGAATCGGAATGCTCTCTATTACCAGGCCCTTGCGCGCGGCCTTCACCAGTATCTCTGACTCCAGATCGTAGCGCGAGCCCTCGAGCCGGACCGCCTCCAGCACGCGGGAGCTGATGTACCTGTAGCCGGACTGGCTGTCCTCTATGCGCTGTCCGGCCAGCCTCGACACGACCCAAGAGGTGAATCGGTTCACATAGATCCTGACTATCGGCATCGTCCTGACGTCCCGCATCCTCGACCCGATGACTATGTCCGCGGCGGCGGCGCCCGCCCTCTCGAGAAACGAGGGAATGAGTCCGGGATCGTGCTGGCCGTCACCGTCCAACGTCACGACACCGGAGTAGCCGTGCGACAGCGCCCAAGCGAAGCCGGTCTTCAGGGCCTCGCCCTTTCCCATGTTTCTATCATGCCTCACTACATTGTAACCCAGCCGTGCCGCCTCCATCGGGTATGCGTCGGGTGACCCGTCGTCCACTACGAGCACGTTTTCCTTTCCGACGGCGCCGGCGGCCCCCTCCAACACTGTGAGCAACCCGGGCCCGGTCATGTAGGCGGGCACGATCACGACCACTTTCATATTCCGCCGTCCTGCCATATCGGCTCAAATGTGCACCACTGGTCCGGGTACTCTCTCACGTATTTCTCCATCACCTTCAAACAGTGAGACAGGGCGTCCTCGAAGGCCCGCGCTCCGCTGCCCGGCCGTATGGGTTCCTCGACGCACAACCTGAACCGGGTCCCTCTCTCTCTTATGACGAAGACGGGCACTATGGCCGCTCCGGTTCTGAGCGAGAGCGCGACGTGACCGTACGGCACCACGGCAGGCGCGCCGAAGAACTCTCTCTCGATTCCCCGTCCCAGCACGTTTCTGTCACCTAGTATGGCGATGCACTCGTTTCTTCTCAGGGCGCCCAGAAGCTCGCTGGTGGCGTGGCGGCTGGGCACGACTTTGATTCCTTTGCGCCTGCGCCTCTTCACGAAGAACCGATCTATGAGCGCGTTCCTGTGCGGCAACGCGACCGCGGACAGGCGAAATCCGCTCAGCGCCAGCATCGCACCGCCGAGCTCCCAGTTTCCGACGTGCGCGCCGAGCAAGATGACGCCCCTGCCCGACCGCAACTCTCTCTCTATCACGTCCAGCGCCTCTCCCTCGGCCATTCTGGCCAGAGACTTCCGGGAGATACGGGGGAACCTCAGAAAATCCGCGATTGAGAGCGCGAAGTTCCTGAAGGTGCGCCTGGCCACCATCCTGACTTCCGCTTCGCTCACGGACGGTCCGAGCACGTGCCTCAGGTTGGCCATCACTGCCCTGCGGGATTTCGGGTTCAGAGCGAAATTGAGGTCGGCAAGGCCGGAGGCTATGAGGTAGATGATGGACACGTGAGTGACGAGCGCGAGCGCGCCACCTACTTCGTACAGGAAATACCCGAACACGCCCAGGATGCGATCAAAGACCCACTGACGCGGGCTACCTGTCAATGTCCTCGCTTCCTCCTGCATAAACAGTGGTCGGGGCGACTGGATTCGAACCAGCGACCACTAGCCCCCCATGCTAGTGCGCTACCTGGCTGCGCCACGCCCCGACCATCTGGGTTGTCACAGGGCCACTTTACGAAGTCCATGATAACCGATTCTGAAGAGACCCGCAAGGCTTCTGCCGGCAGGCGAATCGGGGGTTCTCGAGTGCGGCGGCTTACTTCTTCGGCCTGACCATGGAGAGCACTTCTTCGAGCTCTTTCTTCACCTGCCTCAATAGTTGAGTTGCTCCTTCCTTTTCACCTCCGGACGCAGAAGAGCTGGAAGACGTCCTCCTGTCCTCGAGCAGCTTCTTCCTGGCGCCCGAGATGGTATAGCCTTGCTCGTAGAGCATCTTCCGTATGGTCATTATGAGCGCGATGTCCTTGGGCCTGTACATTCTGTTTCCCGCGCGGTTCTTTTTCGGTCTCAGCATCTTGAACTGCGTTTCCCAGTACCGCAGAACGTGCGGCTCGACGCCTGCCATGGCGCTCACCTCGCTTATCGAGTGATACGCTCGACCCTTCTTTTCTTCTGCCAACTGGAGCACCCCCTTTCCTGCTATGCTTCGGCCTTGAGTTCCCTGGTCATGAGCTCGTCTATCGCGGAGTGAGGGTCCTTTCCCTCGAACAGCACGGCGTAGACTTGCTCGGTTATCGGCATCTCGACTTCGTGACGTTTGGCAAGGTGAAGCGCACTCTTGGTCGTCTTCACCCCCTCGGCCACCATCACCATCCCTGACAGAACTGCTTCGAGAGTCTTGCCCTTTCCGACCTGCTCCCCGACGTGGCGATTGCGGCTGTGCCGGCTGAGGCAGGTGACTACCAGGTCACCCACTCCGGCGAGCCCGAAGAAGGTCTCCCGCTTCGCGCCCAGCGCGAGTCCGAGTCTTGTGATCTCCGCCAGTCCCCTGGTGATGAGCGCGGCCTTCGTGTTGTCTCCGTATCCTATGCCGTCACAGATCCCGGCCGCGATCGCGACTACGTTTTTCACGGAGACCCCCAGTTCCACACCCACCAAGTCCTCGTTGGTGTACACACGGAAAGAGTTCGTGGAGAAAAGCTGCTGGACCTGTCTGGCCGACGCCGGGCTCGTGGACGCGCACACGACTGCAGTCGGGTGGCCGCGGCTCACCTCCTCGGCGTGGCTCGGTCCGGCCAGCACGGCTATTCTTTCGGTCGCCGAGGCAGAGAGTTCGTCCGCGAGAACCTCCGACATGCGCATCAGCGAGCCGTCTTCTATTCCCTTCGTTGCACTCACAATGAGCGAACCAGAGAGTTCAAAGCCGGCCAGCTTCCTGGCCACTCCCCTCAGAGTGTGCGAGGGGACTGCGAACACAACGAGGTCCGCGCCCGTGACTGCTTCGGCAAGCTCCGAGGTGAATTGCACGGCAGGCGGGATGACGGCCCCGGGCAGGAATTTTTCGTTTACTCCCGCCCGCTTGACGCGCGCGCACTGTTCAGCGTCGTACTCCCAGACGACAACGTCGCCGCCCCTGGAGCTCAACACCATCGAAAGCGCGGTTCCCCACCCCCCGCCTCCGAGAATCCCGAATTTCATGATTCAATCAACCTCCGCGTAAGCTGAACTTGCGTTCGTTGCCACGAAGTATCCGCGAGATGTTACCCCTGTGCCGCGCCACCACCACGGCGGCCACCAGCAAAGAGACCCAGAAGACTCTCTGCCAGTCTGCCGTCCGTGCTGACGACGTCAGGTACACGGCCATTGGCAGACAGACTGCGGCCAGAACGGACCCGAGCGATATGTATCTGGACACAGAAACCGCCGCCAGCCAGACCGCGAGACAAATCACGAACGCCAGCGGCGCGATCGCTGCGAAAACCCCGGCCGCCGTCGCGACGCCCTTGCCGCCCTTGAACGAGGCGAAGACAGTCCAAATGTGTCCGGCCACCGCCGCCAGGCCCGCCAGAAGCATCAGGTCGGTCCTCCCCAGACCCACAGAACCGCGCCACAAGAGGGCGGCCGCGGCCACGCCGGCCGCGCCCTTTCCGGCGTCAAGAGACAGAACCACCAACCCCGGGCCCGCGCCTAGGGTCCTGAACGTGTTTGCCGCGCCCAGGTTGCCGCTCCCGTGTTCCCTGAGGTCTATTCCCCTCGTCAACTTCCCCGCTATCAGACTGAACGGAATCGCTCCCAGGAGATACCCAAGAGCCACACTCACAATGACTCGCTCCAACTCCTACCTCACTTGCGAAACGCGGTCCTCACCTTGAGTCTGACCGGCGTACCCCGGAACCCGAACTGTTCCCGCAGGCTGTTTAACAGGTAGAGTATGTAAGACTTTCTGAAGGCACTCCTCTCCGTCACAAAGAGAGTGAATGTCGGCGGCACCACGGACACCTGGCTCGCCCTTTTCAACGCCACCGCCAGACCGGAGTGTCCCGCGGGCGGTCTTCTCTTCGCGAACGCGGACTTCAGTGCTTGCATGAGCTCCTGCTCGCTGAGCTTCCTCCGGCTCTGTGAGACGACCTCCAGAGCCAGTCCCGGCAGCCGAGACACTCTCAGGCCCGTCAGCGCCGATGCGAAGACCACCGGCGCGTAGGACAGGAACGGAAGGCGGCGTCTGAATTCCTTCTCGATGTCGACCGCGGTCCATTGGTCCCTCTCCACCAGATCCCACTTGTTGAAGACCACGACCGAGGGTTTCCCGGACCTGTGAGCTATGGCGGCAATCCTCGTGTCCTGGGAACTGAATCCGGTCGAAGCGTCCAGCACCAGCAGTACGACGCTCGCCCTCTCGATGCTCTTGAGCGCCCTCACAACGATGTACACCGCCAGCGCGTCCGAGATGCTCCTTTTTCTCCTCAGCCCCGCCGTGTCTATCAGGATGAATTCCTTTCCGTCGTATCTGAAAAACGAATCCACCGAATCCCTCGTCGTGCCGGGCGATTCGTGGACGATCATCCGCTCTTCACAGAGAAGTCTGTTGATGATCGAAGACTTCCCCACGTTGGGCTTGCCCACCACCGCCACGCTTATGGCGTCCACCGGCTCCTCAGCCGGCCCGGCCTCGCCCAGGGACTCGACTATCCTGTCGAGCAGTGCGTCCGTGCCCCTGCCGTGTACGGCGGAGACGGGGATCGGCTCTCCGACTCCGAGGCGGTGAAACTCGTGTATGAGCGTTTCGCGCTCGTAATTGTCGATCTTGTTGACGACCAGGACCGAAGCCTTCCCCCTCTCTCTGAGTATCTGCGCTATCTCCACGTCCAGCGGGTTGACACCGTCCTCCCCGTCCACCACAAACACGACGAAAGTCGCCTCTTCAACTGCCAGAGAGGCCTGCTCCCGGACGAGCGCCTCCATGCCTTCCCGGGCCCCGGGGACGTAGCCCCCGGTGTCCACGACCCAGAACGAACTGCGGTCCCACGTGGCCACCGCGATCTTCCTGTCGCGGGTGACCCCGGGCGCGCCGTGCACCACTGCCAGTTTTCTTCCTACCAGCCTATTGAAAAGCGTGGACTTCCCCACGTTTGGCCGGCCCACGATCGCCACGACAGCGCTTCCCATGTCCCAGACCCTCGATAATAATCTTGTGACCAGAGACCTCTTCCAGTTCCCGGGGCGTCAGGCCGTCGAGGAAAAGTCCGTCCTGGTTGAGGCAATCCTCGCAGACCACCGCCACTTCACCCGGTCCGAGCCCCCTCATCGCTTGCAGTATGTCCTTGCCACCCAGAAGCCCCGCCACTGTCACGGAGTCTCCGAGAAGCCGGTTGCGCACTCCGATGACCCTGATGCCCTCTGCCTCCAGCGCAGTTCTCAGCATGGCTTCAGCCAGCTTGCCGGTCAACACTGCCGCGGGTCTGCCCTGCGCCCGCCGCCTGACGCGTCGCCTCAAGCTGTCCGCCTTTTCCAGGAACACTCGCACCAGGCCCACTCCGTTCTCCACCTGCGGAAACTCTTCATACTCGCTTCGGCGGGGCACGCTCTCGCCATTCTGGAGATACATCTCGTCAGCAGCAAAGACGAATCTGGTCCCCAGTTCCCTCGAGAACCCGGCCTGCCAGGCGTGCACCGAGTCCAGCAGCCGCGCGGCGTCCTGCCTGCGAACGGACCTGAGTCGCGGGAGTCCCCGCCTGTGCCGCGTCAGGCCGACCGGGACCACGGCGACGCTTCTCACGCAGGGGAAGAGTCCGGCCAGGTCATTCACGGTCCTTCTCAGGTGGGTTCCGTCGTTCACTCCGGGACAAAGCACTATCTGTGCGTGCACGTCGATCCCCCCCTGTTTCAGCGCTTCCAGCTTCGGAAGCAAGTCGCCGGAACCAGAGAGACCCAGCATGCGAGCGCGCAGGTCCGGTTCGGTGGAGTGCACGGAGACGTACAGGGGACTCAGCCGCTGCTCGACTATTCGCTCGAGCTCGGACTCTCGCAGATTCGTCATGGTTATGAAATTCCCGTAGAGGAACGAGAATCTGTAGTCTTCATCCTTCACGTAAAGGGATCTTCGGAGTCCGCCCGGCAGCTGATCCACGAAACAGAAGATGCACCTGTTCGGGCAGGTCCTCGGTCTGAGCGCCTCAAACCTGATCCCGAAAATCCCCTGCCCGTTTCTCTTCAGTCCCACTGAGAAAGTGCGGGACTCCCTTTTCGCGGTGGCTCTGATCGAGTCGGCGTCGGCATGGAACATGAAGTCGATGACGTCCCTCACCTTCTCGAGGCCGACCGACGTCAGGACGTCCCCGCTCCTGAGACCTGCCTTCTCAGCGGGACTGTTTTCCTTCACCGCTTCGATCTTCAACATCGCTTCTCGGTCTTCAGAGCTGCCTGCGATTTCTGCCCGTCTGCCTACGGCGGCCGTGCGAGACCCAGCCAACATCGGAGGGACGAAACCCCGGACTCCAGAAAGGACGAGTGGAGCGGGCAACGGGATTTGAACCCGCGACTCTCAGCTTGGGAAGCTGATACTCTACCGCTGAGCTATGCCCGCCCACCAGTTACCTGACCTGTAACCAGAGACAATTTAAAGAATTGCGGGGACTATGTCAAGTGGTATTCGAGGTGGTTTCCCAGCCACCCTAAAGCACTACATCATGCTCCCGCCGCCGCGCTTCACTGTCACACCAGTCACACGCGCGCGCGCGCCGGACCTTAATGCAGTGCATCACCCCTCACGTCACCCCGGCTTTCGCAAGGCCGCGCAGAATCCGGAGGAAGGTCTTTTCTGGGTCCTCGTCATCCTCAGTGTCCAGCCAGACTTCCACGGGAGCTTTTCCGAACCACGTGAGCTGCCTCTTTGCGAACTGCCTTGTCGCCCTCTTGGCCTTCTCGCAGGCCGTTTCGTAAGCCAGCTCGCCTTTCAGATGTTCGACGATCTCCCGGTAGCCGAACGTCCTGAAGGACGGCCAGGCGTCGGAGAACCCTATATTCATGAGCCCGGACACCTCTTCCACAAGCCCGTCCTTCAGCATCGTGTCGAAGCGCCTCTCGATGAGATGGTAGAGAGATTCGCGCTCCCGTCTCAGCCCCACTGTCACAAGTCTGAAAGGGCTCTTCACGGTAGAACTCTTCTGAAGCTCCGAGATCGGCCTGCCGGCGGTCTCGAAGACCTCCAGAGCCCGGATCACTCGCTCGATGTTCCTCGGATGGATCTTCGAGGCAGCTTCCGGGTCTACTGCGGTCAGTCTTTGGTGCAGGTGTTCTCTGCCCCGTCTCTCGGCCAGGTCCCTGAGCCTGGCCCGGATTTCCTCGTTCCGCTCGGGGCCTTCAAAGAGGCCTCTGTCGAGAGCTCTCAGGTAGAGACCGGAGCCACCCACCACGAGAGGCGTCTTTCCCCTGCCGGCGATCTCTTGTATTGCCGCCAGGGCTTCTCTTCTGTATCGCCCGCAGCTGTATACTTCCCACGGCTCGACCACGTCGATGAGGTGGTGGGGAACGCGGGCCGTTTCCGCGGGTCGGGGCTTCGCCGTGCCTATGTCAAGGCGCTTGTAGATCTGGCGCGAGTCAGCCGAGACGATCTCCCATCCTCGCGCTTCCGCAAGGAGCATTGCAGCAGAAGTCTTCCCGACTGCCGTTGGACCGACGATGGCCGGAACCAGGAATCCGCCCACCGCGGCGCCTGTTTCTCCTTCGTTCCCGCGCATCCTAGGACCGACCCAGCCTTCGCTCGAGCTCTTCCAGGGAGACTCTCACGAAAGTGAGCCTGCCGTGGGGGTCACCCTGGGGCATGCTCGTGCTGAACAGCCTGTCAACGAGATGGTTCATCTCCTCGAGCGTGAGAGCATCTCCTGCCTTGACAGCGGCGTGACAGGCGAATGACCTGGCCAGCCGTTCCTCGGAAGTCTTGGCCTCGCCCGATTCCTTCGCCATGCCGTCGAGTATGTCGTGCAGAAGCTGTCCCTCTCTCCACGCACGCAGTCCGGCAGGAATGCCTCTGACCACTATCCTGCTCTTTCCGGATGCCTTGATGTCGAAGCCCAGCCGCCTCAACTGCGCTTCCGTGTCCAGGAGCACTTCGAACTCCTCGGCCGTGAGGTCCACCAGCAGAGGGAACAGAAGCTGTTGGCTGGAGCCGCGCCCGCCGGCCAGAATCCTGCACGCTTCGTCGTAGAGCACTCGTTCGTGCGCGGCGTGCTGGTCCACTATGACGAGCCCGCCCTTTATCTGTGCCAGGATGTAGGTCCTGTGAAGCTGCCACAGGGGCACCATTGTCATTGGCTCTCCGGCGGCGCCAGAGGGCCTTTGCCCGGCGGATTCGCCGAGGAGCGAGAGTTGCGGAGAGGTCACATCGTAGTTTGTTGCCGCGTCGGCCACTACATGGCTCTGCTCAGGTACAACTTCAAGTGATACTGGCGAGCCGCCGCCCATGCCCGCGAAGGCGGCTCTGGACGTCCGCACAAGTGTGTCCTTCACGACGCTGCTGAGAAAGCCCCTGATGAAGCCGTCCTCTGCGAACTTCACCTCCCGTTTCGCGGGATGCACGTTCACGTCCACTGCGTCCGGGGGCACCTCCAGCATGACGAGACACATCGCGTACCTGTCCCGCGGCAGGACGTCGGAATATGCATCGCGTACGGCAAACGTGAGCGTCGGGCAGCTGACCCAGCGTCGGTTCACCCAGAAAAGCTGGTGTTCGCCGCTCGCGCGGGACAGCTCCGTGCCGCCGGCGTACCCGCGCACGCGGACTCCCTTTCTCTCCGCGTCCAGGGAGAGGAGCTGTTCTGCCGTCTGAAGCCCGTAGAGCGCGACGACCCTGTCAAAGAGCGCCGGCGCCGGAGGCAGGTTGAGCAGCTCCCGGTCGCCATGTCTCAAGATGAAATGGATCTTCTCAAAGGCCAGAGCGTAGGACGTTATGACTCTTATCACCTGTCTGAGTTCCGTGGTCTTCGACCTGAGGAACTTGCGCCTGACCGGGGTGTTGAAAAAGAGGTCCCTCGCGCTCACCGTCGTGCCAGGGGCTCGTCCTGTCTCGCTGACCTCCTCGATCTTTCCCGCTACGCACTTGACGAGGATGCCAGCCAGACTCTCCGCGGGCCGCGTGGAAAGCGTAAGCCGCGAGACCTGCGCGATGCTGGGCAGCGCCTCGCCCCTGAAACCCAGAGTGCGTATAGCGAGGAGCTCCGGTTCCCCGGAGAGCTTGCTCGTGGAATATCTCTCCAGCGAGAGCAGAGCGTCCTCCCTGCCCATCCCGACACCATCGTCAGACACGGTGATCTCGCTGTAGATCGGCTCTCCGAGCTGCACCGCGATGCGACTGGCTTCGGCATCGATCGAGTTCTCGACGAGTTCCTTGACCACGCTGGACGGACGCTCCACGACTTCGCCGGCGGCGATCTTCTTCACCAGCTCCTCAGGGAGTCTTCTTATCTTCACTCCAATCCCCCGGTTCGGCACCCGGACGCAGTTCCCATCGAGACGGGATGTTGCGCCTTCGGATGCGCTCAACTTATGATCGCGCTAGACGTCTGGTCAAACGGATTCGTTCTGATGGCAAGCGAGAAAAGATACGGGTAGTTTGTTTTGAGATACTTCATGTACGAGAGCCATTGCAGGGCGAGCTGAGTGTAGACTCTCCTGGCGTCCCCGTCCAGATGGTGGCAGTCGCTCTTGGGCAGACACGCCACGTCCTCTCTGAGCGCGAGCTCTTCCGTCAGATGGAACACGGCACGCAGAAGCTCTGTGAAGCTCTCGTGTTCGAGAAGATTGGGATTCTCAAGAAGTCTCAGCAAAAACTCACGTTTCCCCAAAAGGAAGGCTCTCAGCTGGCTCAGGTCCACGCGCGTCACGTCCACGCCGTAGTCGTAACTCCTGAGACGTTCCGTGACCTTCGAAAACTCCTTGTCGGACCACGCACCGGAGACCATGAGTTCGCCCCTTATCCTGTCCAGATTCGGATCGAAGTCAGACAGATACGTCAGGAGCAAAGTGCCCACTTCGCTGAAGAACGCCCCTATCACCATGTTCAGCTTCTCCAGTCTCTGGCTCTTCTCGCGTTCCTTGAGCAGAGCGTGGATTATCATCGTCACCAGGAGCACTTCGACGAATACAAAGGCGAAGTCCTGGAAAATGTAGTAGAAAATGCTCCGGGCGTCCCTGAAGATCAGGTACTGGATGCCGTAGACGAGCGCAGAAAGCGCGAGCAACGAGCCGCCAAGAAATACTTGCCAGCCGACCCGTTTCATCACCATCAACCTCCGCAGAACGAGTCCTTCGAGGCCGTGTCACATACCTGGACTGCGACCGAGGCAATCGTATTATGGCCGCACTGCGGAGGTCAAGTGAATTGAAGAGTCTGACGGAAGAGAAACAAACGTGGGGCGGGAAACGCGGAACGCGAGCACGCAGGCGGGTCTAAGACGCGCTCTCTCCTTCGACGCTTCCGGTGATGAGGAGTGACGCCTTTCGCAAGTCACAGATGTCCTTGGGCCAGTAGACCTGAATACCCTTGAAGTGCAGCTCGGGCGCCGGAGAAACGTATCTGACCGCACCCAGGCGCCTCAGGAGGTCGTCCACCCTACGCAGTATCGCGCCTCCCTCTCTGGGTGTCTGGGGCGAAATCACGACGAATGTGGCTTCGCCGGTCCTGCCGAGTATATCGACTTCCCGGATGGTCTTGCGCAGGCCTCCCGAGAACTCCTCGAGGAAGGCGGCCCTCCACTGGTCTCCAAGTCTCTGAAACGCTCCTGTCAACCCATCTATCTCGAAGACCGTGATGCAGAAACCTATGCCGTAGCGGTCGTAGCGCTTGGATTCCTCGTCTATCCTCGTCAGTACCATCTGAGCGCCGAGCAGACCGGTTTCCCGGTCGGTTTCCCCGAACTGTTGGGCCTGCATGGACACGAGCGCCCGCTCGAGGCCGTGCGCGGCGTATCCGCAGAAAGACCTGAAAAGCTCGCTCTCGCTCTCGCCGAACGACGGCGCTTCGCCCTCCTTGAGCCGGAGCAGCACGCAGACGCCCAGGCACCGCGGTCCCGTTCTCAAAGGTCCGGCCATGAACGAGGTTACCCCGAGCCTCTCCATCTCCAGCTTGAGGGTCTCGTCCGCGGCCTCGTACAAGATATAGTTCATCTCCTTGACGCACTCGGTCATGAGAAGTTCTCTCGCCCTGGTGAGACTCGCGCTCTCCTCCATGCCTTCTGTGCCGCCGAGCCTGTCAACCGACCAGCTCCGCCCGTCCTCGCACCCCACCAGGCAGGCGTCGGCCTTGAGCATCTTGACGCCTTCTGCGGCAATGATCCTCACCACTTCTTCAACTTTCTGAGCGGACATCAGGGAGGAGGCCACCCGGTTGAGCTCCGCGAGTGCCTCGGCCTGTTCCCTCAGGCCGAGCAGCGATACCTCCCTGCCCAACTCCTTGCCTATGAAACGCGCCACCCTCTCGAAAGCGTTGAGGAAGGCCTCCAGTTCAACATTGCTCACGCGCACTGAATCGAAAACCAGCAGCCCGTGCCAGCGATCGGCCTTCATGGGCACGCATATGATCCCCAGCTCTTCGCCCTGGATGGTCGGTGTGACAATGCCGCCCGGCAGCAGCACCTGGGCCTTACCGGACGTGAGAGCCCGGCCCAGGAATCCCTTGCCGCCAAAGATGACGCCTGGCAGGGCCGGATCCGCGACTTTCACAGAAGTAGCGTAGAGGACCAGCCTCCCGTCTCTCCACTTGTCAGGCAGGTACACGTAACAGTCTGCATCCAGTCTCTCCGCCAAGGACGAAGCCAGGAATTGGACCTTCTCCGGAAAAGGAACCTCTCTTATGAGCGCATCCTCGGCCGTCTCTCTCAGGGTGAATTCGAGCGTCTTGTTCGTGACTGCGCTGTACTGCAACGCTCTTTGTAGGGTGTCCGTTACGCGCTCTGCCAGCTTCTCCAGCAGATGCAGGTCCTTCGCGTGGAATCTCTGCGGGTCCCTGATGCTGCTCACGTTGAGCACGCCTATTGTGCGCCCCCCCGCTATCAGCGGAACGCACATCGCGGCCTTGACCTCGCTTCTATCTCTGCCCGGTTTGAGAAACTCGTGATGCGGCTCGCCGGAAATCAGCAGAGATTTCCCGTCCCTCGCCACCTTGCCCGCGATCCCTTCTCCCAGGCTTTGCCTGGTGGAGACAACGGTCTCCTGACTGAGCCCCTGTGCAACTGCTATGCGCAGCTCCTGGCCCTTTTCGTCCAAGAGCATTATGGACCCGCATTGCGCTCCAGTGCACTCGATCGCGAGTTCGAGGATCCATCTCAGGAGCTTCTGCTTGTCCAGGGCCAGACTGAGAGTGTCAGCCAGGTTGCCCAGGACCTTGGATTCTTCCTCGCCCAGTCCTGCTTCCACTCTTGGCCGCGGCTCTGCGGCCGCCTCGACGGCCAGGGCCTGTTCCGGTGTCAGAATCGTGACACCTGGACCCAGCACTTCAGTGAGGAGCCGACCGGACTCAGGATCACCGGAAACCACCGCGTCCAGTTCCACTGAACCCAGGGCGGCCACGCTCGACGTCGTGGGAAGCCTCATGATCTCGCCGATCTTCAGAGCCACGGACGCAGCGTCTGAATCCGCGATCAAGACCAGCTCCCACCGCCCGTCTTTCACAACGGCCGGGATGAGGTCAAGGTCGACCTCCTTGAGGCCGACTATTGCGATTCTCTTCTTGTTTTGCTCCATCACCTAGCGCTCAAAAGGGACTTTGACACAAGCTCCACATGGAGCAACCCCCATGCCAAATCCTGAACAGACATACGCCAGCCTCTGCCCTCCACCAGTCCCATAACTTACGTGTTTGCAACTTGTTAAGGAAGGGAGCAGCTGCCCTGGTGACGTCCACAGAGTCAGTCGGCGGAACGAGGTTTGCAGAATGCAATCGCAATTGCATTTCGAGATACCCGGCCGGCCTCGCAATGAGCTCGAGCCCGGGCACCCGGGGAAGTTCCGTGGGAAGCCGGCCCGG
>Ga0315295_10003519_pt1 | contig 13319 bp, 8 predicted proteins | sample YL17G14_0_MG_FD_204453 | JGI IMG/M metagenome (GOLD analysis project Ga0315295, IMG submission 204453) | Sediment microbial communities from Yellowstone Lake, YNP, Wyoming, USA - YL17G14_0 | ecosystem: Environmental > Aquatic > Freshwater > Lake > Sediment | place: USA: Wyoming | collected... | reverse complement strand
TTATCAGCATATGGGCAATGAACCGCGGAATGCATGTTTATTGCGAGAAACCGCTTGGTGAGTGCGTGGCAGAGGCGCGTGAAGTGCGAAAGGTTTATCTGGCAAACAAGAATAAACTGGCCACCCAGCATGGCACCCAACGCCATGCAAATGAGAATTTTGACCGCGTTTCAGAGTTGGTGCGCAATGGCGCTATTGGTGAATTGCAGGAGGTATCAGCATGGGGCAACCGGACCCACAATGAAAAAGCATATCGTCCGGATGCTGGTCCTTCCCCAAAAACAATTGATTGGGAACAGTGGATCGGACCAGTTCAAATGCATCCTTTCAATCCGGGATATTTCGGCGGACAGCCGGGAGCAAATTGCCTGAGATGGAACATGTTCCATGATTTTGGCAGCTGGCAGATAGGAGATATGGGCAGCCATACAATGGATCTTGCATGGAATGCGATAGATGCTTCACTTCCAACAACAGCTGAGGCCGCCGGCGATCCTTACAACCCTGAAGTTTGTCCGTCTGATCTTCACACAACTTTCAGTTTTCCTGCCAATGAATGGCGTGGAGATATACGTGTTGAATGGTATCAGGGTACATTGAAACCAAATACTCCACATCCAGCCATCAATTTTGAGAAAATAGGTCATGGTGTAATGTTCAGAGGCACGAAAGGTGTCCTTGTTGCAGACTTTACTAGTCGCATACTGATTCCTGCAAGAGAGGGAGCAGATATGACCTATTACAATTCTCCAACCAGCGATAAAGTTGCGCCACCTCACGGTAGTTTTGTCGGTCAATGGATCAATGCCTGCAAAGGTAGCCTGAAAACTTCCTGCGATTTTGATTACGCCGGACGGATGATTGAGACGCTTATGCTTGGACTTGCAGCTCATCAGGCAGGCAAGGTATTGAACTATAATCCTGCTGAAGGACGCGTTACAAATGATACCAGAGCAAACGATTATCTGCGTAAGGAATATCGAGCTGGCTGGGTGCTTAACGGGTAAGAGATTATGAATCCGGCCAAAGGTGATCAAGGTCACTGGCTTTTCCAACCTAATAAACTAACAGTTTTTTGATACCTGAAATACTGGTGATTATCTTGTGCTTTAATGACCAAAGATCTGTTTAAAGTTATTTGGGGGAGGATTAATTAATTTATTCTAGTGTTTTTGAATCCTATTTGTATCCCGTAAAATAAAAAGCCTCTCAGTATCAATTTGCTAAGAGGCTTTTTCTGTACCCCGGACCAAACTTTTTTCCGAACCTTTTCTGAGGGATTTAGATTTAATAATCCGTGTTGATTCGAAGATTATCACATCTGAGGACTGAATTCGGGAGAAAAGGTTTACTCCTGATATAGGAAGGTTGTAGCTACACATAATTTGAAGTCATACTATGTAGATACACCATAATTATTTATTCTTACTTTTGATTGGTAAGCTGTTATAAAATTGTGTATAAAACTCTATTTAGTTGTGCCCCAAAGTGAAAAAAACGCAACTAATGAGAATGATTCTGCATTTATTATAAGAACCTATAAAGATTATGAAGACTGTAAACAAAATGATTTTGTTTTTGTCAATTATAATATTGATTGCTTGTGAAAAAAGTAATGAACCAATAGTTAATGATTCAGACAAATTAATTGGTTACTGGATTAATCCTGTGGCAATTGATACAGTCTGGAAATATGAGAGAGCTAATACATTAAAAGACAACGACTATGGATTTGCTTTTAAATCGGGACAATTGTTTGTTGAGAGAAAAAATGCAGGATGGTGCGGGACTCCCCCTATCTCATATACAGACTTTGATGGAACTTGGACAAAGAATGATTCAGTAATAAATATAACTGTTGGTTATTGGGGTGGTTTGGCTGATTATCAATGGAAAATAATTTTGATTGATAATAATAGTTTGACAGGTAGTGTTAAGAATTTTGTGTAAATGAATAGGTAGCTTCATTAGCGACCCCAGCCAATTAGAAGCTGGATATAGCGCTTTAAATAATAATCCACCCACCAGCACTGTCCACCAGGGCATATTGCACTGCATAGTTCCCGGGTAAAATAAAATTGACTTCAGCTTTTTGCTGGCGTAACTTTGATGACGAGTTTATTATTCTGATAATCAATACGTAAATAAAAAGTGAAAATTCCACTATTTTAAAATCCATTAAAGAAAGGGTATTGCTATGAAATTAAAAACATTAATGATTATTAAAGCAATTGTGTGCTTGTGTCTTGGAATACCTATATTACTGGTTCCACACTTCATTTATTCCATCTTTGGAGCTACGCTTACAGATGGGGGTGCTTTTACAGCCAGGGAATATGGTGCAGCTATGATCGGCATTCTAATGCTCACATGGTTTGCCAGGAACTCACCGGAATCAGAAGCGAGATGGGCAATCGTACTGGCTCTATTCGTTTATGATGCCTTAGGATTTGTAGTGACATTGATCGCCATCTTATCCGGTGCATTAAATCCACTGGCATGGATGATTGTGGCACTTTACCTGTTCCTGGCATTGGGATTTGGATACTTTCTCATTCCCAAAAGAAAACCATTACAGGAAGAACGATAAAATTAGTTGTATTGTATTAATTCAATTAAAACCAGCCCTCGGAATCAGTTCCGGGGGCTTTTATTATATCCTCCCGCCTGACGACTGACCCAATTGAGCATATTCTAAAGTACTATCACTTGTTAAATTAAAATTGACTTTGGCTTGAGCAGGGTGTAACTTTGGCATATTGAATAAAAAGACAAGGTTCATTTATAAATATATTCAGGCATTTTTTCACTTTTTGTAGGCAAAAAAAAGTTAACTCTAAGATTCAATCATTTGACAAAGTCTTCACTAATAAAGGATTCAATTGGGTGTTTATACATTTTTATTAATAATAATCTCAAATCATCTTAGTTGATGTGTACTTAAATCTCTTATTCTAAGCACAATTATAACGTAACCAGTTCAGATCTAAAAAAATACTTTGTAAAATCACCCTGGGAATTATGATAAAATTGACGTAAAAAAGGATGTTAACTTAGGGGTGGTCTTTTACATCCGGTTAAGCATGGTCTCTCAAAAACGGTGAAGAGTGGTCAATATGACCGATTTTTCCAAACATAATTTAAACCAAGATACTACTTTTTTAAAATTCAAGACCAGTGAAGTGAATGAATTAATCTGAAAGCAGTATTAATAACCTGAAGGTTATCAAAGTATCCAAAATAATCCCAAACAGAAGATGTTAAACGGTATATTAATTTAGTAGTCAGTGGTATATTATATGAGTTTCTTTTGGAAGAGTTTCATAATATAATTTTCAGTAAGAGTTAGGTGTAAAATATTAAATCAGACAAAAGGAATGATATAATTTCAGGCCAAATATGAATATTTTTCTAGAACTAGATCTTTTAAATGAATCAACTTACAATAGAATTCAAGAGTTATAGCTTGTTTTTGATTTTTTTCGATATTCTAAGCCTGATATAAATAAATGTCTTTGATTAATTCTAATAATAAATTTGTTGTTGAAGAATAAATTTGAGAATTTTAATCTTTTAATATACAATCCGATGGAAGAAAACGAAATCAATAGAACATTGACTAAAAATAGCATTAGACAATTTATTTTAAGATTTGATTTTATGCCGGCTGCAAATATTGATTTTATTAATATAATAAACACTATTTCAGAGAGTGCTGATCGTACAGAAAAGAGAATTAAAACAGGATTCCAATTTAACTTTCAGAATGGAAAATCTGAAGTTAGTAAAGTAACAAGTGAGGATTATGTATTAATAAATGATACTACAGGGATTTCAGTAACTTTTTCAAAAGGCAGTAATGCATTTTGGCTTGAAACAAAACAATACTTAGATAATTATTTATTAAATATTTTCGTCCTGAAATTGATTTCTTTAATAAGACATAGCATCTAATTCATTGTATATTAATCATATATTTGCTTTATGAAAGAAAAATATGTTTATAATCCTTTACAGATGACAATGTTGGTCATTATGCGGTTTATGATAGGCTGGCATCTGTTATATGAAGGTTTTTCGAAATTATTGATTCCAAACTGGTCATCATTTGGTTTTTTGCAGGAATCGAAATGGATCCTGGCAGGCTTTTCCAGGTGGGTATTGGCACATGATAATGTTTTGAACGTGGTTGATTTTCTTAACACCTGGGGATTAATTGCAATTGGACTGGGATTAATTTTAGGTTTGTTTACAAGAATTGCAGCTATATCCGGTGCAGTATTACTGTTACTCTATTATTTGAATAATCCTCCTCTGATTGGTCTTGAATACACAGTTCCATCTGAAGGGAGTTATCTTATAGTAAGCAAAACACTTATAGAAGCAGTGGCATTGGTTATAATTGCCGTTTTTCCTACAAGCTCAATATTTGGATTGGATATGTTCATAAAAAAGTTCAGGAAGAGTAAGAATAAAATTGAAGAATAAAGCAATGGAAAAAAAGAATTTACAGGTTGATCAGCCTGATAAAGGCGGAAAATTAACTTTAAAACGCCGGACGCTACTAAAGGCTTTAGCTGGGATACCGGTGTTGGGTGTATTTGCACTTGAATTATCAGAGAAACGATCATATGATCTTGAAAAAAAGAGCAGGATAATGAAGGATTTGGGTCTGGATAATTTGGATGTACCTGTATTGCGTCCTTCTTCAGGAGTAAAAGGAGATCTGCTGCGGATAGGGATAATTGGTTTTGGTAACAGGGCAGTATCGCATGCAAATGGATTGGGATATATGCATCCTGAGGATGTAGAGAACCGCACTCTTAACGGAACATTGGAAGACTGGCTTTTACAGGATGATCTTAATGTTGCTTTGACCGGAATATGTGATGTTTTTGATCTTCATGCTGAACGAGGACTGGCAACAGCCCGTAATACAATACGGGCCGGAGGAGGCAAGGTGTTTGATCTGCCGGTCAAACATTACCGCACCTATCAGGAGATGCTTAACGATAAAGATATAGATGCTGTTATGATAGCCACTCCTGACCACCATCATGCCCCTATTTCCGCTGCTGCCGCCAGGGCCGGAAAACATGTTTATTGTGAGAAGTCTCCCGCTCATAGTGAGGAACAGCTAAACGATCTTTATAATGCAGTAAAAAACAGTAACATAGTATACCAGCTGGGGCACCAGGTACCTCAAAGTGTAATATTTCAGCAGGCCAGAGATATTATAATAAAAGATATCCTGGGGAAGATCACTTTAATAGAAACTACCACTAACCGTAATACAGCCGACGGAGCATGGATCAGGCATCTGGACAGTAAGGGAAATCCTAAACCAGGGGATGAGAAAACCATTGATTGGGATCAATGGCTGGGTCCGGCACCAAAAGTTCCTTTCAGTATTGACCGTTTTTATAACTGGACAAAATTCTTTGACTATGATATAGGACTGATCGGTCAGTTGTTTACACATGAGTTTGATGCAGTGAATCAACTCTTACGTATAGGCATTCCCAAATCGGTAGTTTCATCAGGAGGTATCTATTACTGGAAAGACAATCGGGAAATGGCCGATTCACTTCAGTGCGTATTTGAATATCCTGAACGGGATCTTACATTGCTCTACAGTGCAAGCCTGGCCAGCAGCCGCAGCAGGGGCAGGGTATTTATGGGACATGATGCATCAATGGAGCTTGGAGATGCCATAAGCATAACAGCTGACGGTGATTCAACACGCTACAGGAAACAGATTGAGGCAGGTTTGATAGATCCTTCAAGCCCAATGGTATCATTTAACCCCAACCTGGGCAAAATAGATGCAGTCACCTCGGCAACTGAGAAATACTATGCAGCAAGAGGACTTACAACTACAAACATCAATGGACGTCAGATTGATGTCACATACCTTCATATCCGGGAGTGGATAAACTGTATCCGAAACGGAGGAATACCAAGTGCTAATATAGAGATGGCGTTCCAGGAAGGCGTGACTTGTCTGATGGCTCACAAGGCATATGTGGAAAAACGACGTGTCGAGTGGGATCCTCTTAACAGAAGAATCGTATAGAATAATCATAAAAGTTAATCATCAGACTACCGGCTTCATACTTCTGGGTGATCAGATAAAGAAAATTAAATGCAACAATGAGGAAAAGGGGAAATTCAATTATTGTATCATTATGTTCTATGGTAATCATTTGTAGTTATTCAAAAGAACCAAAATCACCATTCTCAATAAAGGAAACCCCGGAAGGTATTGAATTATATGAGGATGGGAATACAGTTTTCTTTTATAATAAGGAGCCGAAGAGAGTTTCAGAAAAATACCGTTATAATAACTATCTGCACCCTGTATATAATTTAAAAGGTGAAATTATTACAGAGGAGTTTCCGTTTGATCATTTAAATCACCGCGGTATTTTCTGGGCATGGCATCAGCTTTATATTGATAATAAGAATATTGGCGACGGATGGATGATGGAAGATATTTCACAGGATGTTACAGATATTAAGACAAAAATAAATAAGAAAAATGCGCAGCTTAATACAAGAGTCCTGTGGAAATCTTCTCTATGGCAGAACGGTAAACCTTTTATAGAGGAAGAGACCTCAATCATTGTCCACAGGACTGAAGACAACACTCGCAAAATTGACTTCGAGATAATATTAAAACCCCTTACGACAGGTGTCCGGATTGGAGGGTCGGATGATGAAAAAGGATATGGCGGGTTTTGTGTCCGGCTTAAAATGCCTGAAAGTCTGGTTTTCACTTCGGAAAAAGGCCTTGTTAAACCTCAGAATCTCCAGATTAAGTCTGGTCCATGGATGGATTTTTCTGCCATTTTTGGTAAAAGCGGCGAAAAGAGCGGACTTAGGATACTGTGTCATCCATCTGTCCCAAACTACCCGGCACCATGGATAATACGTCAGACAGGCAGTATGCAGAATATAGTTTTCCCGGGCAGGCAAAGTATCAGGATTGATAAACCAATTGTATTAAGGTACAGAGTAATTATACACAATGGAGATGCGCAAAGCCTGAATATAGATAAGCTCCAGTCGGAATATTATAAATTGTTCGTGAGGGAATAAAACAGGAAATTATTTTATCCGAATTCCGGCCCGATCGTATTCTTTTTGGTTCCGACTTTAGCATTAATGATCCCAGCACTGTTATAGCCCGAATCAGGAACTCATTCCTGACTATGGAACAAAAGTAAAAAATACTTTCCGGGAATTTACTCGAATTACTTAAAAATGTTCAAAAGGCATAACACTCAAAAAAAGTCCATTTATTTCAGTTCGGATATTTTTTTGGCAATTAAGAAATAATTGTTTTTTGCAAATCCTTTTTCCAGATCATTAACTTTCGTCTGATCATTCTTATAAGTTGCGATCACCCATTGATTAACCGGATTTCCCGACCTTCCTGATTTTTCCATTTTCTGAACTAAGGTATTTGCTGCTTCAGTTTCTCCCTTTTCTTTAAGTAGTTTAAGAGCCAGTATATTATTGAATGATGGCGATGAGTCTATATTCGTGTAGTCAATTATGGATTTTCTGAGGACTTCAGTTTCATTTGGTCTCTTAAGTTTTTCCTGACAGAAAATATCGAGATAATCCTGGATTCTTGTTTCCACGTCATATGGTTTTCCTACTCCCAGATTTTCAGGCCACTCTTTTGATTTTTCGATCATCTTCATCGCCTCTGCATATTTCTTGTTCTTTATAAGGTCAATAGACAAGAACAGACAAGCCTGTTCAAAAATGGTCTTTCCCTGCCTTGCTCCTTCCGAGGGCAAAATGTTCATGCTTTCCAGCGTTTTGAGACTCTTTGCATATTGTTCGTTGTTAATAAGGGCAATAGCATATTGAACCCCAATGGCAGGATTACCTTTGTGTTTTTTAAATGCTTCTGTTGAAAGAGACAAAGTCATCTGATAGTTCTGACGGGCATCATAATAATCGATCAGCCTGTATGCTGTACGCCAGTCACCCGGTGCCAGTCTTTTTGCTGATTGCAGATCCATGAGTTCCTGCTTTTCGTTCTTTGGCCTTAACAGGGCAGCACGTGCCAGATAGAATGGTGCATAATCTGGTTCCTGACCACAGGCCTGAAATAGCTGCATGGCATCTGCGTCACGCTGGGTAGCTAAATAATTCATTGCAAGATAGTATTTGAATTTCCAGCTTGGGTTCTTTGACACAGCCCATTTGAGTGCCGAAACAGTTTCAGTACGATAAGGGAACACGTAAGCCGGAGATGCCGACGCCACTTCATTTAACATTGTGGGATCCTCTTTGAGATAAGCTTTCCATAACGCAATTTCAGGTTGGGATGGTGCTTTATCCAATACCAGAAAAGCATCATTCTTAAATCCATATCCATAATATATCATGCATAACTCGAGATACGTCTGATAAGGCATTTCGTTCGTTATGGCAGAAGTGAAACGCGAATAATTTTCAGCAGAAGGATGCACGATATTACGCTCAAAATCAGCAAAATGATTTAATGGATCAAGATTACTGATGGTCTCGATATACTTATCTGCAAGCGCTGTCTCTCCTGATTTCCGGTAAAGAATTGTCAGCACTTCAAGTGCATTAAAATTCGTACGGTTGTAATCAAGTGACAGATTGCCATAATGTTCGGTAAGTTCCTTGTTTTCAAGTTGCAGTTCAATTCCGGCCATCAGCGCATAAGCCGTGGAGCGGTATTCCTGCGAACGGGCTGCCCAGCCAAGAGATTCAAGTGCATCTGTCAGGTTTCCCTGTGCATGGTAGGTTACACCTGCAAAGTAATTTGCAGCAGGATGGTAGGTGTCGAGCTGAAGAGCGTTATTGGCATAATACAGAGCAGAATCATACTGATTGCTGCGATAATAAATTTCCGTTAAAGCTGCCATGGCGTCTATATAAAGCGGATCCTTCTGAAGACACTTTTTATAGAGCTCTTTTGCCTGCCTGTAAACTCTCTCTTCTTTTAATTGATTACCCTCCTGGTAAAGAGATGCCGCTGTGGTGATATCAGTTGGCATTGTGGAGTAAAAAGGCCTGCTTAACAGTTTTCTTTTTGATGGACTAAACTGCAGATCCATACCCTCAACAACTATCTCATAGTCTGCTTTAGCACTCAATGGAACTGAAGTTTTATAGACATCCATCGGTTTGAATTTTTTATCTTCGGTAAAAATAACCTTACCCTCAGATTTAACAGTCACCTTTGCCTGTGCAAAAGAGAGGGAATTGATCCCTATCTGCAGTTTCACGTCTTCAGATTTAACACTCAACACACCCATGGGTGAAACATCGGTAAGCCCGCCTATCTCCTTAACAGGGAACCATATTTCTTTCCACCAGTCAGTAAGGCCAGGAGTAAACGGAGTCTGTGATATCGGAGTTTTAAATGCAGAAGTGCCTCCATATTGATTGAACATACGACCCGCCTGGAATTCCATATACTGGCCATCGGAGTCTGTCAGCAGATCTTCCCATATTCCGCCGCTCCGTGCCTGCGACCATAGCCAGAGTTTATGTCCTGGCATATCATCATACAAGGACCAGTGACCAAAACCGAAATTCGATTTATGATAATAACCTCCCATGAAATCATTATACTCGCCCACTATGTGGGCAGACCTGTCAGATCCAAAAGCATTGTTGGCGTACATTGATAAATCACGTCCCTGCTTGTCTACCGGCCATGGACCAGCTTCGCCACTATGTTCAAGTTCGTTGTTCCCCGGGTATGAGAATTCAAGATCAGCAGTAACGACGGCTGCCGCTGTCATCCAGTTATAATACGTTTGAGGCAGCGGAGAAGGATTACTCCACATTGCTCTTGTTTCAAAATATGCTCTGTCATTCGGAACCCTTATTTCAACAGTCCATTTTGTGCGGGATGGTAAATCCATACTCCCGACAAAACAACTCACACTTCCATCTGCGTTTTCAGAGGTTTTATAATCCACCGGAACACAGGTTGAAGGGTGATGCCCGATATATCCAAAGTTAAATTCAATACCTCCGGATGTCCAGGGACCACGCATGGAGATGTTTCTGTATTTCATTACTTCATTCCTGTAAATAAACTCCTTGCCTGTAGATTTTTCAATTGCTCCCCACACTTTGCCGCCGTCTGAAGGAAGAACATACACTTCGATATAGTCATTCTCGAGTTTTATTACCTTCCATTTTTGCATCTGTCCTTTCAGACTGTAACCGTTGAATGAATAATATGGAAAGATCTGCTCTCTTCCTTCAGCCAGAATTGGCACAGGATTAGGGTCACTGTAGGGATAAGTCAGTATATCTCTCGATTCGACCGTTATGGATGCTTTCTGGCCTATAAGAATCGGAGACAAAAATAAAAAGGCAAATAGCAAATTCCGTTTAAGCATAAATGTATGTATTTAAATTAACTATTTATGAGTTTCCCTGCCTTCCCAACCGCTCTTTCCCTTATCCATGAATACCTCCTGCAAAGTTTTTGATACACGGTTGTCAACTTCTTCAACCAGTTGAATTTTTAACGGGTGAGTCAGAAGTTTTTGCCAGTTAAGGATAGCGGTAAAAGGTTCATTGTTTTTGTCTAATTCATAGACCATGTAAGCCCATTTTTCGTAAAATATATTACCTTTTAAAACCGGTACTACCTGCTGCATATTTGATGACAGGAAGGGGTGAGACAATCCACGGGCCCAGTATACCCACGGTCCTGCAGTGATATAGAAGTACGGATTAAGGAGTCTTGGTGATGATTCGATACCTGCATTAGCATAACTGAGCTGAATACCAGCGAAACCAATACCTTTTTCTTTGTTGAAAAACGTAATCCAGGGGACATCTGCATCCATTTTCAGATCAGTCAGATCGGGCATATTAGCGACATCGTAAACTATAATTGAATCCCTTACCGCATCATACCAGGCCGCATGAGTAATAAGTTCACGTTTGAAAACCATTTCCGCATTTCTTAGCGCCAGGCAATTAACTGTTTCATTGATCCTCATACAGGTTGAACCAATAAAATAGGGCACCCCTGGATAGAATTCATAACTCACAGAAGCGTCAACCTCAGGCACACCACGAAGGTTATCCCATACTTCACTTTTTGCTATGACTGGACCGGCAACTGTTTTAATACTTCTTGGCGGTTTCCAATCGGCGGTATGTGACCATGGACGTGGAGGGACATAAATATCAGGATTCCAGTGCATTGCCCCATTTGTTTCCAGACGATGAAAGAAAGGATCATCGGGTTTACTTTTCAATGTAATCTGATCAAGATGACCTGAATTGGAATGCAAAACAACAGAAAATACACTATTATCAATCTGAAGTCCGGGTGCTTCTCCCTGAATATGCAGGTCAGTCTTATATGTTTTAACCATTGCGTCTGCATTATTATAATAGACTAAGTAAACGCGGCTTGATTTTGCAGGTACATCTGCAAGAAAAGCTACCCTGGCGCTTACTGTCGGCAACCAGAGTGGAACTTTACGGGTAGGGTTACCGTTTTTATCGGGAGCAAGATCATCTTCTTTTAGATATTCCTGGACATCATATACCTGGGAAGCAACTTCAGTAAGTTCATGTGTTTTTGGATCAACAGCAACTACGCGAATATCGCGTGTAAGCTGCTGAGCTTCGTCAGGATAAAACGCCAGGAGTATTTCCAATGCTTCTTTTGCCCTGCTGATTCCTGCAGTTTCACTTAAAACAACTGACTTGTAGCTTTTCCAGTTTTTGTCAAAAACTGCGACACCTTCTGGAGCAATGACTTTTTTGACAGAAGTTATCCAAACATCATCATTTGCTGCATGAACTGTTTTTTTCATGCGGACAGAAATCCTAATATTGTAGTCCTGGCCGGGCTGCCACTTTACCCAACCAACTATACTGAGGTTTTTGTAAAGTGTTCCATCCTGTGACAAGCTGTATCCAGAAGGGGGACGTTCAGACAGAGGAGGCCTGTTCATGTCCTCCATATCACTTTCCCTGCGGAGATCTGTAGCTCTCAAAACATTTCCATCTACTGCTGCCTCAACCTCAATTATTGAGGATTCGGGTAATTCAATATCTGCTTTAAAGTGATAAAAAGGTATTCCCGGGCAAGGATATCCCAGTTCAATTTTGGTGATTTTAAGCTCCTTTCCCTCTTTCGGCTTTTGAGCGTTTAAGGTCAATGCAATCATAATCGTTAACAGGAACATGAATGATACTTTTGACAGAAACAATTTTGATTTTTTCATGAAGAATGAATTCTTTAGTGTAATATTTTTGTCTTGTTAGATTAGCGATTATTCGTATTCAAATATCAGTCTGGTTTGTTATCAGCTATTGTTCAGTTATAAGATTCCTCTCTCTTAAAGACTTTACCCCATTTTGCCATGGACCGCCTGCTCCCCAAATATAATAAGAGAAATACATGGTGCTCTTCTGATATATCGGGACCCATGGCTGGAACTCGGCGTAATAATAATGCGCATCTCCGTTTGAGGGATGATTCATCCACATGTGCAGGAATAATGGTTCTGTAACAGGATAAGCTCCCACGAAGGTTATGTCTTCTTTGGTATCATAACCTGCATTCCATCCTTCTTTCAGAAAAAATAATCTGCCGTAATATTTTTCCGGCTTCATTCTGTATTCATGCAATCCATCTTTTTCAGGCACTGTGAATACATCTTCGGTCCCATGTTGTGCTCCGAGCTGGAGTATTGGCTGTGGACCAATCACATTGGCTTCAGGATTTTTAAATGTAAGCGCAAACTGAATTTCCAAAAGTGGTGAATTCCCATAAAGGGTAAATATTTTTTCAAGCTTATTCCCATAATAATCTGCTGACATCTTTAGGCGCACGTAATCACCTTCCTTTTTGAGTATTTCAACATCATATACTTTATGTGTTTCCATGCTGCCCTGGCCCAAAAAATCTTCAAAACCACCATAAGGATAATATCCTCTTTTTCTGAAAGGACGTTTATCATCACTGGCCTTATCCGGCCAGAGTTTAAACAACACATTATCGTTTCGCGATTTTACGATGTACTCAATTACCCGGGCTCCGGTTGCCAGAAGCGTCACACGTACACTATCGTTTTCCATCTTGTATTCCATAATGCCATCGCTGTTCAGGTCAACTTCATATAAGTATGGAGCTCCGGTTGCTGTACCCACACCCAATTGGCTGAGATTTTCAACCCCCAGTGCTGAGACCTTTACATTATAGCTTCCAGCAGGTACTTCCAGATCAAATGATATGTTTTTAAATGTGCCTGTTTCAGCAATACATGATTTTGAAT
>Ga0315295_10003518_pt1 | contig 13320 bp, 10 predicted proteins | sample YL17G14_0_MG_FD_204453 | JGI IMG/M metagenome (GOLD analysis project Ga0315295, IMG submission 204453) | Sediment microbial communities from Yellowstone Lake, YNP, Wyoming, USA - YL17G14_0 | ecosystem: Environmental > Aquatic > Freshwater > Lake > Sediment | place: USA: Wyoming | collected... | reverse complement strand
TGCCGGCCGGCGTAAAGGTCGCCGCGGTGCCGGCGTAGGTTATCGTGCCTGGGACAAGCGTGGTCCCTTGCTTAACCGTAAAGGCAGCCGTGAAGGTCAGCGGATCTATCGCCTCGTTGAAGGTGGCAACGATTTTACTGTTGATCTGCACATCCGTGGCCAGATCCGCGGGGGCTACGATCGCAACCGTGGGCGGGGTAGTGTCCGGGGTCGTACCAGTGGTGAAGCTCCAGACGTAGGCACTGGCCAGCGCATTGCCCGCCAGGTCCTTGGTCTCGGTGGTAATCGTGGCGGTATATACGGTGCTGGCCGCGAGATTGCCGGCCGGCGTGAAGGTCGCCGCGGTGCCGGCGTAGGTTATCGTGCCTGGGACAAGCGTGGTCCCTTGCTTAACCGTAAAGGCGGCCGTGATGGTCAGCGGATCTATCGCCTCGCTGAAGGTGGCCACGATTTTACTGTTGACCTGCACATCCGTGGCCAGATCCGCGGGGGCTACGATTGCAACCGTGGGCAGGGTAGTGTCCGAGATCGTACCGGTGGTGAAGCTCCAGACGTAGGCACTGGCCAGCGCATTGCCCGCGAGGTCATTGGCCCCGGTGGTAATCGTGGCGGTATATAAGGTGCTGGCCGCGAGATTGCTTGCCGGCGTTAAGGTCGCAGTGGTGCCGGCGTAGTCCACCGTGCCTGTGACAGGCGTGGCCCCTTGCTCAATGGTAAAGGTTGCCGTAGTGATGGCCAGCGGGTCCATCGCCTCGCTGAAGGTGGCGGCGATTTTCCTGTTGATCGGCACACCCGTGGCAAGATTCGCGGGGTTTACGAAAGCAACCGTGGGCGGGGTGGTGTCCGACACCGTGTTGCTTTTATTATCTCCGCATCCGGCTACAAAAACGATAAATAAAGATGCAATACACATCGAATAGCACTTGTTCTTTCTCACTTCGCACCTCCTCTTTCTCATCAAAAGTTCTATGTCGCGCGAAGATCCCAGGCTGATCGCCGGTTCACGATGCGCGAGCTCGGCCCAGGCCTGCTTCGCCCTTCCCTTGATTTGATCCCACTTGCCTTTCGCTTGATCCTGGTTCATGTGCTTCCCCTTTCCGGCGTTGTATTATCTTGTTCTCGTGTGCACTTCCGGATCAGATTCTTCCGGCGGAATTCGAATCCGGACTGCAGGCTGGCCTTCGGTCGCCTCCGGCTCCCTCAGGCCAGCCTGAATCAGTCGCGTACTTGGTGCTATGATCAATCTCCGGTTCCTCTTTACCCTGGCAGCAAAATGGGGGTATCTATTTCACGATGACCTCAAAAAGCACTCTCATGTTGGCCTTGGCTTCTTTTGAGTACATGTTTTCAGGGATTGCTTCAAACTCCGCCGGTCTCGTCCGGCCGAATCCGATGGTGACCAGCCGGTCCGCCGCAATGCCTCCTTTAACGAGGTAGGCCTGAACGGCTTCCGCTCTTCGTTCGCTCAACGCCTGGTTGTATTCTTCCGTGCCCTGAGCGGAGGTATACCCGGCAATCCGGATTCTGACTTTAGGGTTGGTTTTCAGGATCTTGATATTCTCGTCCAGGATAACCGCCCCGGCTGGCGTAACATCCGACTTATCGAATTCGAAATTATTATCTTCAAGCACGATCAGCACCACCGGCACCGCGGCCTTCGGAGCCGGAACCGTGGTGAAGCTCCATACATAGCTCTTGGCCAAGGCATTGCCGGCCGGGTCCTTGACCCCGGCGGCCATCGTGGCCGTATAAGTCGTGCCTTTATTGAGCTCGCTGTCCGGGTTAAAGTCCGCGGCATTGCTGCCGTCTAAGGTTACCTTGCCTGGAACCGGCGTGGCCCCCTGTTTTAAAGTGAAGGTTGAGGGGTTGATCATTTCCGGGTCCATCGCCTCATCGAAGGTAGCGATGACGTTCCGGTCGGTGGCCACTCCGGTGACGCCGTTATCGGGGCTGGTGCAGACCACGGTCGGCGCGGAGGTGTCTGCCGCCTGAGGAAGCATGGCGACCTTTCTCTTCTCCGCTCCGAGTTGGAAGTTCAGGCCGAGCGTGAACTCCAGGTTGTTTTGAAACTCGTTGTCATCGGGGAAAATCACGTGCCGCACATCGCCCCGCAGGGCCACCGCGTCGGCCAGGAACCACTTGATCCCCGCGCCGTAATTGAACAAGCCGAAGTTATAGTCTTTCCAGCCATACGGGTTGTCGAAGGAAAGCAGGCCGATCCCGACCGCGAGGAACGGGACGACCTTGCCTTTGGGGTTGAAGTTATACAGGGCGTCGAGCCCAAAGCGGTAGACGTTGATCGGCAGGTCGTTGCCGTGCGCGTTGACAAGATCGTAATCCTCGGTGGCGGTGTAGCCGAACATGCCCTCCGCCGCCCAGTGGGGGGTGAAGTTGTAGCCGGCGCGCAGGCCGTAGTAGTAGCCGTGATTCTTGTGCTGGTCAATAAACACATAGCCGCCGGTGAACGGATCCAGGGTGAAGGTCCCGCCCTGGTTCCTGACAAAATTGCTTTCCGCAAAGCTGGGGGCGGCCAGGCCAAGCTGGAACAAACCGAGCAGTAAAACCATCCATATTTTTCCCGTTATTTTCCTCATTTTGTTGTCTCCTTTACCTTTTTGACATTCATCACCGCGTTCCGGCGCGAGTGACTCCGTCCGGTTTTCTAAAATCGGTCGGATATCCCCGTAGCTAGGTGCTACGGGAATATCCGACCTGTTCTGCTTTGTTACCGAATGCTTCATGTCCTACTCAGGCACGGTAATGACGATGGCAGCTTCGGGAGGGGTGGTGGTCATTGTAAACGCGCCGGCTCCGGCCGCACCCCCTAATAATCTGCCCACCACCGTTGAGCCGCCGGAGATCGAGAGAGTCCCGCCGGCCAGGATGTTTCCGTTCCAGGTTGTTCCCGTTCCGATGGTTGCGGCGTTACCGATCACAAACCAGACGTTTTTCGCCTGCGCGCCGCGGATCAGTTTAATCTCACTCTTATTAATTAAAACCCCCGAGTCGGTAAAATCGGTATCTACCTTGATGACGAAAATAGCGTTCCCGTCATTCACGGCGTCGAGCTGACAAAGCCCGCCAGCCGCTAAATTAAGGACGGTCTCATGATAGACGCCAGGGACGAGTGTTTTCCCGGCCAGTTGACCGCTGAGGAAACTGGTGGCAAAAGTATCGATCTTGTTCTTGCCCTGAATCCACGCGGTGTTCAAGTCGTTCGTGACCTGTTGAGCGATTAGGTCGTCGGGTCCGCCGGCATAATATATTGCCCCGTTCACGGTCATTCCCGTGGGATGAACCCAGATCTTAGTACTGGTACAAAGCACGGACGCGCCGCCGGCACCACCGGTGGAGTCTGTACATGCAGGGTTGATATACAACGCGATATCCCCATTAACCACGGTCACACCGCTGGAGGTCATTCCGGCCCGCGCGGCAATCCCGTAAGAAGCGGCGGCTCCAAGGTTTATGGCGAGAGGCACCGGCGGAACAGTTGATAGCGCGGTTCGGAATGTCCAGGGATTCGGTTTCGGTAGTCCACCCACCGCCGGCACCACCAGGGAGTTGCCGGCCAGATCTCTGGCCCCATTGGTAACCGTGGCGGTATATCCGGTGTCGTACGTGAGATTGGTCAGCGGTAAGAAGGTCGCGATGTTGTTCTGCACGTCATAGGCGACCGTTCCGGGCACGTCATTTCCGGTCCGGGCCTCCGTCAGCTTGAAGTTGGCGGTGACTATCGTCGGCAGGCTCATTCCTTCACTGAAGGTCGCGTTGATTTTTTTGTCGATCGGCACATTGGTTGCAAGATCAGCAGGGTTGGTGATGATCACCGTGGGTGCGGTGGTGTCTGCCGCGGCGCCGGTCGTCCAGCTCCAGGGATTCGCCCGCAGTCCGCTTACCAGCGCATTTTGTGCCAGGTCCTTGGCCCCCGTCAGGATCTGTGCGGTGTATTTGGTGCTGGGCAGGAGATCGCTGGTGGGATCAAAAGTCGCGGTGTTGCCCAGGTAGGTTACGGTTCCCGGGACGATATTTCCGCCGACAAATTCTTTCAGCGTAAAATTGGCCGCGGGGGAAACGAGCGTGGCCGGGTCCATCGGCTCGCTGAAGGTGGCCGTGCTGACCCGGTTGATGGGCAGGCCGGTATCACCATCGGAAGCGCCGGTCATAATTAATGTGGGCGCGGTGGTGTCGGCCGTAAGACCGGTGGTAAAGCTCCAGGTGAAGTCGGCCAACATCGCAACCCCGGCCAGGTTTTTGACTATCGTGGTGATTCGGGCGGTATATATGCTGTTGGCCGCCAGGGCGCTGGAGGGGGTAAAGACCGCTGTTGATCCCGCGTAAGTGACTACTCCTGTTACGACCGTCGCCAACGGTCCGGTTACTTTAAAGGAGGCCGTGCTGATCGTGGCCAGGATCATCGGCTCACTGAAGGTGGCGGTGATTCTCCGGTTGATCTGCACGCCCGTGTCGCCGTTCGCGGGGACCGTGGAAGTCACTGTCGGTCGGACGGGTACGGAGGGGGCCGCTTCGGTAGTAAAAGTCCAGGGATTCGGAATCAGGCCGCTTACCAATATATTGCCCGCCAGGTCCTTGGCCCCGGTGGTAATCGTGGCGGTATAGGTGGTGCCCAACGCGAGAGGGACTAAGGGCGTAAAGGTCATAATGTTGTTTGACGCGTCATAGGCGACCGCTCCCGAAACCGGGGTCGCGCCTTTCATCAGCGTGAAGTTGGCCGTGACGATCGTGGCCGGGTCCATCGGCTCGCTGAAGGTGGCGGTGATTTTCCTGCTGATCGGTACAGCTACGGCAAGGTTTTCCGGGTTGGTGGAACTTACTTTGGGTGCGGTGGTGTCCGGGGCAGCCGCGGTGGTGAAGCTCCAGACGTAATTTGCCGCCAGCGTATTGCCTGCCACGTCTTTGACCGCGGTGGTAATCGTGGCGGTATATAAGGTGTTGACCGCGAGACTGCTGGCCGGGGTAAAGCTCGCGGCATTGCTGCCGGCCGCGTAGGTCACCGTGCCGGAAACGTTTCCGCCCGGTCCGGTTACCTTAACGTTGGCGGCGATGATCGTAGCCGGATCCATCGCCTCATTAAAGGTGGTGACGATTTTCCGGTTGGTGGCCACACTCAGGTCGCCATCCGCGGGGGCCGTGAAGCTCACCAGGGGCGCGGTGGTGTCCGGTCCCGCCGCGGTGGTGAAGCTCCAGACAAAGGGGCTGGCCAATAACGTGCCCGTAGATTTGCTGGCTCCGGTAGAAATTGTGACGACGAATGTGGTGTTGTACGAGAGATCAGTTGACGGTGTGAAGGTTACGGTCATGGATGCCTCATCATAAGCGACCGTTCCGGAAACCGCGGTTGCGCCGTTCATCACCGTAAGGCTGGCCGTACTGGCGGTTGCGCTGTCCACCACCGAAAGGCTGGCCGTGACCGTCACGGGATTCATCTCTTCGCTGAAAGTGGCGGTGATTTTCGTGTTAACCGCAACATCTACGGCGCCATTGGCAGGCGTTACGGAAGTCACTTCGGGTTGGGCTCCCAAGGTATGATATCTGTCGCAGCTGGAGCCCATCAGGCCGATGGAAAGCAGCAACGCGGCCGTGACGAACACAGGACCGCCGGCCGCAAATAAGTGTTTCCTTAAGTTCTTCATTAGGTTCTTCATCAGATTCCTCCTCCTACTGGTTAGATGTTTTCACTTCGCGTTCGATGACAATCTCGACGCGGCGGTTATTGGCGCGCCCCTCGGCGCTGGCGTTATCGGCGATGGGGCTTCCCTCGCCCAGCCCGTAGGCCTCGATGCGGTCGGCCGGGTAGCCTCGCTGCACGAGGTAATCGCGAACCGCGTCCGCCCGGCCCTGCGACAGGGCGAGGTTGTCGCGGTCGGAGCCCTGGGAATCGGTATGCCCCTCCACGATGAGCTTGCGCGCGCGGACCGCGAGTAACGCTTCGGCTACCTGGCTGAGCTTTACCTGCGCGGAGGGCAACAAAATCGTCTCGGCGGATCGAAAGAGGATGCTCCCGGAGAGCGTGAGGACCAGCCCGCGTTTCTCTTCCCTGACCGCGACGAGCTTGACGAGCTCATCCAGCGCGTCGGACGTCCGCTTCTCGGAGTCCTTCAAGTCCTGGCTGGCTTTATCGGCGGCGATGGCGGCCTGCGCGGCCATCAGCTTTTTGGAGTCGCTCAAGTCCCGGCTGGCTTTATCGGCGGCTACGACGGCCTTCGCCGCGGACCGCTTCTCGGAATCTCTCAAGTCCTGCTTCCCCTGCGCCACGATCTCGGCCGTCTCCGCCTGGGAATCTCTCAAGTCCTGCTTCCCCTGCGCCACGATCTCGGTTTGTTTTTTCTGGAAATAGGCGTCCGCTCTGGCCCCGGTTGCTTTATCGGCGGCCATGGCGCCCACCGCTCCCGCCAGTTCCGACTTGCGCTGGGCGATGTAGGCAAGGTCCCGCGTCTGATACGAGTCGGGATCATTCCGGAATGACTTTTCCGCCAGATTGAGCGCCAGGTTCGCCACGTGCAATTCCGCCGGCGCGAGTTGCGCCGCCGGGCCCACGCTCGCATCCCGGTAGGCCGAACGGGCGTTGAGGAGTTCTTTGGGCGCCATGGTGGCACAGGCGGCGAAGAGCGCGACGACCATGACGAGGATCAAAAATCGTATCATTTTCATGAAATGCTCCTTTTCTTTTGGTTATGGGTTGTCGCGCCGGAGTTGGCGCACCCGCTCCATCGCTTTTTCGGCGTCCAGTCTCTCCGCGTCTCCGTGGGAGAGTGCCACCGCCAGTTCGGCGTCGGCGTCGGCCCGCAACAGCATCGATGCGGCCTCTTCCCTCTCGCCTTTCGCGGCCAGCCCCTTGGCGAGTTCCAGTTCCTCCTTGGCCAGCTGCAAATGAAGCGAGGCTTGCGGTACTTTGGCCGCCCCGACCTCCTCGGCGACGCGAATCCCCGACGCAGACGCCTCCGTGCGCAGCGGGGCGCTGGCGCATCCGGCGGCGACCACGGCGGCCACGGCGAACGCCAGAATTCCGATCTTGGATACGTGTTTCATAGAATCCTCCTTTTTAAAGGTCTCAGTTTTCCATGTCGCAAGCGTCGTGCCATTTCCACACCCTCACGTAAGTGCCTGAATTCACGAACTTCCGAAGAAAACAGGCTGAAAACAACGATTGGAAATCTCCATCAATATGATGCACAATCAGTCAAAATGAATGGATTGCCGTGCAAATCAACGACCTGAACATTAAGGATCAGACCCGGGGCGGTTGAACGAGATTTCATGGCCATGATCTCCGGATTAAAACGTACATTTCCCTTTTGGTCCCGATCGCTATCTCATTGCCTGGAATCCCTTTTGCTTCTTTTGAACAGCAGCGTGGCGATCCCAAATCCGAGGCCGAATGCGGCCAGACCGCCTATCAGCGGATGCCGCTTGATTTCATCCACAAGGCCCTGGACGACTTTTTCACCTCGGGCGCCGGCTTCGTCGAGCCGGTTCCGAAAACCCGTCCATCCGCCATTGCGTTTATCGCCATCCGCGAGTTTCTTCAAGCCGGCGGCCAGGGCGGCGATTTCTTCACGCGATTTCGCGATGCCGTCATTCAGTGCCTCCAGGTTATTTTCGTCTGTTTTCTCTTTCATCTTTTTTTCCTCCCTCCGAGCGTTTTCTTCTCCATCGCTCGGACTCAAGTTATTTTTGAATCTTGGAATCGAATCCGCTTTTTAGACACCGGCGGAATGTTTTCGGTTAGGTTCTCCGGCCCGAGCAAAACGGCAATCCATCGGGTGCTCTCATTATTCTCAAATGCGAATTTCAAGGTCATGGTCAGCGGAATGCACAGAACCGCGCCGATCGGACCCAGCAGGCTCCCCCAAAACATCAACGAGAGAAAGACCACCAATGTAGACAGATCAAGCTTCCGGCCCATCAGCCTCGTTTCCACCCCATAATCGAGCACGAGATTGATGAGCATATATCCCACGGCCACGAGAACGGCCCTCCATATCCCGAGTTGGATAAGGGTAAGAAGAACGGCGGGAACGCCGGCGATAGTGGAGCCGATACTTGGTACGTAGTTGAGAAGAAAAGCCAGGAAACCCCAGAGAATGGGAAAATCCACGTGCAGGATGTACAGCCAGATCGTGACCAGGATCCCCGTCGCCAGACTGATCAGGGTTTTGATAACCATATAGCGTTTCATATCATTGACAAACCTGGTGAACTGGGGAAAGACCTGGTGAGGGTCGCCGAGGACGGCGCGGAGCTTGACCGGGAAGCTGGTGATTTCGAACAAGATAAAGGTTAACGTGAGCAGGATCAGGACAATGTTGGAAAGCGCCGAGCCCAACCGCACGAACAGGCCGACGGTCAGGTTTAAAATCGCTCCCGGATTGACGTACTTAAGCAGAATCTTCTCGGGGAGTGCGATATTCTTGCTCGCCAAAAACTCCTTGAGGGCCATGACCTGCTCTTGGATGCGCGCCTGGTATTGAGGCAGGGCAGCGTAAAAACTGTTGATGGACGTGCCGACCACGGCACCGATCGCCAGCAGAAAAAAGATCATGCCGGCCACCACGAGCATTACAGCCACGACGACGGGGATGCGTTTTCGTTCGAGCCAGAGCACCGGCGGCGTCGCGAGAACTGCAAAAAAGACAGAAACGAGGAACGACACCAGAACCGACTGCGCCTGACTGATGCCCCAGAGGATGAACACGATTGCCGCGGCGATGAAGAGGAAGCGCGACAGGGGGTGAATTTTATCTGGTTCGGTCATGGGCAAATGCCTTCTTGCAGGATGTGGAGAAATCGCTCGGTGGCGAAATTGGCATCGTAAGTAGTTGAATTATCAAGGCCTGAAAACCGAAAAAACGAGTTTTTCCGCACCCTGCTAGTGCGCGTCATTGGTTGCCTCCGGCGATCCAGCGGACGGAGATGGAGGCGGCCCGTTTTCAGGAACCTCATTGACATCGGGCGTGGGGGGCTTTCCGGTCTCTTCCCCCGGGAACCGGGTTTTAACAAAGGCCGCTATGGCCGTCCCGACGGATACCATGATCGTCGAGAATATGTTGATGATTTTCATGTTTCGTTCGAGGCCGTGGGCCAGGTGCCCGACGGACGTCAGGAGGTCTGCGATGTTCGTCTCTCCGCCTTTGAAACCGCGGCTCAGCATCTCGACGCGATCGGAAATGGTCTCGAACTGGGTCAGTATCCGCGTCAGCCGTGCGCCGATCTCGGCCATCTTTCTGCCGGCTCGATAAAACGCGATGGCGATCATAATGAACAAGGGAATCAATGCCCCGACGAAAACCGAGGCCAGGATGACCAATGTCAGTTGACCGTTATCCATGGGTTCTGGTCCCTTTCTTTCAGAGCTTCAGGTTACTGAAAGCGCCCTCGAGATCGCTCCAGGCGCGCTCGAGGCCGGCCTTGAACTCATTCCACTTCTCGCTTCCCGCCGCCTTGAACTCGTCGACCTTCGCTTGCGCCACCGCGCGCTTGGCCTTCAGATCGTCGATGCTCTGGTGACACTCGATCTTGGCCTGCGCGCCGGTCTTTTCGGCCCTGGCTGCTAGGTCGTCGATCTGCGTGGCCCATAACTTGAGTTGCATTTCCATCTTGTCCACGTTCGCTTCCATCGGTCCCACGTATCTGCCCTTCCGGCCCTTCGGTCCCATGAGTCTCCCCTTTCGTCCCTTCATGTCCGACTGCGTCGTGCTTGAAGTGTCCGACATCCCGCGCCTTTTAGAACCGATAGCGGGCCCCGAGGGCGAGGTCGATGTCGTAGTAGGCGCCCGGATCCGGGACGACGAACATGACGCCGACCGGGGCCAGCTCGAAGAACAGGTCAAACGGGGCCTTGACAAAGGACACCCGGAGGCCCACGAGCCCCCGCGCCCCCAACCCGAAGTGCGATCGGTCGGGGAAGTAGTGGTGGTGGTCGTACTCGTACGCGTAATACCTGCCCGTGAACCACTCGGCCTTGCCGCCGATGCCGAAGTAGAACAGGAGCGACGCGCTGGGGTTGTCGCGTAGGAAATCCCACGCGTCGTGGGTCCAGTCCACCATCACGGCCGCCGCATCACCGGGGAAGAGACTGAACCCGAAGTGGGCCTGGATCGCATCGCGCTCGTCGAGGCCGCTCCGCAGGGTGAAGCCGGTCGGGTCGCCCAGGACGAGGCCCATTGAGAGGCCGTTCTGGGCGGGCGCCTGGGCGCTTGCCGCAGCCGGCGTGAGGGTCAAAGCGAACAACAGAACTCCTGCCACGAATACATATCTCATTGAATCCTCCTTTCGTAAGATCTCGGTTTTCTTTGTCGCAAGCGTCGTGCCATTTCCACACCCTCACGTAAGTGCCTGAATTTCCTTCCTTTCGAAGAAAACAGGCCGAAAAGAGCGCTTGCAAACCTCCATCAATATGATGTAATATCAATCAAAACGAAGGGATCGCTATGAAAATCGATGATCTGAACACTCAGGAGCTGGTGGAGTTCGACGCCGAGGGCGGCTTGATCCGCTTCGCCAGTCAGCGCGCGCTTATCATTGACGCAACGGCGATGGGGAGCCTGCGCAAGGATCTGATCGAGCATTTCGGCGTCACCACCGCCCGCGGGATTCTCACCCGGTTCGGCTACGTCCACGGCTGGCGCATGGCCGAGGCGATGCAGGCCCATTTCAAGTGGGATAGCGACGAGGACCGGCGGCGGGCCGGCGGGCGCATCAACATGCTCGAGGGGATGTACTGCCTCCAGCCCGACATCCCCGATCCGCTGTCGAAAGAGGGCAGTACGCTCCTGGGCTCGTACGAGGCGGAGCAACATATCGCCCACCTCGGGCGCAGCGACGCCACCGTGTGCTGGACGATCTGCGGCCTGACCAGCGGCTACCTGAGTCGCACGTTAGGCCAGGAGATTTATGTCCTCGAGGACCGCTGCCTCGGCCGGGGCGACGCCGCCTGCCACCTCCTGGGCCGGACCCGCGAGGAGTGGGGCGACAATCGCGCCGAGGAGCTTCGCTTCTTTCATCTCGAAAACCTGAATGGATGGCTCGACGCCTCGCTCCACCAGATCACCGAGACGCTTAAAGAGGTCGAGCAGAAGCTCCGCGAGAGGACGCGTGTGCTCTCCCGCGTCGCGCCTGGCGTCGAGGAGCCGCTCGGGATGGTCGCCCGAAGCGCCGCCATGCGGCGTCTGGTCGAACTCGCCCGGCGGATCGCGACGGTGGACAGCACGATCCTCATCACGGGAGAAAGCGGGACGGGCAAGGAGCGCATCGCGCGGTTCGTGCATGACCAGTCCACTCGCGCGAGCGGGCCGTTCGTCGCGATCAACTGCGGCGCGATCACCGAAACGCTCCTGGAGAGCGAACTCTTCGGGCACGCGCGCGGCGCGTTCACGGGAGCGGAGTTTAACCGGCCCGGCCTGTTCGAGGCGGCCAACGGCGGGACGCTCCTGCTCGACGAGATCGGCGAGGTCTCGCCCGGCATGCAGGTCAAACTCTTGCGGGCCCTGCAGGAGCGCGAGATCCGCCGCGTCGGCGAAAATCAGACCCGGCCCATTAACGTCCGGGTCATCGCCGCGACGAACCACGAACTCACCAAGGACATCGCGGGGGGCCGCTTCCGCAAGGACCTGTATTACCGGTTGAATGTCGTTGAGTTGCACATGCCATCGCTCCGGGATCGGCGAGAAGACATCCTGCCGCTCGCCCGCGTCCTGCTGGCCGAGGCGGCGTTGCGGCTTAAGCGTCCGATTACCGGGCTATCGCCGCGCGCCGCGGACCAGCTCCTGCGGTACGACTGGCCGGGCAATATCCGCGAGTTGGAGAACGTTATGGAGCGCGCGGTCGCGCTGGCGCGCGTCACCCGCACGGAACTCGAAGACCTGCCCGAGGAGGTCCGGCAGGCAATCGCGATCCCCACGGATTCCGGCGGGGTGAAGGCGCTCGACGAAGTCGAGAAGGAGTACATCATGTCCGTGCTCGATCGCAACGGCGGCAACCAGACGCACACGGCCGAGCAACTCGGCATCGGATCGGCGACGCTGTACCGGAAGCTCAAGAAATATGGCGTCGTTCGCGGGGGGGGGCGCACCCGACGGTGTCGCCGGAAACCTGCCGGGCGGACGAAAATATTGATTTTATCTTCCGGGGTGAGGGGGAATCGGCCCTTCGACCCTGCTCTTCCTCGATATCGATAACTTTAAGGGGAAAGTCCACCGTCGGGTCACGGTCTCGATCGGGGCCGCCCTGGCCCAGCCGGATGACACCCCGGAATCCATCGTGAAAAGAGCCGACCAGGCGATGTACCGGTGCAAGCAGACCGGTGGCAACTGCGTTCAAGCCGAGTCCGGCCTCCCCTGAAACCCGGGGCTTTCCCGTTATCCGCCGGCCTTTTCACCCGTCTTTTTCCGAAGCCGCGGAAATCTCGGACATGATCTTTTCGAACTCCTGGTGGGCTTCCTCCCAGCGCCGGTAGCGAGCGGGGAGTTCCTCCTTCACCCGGGCGTACTCGTTTTTGAGGGAAATCACGAGTTCGCTGTCCCGGTAAGTTTCCGCGCGCGCGAGCTTCTCCTCGACCTCTTTCTGCCTGACTTCGAGCGCGCCGATTTCTTTCTCGAGCATCTCGATCTCCCGCTTGAGCTCGTTCCGCCTCCGGCTCCCGGCCTGCCGGGCGAGGGCCTCCTGGCGCTTCTGGTCCCGCGTCTTTCTTCCCGCCGGGGCGGAGGGTTTATCCAAGGCCTTGGTTTCGAGTTCCGGCCCCGGTTCTTCCGGAACGCCGGGTTTTTTCGCGAGGTAATCCGAGTAATTCCCGGTATACTCAAACAGCTTCCCGGCCCGGAGCTCCACTACCCGGTGGACGAGCTTGTCGAGAAAGTAGCGGTCGTGGGAGATAACCAGCAGGGTGCCGTCGTAATCGGAAAGGGCTTCTTCCAGGGCCGCGCGGGAGTTCCGGTCCAGGTGGTTGGTCGGCTCATCCATGATTAAAAAATTAACCGGAGAAAGCAGGATCTTGGCCAGCGAGACCCGGGCCTTCTCGCCCCCGGAGAGGGCCGCGATCCTTTTCTCCACGTCGTCCCCGCGGAACTGGAAAACCCCGAGCGCGTTCCGGACCTCCTGCCGGAGGCGGCTGGCCGCGGAGTCAGCCACCTCCTGGTAAACGGTTTTCTCCGGGTTGAGGGTATCCACCTGGTGCTGTTCGTAATAGCCGATCGCGGTCCGCTGGCCGAGTTCGAGCCGGCCCGCGGCCGGGGCGAGCTCCCCGGCAATCAGGCGGGCCAGGGTGGTCTTGCCCGCCCCGTTTCCACCGATCAGGGCGACCCG
>Ga0315295_10003517_pt1 | contig 13320 bp, 11 predicted proteins | sample YL17G14_0_MG_FD_204453 | JGI IMG/M metagenome (GOLD analysis project Ga0315295, IMG submission 204453) | Sediment microbial communities from Yellowstone Lake, YNP, Wyoming, USA - YL17G14_0 | ecosystem: Environmental > Aquatic > Freshwater > Lake > Sediment | place: USA: Wyoming | collected... | reverse complement strand
GCGGCACCGGCCCCAGCCCATCCCGGCCAGCCCACATGGAGAAACCCTAAAACAGCCCAGACCCAGCCCCAGAACTTGGGACCCGGACGGCAGCGCATGTACCCGGAAAAACAGGTCTCTCCGGTGTATAACACGTACCGGGCACATTCCATATTGAAGATAACCTGTAAAATGACGGCCACCGTTGTGATCCAAAGGATCGTGGGCCCATATAGGGCGGACAAGCCCGGGCCCATCAACCACTCACCGCTGCCGATGGACATGCTCAAAGCAATCGTCCCGGGCCCCACTACCGCAAGAATATTTTTAAAGTTTACTGGCGGCGGGGCGGGAAGATCTGCCCTCCCCCAATCCGGCATCTGGCCATGATCAACTTTTAGCTCAGCCATATTGCAACCTCCTTTGAGTTATTTTAAAATACCCAATTAAGGCCAGCCAAAAACGTTCCAACCATTTCTAATAGAATTTCTTCCGTTCTATTTCACCACCTCCTTTCCCCGGTTTGAAGGAAAACCCCTCACGCCCCATTCTGATGAAAAGGACCTATACCCTTGGTTTTCATAACCTCCCTTTTTTGCGAATGAAATATTTATCATCCACCATAAGGGGAATACCTAAATTCAATCAGAACCTACGGGAGGCAAATTTTTCAGCCTTGCCATCCCCTTTCAAGAATTGGAGCGAGAAGCATTGTGTATGCTACAATTGCCAGGATTACAATCGCTGCAATGATGGCCACCAATTTCACAAATTTTCCCATTTCTGGCCTCCCTTCTGTTAATGATCACACCAATACTAGTCTCTCATATGAGGATTTTTCGATCTACAGGTCTTTACAGGCCTGTCCATCGATCGGGTAAAATTTTCTTGGACCCCCTCAGAGAGAGACTTCGATCGGGTTGGGTAACGGTTCCGTGGGGTAAAAACCAGGTAAGAAATAGAGCAAGTCTACCGAGCGAGTTTCGCATTTGAGGCATCAAGCGTTAACCTCGCTTAACTGGATGGTCACTTAAAGCCAACCCAGGCCAGCAGCTCGTCATCTGGAGGGTGACAATAAAACGTCCCCTCACCAAGGACACAGAAATCTCTCCCCCGTAGGGCGATAAGAGGGAAATTTTCTGAATTGTGGAAGTTTTACAAATGATTTAATACATTTTTTAAAATAACTTGTCAAGTAAAAAATTATTTTAATACCGCGAGGATGTTGGATTTTCCTTGAGTCCGCCAGGCCAAATATGACCCGAGGCCCAATCTCCTGCTCCCTTGCGCGGAAGAGCTTAAATAGAGTTTGGAGAGGTTAATGACCTTCTCAGATTTAGCAGAGGTTTTCGGGGTTTATGCGATAACCCATTTTCGCTTCTGGGAGAGAAAGTCGACCAGGAGATATCGCCCCAGGTTATTGGGGGTAGTGTAGAAGGCCCGGCCGCGGTTGACCTTGGAGACCTGCTGGACAAACTGCAGCAGTTGAGCATCCTGCCCGAGCATGAAGATGTTCAGGTTGATGCCGCGAGAAGCGCACTTCTTGAATTCCAGGAGCGTTTTGGCCAGGGTTTTGGGATGAGGGGGAAACTGGAAGAAGACCTTGCCGTTCTCTAAATGGGCGGTTGGCTCTCCGTCAGAAACCATGATGATCTGCTTGTTGGGGGCATGCTCCCGGTTGAGGAAGGATTTGGCCAGGATAAGCCCTTCTTCCATGTTGGTGTACGGATTGTCCAGGTCCCAGTTGAGGCAGGGGAGATCTTTGCCCTTCAAGGGCCGGGCGTAGGAAGAGAAGCCTACCAGGTGTAGGCGGTCCTGGGGAAAGTAGGTCTGGATAAGGGTATGGAGGGCCAGGGCCACTTTTTTGGCGGCGAAGAATTTTTCGTCCCGAGCCATAGAGCCGCTCATGTCCAGCATAAGGACAATGGCCGAACGGGTGCGCTTTTCTGTTTGATAAACTTCAAAGTCATCGGTGCGAAGATCCAAGAGGCGGCCGCTCTTTGGGCGGCGAGAGGATAGGGCTTGCCGCCCGAGAGTGTTCATCAGCGTGCGGCTCAGGTTGAGGTGAAAGGGATCCCCGAACTGGTAAGGCTTGCTTTCCTCCAGCAGGAGGTTGATTCCGGTACCCCGAAAGTGCGTTTCGTGATTTCCCAAGACATCCCGGGTCAGGGATTCAAAAATGTCCTGCAACGCTCTCTGACCGATCTTGCGTATCCCTTTGGGGGTTAGCGTGTACTTCGCCCCCAGCTTCTCGATATAGCCCTCGACCTCCAAGAGGCGAGGGATCGCTTTGAGGTTGTTCCAGAGCTGGTAACTCTGTTCCCCCAGCAGTTCCCGGATTTCTTGGGCGTTGATCTTCTCCAGGTCAAGTCCCCAGGAGGCCCGGCGCAGCTCATGCTCCAGCTTCTCCAGGCGCTTCAATTCCTCCATGGCCGAGGGATCCAAGGATGACCCGCATTCCTGGAGCTTTTGCTTCAGGCGGCGCACCTGTTCCAGAAAATCATGAATTCCCTGGAGCCCTGGGGATTCACCTTCTTCTTTCACGCCCTGCTGTTTTAACAGGTCGAGAGATTTGCCGATGTCATTCTCACGGAGAAGAAGGTCGGAGAGATGTTGGAGGATTTCTTCGGCATTCGTTCCTTTGGAAAGAACCGACTCCTTGCCTAAAAAATAGCGATAACCAATCATTTAATGAATCAATCAGGACTCTGATTTTCGCAGATAGCCGCAGATAAAAACTCAACACTCTGCATTCATCTGCGTCTTAAAGGCCTTTTCTCTTTTTTTAATTTAGAATAACACAAAAGCAGGCCCCGGCGCAAGGGTTTTAGCATTCCAACCAAAAAAGTTGACATTTCCTGCAACTTTAGATTAAATTGAGCCACGGAAGGTCGGGAGGCTTGAGGAAACTGGGATGGGCCATAAGGGTAACAGACACCGGCGAGGCATAATTTTCTTAGGATAGGGGGACATCATGGACTTCCGCTTCACAGATGAGCAGAAAACCTTCAAGGATCAGGTGCTAAAATTTTCCCAGAGAGAGCTTGCCCCTCTGGCCGAGGAGGCCGACTGGAAAGGGGAGTTTTGCTGGGAAGCCTGGAAAAAGATGGGAGCTTTTGGGCTCCTGGGCCTGACTTATCCGGAAGAATATGGCGGCAGCGGCTCAGACGTGGTTACAGCCTGCTTGGCCGCGGAGGCGGTGGCTCAGGGTGGGGCAGAAGGTGGACTTTGTCTGGCCTGGGGGGCGCATACCTACCTCTGCGGGGATACCATTTTGAAACATGGAAATGAGGAGCAGAGGAGTAAGTACATGCCCAAGATCGCCTCTGGAGAATGGGTTGGAGCTTTTGGCCTGACTGAGCCGGGGGCTGGGTCAGATGCCGCCTCCGTCCGCGCCACCGCCACGAGGAAAGGGGATTATTATCTGCTCAACGGGACGAAGATGTTCATCACCAACGGCCCTATCGCAGATGTCCTGGTGGTTATAGCCATCACGGATAAAGAAAAGAAAGCGGCGGGGATTTCTGCTTTGATCGTGGAAAAAGGATTCCCCGGCTATTCCGTGGGCCGGGAGCTGAAAAAAATGGGTGTGAAAGCCTCCACCACGGGAGAGTTGGTCTTCGAAGATTGTCCGGTTCCAGCCCGGAATATCCTGCGTCGCGAAGGCGAAGGTTTCCTCGTCGCGTTGGGGACGGTGGAATGGGACCGCAGCACGTTGATGGCTCCTTTTCTGGGAGCGCTCGCTTACGCCGTGGACGCCTGCGTGAAATATGCCAAAGAACGGGTGCAGTTCGGCCGCCCGATCGCTTCTTTCCAGGCCATCCAGCACAAGCTGGCGGACATGAAAGTAATATTGGAAGCCACCCGCCTTCTAATTTATCGGGTGGCGTGGTTGAAGGACCAGGGTAAATTTACCAATCCGGTGGAAGCGGCAGCGGCCAAGCTTTTCGTTGGGGAGTTTGGGATGAAAGCGGCCAGCGATGCTGTGCAGATCCATGGGGGGTATGGGCTCATGCACGAGTACCCCGTGGAAAGAATCTTCCGGGATGCAAAGCTGGGTTCCATAGGCGGAGGAACATCAGAGATCATGCGGCTCATCATCGCCCGCTCAATTTTCAGCGCCGGGAAACCGATTTAAAACAAGATCAAAATCCAAATCCCGCCATGGCGGGACAAAATGCAAAATGACAATGCAAAATAAAATCTAACCAAAGATATTTGAAATTTTCCCGATCTCCCCCCTCCCCCTTCGATGGGGGAGGGAAAGGGTGGGGGTAAACAAAAGGAATTCGATCCCCCTTCCCTTTATCCCATCCCGTCACGCCAAGGCGTGAAGGGGAAATTTTAGGGCTATTTTTTAAATGTTAAAAGAAAATTCTCAGATTTGAAAGCCTAAGAATCTATGCTTTTTCCGCGCCTGCGCGCGGGAAAAGTGGCCCTTGCGGGGCAGCCAAAATGGCCCAAATCCCCCCTGGCCCCCCTTTTCTAAAGGGGGGATGGGGGGATTTTCTACCGACAATGACGATTTTCATTCTTACCAATCCCGCAAAGCGCGGGATTAGTTTAAGTTTGGCGCTAAGCGCCTAATAAAAATTTTTGATTTTGGTATGTGATTTTGATATTTGATGATCTCGTAAAAAGTCGTCACTCCGGTGGAAACCGGAGTCCAGAGAATTTTTAAGTATTTGAAATAACTGGATTCCGGCTTTCGCCGGAATGACAGAAATACGTCTTTTTATACTTTTTACGAGGTCGTCATATTTGAAACTTAATTTTTGAGCTTGCCGACCGAAGGGAGAACAGGATGGACTTTGAACTAACCGAGGAGCAGAATGAGTTCCGGAAGCAAATTCGGGCGTTCTGCGAAAAAGAGATTGCTCCCAGAGCGGGCCAGGTGGATGCAGAAGCAGCCTTCTCCTTCGAAAACCACCGCCGATTAGCGGAAGCGGGATTCTTGGGTTTACCTTTTCCGGAGAAATATGGCGGCCGCCAAAAACTTTTTCTCACCTGTACCATGGCCTGGGAGGAGCTGGCCGGGACTTGCCCTTCCACTTTCCTGTCCTCCGGACTTGGTTCCCTACTCTCTGGTATGGCCCTCCACCTTTTTGGGAATGAAGAACAGAAGCAAAGATACCTGCGGAAATTAATCAGCGGAGAGAAGATGGGTGCTTTCGCGCTGAGCGAGCCGCATTGCGGTTCGGATACGGCTGCCATAATAACCGAGGCCAGAAAAGAAGGTGGGAGCTATATCCTCAAGGGGACAAAAGCCTTCGTGACCAATGGTCCTATCGCTGATTTTGTGGTTCTTTTTGCCCTCACGAATCCTGGGGCCACTCCTGACCAGAGGATGAGCGCCTTCATCGTTGAAAAAGGTACCCCCGGTTTATCGGCCGGCCCACCCGTCGAGAAGCTTGGAGTTCGCGGCTCGCCCACTTCGGAGCTGATCCTTAAAGACTGCCGGATCGCTCAAGATCACTTATTGGGAACGGAAGGGAAAGGGGCCATCTGCGCCGCCAAAGTCAAGGGGTTGGGTCGGCTTGGTTACGCCGCTTACAGCTTGGGAATCGGTCAGGCCTGCCTGGAAGAAGCGATCAGGTATGCTCAGGGGAGAAAGGCCTTCGGCAGACCCATTGCCCATTTTCAGGAAGTGAGCTTCAAGGTGGCGGATATGCAGATGTACGTGGACACCGGTCGCCTTTTGACTTACCGGGCAGCATGGATGATCGACCAGGGGTTGGAAGCCGGGACGGACATTTCCATCGCCAAACTTTTCACCTCCGAAGCGGCCACCTTTTGTGCAACGAATGCCGTTCAGATTCATGGCGGTTATGGCTTCCTCAAAGGTTCCAAAGTGGAACGGCTCTACCGGGATGCCAAGCTGGGTGAGATCGGGGAAGGAACCTCGGAGATCCAGCGTCAGGCCATCGCCCGCAGCCTGCTGGGGGAAGGTTTTTAAAATTTGTCCTCTGCCTTTTCGGCGGACTCTGCGTTGAAAAATATCCAGCCATGTCTGTTTACAACATAGACTTGTTAAAAAAAGACTTGACAACTATTGGGAGATGGGTTATAAAAATCTTAACAAAGGATATTTGGGAATGAAAGAGCTTCTCTCGGGCAAAATACAACTTACTCTGACTGTTATTTTGGGCTTGCTGGGCCTTTTGATTTTGCCCACTCCGCCCACTGCCTGAGGAGGTTCTGAACAAAGTTTAAAAATCTCAAAGGCCATGGGCGGATCAAACCCATGGCCTTTTTCTATTTGGGCCATGGTGAAACGTTCATCATGGTTTTATTTTTTTGAGGACTTTTTTAAGAAAAATCTAAACCTACCATTACCCCATGGGGAGGCCTATTCGGCCATCTAACATGAGGATACGAGGGGCCTCCCCGGTAGGTTTGGATTCATTCAATTAGGACGCGGATTTTCGCGGATGCTCGCAGAAAAAGATTTTCTAGGCTCAAAATCTTGACCATCTGCGTTCATCTGTATCCAAAAAAGAAATTCTTTTCTATCCAGTTATCTTCGTTTGATGGAACCTAACCCGGACAAGCCGGAACCAAACAGGAATTCGGATGAGCCATCTTACACAGGGAATTCGCTCCAAATCCCCCCACCCCCCCTTTTTCTAAAGGGGGGCCAGGGGGGATTTCTGAGATTTGTTACCATATTGCGCACAAATTCATTTCTAAGCGCCTAAAGCGTTATCCTCGAACCGCAAAACAATCTTTTCTTTTCCGTCTACCGTCCATTCCCTTGAGGAGGGTTTACCCATAAAAATTCCCGGGGCCGGCTGGGGAATTCCAAATTTCGGGGTTTTTCCGCAGCCGGTCGGCCCGGTGAATCACTTCCAGGGTGACGGGAGCGATTTGATAGGCGGAAAGATCCCGCAGGCTGACAAAGCGGGCGTCCTGGGCATCGGAATCCGACTTTAACTCGCCGGCTTTGCACCGGCAGAGAAAATCCACTAGGACGTAGTGGTAAATTACCCGACCCTCGGGATCGCGAAAGATCCGTTCGAGGACTTTGGCCAGGGTTAAAACTTCCACCTCCAGATGAGTCTCTTCGAGAACCTCCCGGACCACGGCTTCTTCCAGAGTCTCCCCCACGCACACGGCTCCACCGGGAATCGACCATTGGCCAAGGCTCGGCTCCATCCCCCTCTTGATCAGCAGGACACAGTCCTCATGGAAGATAATCCCGCCGACTCCAATGATTGGCTGATCAGGATATTTTCGTTTCATGAGCAGGAAAGGAGGGGGAAAAGTCTATCGCTTGGCCCACATCCTGACCCCTTCGTCTTCAGGGCGCGATGAATTTGTATTGAGGATGCTTGATCGTCAGGACAGGGCAGTGGGCATGGTGCACGACCTTTTCGGCCACGCTTCCGATGAGCACATGGGCCAACCCTGTGCGGCCGTGAGTGCCCATGACGATGAGGTCTACATCTTTCTCCTTGGCGACTTTGATAATCTCCAAAAAAGGAACGCCGATCCGCGTCATTTCTTCAACCCGGATTGATCTCTTGATATCATTGGAAACGACCATGTTGAACTGCTCCTTAAGTTTCTTCTGGCGATCCTCCACTACATTCTGGCGAATGCCCTTAGGAATATGGACCACGGCCCCCTCCCCGATGATCTCCTCGATGATTTTCCCTTCTTCATCGGGAATGACATGCAGCAGGGTCAGATCAGCTTTCATGCACTGGGCGAGGTAGGCAGCCCATTCCAAGGCAAAGCCGGAGAATTTCGAGAAGTCCGTCGGGGTTAAAATCCTGGTCAGCTTCATAGATCCTCCTCATCGGCGGGATGGGGTAAACTCTCGAAGTAGGTGCCTAAAGTTACAAAGAGAAATTTCCCCTGCAGTCAAGTGATCGGGGATGAACCTTCCCGCCTCCTCCCTTAAGAAAAATTATAATGTTCAAGAAACCTTGTCAATCCTTTTCCCGCCATTTCACGACCAGGTAAAACACCAGGAAAACCGCGGCCAGGCAAATCCCCAGGGCGGAAAAGACCTTGATCGCCGGACTGCCCTCTTCCCCGGAACGCTGAATACAGCCGGTGATGAAGGATAGGGCAGTGAAGGGAATCGGAATAACCTTTCTAAAAGGTTTCATGGATCTGGAAATTCAATTGAAGTTATGGCGAATTTTAAATATTTTATAACGGTTTCGCCCTTTAAAAAATTGGCTAAACTTTCCCGCCTCAGCGGGACAAAAAGCAAAATTTAAATTGCAAATTTCAAAAGGAGGGGCATTTTCCCCTGAAATTTAGCGGTTCTCTTCAAAACGCTAAATTGACACCATATTTATTCTTTTGTCTTCTTGTCCAATTCCCGGCGTGCTCTGCTAAGACGGATTCTTATGTTCCTTCCTGGCCCAGGCCCGGGTTCTGCGGGCAGGCAATGGGCCTTCCGGCACGCATCTCCTCCCCGCAAAAGTTGCAGTAGTTGCAAAGGACGACCTCGTCTTCTCTTCCCTCCTGCACCTTTTTCGGCCAGGTTGGATCGGCTAACAGTTGTCTTCCCAGGGCCACCAGGTCGGCCTTCTTTTCCTGTAAGATCTTTTCGGCGGCGGCCCGGGTTTGCACCCTCCCCACCGCGATCACCGGAATGGTAATTTTCGCCTTGATTGTGGCCGCCAGTTCCGCATGCGTCCCCTCGGGGGCAGAAGCCGGCGGGAGAGCAAGATCATCGCTCCGCCCCATGCCGGCTGAGACATCGAAAACGTCCAGCCAATGATTCTCCAGACCTCTGGCAAAGCGCGCACTCTCTTCGATGGAGGTCCCCCCGGGCAACCCGTCCACGGCGCTGTGCCGATAAAGCAGGAGGAATCTTTCCCCGGCTGCCTCGCGCATGGCCGCGATCAGCTCCAGGCCCAAAAGCATGCGCTTTTCGACATTCCCGCCGTACTCATCGGTTCTCTGATTGGTCAAAGGAGAGAAAAACTGATGGATAAAATACCCGTGCGCTCCGTGGACCTCCACCCCGTCAAACCCGACCTCCCGGCAATTCCTGGCGGCCGTGGCGAATTTGTCGACCACCGTGCGGATCTCCTCCCGGGTTATCTCCCGGTAGGACTCCCGGGCAGAAGGAGCTACGGCCTGACCCTGCAGTTCATTCCCGTGCCAGAGCTGGAGGGCTACCCTGGCTCCCGCTTCGTGAACCGCCGTGACCAGGGTTCTCAGGCTCCGGGCCCAATCAGTCTTGAGAAGCAGATCGACCGGTGTCCCGTGCACAATGATCAGCCCCGCTCCGCCCCTGGCGCGGGCGGTGAAAAATTTGACCGCCTGCTCGTTCCTCAAGCCAAAATTCGTAACGACAGGGGCAAACACGATACGATTTTTGAGTTCAATTCCCTTTATACGCAGAGGATCAAAGAGACCAGGCATATGCTCCCCCAAAAATTATAACCACCAAATTCCAAGGGCCAAAGCCCAAATAAGATTCAAATTCCAATCATCAAATTCCAACCTGTTTGGGACATTTGGATTTTGAGTTTTGGAATTCATCTGGCCTTTATATCTTTCCTCTTTCCCTGGCGATCTGCAGGTAAGTATCTACCGGCTTTGCGGGGGGGACGTAAAGCTCTTGGGAAGCTTTCTTGCGCAAAGAGAGCGCCTTCGTCGGGCAGGTGGTCACGCAGAGCCCACACCCCACGCAGCGCTTGAGGTCAATGGTTGCCCGGTCATCTTCCATGAAGATGGCTTCCATCTGGCATCTCTCCACACAGGTCTCGCAGGCCGCGCAGAGGTCTTCATCCACCCGGGCGAAGAAATTGGATTTCACCAGGCTGCTGGGGTGGGGGTGGAGCTTGATGGCCTTGAGCATTCCGCAGCAGCAACCACAGCAGCTGCACATTCCGCCCACCTTCTGGGCATTGGCCGGACTGGGCACCAGCCCGGCTTCCTCATTCTTCCGCAAAACCTCCAGAGCTTCTTCCCGGCTCACTCTCCGGCCCAGGCCATTTTCGATGTAGTATTCCCCTACGGCCCCAAAGACAAAGCAGGATTCCAGCGGCTTGCTGCAAGGATGGCCCAGCACACTGCTCTTTTTCCGGCAGATGCAGTCGGCCAGGACGATGTTTTTCTGCGATTCGATAATTTTCCGCAATTCATCATAGGGTTGAATTTCCATGGCCGCTTCCAAGCTCTCCTGTACCGGCACCACCCGCAGCTGGGGGGTTTGGACGCGAATCATTTCGCGTCCAAACCCTTCATTCATATACTCCGTGAGCATTTCGGCCATCTCCCGGTCGAGGTTGTTTAGCTGGTATTCGAGAATCCCCACGACAAACATCGCCGCTGTGTAATGATAAACCCCGTTGAATTTGAGCCGTAAGATGAGCCCCTTTTTGGACATGCGGTAAAGAAGTCCCGAGAGGGTCTCCGAGTTCCGGCCCAGGCGCTGGGCGACCTGTTCCGCGGTCTCCGGCACGGGCATCAACTGGGAGGCCATTTCAGCTTCTTCTTCCGTGAAAAGTTTTTGCAGAAGCCTCAACTCCACCCCGCTCTGAGTCTTTGGATAACCCGTGGGGAGGGAATCTAAATGTTCCCGAAGCTTCTCATAGATCGTTGCAGGCATGGCATTTTCCTATTGTAGATTCCTTTCAGTTTTTTTCCTCTCTGCTCCTTCTTCGATCATCAAATGGTCCAGGTTTCTGAATTTGTCGAAGTCTTCCGCCCAGTCCTCAAAGCGGCCCCGGATCTCCCGCGCCGCCTGGAGACGGCCAAAAAAAACATCCAGGATCTTCGGATCAAAGAAAGAACCCCGCCCCTCTCCCAGGATGCATAAAACTTCTTCCTCCCCCAGGGCCTCTTTGTAAACCCGTTTCGAGGATAGGGCATCGAAAACATCCGCCAGGATAGTGATCCGGCCTTCTATGGGAATCTGCTCTCCTTTTAGGCCGCGGGGGTATCCCGTTCCATCGAATTTTTCATGATGGGTGAGGGCCACGATCCGGGATTGTTTCAACACCCCAGCCTGCGACCCTTTGAGGATGTTCCCTCCGATGACCGTGTGATACTCCATGATCCGCCGCTCCTCGGGGGTGAGGCGCCCGGGTTTTTGGAGAACGGCATCCGGGATTCCCAATTTCCCCACGTCGTGCATAAGGCTGGACCAGAGGAGCATATTCACGGCCTCATTAGTCCACCCCAGCCCTTCGGCAATCAGCAGGCAGTAATGGCTCATACGTTTGATATGATTTGCGGTCTCCTTATCCCGGTACTCTGCGGCCACCCCCAGGCGGAAGATCGTGTCCAGATGGGCCTGCTTCAGGTCTTCGGTGAGCTCGGCATTTTCAATGGCCACCGCTGCCTGAGATGCGAGGGAGGAAGCCAGTTTCTCATACTCCGCGAGGAAAGGGACCACCCGGCCATCCCTCAGGGCGTTGATCAATTGCAGAATTCCAACCACTTTATCCCCCCGGTCGAGCATGGGGACAACCATCATGGACTGAGAGGTATATTCTGCCCGCTCATCCCAGGCGGAGTTGTAACGGTAGGAGGCTCCCCGGGGGATCTCCTTCACGTTCGGAATATTCAGAATCTTTTTCGTCAGCGCTGCGTAACCGGCGATCGATTCCCGGGAGATGGGCATTTCGAAAGACTGGTACATTTTCCGCATGCGTTCCTCTCCCCAGCGATCCATCAAGCTCTGGCACTGGCTCACCTTAAAGATCAGCTTTTCATCTTGCACCAGGTAAAGGGTTCCGGCATCGGCATGGGTCACCCGGCGAGCCTCTTTGAGAATAAGGTCCAGAAGCTTATCCAGGTCATGAACGCTGGAGAGGGCGATCCCCACATTCAGCAGTTCTTCAAAATCTTCGGCCAGCGATGAGAGTTCCATGACCCAGAGAATTCCGTGCCCGGCCTAAAAACGTGGGCCGGTTAGAATAAAAAAATATAGTGATTATAGACTGCTGCTTCCCCAAAGGCAAGAAAGATCGAAGCAGCCCAAGAAAATTATTTTGGTTTGACAGCCCCCGGGAATCATCCTATATTAACCAAAACGTTGCCTAAATATTCGCCTGGCGCAGGTTTGCCATTCCCGCGAAGCTTGTCCTCGCGAAAGCGGGGAGCGGGAATCCAGGCTTGTCCTAAAACACTGGATGCCCGCCTGCGCGGGCATGACCGAAAGTAACACCCGGGTGAGTCCAAGAAAACCGGGGAAATTCCGTTCCAGGTTTGTCTGCGAAAGGATCTCGCGAAAACTGCTTGCGGCTTTTTTGCAACTACAGGGTTAAATTACAGGGAGGATCTTTTGGGCCGGCAAAAGGAAAAAGAAAAGAAACCCTTGCGGGTGATGGTCATCAGTGCGCATCCCGACGATGTAGACTTTGGCTGCGGGGGAACGTTAGCCAAATGGGCCCAGGAAGGGGCCGAGATTGCCTATACGATCTGCACCAGTGGAGAGAAAGGAACGGATGATCCGGCCATGACCAACCTGGCGTTAGCCAGGACGCGGGAGAAAGAACAACGCGCCGCGGCAGCCGTCATCGGGGCCAAGGAAGTCATTTTTCTTCGCAAACCCGACGGCGAGTTGCAATACTCTTTGGAGTTCCGCGGCGAATTGGTGCGGGTGATCCGCCAATACCGGCCGGACATTCTCTTTTCCCACGACCCGGCCAACCGAGCCTTCGATAACCAATACATTTTCCATGCGGACCACCGCGTGGTCGGAGAGCTGGTCTTTGATGCCGCCTATCCCGCAGCCCTCAACCGGAATTATTACCCCGGCCACTTGGCCGAAGGACTCACTCCTCATGCGGTCTCGGAGTTGTATTTTTTTGCTACCATGCAACCTGACACATGGGTGGACATTAAGCCCACTCTGGAGCTGAAGATCAAGGCCCTCCGCTGCCACGCCAGCCAGATCAAAAATCCAAAAGTCATGGAAGAGATGGTCCGCACCTGGTTTGGTGCCTGGGGCCGGGAGAAAGGCCTGGCCTTTGCCGAACGCTTCCGGCGGTTGCCGATCTTCCACGACCCCAGCCAGCGCCTCAAGCAGCTGAAGAAGTCTTTCCGTTAACCCCCCTCAGCAGAATTTTCATGCCCCGGCACCGCGGAGATTCCAGAGATCGCTGAAGAGAAGAGGCCCATGAATTGCGGAGGGCAGATCGCGAATTTCGGATTTAAAAAACCCTAACCGTTTCGCCTTTTGAAAAATTGGCTAAACTTTCCCGCTTCAGCGGGACAGAAGGGAGAGTTTACTCAGTAGTTGTAAAAAGATTCTCCGAAATTTCGTTTTCGCCCCTGCATGTAAAGGGCAATAACGGTTTTTTCGATGGTTACAGGACTTCACCCCTGGTGTCCTTTGCCCCCCCACCCTACCCCTCCCCC
>Ga0315295_10003516_pt1 | contig 13324 bp, 10 predicted proteins | sample YL17G14_0_MG_FD_204453 | JGI IMG/M metagenome (GOLD analysis project Ga0315295, IMG submission 204453) | Sediment microbial communities from Yellowstone Lake, YNP, Wyoming, USA - YL17G14_0 | ecosystem: Environmental > Aquatic > Freshwater > Lake > Sediment | place: USA: Wyoming | collected... | reverse complement strand
TGTGATGATTATTCACTCTTGTGATCCCGAGGGCTTTTGATCTTTCTAAGTATTTTATAAAAAATTTCGTTGCTTCTTTAAAATGATCAACAGATTGGTTATAGTCAGCCAGATATTCTAATATGGAAATATTGTTTGAGTCAATTGAATATCCCTTTTCCAGAAATTTAAGACCTTTTTGAGTAAAAATATCAAACATATATAACCAGTAATAATAATTAACGGAATCTGGCTCTAATTTTACAGCCTCAATATTATAGTTATTGGCTAATTCATTAAAACCGGACATCCAGAACGTGAAACAAATTCTTCTTAGCACTTCTGATAATCCTGATCCATGATAATGGGATACAGTTTGTTGGAAATTTTCAATTGCCATCTCATAATCTTCTTCAATGAAGTAAAAAGTACCTTTCCCATAATAAGCTAACCAATAATTTGGATTGAGTTTTAGTGTTTTGTCAAAATCTTCAAGTGCTTTTTTAATGATACCTTTTTCACCATAATACATTCCCCTGATATAATATGCATCAGGTAACTGATCATCAAATGAAAGAGCCTTATTTGCCAGAAAAAGAACTGAATCCAGAAAGTGTTCCGAAAAATATTCTCTATAAAAATTCTTGCTCCAGTAAATTCCAGCCAGTCCGGTATATGCAAGTGCGAATGTAGAGTCATTTGCCTTCGCAGCTTTATACATTTTTTCAGCTCTTTCAAGAGCTTTTATGGTGGATGGATTACCAAAAGTAAAAGTTGGGGATGAAGCGGTTATATCATAGTAAGAATATTTCCCTTCTTCTTCTCTGCCTCTCTGATAAAAGTCATAGGCGGTCAGATTTGCTGTAGGTATTTTTTCAATGAGTTGTTTTTCTTCGGGATTAATTACTGCTTTTAATTCTGTTACTATAGCTTGAGCAATCTGACTTTGTACCTTGATATAGTCTTTTACCTCATTTATTTCCTGATCATATGGTTTCGCCCAGAGATGGGTTTCCTTACCTTTTGCCTTAATTAATTGTACAGTTATATTGAATGAATTGCCATATTTTTGTCCGCTTCCTTCAAGGATATAATTTACTTTCAACTCCCTTGCGATATCAGGAACAGATTTGGTTGTATTTCTATATTGTTCAACAGAAGTACGAGAAAGAACACGTAATGTCTTAACCATTTGAAGATTAGTCGTAATCTTCTCCATGATCCCATTTATGAAATATTGATTTGTTGAATCACGACTGTCATTTCTAAAAGGTAATACAGCAATGGATTTTTCAAATTTTGAGATATCTGCATTAAGGTTTCTTCTACTGATGAAATTAAATGCTACTAAAGCCACTATTAATACACCACTAACATACGTTGCAATCTTCCATCCACTTGAGGTTTGAATAATTGCCTGATCAACATGCTTTACAGCACTAACTGGTTTTGTTTTCTTAACACCTGCTGGTGTAATGTCATATACCCACGAAACGAAAACAGAAATAATAAAGCCTATGCAAAGTAGAAAGATCACAAATGCTTCAGTCCAATCAGGGAGTCGTAATGGTCGGGTAACCATGTTAGTGACCTGAAGGATCACAAATGCGACAGCGGCATAGACTGTTATGACGTGAACAACCTTACGCCGCTTAAGCTCCTTCCAGAACCTTTCAAAACTGTTGGTTTTCTGAGCCATTAGGTATCTTTTTGGCTTTATGTATGTAAAATTAAACTATCCTGATGCCAAAGTCAAGTGCGGTCAGATTATTGCAAAGCAAACGAAAGATCCCGGAGCAGATCCGAGGGCTTAACGAGTTGGATTGTCAAGTTTTATTTATCGTATCAGTTGCAAATTGCTCTGACAAATATGAAATCACCAGTTGAATTATCCAATTACTTAAATTTAATTGACCCGGATTGAAATATTTCTGATATTTGATAAAGCTATAAATAAAAATGGAGGTTTTACCATGAACACACTTTTTCTTGTCTATCTGATAGTTGAAGCAATATTCGGCATTGGCTTCCTCTTTATCCCTGACCTTGTAATGGATCCCATGGGCGTGACTCTCGATGAAACATCAACAATCTTAGCCAGAATGTTTGGTTCATTGTTAATAAGTATCCCTGTTCTGGTGTTTTTCGCACGCAAATCATCCAGCGCAGAGTTTAAGAGAGGAGTAATATATTGTATTTTTATCTACCTGCTTGCAAGCACAATTGTTTTGCTGATTTCACAGATAAAAGGTCTGATGAATGCCATGGGCTGGGGCATTGTTATCCTGCATCTTGTATTTTTGCTTTGGTCCGGCTATTACCTGACAAAGCCGGGGAAGAGGGATTCGGTTTGATTAAGATGTCATAATTATATTCTTCAATAATGTTTGACATCTGAGGTCTATTTATTTCATTATCAAGGTTAAGTCTTTGTTCAATCCTGGTCAATTCTATTTTTGTGACAGGAAGATTAGCTTCAAACCGGGAGTGTTGAATTAACTATACCACCTTCTTTCTCTTTTTCCTAAACTATTTAAAATCTGGCTTGTAATGTTGATATCATCAATAATCTGAAAATCGAACATACCGACAGCAATGAAATCGGCTCCATTTTCGAATGCATAGCGGAATCCGTCTTTTGGTGGTATAGCTCCTGCAGCCAGAACTTTAAAGGCTATCCATGGTTTATTCACATTTTTCATAAATTCAATGGTACGTGAAGGAAAAAGATCCCACATGTTATCATGATATCTGTTGTGGTCAGGAGAGTAGCTCCGTATAATGCTGTATTCTTCACGGTTCTCTTCAGGGTGGGCGGACCAATACCTATCGTGATGCAAAGTCTTAACATAGAAATCAGAAGGAATCCTTTCTCTTTCGCACACCTTGATTGTCTCTAACGAATGTGCACCCATACCTGCAAGATAACCTTGTTTTTTTATATAATCAATAGCTTTAACAATCATATCTAACTTACCTGCACTAATGTATCTGTCTCCTTCTCCTCCCTGTATATACAAAGCTGTTGCCCCACTATTTATTGCCAGGTTGATATCTGAAAAAAAATCTTTTTCGGGCAACATCGCCTGACATATCGATTGAATCTTACCTTCATAAATATTCTTATATTTATTTAAGGTTGGATAATATTGAGTTACCATTAAAGTTGTGTTTATGCCAGTCTGTTCTGCAAGATTCAAGGTCTCAATTATTTTTTCTTCATTATTATAAGCTTTGAAAAGTTCATCGGTATAAATTAGGTCACGAGCATGTGACCAACCGCCGATAAGGTTGCAGCCCAATATCATTTTACTCACGGTAAGGTTTCCAAGTTTCCCTTCTGGTAATTTTACTTTAGGATCTTTTATTTGCTTATTATCGACTCTTATTTTAGTGCCGGAAACAATATCCGGTCTTGTTTCTTCCCGATTCCTTACAAATGCTCCTGCAAATATTCCCATAAAAGGTATTCCTGCGATTACTTTAAGCAATTCTCTCCGTCGATTACTCCCATAATTATCAGTTTTTTCCTGCAGATATGGTTTTTTTTGATGGATATCTTTTCCCTTTTCTCTCAACATATCAAATCCGAAAAACTGACTTGACTCTGTAAGAAACGGTTTAATCAGGTTAAAGAACTTAAAAAGATTCTTTTTTACGATAAGGTAGCCTCCTTTTACCATACTTTGTAGTGTAAAAAGAATTGGTTTCAATTTGTTTTTAAAAGGTATTGAAATCATACTTTTCATCTTTTAATAATCAGTTAAGTTACGTTTTTTTTGGCGTAACTGACAGTCTCGATAAATTTAGCAGTTCCGTATAACATTAGAATAAAAAGCCCCCTGAGCTGATTTCCAAGCGCTGATAATAAACTATTGTTAATATATTCAATTATTCCTTCAGACAACTAACACTAAATCATACAAATACAGATTAACCTGATTAAACCTGCCATAATTTCTTTCTAACAACACAAATAAAAGCGCCTATGATGGCAACCACAATCCCGGGCATACAAATTAGGAATGCTACTACCATGGCAACTGCTTCACTGAGATATTCTGTTTTATGCAATTTGTCAAGAATAGTTATCCCAAGCCATTCCAGCATAAGGATTACAATACATACAAGGAGTAGTGTCCAATAATTCTTCGGATTTTTCCACGGATGTAACACTGCAAAGAAGAGAAAGATTATTCCCCCATAAAGCAATGCAATCCCCGGCGGATTATCGCCAATGCCTACTAAACTGGCGGTAATGATGAGCAAGACTGCAATTGCAAATAGGGAAATTGTCCACTTTAGGTGAGCAGAATCAAAAAGAGTAATGAAATGCTTTTTCATAATGGAATATTATTTTTATATAAAGTTACACCCTGCCAAAGCCAAAATCAAATTTATTATAACAAGGCAAAGCCACACATAATAGACTGATTTTAAGCCTCGGTGAGTTGATCTCTCGACTTGCTTTTTAAAGGTTTTGATTGGATAGATGATTAAGAGAACACCTCGAACACCTGTTTATCTTACTAAAAAGCAAATGTATACGTGTATTTTACGAGGATAGTTCTGTTTTCATTCTCATGATCGATCAGGAAATTTGCCCTATCCGATGAGTTAATTCCTTCATTATAAACAATATAAAAATCGCTGCCCTCACGGGGATTATAACGGAACCTTGCGTTTGTGATTATTCTGTGCGAGAATGTATTATATTGAATATAGGTGATAAAGGTTATTTTTGTAGTAAACATGAAAGTGCTTCTTAATCCGAAAATATTGTTGGTATACTTTTGGGACCTTTCATTGAAAGTCACTTTATCGATCCGATAATTTCCATTGATCTTTACACTTGAACCTATATTTAAGCCGGGCTGCAACGATGTTGAAAACTTATACCCGTCATAATAAGTGCCTACTTCAGATGTCAGAGTTAAGTTAAAATGGTTGTCAGGAGTTGTTGTATAGAGGTTTCCATATACAGAAAAGAAATTATACCTTCCTGCCGGGACAAAAATATCAGGATCGACAATAAAGTAAGTATCCTTAAGATCTTCAAGTTCCCAGGTCAGATAAATAAGTCCTTCTGTTGTTTTCTTTGTCACAAAGTTCCAGCCTGAAGAAGATAACGCCGATTCAAGTGAACCATCAACTGAACTGTTGTAAATATTACTCTCAGCAAAGATGTAGTGAGAATTCAGTAGAGATTCTTTTCCGGGCAGCCATCCATATCGAAGTGTGGCACTTTTAAGAAAAAAATTGTCTCTGGTTTCCAGTCCGATACCGGGATTATAGTTTTCTCCTGACCAGTCCAGCAGGAATGCATAATTGAAACCTTTGATTCTTTTTCTCTCCCATTTCAGGTATGCCTGTGAAGGTGTTATTGAAAATACTTTGTTTTTTATTCCGTCATTAAAAGTCTGTGCCCATTTGACAGTGAGATAATCATCACCAAATAAAAGTAATCTGCTATCGATCCCGTAAGCCAGGTTATAAGTACCTTCAGCTCCGATTCTGGATGTAATTATCCCGCCCAGATAGGAATTCTGATTTAAAATTCTTCGCTTGGTTCTGAGAATTCCAAAATTCTGACCCGAAAGTTCTTCAAATTTTGCAGTCTGCATATCAAGCACACCAAGATCCCATTCTCCTATCCTGCCTGTCAATCTTGATCCACCGTAAATTCTTACCGGATTGCCATTAGATAATCCAATATTCCTGCTGTAAAATAAATTATCATATAAGTTAAATGAGAAATCAAATACATCAGATTTTTCCTGAAAAAAAAGACGTTTTTCAGGAAAGAAAAGACTGAATCTGGTAAGATTAAATTGTTCCTGGTCAGCTTCCACCTGGGCAAAGTCTGTGTTTGCTGTTACATCCAGTGTGAGATTGTTTGTAAGCCCGTATTTAAAATCTGCTCCTGCCTCATATTTATATTGAGTCTTTGCAGCCAAAGCAACTATATCATAGAATCTGTTTATTCCTCCGAGTACATAAGGAGTAAGATAGACAGGTTTCCTCGATTTTAGTCCGATAAATTCAACTTCCTCACCCATTGAGGCTTTCCAGTACAAAAAATCACCTTTTATCTGAGGTATTTCAGGGTAGGTCATCTGGCCATGATCCGGATTATTAGTATTGGCGATTGCTCTCAATAATATTATTCCCATTGTTACCTTATCAGCATTCCCCTGAAATCTCAGACTTGACAACGGGATCCTGATTTCAATTTGCCATATTTTTCCAGTGATTCTTGTTTCTGCGTCCCAGAATGTATTGAAGTTAAAATTAATATCATACATACCATTTATCATATCGTTCTTTGTTGAGGCATCAGTCCGGATCCCATTAGGATTAACGGCAAACAACATCATGTTTTGTTTATCGTTATAAGTATCAATAGCAATACCTAACCAGTCACTCAGCCAATCAGCATGATCTCTTGTCTTTCCGATCCTGGATATCATTTCCGGGTTGTCATAATATGCTGAAGCTCCCATATATAAATACATTTCATCATAAAATAACCTGACATCTGTTTTTTGCTCAGGGATTTTCCCATTATTCGGAGCATGCATAACAAGTGAAAAACTTTCCGCCTTTTTCCATATTTCCTCATCCGGTATTCCATCGAAATTTATTCCACCGGTTATAAATGGTATAACCCTTTTTACCTGTGCGTTGGTAATTTTACATAAATCCAGAAAACCCAGACAAATAATTATCAATATTATAGTCCTTAACATTATAATTATTGAGATCCTTTTTCCTCTGGAATTGACTGTTCTTTCAATCTGAAATTGCGGCGAAAATATTTTATTCATTTCTTTCAAAGATTTATTCTGAGAACAATTATTAAATGAAAAAGGACTTGATTTTAACAAAGTTACGATATTGAAATACTCAAAGTCAAATTTATTTTTACTACTCCTCCAGGTACCCTTGTTCAGAGGACCTGGTGAATGGAAGCAGCACTGTAGCTACTCAGGGGTTCTTTTGAGATTATAGTCGAGACAGACCGTCTCCGACCAACAGGAAGGAAGATGATGCGTGCCCCGACTTATTAAAACTATTCTGAAGTAAATCAGATAATAAGCTCTGTCATTAATGATATAAACATCCCGATGATAATTTCTGCTACGGAGAATTTAACTTGGTTAACTTAGGATATAATTGCAGGGAACTGAAATAAATGACAACCGCCTCATCTGAGAAATATAGTAAACAGGTTCGTCACTTGTTATGTTGCCGGGATGTCAAGTAAAAGCGAGGTTGGTTACTGAAGATTATTTTTTCATCGTACATATGAATGGAACAAAATAACTGACATGTAATCGGATTATATCAATATGAGATCTTCAAGCGGACATAAAAGTATACCTGTTACTTTTAACAGACGTGTAGTAATAGCCTCTGCTACCATACGTGCCTGGCTTACGTCATAAAGGATCATCCATTGCTGAACTCGTTTATTAAAGGTAACGAACAAATAATCCTTGACGATGTAACTGTAAATGTTCTGGTAGAAAGAGAAGTTAATGGCGAAAAGGTTCCTGAACCACTTGGGATTGGTAATGCTCAAAGACAATAAAAGAAGGGAAATTAATAATTACTGGCTCCGAAGAAAATTTACCCTGACAAGATTAAGACAACATACCCATACCTAACGCTAAATTGACTTGTAATGGTTTTTCAAATATAAAATATGTTCGCTGGACTTATTTCTTTCCTTGCGCAGGTGGGAAAGACATCTTGAAATCTTCTGTTTGCGTGATACAGATAAAATAAGTAAATAAGTTCGTCGAGCCCGTGAAAAATTCTTCATTGGTAATTAAAATCTTCCAACAAAGGGTAGTTAATACCTCCGGATTTTCAACTAATAGCAGAGGACTCTTAAAATTACACTCTGTTTAAAATCTTAACATCGGGCATGCCTATTACTCCTCCCTGTTCCATTGCTTCTTTCAATTTAGGGTTTGCCATAAAATTTGTAAGTGCTTCCTCACTTTGAGTTTCTCCAACTATAGTTATTAAATTGGGATTACTAACAGACTGATATACCCCTGTTATGAGAAAACCTGCGTTTGCGCGATTTTCTTCATCTGCATCATATACTTTTCTCCAGTCTGAATAATTCTTTACTTCATGAGTAATAATTGCTGTTTTCATTTTTTTGAATCTTATTTTTCCTACTCGTCAGGCTTTTCAAAATTCGCCCCGTTTTTTTAAGAGGGTGCTGGACTCCTCCCTGTTTTTAAGAATTCATTGAATATTTTTATACTAAACAAGCATCTTCCAAATTGCTTGTCGATTCTATTGTCTGTTCGCTGTATTATTTTGATTTTTAGATCTGCCCATAATATTTCTTCAAATACAACAATAATAAAACAAACCACACCATTATTTGTTCGCCTATATCAAATATCTTACCTCACTCCGACTCTTTAAATATATTACTATGAATAAATTACGTGCCTTCCTAACCTTCATCTTTTTACCGGAAGGTGGATGGCATTGAACTTTCAGCAGAGATAACATTAAGGTCATTTACTGATTCTGCTTGCCGTACTTTAAGTTCTTCAGGGGCATTTGAAAGGCATGTGACCAAAATATCCTGGATACCCTCCTGCCAGACATTCCAGACTGCATCATTGGTTATGTTTTGAAAAGGCATCACAGATACCAAAGTTAAGTGAGGGTCAGATTAATGCTAGGTAAACAAAAAGTCCCCGGGATCTGAGGGCTGGAAAAAAATTTACTTGACTTTCAATTATTTATGGTATAACTTGGGTGTTATTTCTTATTACTAACTTAAAAAGGAGGGACTTATGAAACTGAGCACTTTTTTAATAGTTAAAGCTATTGTGTGTTTTCTATTCGCTATCGGATATATTTTAGCGCCAGTAGCAGTAGGTTCATTTTATGAGATCACGCTTGATCCCGACGGAGTATTAATGGCACGTTTTTTTGGATCACTCTTAATCGGAATCGGACTCATTCTATGGCTTTGTAAAAATGCTGACTGGAGTGTGTTAAAAGTTATAACTCTTTCACTTTTTATTGCGGATACTCTTGGATTCATCATTGCCTTGATTGGTCAATTGGCAGGTGTTATGAACTCATTAGGTTGGATTATTGTCGCTATTTGGCTACTACTGGCTTTAGGTCTCGGGTACTTTCGTTTTCTTAAACCAAAGAATACCTGAAAAACATCATTTTTTTATCCCATCTCTGCTTCTGAATCCGGAAAGCATGGTAATACTATGCCCAGAATACTTCTATGTTAAAATAAAAACTCATGTATACAATTTGTACAGGTTTTGGATAAAAGGATCACCGCAGGTAATCCTTTTTTATCAAACCCTCTCACTCACCATGCCACCTCTGCAGCCTGGCTCCTTCACTAAAACAGCCTGCAGGTCTGTCTTTCACTCCTGACCCTCTTGTTCTTTAGCCAGTCTTCTTGCAATTGCTTCGTTATTTTCATTTGCCTGTGCATCCCTTACAAGTGAATACGCATCCCTGCGTTTAGCTGCGGCTTTCAAATCTTCTTCTCTTTTAAAATCTTCCTCTTTGGAATCAGGAAGATGATCCGGTATTGTTTTTTCATTTTTCATAATGCAAATATACCATAAACACAGCTCATAATACGATTCTCTGATTCTGAACTGTTAAAACTGCAATCCCCGGAAAGATTATTATTGTGTATTCTTTTGCCAGGCAACTGACCTTTGTATGTATTCATGACAAATAAAATTGACAACCGTTCAGTCATCGTGTAACTTTGAAAATAGAAAAAGAAATTCCAAAATACTTACTTAAATGATCATTAAACAGGAAGGAGAGAATATGAAATACATAGTTCATCGCATAGACGTTAATAAGCATAATATGCAGGAAAAGCTGGAACAGTTTATAAATACACTTAATGGAGAAGTGATATCGGTACTACCTGATGTCCGTCCTACTTTCCAGCTAATGGGACCAACTGCCAAGGTTGACTTTCTTCTAATAGTTGAAAAAAAGGTGTATTGAGAATAAGAGAAAAAGCCCCTGACGAGGGCTGGTTATTGTGATATATGCAAAAGGATGCCCCGGAGCTGATTTCCAAGAGCTGAATATAAGTTATCGTTATTAAGAAAATTCAATCCATTATGCATCTTATGGAATATCCCACGAATTTCCAGTAAAAATTCCTTTCAAGGTTTATATTAAATGTACTAAGAGAACGATACCAGGCACACTCACTGATTGAATAGTGTTCTGAGGAAGACCACCACACACCCCAGTATCCTTTACCAAGAAAATCGTCGTCAATAGACGGATAACGTGAACCAGCTGGCAATGCAGTAAATCCGCTCTGATTTCCTGCACCTGAGTTTGGACTAGCCCAATGTGTCAGCCCAACCTCCTTCATTTTCATTCCTGCAACAGTGCTTCCGCCCAGGAAATTTTCAAGTACTGTCCATTCAGCATCAGAGGGTACATGCCAGCCTGCGGGACAAATTTTGCGCTGATCCGCAACAGCATAATAATTATACAGGGTACCATACACATTTTTATTAAGAGTATCATTGTCAGTAAAACAATAAGCCCCATCTGTAAATATGATCCAGGCATCAAGATCGGTCACATTTGGAATTGCACTTCCATCCTGGTAATGTGTAGCTTTAAGATTCTCAGCCATCCAGGTTTGTTCCCCGATTTTTACAGTTCTGTAAATGTTACCCTCCTGATCAGTTATGTTGCCATATGAAATCCAATCACTGAAATTAATTTTGGGCGGAGCGGTCTTAAAATTAATCTCATTCCCATAACCAGTACCAGCTTTATTAGTGGCATAAGCTCTGACATAATAGGTTTTGCCACTTTTTAATCCAAACAGAGTGCTTGAAAAATATCCATCACCAGCACCGTCAGTTGTTTTATTGTCCTCTAAAGTCGGGTTACTTTCCGTGTTCCAAACAACCCCTCGTTCAAGAACAGTCCCGGAACCCTCATCGGTAATAGTTCCACCACATGTAGCTTTGGTTCCTGTGATATTGGTTATTGTGGAAGTAGTCAAAGAAGGTACCTCTTCTTTTTTGCATGAATATAAAATGCATAAAAAGAGAAGGAAACATAAACCTGTTACCCTGGTCAAATTCTTCATCAGAAGTATTAAGTTAACAAAGTTACTAATTTCCCAGGAAAAAGTCGGGCTTATGTAAGCTGAGCAGACCTGTCCCTCCCTGGTGTTGGAAAGAGAAAAAAATCAAATAAAATTCTAATCTGTGTTTGTTTAACTCATAAGGAAGTTTTGCTTCTTCTTATTGTAGTTTGTGGCTGATTTACGCGCAGATTTCTCATGTTATAAAAGAAAAATTTATTAAATGACAAAAATAAGTGATAAACTACCTTATTTTCTTGATTAAAAGATAATTATATCACCGGGATTTATTATATTTTTAAGAATCTCTTTAATGCATGGATTTTATTCTTCCTTTTTATGAATGACACTCAGAGCCTATTAATTGAAAGAACCGCCAAGACTCCTCAGATTGATTTCAATCAACTATCCGGAGAAATGATTCTATCAGGTGTATCAATTCCGGAAAATGCAGCCAGGATTTATGAACCTCTTCTTGGTTGGATCAATGATTATGTAAAATCACCCCGCCGGACTACTAACTTCAGACTGAAACTTGAATATTATAATTCTTCATCCTCGCTCTGGTTTGCGAAGATGATTAAAGCATTAAGTGAAATTAATGAAGATGGTTATGTCCTTTTTATTCATATCTATTTCGACATTGATGATTTTAATGACATGGATATGGAAGAGATCAAAAGAACATTGGGTTCATTAATGAATATCGTTGGTGATACTTCAGTCAGCATTGGAGTCAAAGCATATGGTACTGATGAAAACCATAAAATTGTCAAGGAGTCAACAATTCTGTTCTGATATTTACCAAGGGTAATACTAAACAGCTGATTTATTCAAGCTGAATCTGGTCAGGGCTGCTAAATTTTCCAAGCAGGCTTCTGATATCAGAATTTTCTGCATAATCCAATGCCGTTTTACCTTCATTGTCTTTCAAACAGGGATTTGCTCCTTTTTCTAAAAGTAATTTTACGATTTCTATATTGCCGTTTTGTGAAGCAAAAATCAGTGAGCTGGTACCATCGTTGCTCGTCAGATCTAATTTTGCACCATTCTCCGCAAGCAGCTTAACAACCTCTGCATGCCCATTCAATGAAGCCACCATCAAGTCAGTGAATCTGACAGTTTTCTGAACATCAAAGTGGGCATCTTTATTAGGTGAAACCTTTACAATTACTAAACGGCCACTCGGTGAAGCATGTATAAAGGCCGTTGTTTTCCCGGAATTCACCGGCATATCGGAATTTGGACCCTTGCCAGCAGTTAACTCAACAAATTCCAGATCTCCGTTTTGCGAAGTCGTAACCATAGCAGTCACATGTTCAGTAAACTGTAAATCCGGCTTTGATCCTTCATAAAGCTTCATAAATATATTATCCGCAATTTCGTCTTTAGCATTAATAACAAGGGCATTTGTACCATCAGTTTCCCGAGAATCAGGTTTTGCTCCTTTTTCAAGCAATAACTTTACAATGTCAGCATGCCCGTTCAGAGAAGCTAAAGAAAGCGCAGTCGTTCCATCAAAGCATTTTATATTGATATCTGCACTGTAATCCAGCAACAACCTTACAAATTCCGCGTGTCCATTCAGGGAGGCCGTCATCAGAGCTGTTGCTCCCCCTTTATCTTGCAGATCAGGATTTGCTCCTTTGTCGAGCAATAACCTGGCAACATCAGTGAATCCTGCCAGGGAGGATTGAATCAGAGCGGTTGTTTTATAATTCAAATCCTGCATATCCATCTTTGCTCCTTTATCCAGCAACAATTTAACTATCCCTGCATATCCGTTCTGGGATGCCATCATCAGGGCTGTGTATCCGTCACTTGCCTGAAGATTTAAATTTGCTCCGTTGTCGAGCAATAATTGCACTGTTTCCATATGTCCGTTCTGGGATGCCATCATCAGGGCAGTAAGTCCGTCAATTGCCTGGATGTCCAGGTTCACCCCTTTTTCCAGCATTAGTTCTAATATTCTGGCATGACCGTTATAAGAAGCCTGAATGGCAGCAGTAACTCCATCAAGCGCCTGCATATCAGGATCTGCTCCTCTTCTGAGCAATATTCTGCATGCTTGCGTATATCCCATTCCTGATGCATACATTAAGAAAGTCCGGTCATATGTATCCGTGTAGTTAACGTTATCAATACTTCGTACTATTGAGAGTGTATTTATGAGATCCTGTGCTCTCTCCTGCC
>Ga0315295_10003515_pt1 | contig 13325 bp, 12 predicted proteins | sample YL17G14_0_MG_FD_204453 | JGI IMG/M metagenome (GOLD analysis project Ga0315295, IMG submission 204453) | Sediment microbial communities from Yellowstone Lake, YNP, Wyoming, USA - YL17G14_0 | ecosystem: Environmental > Aquatic > Freshwater > Lake > Sediment | place: USA: Wyoming | collected... | reverse complement strand
AAGGGCTTCGGCCCAGTCCACGTGAGCGGCATCCCCGCCACGATGCGCCCATCGTTTCGCAGCACCAGGACCGCATGGCGCCCAGGCGCAACGGCGTTGAGCCACCATGAGCGGCAAAAGACCGAGCCCTGGCTGGAAAGCGTCACGAAGTCATCCCATTCCTGCGAGTTCACGCCCGGCCAAAGCATTTCGGTAAGGATGGGCGCGGCGGCCCCGCAAGATGTTTCGCGGTCAGGAGGCGCACTTGTGTCCATTGCGAGTTCCCTAACTACCAGTCCTGGTGCGGCCGCGGTGTATGTTTAAGCGCCTGCCGCAGGCGCGTATGCAAAGAATGTCTGCGCGGTGTACGAACCCCGCCTTCAAAATCCCGCGGATCGAGGCGAGGTTGCGTGTGCCACTGTCGATCAGTATCATACGCACTGAACATTCGGAAAACAAACACTGGCATAGAGCGGTAAGCATGGTGGGGTATATGCCCTTGCCGCGCAAGGTGTCCTTTACGTTACAGTAGTGGACGAGAGCGTGTCCTGGTGGCACGTCGAGATAGCCCTCGTAGAGGAACGGTTCCTTGGTGGAAAGGCGCGCCCATGCATGGCCGGCGACCTTCTGATCTACGAGGGCATACACACCCCGTTCACCCTCTGCGAGCATTCTTCGGAAAATCGCTACGTGATTTGTCTCCTGGCGGAAGTCGGCAACGCGATGTACGTTGCTTGGTTCTATCGGAATAATCTCAACTGGTATCGAAGGGCGCACATCAGCAACCTGAAGGGCATCGTCCATGCAGAATACAGAAACGCGCTTGACGGCGATGATCCGACTGATCAGCCGCGTCAACCGCTTTGCGGTTGCCGAGGATGCTCCTGTCATGCCTTGTCTCCTGTGCGATATTACATACAAGACAGCACTATATTATGTTTGGCGCACAAATATAAACCCTCTGTACTCGTAGCGGTATCGGTACTCGATCACCTTGTCTCTTGGGATGGAAGCAAGGACTTTCGCCGGTACTCCCGCCAGTACACAGTATCCGTCAGGGAAGCTGTGCGTTACGACTGCCCCAGCGCCTACAACGGTGTGGTCCCCCAGGCATACCCCAGGAAGAACGATGGCATTCATGCCTATCCAGCAGTAGCGGCCTATCCGGATCGGCGGTGCGGGCACATGCTTCCTTGTATCCAGAGGTGAATGGTTGGCGCTGATAAGGCCAACGCCGGGGGCTATCAGTGTGTAATCACCTACATGGATGCCATTAATGGCCTGAATATAGCACCCAGCCCCCAGGCCAGGGGCTGTGCCTATTCCAATCACGATCCGACTGGCTCCTGATACCGTGGAGGTCCCGTCGACCGGCCATGGCACATCGCCATTGATACCCAGGATAAACTGGCGGAGAATCTGGCTCCAGGTAATGGGGGCAGAGGTCCCCCGAGTCCGCCGCACATCGCGAGCTAGCCACGGGAGCCGAAGAAGCGTCTGCAACGCGCGTTTGATCATGAAGTCACCTGGAGACGGAAGGTTCGATGGTTCTGGACGCTTGTGTTAGCCAGCGTCGCACGGTTGCCTCCTCCTGCAGCGTCAATCATGACGAGGGGGGACACGCCGAAGTGGTCGCCGACGCAGGCCCGCTCGATAGCCTGAATCAGGACACCCTGGCACAGGATGAGGCCGGCACCGCACCGCCCGAACTGCGGCGTGAAGTACGCCCGGCGCTTGGCGATGCCAACATCGTCTTGCAGCCAGCGGAGGAATTCATAGTAGAGCACTTCCCAGCGATAGCCGCTCAGGTCCCGGAGTACGTGCCAACCCAGCCGCGCCAAATGCCAGGCCGTCCGCGGCAGGTATAAGGCGCGCGAGCCGAAGACACGGGCCTTGAGGCCGACGGCCTTCGGTAAAATCGATTGCTGGGTCTTGGAACCGTCCATCAGCGTTTCACTCCCACGGCCACCCAGCGTTTGAGGGTAGCCCGCTCGTAGTCCGTCAGCAGCCGTGTCCGCAGGAACACGACCAGGAGCACGAGGCCGAAGCCCGCGGCTGCCAGCGCGAAGACGTACTCTGTCCGAAGGGGTACGTACTTGAGGGCCAGCACGCACAGGCAAGCCCCCATGGCGGCCGCTGTGAACTCCGCTGCCGCTCGCCACGGGAAGCAAACGAGCGGGTTCAAGCCCATCGACCGACGGCTCTGCCAGGTGAAAAACGCGGCGAGCAATACGAGTGCCGTGACCGTTGCTACGGCCGGGCCTGGCATCCCCAGCACCGGTGTCAGGGCAAGGGCCACCGCCACATTTGCGACCAGAGCCAACACCGAGCCCCAGAATATCGGCCGCGTGTGCCCTGTGGCCGACAGCGGGAGCGTCCACATGATGCACCGGAACGGCAGGATGCAGAGGTACACACGGAACACCGTTGCGCTGGCGGCGTAGTCGCGGCCGTAGAGCGTGACGATGAACTCCTCGGCAAAGGCCATGAGGAAAACGAATGTGGGCAGGGCGACCATGGCCTGCTTGCGCATCGACTCGGCCCAGAGTTCCCGCACGCGGGCAAGGTTGCCGGCCGCGTGCTCGCGCGACATCTCGGGCAAGAGGACCGAGGAGATGGAAAACCCGATTAGGCTCATCACGGGCACCTCGCGGGCCCCGACGAAGTAGACGGCCGCCATCGCTGGCAGAAAGGAAGTTGAGATGACCAGCTTGTCCATCTCGCGGCTCAGGATACCCGACGACGCCGCCAGCGCCACCGGCACTGCGTATGCCATCTGTCGGCGAATAAGTGAACCGTCCCACTGCATGCGCACGTCGCGGAAGAACCAGCCCGCGTAACCCACGGCAACCGCCAGAACCAGGCCCGCGTGAACAAGGAGGACGACCAGCAGCACCTCCAGGCTCGCCCCCAGCAATAGCGTCACCAGGATTGCCAGTGTGTAGACTACGGCATTGGCGCATAAGATGACCGTGCCCAACACGTTTCGCTCTACGCTCACCATGAATTGCCCGAAGAAGTATGCCGGGAAGGTCAGGAACGGGAACAGGCAGAACACCCGCAACATGCCAGCAAGGTCAGGGTTGTGGAATCGCTCGCCGGCCCAGTCGGCCGCCAAAAGGATGCCGAGCATTGCCACAACCCCCGCCGCCAGGCCAATCAGTACGCTCTGTGTAACAAAGGCCTTTTGCTGGCCGCGGTCCAGTCGTGGTAGGAAGTAGGCGATGCCTCCGCCCAGGTTTCCCAGGAGCGGCAGTAGCAGGGCGAATACGAGGAATGTCTGCCCGTAAGTGGCAAAAGACTCGCGCGTCAACAGCCGCACCAGGATGATGCCGCCGAGCATCTGGCAGACTTGCGCAGTGACTTGGCCGATGAACTGGACGCCCACCTTGTCGGATATGCTGAGCCTAGCCACGAGGCACGTCCTGCGGGTCTGTGCACCCGCTATGCGCGACGTTCACAGGTGCTGCCCGAGCCTGCATGTTGGCCCTGCGCCTGCGCCGCAGACGCCAAGTCATCCCGGCAGCTAGAGCGGAGATGCTGCATAAGACAATCGGGCCGAACGCGACAGCGGCGTTTTGCCAGCCCTCGTCGAGTCGCTGCCAGGCACGGCAGTAGGTCATCCACCAGCCGGTGGTGGGCAGATAGTCGCCGCCTGCCAGGGCTTGCGGGTCGGCTCGCCAGATGTCGTACAGCTGCCGGGCGGAGACGACGCGCACTTTCGGGTCGGCAACGAGACCTGCAAGCAACTCGTCCAATGCGCGTTCGACCCGCCTGTTGGGCTTGCCGAACCTGGAGAAACTGAAACTGTGCATCATAATGACGGCTGTGCGGACGTCATGTTGCTGAAGATCGGAGATGACCTTCCTTACTTCTTCCGGCGAACTTGATTCGATGTCGGGGAATCTGAGGGACTGCCATGCCCCCACCCACAGTTGGCAATACGCGGTCACGGGTACACATAGCACGCCATTGGCGACCACGGGAGCGTTCTTCGTGATCCCAGACTGACTGAGCCGACAGGTTGGCCAAGCCATGTTGTGCGAGAAATCCATCGAAATGCCCGCTTGCCGACAAGCCTCCAGCGTGTCTTGGTTTGCCGCATAGTTGCCTGCCCGGTGAGCGATCGGCGGCCGGGCTGTCCATTCCTGAAGGAGTGTACTGCCCGTCGCCAGAATCTCCGCCTGCGTTGCCGCGGCAGCATCTGATATCTCCGCAATCCCAAACATCGGCGCCGGGTGCGTATGAAGTTCCACATCATGGCCCCGTTGGTGGATCGCCAGGCAAACTTCCCCCATTGCTCCTTCGCGATGCGACGGGACCTCATAGACATTGACGAAGAACGTGCCTTTCACGCCGTGACGGTCGAGGATGTCCATCATCCGCTGAATGCCGTGCCTCTCGCTCTCGCCAGGCAGTTCGCCCCAGATGTCCTGCTCAAGGCTTCCAACGCGCCTTGACTCGACGTCTATGGTGAAGAGCACGTTGATGGGCGAACGCACCGCAGCATTCTCAGCAGGGCACACCGTGCAAACCGCCGCCAACACAAGGCTCAGGCCGACCATGCGCAGTGAGAGTGGCATCGTCACTCCTTTCCCACAGCGCAGCCGCGCGGGACGGGCGGGGTGCAAGTGGCAGGTTGGTCGAAGGCCCGATAGGCGCCGAGAAGCGCCGCGAGGGCTCTGTCGCGGGAATAGGTCTGGCTCGCCCGGCCGGCATTGCGGCCAAGTGCATCCACAACGCCGGGCTGCGTCAATCCATCCAGGGCGCAAGCCACTCCTTCGGGCTTGCCGAGGTCTCCCAGGATGCCACAAGACGTCTCGCGCACGGTCTGGCCGATTTCCCCAAAGTCCCCCGTCAGAAGCGGCTTGTCGGCGGCGATCGCTTCGTAGAGTTTGTTAGGTGCGCTCCACTTTGCGTTCGGGTTCGTCTCGTCGAAGCCGTAGTACACTACGTCGCAGGCAGCCGTAATCTGGGGCACACGGTCAGGCGGCACTTGACCCAGGTAGATGATGTTCTTGTTCTCGGCGGCGTAGTGCCGGACCAGATCGGCCTGGGAACCGCTTCCGCCAATAACGCATGCGAACCGCTTGTCGGCTGCGACGGCCTTCATCAACGGCTCCAAGAGTCGCTCGCGGCCCAGGTTCGCGACAAAACAGACGGCGATGGTGCCGTTGCTCAGGTTCAATTCCTGACGCGTGCGCCGGATCTGCTCCGGCGAAAACTGGTAATCCGCCGGGTCCTTCCAGTTGCCAACCACAACAATTTTTCTGGCACCGAGGCTGCGGTAGTGCTCGGCCAGGCGATTGCCGACCGTGATAAGCAGGTCGCACTTGGGCGCCAGCCGTTTCTCCAACCAGCGAAGGACCTTCACGGCGAGTGCCGGCAGGTGGCCTTCCATCATGTCGGGAAAGTTCTCATGGGCGTCAAAGACCAATCTCGCCTTCAGGGCGCGGGCGGCCCTCCACCCGACAGGCAGCGTGTCGAGATCATGACAGTGGATAATGTCGGGACGAAGTCTTTTCACGACCGGCCAGATGCGCCGCCAGAACAGGCTCAGATAAATGCCCTGGACGACCCCGCGCCCATGGGTCGAATGCAGTTTCAGCCGAAAGTAGTTTACGCCGTTGCGTTGATCTTCAGAGTCGCGGCCTGTGTCGCGGTCCCAGCCGACCACAGAAACGCAGTAGCCCGCGTCGGCCAATGCCTCGGCCTCCATGCAGACCCGAGGATCGTCGACCGCTGGGTTGGTCACCAACATGCAAACACGTGAAGCGTTTGCCCTCGGTGGCGCGAGAGCCGATTTTCCACCTGCTCGCCTTTCCGATGGGTCAGCGTTTGCCCACGTCGGCTGTCTAGCGGCAATTGCCGTCTCGATTTGGCGAAGCCTGCCCTCCCATGTCGCGCCCTTCATGGAATCGCTGAGTTCAGTACGGCAGGCGGCATGGGATAAGGCACACTCCACGGCGCGTACGAAGCCGTCCGTCGAGTCGGCGAGGTAAACCCCCTTCTCGCCCCCCTTGACTTCGGGCAGAGGCGTTGAAACCACAGGCAGGCCGGCGGCGAGATATTCATGGAATTTTATCGGGTTGACAGATTGCGTCAGGACATTGATTCTGAAAGGAATCAAGCCGACATCGAAAGTCCGGCAGTAGGCGGGCAGTTCCTTGTACGGCCTGTGGCCCAGGAAGTGCATGTTGGGCACGTTGCGGTAGGGCGTTAGGTCAACGGATGAGTTGCCCAACAGGACGAAACTCCACGCGGGCCTCGTGCGGGCTACGGCCGCCAGGATATCCAGGTCAACCCAGTCACGGATCAGGCCGAAAAAGCCCAGGATCGGATGAGGGATGTCCCTTACGTCCTCCGGCGCCGGGAGGTCCTCCCGAACTGCTCGGGAAAAATGCGCGTGGTCAACGCCGTGCCGCACAAGGATGGTGTTGGGGTTCAGCGGTTCCTTGGCATGTTGGAGGGCACTGGAGGTGGTGACGACCAGGTCGGCCCGGCGACAGAGGTCCGACTCGTCCCGCTTGACCTGATCCGGATCATAGTCCGAGAACGAGGCAAAGTCGTCCACACAGTAGTAGACCACTTTTTCCTCGCCGAAATGGCCGAGCAGATAGGATATATCCGGCGAAAACGACCAGATCTGCAAAGGGCCGCTACGAAGGTTCTTTAGGGCCCAGTGGATCCGAGGGACCAGCAGGTGCCGGTTCAACCATTTCGCCCACGCCTGGTTGGGGAGCGGCAGCACCAGAGGCGTCAGGACATACAGATGGGGCCGGGGATTCCTCAGACCATGCAGGATTTGGCCGACCTTTGTCGCCATATGCCGAAGATCGGATCCGCTGGTCGTGGGCGCACGGGAGGCATGATAGTTGACCCACAGCACGGTGTTCCGCTCGGCCAGCAGGTGCATCACGTGGTGCTTACTGGTCGGCGGTGCGTCGTAACCGCTGGCGAAACACAGGATAGTGCGGCCTTCGATCATTAGACTTTACACCTCGAGGGTCCGGCCAAGGATGGGTCTGCGGATAAGAGCCTCAATTTGCGGTGCCACAAGAGCCGCCAGCCGAATGCCAAGGCCAGCCCGAGGATGGTGCCGGTGGTGTTGACCAACCCATCGCTTAGCGAGCACGTGCGACCGGGGATGACAGACTGGGCCAGTTCCATCGCTAAGCCGAAGGCCACACACGCACACGCAATGGCAAGGATCGTGCGGGCGGTCAAGGGAGACCGCGCGGACCATGAGAGCGCCCACAAGACCACAAGTCCGGCGTAGGCCGGCAGATGCAGGGCGTCCTGTAGGTCGGGCGAAAGGGAAGCGTCCCAGCCGCCGAGCGGACCTTGGCCCGATGGCAAGAGGCTTGCTGTTGTCAGAAGGGCCGTGTAAATCGCGGTTACGATCCAAGTTGCTTTGTTCAGGCGGGGCGTCATGGCGTTGCCCCCCGGAGCGGCGCTGGCAGGCCCGGGATCGTGCGCAGCACGCCGAGGATTGATCCCTGGAGCCAGTGCAGCCAGGGAACCGCTCGGATCAGTCTGTCGTAGGCGATGCCGAGCCGGCACAGGGGCGGGCTGAACATAAACATTGAGGGATAGTTGTTGAGAAATTCCAGACGCTCTACCCTGAGGCCGACGGTCGCAGCCAGACGGTGGATCTGCCGCCGGGAGTTCGCCCGGTAGTATGTCGGAAAAGTGTCCTGCTCGTCGCGTCCCTCTAGAAGGCGCACGACCCTGCCATGCAGCCGGTTCGGGATGACCCTCGCAGCCAAGGAAACATAATCATATTTGTTGGGAGTTAGGAAGACCACGCAGCCGCCGGGCTTCAGAACGCGGCGGAACTCCCGCAAAGCCGGCCCGGGGTCCTTAATGTGCTCCAGGACGCTCCGGCTTGTGACGACGTCGAACGAGCTGTCCGGGTAAGGGATGTGCTCCGCCGTTCCGCGCCGGCAGATCACGCCCGGAGATGCCTCCGTCGGCTCGGCCACGGGGTCGATGCCGTGCACTTCAGCCCCGCACGCGAGCAGGTGGCCGGCCATGGGGAAAGATCTGCCGCATCCCACGTCGAGTACGGCCGCCCCTTGGGTGATGATCTCGGCCAGAAGGTTCACGTAGTGGGAATTCGCGTGCTGCCAGCCGCGATCGTGATAGTGGCGCCGCACCATGGCCCAGGACTTCTCGCGGCGGCGATCTTGCAATTGCCTAGCCGCGGGCACTTCGGCATCCCCATCTGCCATAGCGATTGGCTTCGGCTCCGGCTTCATGACGCCGCTCCTTCGGCCGATTGCTTGGAGCCGCATGCCGAGTTGGTCTTGGCTCTGTCGGTGGCGGAACCCTGTCTGCCCAAGGACTCGGCGATTTCGGTCTGGCGGTGAGGGATCGCGTCCGCGTCTGTCGCGGCGGCCATCCGCGCGCAAAGCGATACGAGCGGCGAGAGGCGCGAGGCCCAGCCATAGTCGGCGACGATGCGGGCGCGAGCGGCTTGGCCCAGACGTTCGCGGCGACCGCCTTCCGAAAGCAGGCCCAGGACGGCAGCGACCCACTCATCTGGCGATTCGGCACGAAGAACCTCCTCGCCGATGTTCACGTCAAGGCCCTCAATCGCCGGCGGGGATGCGACGACCGCGCGGCCCATCGCCATCGCCTCGAGAATCTTGTTTTGGATTCCACGAGCGATCCGCAGCGGCACGACGGCCACACTCGCCGAAGCAAGATACGGACGAACGTCTTTCACGGTGCCGGTGACGGTGATGCCGGGCATGCTGGTAAGACGAAGAACCTCGGACGTCGGGTCGCGGCCGACGATGGTGAAGGTCAGTTCGGGCACGCGGCGCTTCAACTCCGGCCAGACTTCCCGTACGAACCAACACACGCCTTCCACGTTTGGTCGGTAATCCATGGTTCCCGTGAACACGAGTGAACTGGCCTGTTGCGGCACACGGCCATCCGGTTTGAAGAAGTCCGTATCCACGCCGTTGCCGATAGCCGTGACCTTGCCACTTGTGAGGCTGAGTGCCGCGACCTCGGCTTCGCTCACCAGGAGCACCGCGTCGCACGTCTCGACGGCCCGCCGCTCGAGGGCGCCGACGCCGCGGGCCTCCATCCGGTACAGGACACTCTTGGGCCACCATGCGGCCTGAGCATAACCGGCCCACTTGGCACTGTCGACGTCCACGAGGTCCATCACACGAGCGTGTGCGGGCACGGCAAGCGCGTAAGGCAGCGTGCTGGAGGAGTAAGCAAACACCAGGTCGAACGGTTCCCGCTGGGCTTCTTGGAGCAAGGTCCGCATGAGGCCACGGTCATGGAAATACCCTTCTGTGACCGACTTGCCGGAGCAGAGCGCCAGGGCGCCGCGGACCAGCCCCGGTTTTCCACCGGCGCGACCCACAAGAATTCTCTCGCAGCATTCCCGCAGTTCGGCTGCCTCACAGGCCGCCGGGTCGCCTTGGGTCAGCGCTGCCAACGTGATACGGAAATGGCGGCTCAGGGCCTTCAGTTCATGAAACGCGCGCACGCGCTCCCCTTTGTCGGGCGGGTACGGCACGCGGTGCGCTATGAACAGCAACCGTTTCATGCACGGCCCTTACTGTGATGCTTCAAAACTGGTAGGCGGGGCGGGATTTGAACGCCGCGACCTCCCGGGTGTACTTCCGGGCGCTCTTCCAACTGAGCTACCCGCCTACGCAACCGTTTGTACCTTCCCTCACGGGACCCACTTCGCGATGCGGGCGCCGGCCGGACGCGTCAGCCAAAGCGGCAATCGTCGCCATATTTGGCCGGCCAGCGCGTATCCCTCGTTACTCGGCGTCAGGTTCGGCAGTTCGCCGCCACCACTCATGTAAAATTGGTAATGTAGCGGCGTCGGCTCGAAGCCGTGATGCCGCTTGAAGTCGTACGGCCCGAGATTACTGCGGCGAGTGCGATTGAAGTCGAACCGCTTCAGGCCGCGCGCCACCGCGTGCTCCATCAGGCGAACGTACATCACGTTGTTGGCGTCCCGGAACATCCCCCGGTCGGTGCTGCCGGAGAAGTACGGGACGATCTCGTCGCGAAACACGAAACTGATCACGCCCGACACGGGCGCCCCGTTCTCGCGGACCACCAGGCACACGCAGTCGTTGCCGTACTGCCTCGCGAGGGCGTGAAACAGCCGTCGCGAATAGTTCGGCGACCCAAGCCTCCTCAGCGTGACCGCGTACAGGTCATAGACCGTGTCCAGGTGTTCCGGGCCGATGACCGCGCAGTCCTCGCCCAGGGCCTTGAGGCCGTTCCGTGCAGCCGCGCGCGTCTTACGGGGCAGTGCGGCCATCACGTCTTCAACCCGTCCGGGCAGTTCCTTGCGGAACGTGTCGTACCGGTCGACTTCCGGCAAGTCCAGGCCGCTTGGATCGCGATGCCGCAGTTCCAGGTACTTGGCGCCGTGCAAGTGGCAGAGGTCCCTGGCTGCCTGAAAAAGGGCGGCGGCGGCCTCCGCGGAATCGGCCAGAATACCGCCGTAAGTGGCATACGGCACGGAGACCAGCACACGGCCGGCCAGCAGGCTCTTGACGAGAAACAGCGGCAGCACGCCCGCGATGCCGCCCCCGGAGCGGGCGACCAGATGGAGCGGTCGGTGGCCATAGGCCTCCTCAACCGCCCGCGACCACGCCAACTTGTGAAAGACCGTTCCGGCGGGATGAACCAGGACATAGTCTCCCCACGCACCGGCATCGCGAGTATCAAACTGACTGACTGTCAGGGCATCCTCCGACGGCATGTCGTGTATCCGAAGCCTTCTATGCGAAACGCCAGAGGCTCTAGGCGTTAAGGGCACACTAGACTTCGACAATCAGATTCCCCCGTCTGAAGGAGAACCGTTGCTCAGGCAAAAAAACCGTTCAGTTCAGAGGTTGAACGACGATCTGGAAGTGGAGGGTTGGCTGTCAAGAACTGCGATGCACTCGGCACGGCCCCCCCGGGCCATAATCAATCGACGAAGGCCTGGGTCGGCACATAATATACCCTCGATTGGCCGAAAAGCAAGGAATGCGGCCGGCAACGCTGCCGAAAAGCAACGCGGGCCGGGGGCACATCCCCCCTTGGCGGCAATTGCCAAACCATTCGCGTTCTTCCGGCCGATACACTATGCTGGAGCGATTGCATCAGGAATCGGGAGGAGGACCGGGATCTATGTCCACCGTCCGCATAACAACGGTTGTTGGCGCGCGGCCGCAGTTCGTCAAGGCGGCGGCCGTGAGCAGGGCTATTGCAGACCACAACCGGGCCGGCTCGGGCACGCGAGTCGTTGAGCAGATCATCCACACGGGCCAGCACTACGATGCGAACATGTCGAAAGTCTTCTTCGAGGAACTCGAAATCCCTCCGCCGGCGATCAACCTGGAGGTCGGTTCCGGCCCCCACGGATTCCAGACGGCCCAGATGCTCGAACGCCTCGAGAAAGACCTGCTGGCCAAGCGGCCGGACTGGCTGCTTATCTACGGAGACACAAACTCCACGCTTGCGGGCGCCCTTGCGGCCGCCAAACTGCATGTGCCCGTCGCCCACGTCGAGGCCGGCCTGCGAAGTTACAACCGCCGCATGCCCGAAGAGATCAACCGCGTGGTCGCCGACTGTGTTTCGACGCTCTTGCTGTGTCCGACCCGGACCGCCGTGGAGAACCTTGCCAGGGAGGGCGTCGTCCGGGGCGTGCACCTCGTCGGCGACGTCATGTACGACTCCGTGCTCTTTCACGCCTCGCGGGCCGGGCAGGCAAGTTCGGTGATGCAGCGGCTGCACCTGGAACCGAAGTCTTTCTACCTGGCGACGGTCCACCGGGCGGAGAACACGGACGACGTCGATCGCCTTGCCGGCATCCTGGAAGCCTTCCGGCGGCTCGACAGGCCGGTCCTTCTTCCCCTTCACCCGCGGACGCGCAAGACCCTCGGTGCACGTGTGGCCGAACTCGAGGGAAGCGTTCTGCCCATCGACCCCGTGCCGTACCTGGACATGCTGGTACTCGAGAGAAACGCCCGTATCATCCTGACCGACTCCGGCGGCGTCCAGAAGGAAGCCTACTGGTTTGGCGTGCCGTGCGTAACGCTCCGGGACGAGACGGAATGGGTCGAACTGGCGGAGGCGGGGTGCAACCGGATCGTCGGGACCGCGCCCGAGTCCATCCTGGCCGCGGTGAATGCATTCGAGTCCGCTGGGGCGGTGCTCCCGCCCGGCCGGCCGTCCGACCTTTACGGCGACGGCAATAGTGCCGCGCGGATTGTCACATTGCTGGTCGGCGGCATGGAAGTGGCACATAGGTAGGGCCCACTCGTGGGGGGCTGTCGGACGGCCTGCGGACAGCGGGTCCGGGGCGGAAGTCCCTGCTGGCGCACCAAACAGAAACACGGCTCTGGATGGGCGAAAAAGCCATCCGGGGCCGTTTCGTTTCGCAAGGATGCGGGTGACCTCAAGGCAGAGGGTTACTCCGTGGTGTAATGCCTCAGAAGCCGTGAAAGATTTCCCCTCAAGCCCGTTCTTGAGCCGGGGCGGTGGCGGCGGGCGGGGATAAGTGCTTCGCCTCGCGTCCGCCTCTTGCCCGTGGCCAGGGTCAGGCCTTTTTACAGCCGGAGGCCGTCATCCGGCCGGATGTCTACGGCGGCGACAGGCCCGTTTGCCGTTTCAGTCCGCGGCCGCCGCCTGGGGGCGGCGCCAGCACAGGCGTATCCAGTGCTGGATGTTGTGCGTCAGGACGGCCCAGAGCGTTTCGCAGCGCACCTTGCGCAGCCCCCGCACCCGGAACTGGCGCAGGCCGATCTTGGCCTTGATCCAGGCGTTCGGGAATTCGGCCACCGCCCCGCGCAGGCGGTAAACCGCCTTGGCGGCATCGGTCTTCATCTTGTCGATAAACGCCCGCGGATAGAACGCTTCGGCCACCCCGCGTCGTTTCATCTGCCCGGCCGACTGCGCGTCGTGCTCGTCCAGAGAGCCCACGAAGTCCACGCCGTTTTCGTCCATCGTCAGGATGTTCTCGCGGCTGGTGAATCCGCCGTCGGCGACCACCTGGCCGGGCTTGCGGCCCAGGTTCTCCTCGACCCGCTCGACGTCCACCGTCCGAAAGAGCATCTGGCTGCGGTTGACCGGCTTCAGGCGCGGTGCGGCGCCGGCCCGCGGCGGCTCCCGCGACGCGGGCGCGGCCGACACGCCGTCAACGGCCGCCGGCGGCATGCCGGGCATGCCGGGCAGAACGTCCTGCGTCCGGGGCCGCTTACGCATGGCCGCCCCTCCTTGCCGGCCGGCGGGCCGGCGCTTCGAGGCGGCGGACCTCAAGGGTCCGCCGGTCGAGGACGACCCATTCGATCCGCTCGCCTTTCTGG
>Ga0315295_10003514_pt1 | contig 13327 bp, 11 predicted proteins | sample YL17G14_0_MG_FD_204453 | JGI IMG/M metagenome (GOLD analysis project Ga0315295, IMG submission 204453) | Sediment microbial communities from Yellowstone Lake, YNP, Wyoming, USA - YL17G14_0 | ecosystem: Environmental > Aquatic > Freshwater > Lake > Sediment | place: USA: Wyoming | collected... | reverse complement strand
TAAAACCTTTTTCATCAAATACACTGGTGCACTTGGGACAGTCAATCCCCTTGAACTTCCCATGTTCTCCGATAATTTTTTTCACACCGCGAGAGTAGACTATCTTTAGACCCTCCTCCCACGCCGCGCTTATTTCTTCTTCGTCAGCGGGGATGCCGTCCTTTGAAGATTTGTCTTCACACTCCAAACAGACAACGGTTACATCCCCACCCAGCCTTTGTGCTGTCCTGGCAACATCAAAGGCCACATTACCACCACCGATTACAACCAGCTTCTTGCCCTTAAAATAATTCGGCCCAATGTTGCCATGGCTGACTTCGTAGAGAAGGGTATGTCCATACATGACGCCCGAAAGGTCCTGCCCCTCTACTACCTCTCCATCGAATGTTAAAACCCTGGGATAAGGCGTTCCTTTAGCCAAGAAAACCGCTTTGAACCCCTCGTTCTTTAGTCTCTCGATTGTCAGTTTGCCCTCACCAAGCTTCGCACCGAATTTTACGTCTATTCCGGCAACCCTTACCAGATTATCGACGGTTGTTTTCAATACCTCTTCAGGCAAGCGATAGAACGGTATCAACCACAACGCCCCACCCAACCGGTTGGAGGCTTCAAATATCGTTACCCTGTACCCCTTTTTACTCAGTGCATAGGCACCCATCAGCCCTCCGGGGCCGCCGCCTATGATAGCGACATTTTCCTTGTCCTTGACTATGCTAAACTCCTCTTTCTGTTTCAGATGATCGGTATAGAAATCAGACAGGAACCTCTTGAGAAGCCTCCTCCTGACCGATCCCCCCTTATTCTTATAGTTGCATTCGAGCTCACATAGTCCGCAGATATAGCCGCAAATATTAAAAAAGGGATTTCTATCATAGAGATATTCGCTTATCTGAATTATGCCGTCCTTCGCCTGATTCAAATCCTCCGGTAGGAGAGAGATAAGCACGTTTGTCCGCTGAATATCTTCATTGATAGGACATTTTATTTGACAGGGCGGTAAAAACTGCTTTACTGCCTCCTCAGCACGGGCTATCCCTCGACTTTCAGTCTTCCACATCTTCAGGCCTCCTTCGCATATTTATGTAAGCTATCCTCTTAAAATTGAAATGGGTAGGGACTGCACCATTTCTGAGTGGGGAAAATCCAAATGCGTAAACAGAGCGTCAGGAGAAAAGGCAAAGCACCTCTTGTCCACAACAACGCCAGCTGATGCGGATTTTGAAACCTTTAAGTGATATTCTCTGCTATTCCCTTCGGCTCAGGCGCATCAGTAGCAGCCCGCTCATCTGCTACCACTTTGTGAAATTAATCACTATCACTCTCTAAATATAGTATAAATTAAATTGCTCCAAATGTCCAGTTGTTTACTAACATTTGTTTAAAATTCTTTTCAACTGCGCATAAGTTGAGGCCAGAGCTTCCGGCAACACTTTGGTATCGGATAACACCGGCATGAAATTGGTGTCGCCATTCCAGCGAGGCACAACGTGGGTGTGGACATGGCCTTCCACTCCAGCCCCCGCTACCCGTCCCAGGTTTATGCCCATGTTGAACCCCTCGGGTTTGTACACCTCTCTTATCGCTCTGGCACTCCTTCTCACCAGGTCGAAGTGCTCAAATAGCTCTTCATCGGTTAGCTCATCGAGTGTGGCCAGATGCCTGAAGGGCGCAACCATCAGATGCCCCGGATTATAGGGATAGCTATTTAAAATCACGAAGCTCGTCTTCCCCCTGAAGAGAATGTAATTCTGCCTGTCTTTGTTCTCCTCCGGTTTTTGACAAAAGATACAACCTTTCGCCTTTTCACTTCGTATGTACTCGACCCTCCAGGGTGCCCACATCTTCTTCATTTAGCCTCCTGTTGCCCGAAAGGCCTGACAATGGATGCATTAGGCATTCTACCAGAAGTCAGCATTTTTTTCGAGACCGCTGGCAGACTTGGACAGGTGCTGAAGATGTGATATACTTTAGCTGCTGGATTGTCCGAAGCTAAAACTGGTCTTCAAACGGAGAGGATATGATGATTGCTTTATATATTACATCTATGGGTGAAGCGGCCGGGAAAAGCGCCCTGTGTGCCGCGCTGGGTAAAATATTCAGGGCAGATGGCTGGAAGGTAGGGTTTTTGAAACCTGTAGCTGTTGTTGCCGAGAAGGCTGACGCCAGCGATAAGGATGCCGAGTTCATGAAACAGACTTTGGCTCTGGAGGAACCGGTCGAGCTGCTTTGTCCTGTCTCTCTCAGCGCCAGGGATTTCATTGCTACTGGAAACGAAAAGGAGCCTGTCTGGCTCAAGAAGGCGAAGGAAGCCTATGCCAGGGTTTCCCAGGGTAAGGATGTGGTCCTATTGGAGGGCGTGAGCGGTTTCAAAGCAGGCAGCGGCCCGGCGCTTGCGGGAAGCCGAATTGTGGAAACGCTGGGGGCCAAGGCGATCCTTATCGTCCGCTATGAGAGCGACCTCCGAGTCAGCCAAATCGTGGACGCAGCCAGAATGCTGGGCGGGCATCTCCTCGGCGTGATAATCAACGCTGTGCCACAGCGCAGAATGGATTCAGTAAAGGCAACTCTCGTACCCTCAATAGAGCAAAGCGGCATCAAAGTTCTGGGGGTGCTGCCCGAGGACCGTGCACTGCTCACCGTCAGCGTGGGCGAGCTTGCCGAGCACCTGGGAGGCAACATTCTTAACTCTCCCGAACGTTCAGAGGAGCTGGTGGAGAGCATAATGGTAGGGGCGATGTCCCCTGACCCTGCACTCTCCTACCTGAGCTTGAAGCCGCACAAAGCGGTGGTTACCCGCGGCGACCGCCCGGACATGCAGCTTGCGGCCCTAGAGACCTCAACAAGCTGCCTCGTGCTCACCAACAACGTTAATCCCCTGCCCAACATCCTGAGCCTGGCCAAAGCAGCTAAGGTGCCGGTAGTTATGGTGAAAGAGGACACCATGCGCACCATGGAGGCTCTGGAAGGGGTTTTAGGTAAGGCAAAGTTCTCCCACGAGAAGAAAGTGGAGAGGCTGGAGCAGCTTCTGGAGCAACACCTCGATTTGAAGCCCATCTACCAGTCAGCGTAGGCTTAACAACATCGTTTTATTGTAGGGGCATCCGCCAGAGGCGGATGCCCTTTACACACGAAACCGAGTTCAGAAAGTTCCACAATAGCCACATGCACAGGGGTTCATAATGCTATCAACACTAGCCTAAAATCGCCTGTAGTGCTTCATGGTGTCCTCAAAGGTGACGTACAGTGACCGGCTTGCGCTATCATGCGAATCGCAGTAGAATGTCGTAGCGACGAATTAGGTTACTCAAATAATGAAACGATTTTGCTGAAGCAAGCGCATAAGGACGACTAATGAAAGACAACAGGTAGGTTGTTTAAGGATGTCACAGTTAGCCATTTACCTAGAAATAATAGCTGCAGTGTTAGCTGGGTTGGACTACCTTGTCCCAGATAAGGTGTACAAAAGTCTGGATAAGCAATTACGGAATCTTCTGAAATACAAAGGCAGCGCTCAAGCTCCACTCGACAAGAAATCACTTAGCCTCAGCTACTTGATTGTATTGGTCATAGTACTTGGATTTATAGGCTGGGGTGCTTATCAGGACATCAATAAAGATACTTTCTCCACATTTGAGATTGTGCGGGCTTCTTTACTTCTTATTGCTGGGGTATTGCTGGGAATGGCAGTACTCGTACTTGTTACCAACCTATTAGAGAAGTTGCAAAAGTCATTCAAGATAACCAACTTCGTGACAATAGGGAGAAGTCAGCTGGTATGGTTCTCAGCGATTGCTCTTATGTTTGCTGGTATTTTTTCATTAGCTCCAACTCCTCAACGGCTGGATGCCCTCCCGGTAGGCTTTGCATTTGGAGCAATAATGCTGGACTTAATGCTTCTTGTACTGCCACTGTTGCAGAAATGGCTTACTTTTCGAAATAAAATCATGGCTCGCATAGCCATACTGGTTTTTCTAGCTGCCATGATTATCCAACTTACCACCCCTACACTGAGTTCTACTCCTTCACTAACGCCAACTTTTGCCCCCAATCCTACAGAGGCAACACTGCCCCAACTCAAGGTTCACTACATCGATGTAGACGAAGGCGACTCGATTTTACTTGACCTGGGAAAAACTGAAGTGCTCATTGATGGTGGCGATAGGTCTCCAGGCATTGTGCCATACCTGCAGCAATATGTAGACGGGCCTATTGAAGCGATGATAGCTACTCACCCTGATTCCGACCATATTGGTGGCCTTATCGCTGTTTTTGATGCTTTCACCGTGGAGAAAATCTGGACCAATGGTCAAACTGCTAGTACACAGACCTACGCCGATTTCATAGGCAAGGTTAATACCGAGGGGGCAGATGTCCAAGTGGCGAGACTAGGAGACACGATTAGTGTGGGTAATTTGACTTTCAAAGTGTTCAATCCTGTTGAACCCTTGTTTAGTGACTACAATAGTAATTCAATAGTGCTTATGTTGAGCTATGGAAATGTAGACTTCCTATTCATGGGAGACGCTCAGCAGGATTCAGAGTCAAGCATGATTGCTGAGGGTCAACTTCACGATATCGACATTCTAAAGGTTGGCCATCATGGCTCTAGAACTTCTTCTTCTCAAGCATTCCTCAACATAGTTAGGCCAGAAGTAACTATATACATGGCTGGGATTGGCAATCAATATGGACACCCGCACCCGGAGACAATCGCAGCTTTACAGGCGATTGGAGCGCAGATTTATGGCACAGACACTTTTGGCACTATTACAGTTACAACCGACGGGAATAGCTATCCTGTAAGTACAGCGAAAAAGGGCGCAACCACTACAGCGACACCAACGCCAACACCTGCTTCTACATCAGCTCCCACTCTAATACCTAGCTCAAACCCTTCAACGTGGGACTGGAAACAAATATTGGTTACTGTAGTTCTAACCATTCTTGGCTCAGTAGTTATTGCCTATTCGACTCTAGTTTTCCAAGATAAATTCACTAAAAGGCGCTTGTTCAAAGCTCTTTTAGTTGAAGTGTGCCATAATGTCTTAGTAGTCAGAGGACAGGAAAAACGGATTAATGAGCTAGGAGGAGTATACGCACCTGCTGGATTAAAGAAGCTTCACACTGCCTCCTACTATAGTTTAAAAGAGCGAGGAATCTTAGCAGATGTGCCTGAAGAGCTTCGGGAGAAAATATTTAGAGTCTATGATACTATTTATAGCATACATGAAGGAAGATTTGACTTAAACCTAGAAAAAGAAGTTATCTCCCCCAGTTCAAGGACGCCAGGGGAGAAGGCGATGTCTAATTTACTTGTAGATTTGCCTGAGTTACAGTCACATCTTGAGGCCTTCCTGAGACCTAAAGATAGAGCACCTTTATAGGTTATTTCTTTAGCTGACACAATTCTGGAATTCTATCCTGGCGGTCACCCAATACACGAAAGAGCCTCCCCACCACCCCGTAGTGCTTCATGCTGTCCTCAATTTCCCTGGTTCACCTGCATGGGCTTCTTGTGCTTTGGACGCCATTTTTAAAAAAGGGGACAAGCTGTCAGAAGTGCAGCTTGTCCCCTTAGGTAAAGGAGAGATACCCCACCGTTAAAAGCACCTAGCTAACTTCAGGAACTATGTTCACCGTACCAGAGCCTGACATTGCCATTATGAGTCGTCATTTGTTTACCTTCTCTTTTCTCTCATCTGAGCTCAGTGGCCTATTCGGTCTATTCCGGGAGCCAGGCCATCGCAGGTATCAACTCGGCCTCGTTGTCCAATATGACTGTCATCTTTCGGCCAGAGGGCAGCGAATACACACATTTCCTTATTATCTTTCTGACATGAACCTCCGCGCGCCTCATTGCCGCTTCTGGCTCCATTGCATCAGCATCCCGGGCTATTTCTTTGTCCATTAAAGCACCTCCCCAGTCTGATTTCATTTGGCGTCCGGTGTGAGAAAACGAATGAGCAACTTTTGTCCTACTCTCTATTGTGTCAATGATTCATTAGGCCAAGCTTAGCAACAGTTTAGGAATAGATTAGAGTTTAAACACGAATCATTTCTGGGATTTTGCGAATTGGGGGATACAGAAAAGGGAAATGTAATTGGAGCTGAGAGCAAGGTTGCTCAGGGCTAACAAGGAGTTTGTGTGTTTCTGCTGGTGAGAGCCAGGATAAACCGCTGTTCTACAATGAGGGGTCAGGAAATAACCTGGCGATTAACTTTTGCAGGCACCTTTTTATCTCGTCCCTGCACGGTGCGTACGCGTCGTCCCCCCAGGGGTCAGCGATATCGCCAGCTTCTCCTATAAACTCTTTCAATGTATATATTCCTTTGCCGTCGGCCTCTGGAAGCTGGTGAACTCTTTCCTTCTGTTCCCGGCTCATAGTCAGGACCAGGTCTGCTTCTTGCAGGAGGTCCTGATGCCTTTTCAGGTCTCTAGAGCGGAAATTCTCAACGGTAATCCCCTCTTCCTTCAGCAGCCATTTCACATCCAATGTAATGTCGCTGCCATCCCGGGCGCGTGGTGCTATACCCGCAGAGTTAACCTTAATCTTCCCTGCTTTCCCTGCGAAATCAGCTAGCATCTTTTTAAGCATCGCCTCAGCCATAGGGCTGCGGCATGTATTCGCATCGCAAACAAATAGGATATTGTGAGGTTGTTTGTTATTTGACATGACAAATATATGTAATCTACATCTATGATAAAACTTAACCGACTCGGCCTATTCCCTGAATCCTAAATATGTACTCTGTTCTCCTGCCCTGGAAACCCCTACAGCAATACTACCACATCGTACTGAATCTGTGAAGTGAACGACTACTTTGTCATTGCAAGGAATCCGCCTCGGGCGGATGACAAAGCAATCTCCGCGTACTCGTTGGTACGAAGGGGTGCGGTGAGATTGCTTCGCTTCGCTCGCAATGACACCGGATTTAGACTGGGGGATACAGGGGGTTGAACAGGAATTAATAGACAACGTAAGAAAGCATTTGTATACATAGCTGGCCTGTTATACAATACCTGTGAAATCCCTTCTGCAGCCCTGGTGGGGGAACGGAGAGAAACATGGGCGGACACAGCGACGCTTATACCATACTAGCCGGGAAGCATGGCTTCGGCATGTCTCAATCATACCTCCGTGTGCTCCGGTTTCTCATGACGCCTGAGCAGGCTGAGATGGTAACCCTGCTGCCGGGCTCCCCCGAAGAAGTGGCACAAAAGAGTGGCGCTGACCTCACCGCGGTAAAGCGTAACCTCGAGATATTGTATCGCAAGGGCATAGCTGTTCCCAGAGACTACAAGAATCCCAGCTCCTACATGTTCTGCAAGTACGCCGAACGTCTATGGGAAGTGAGCGAGTCTTTGCTGGGCCTGGACATATATTCTCAGGAAGAGATGAAAAGGCTCTTCCACCTCTGGGAAGACTGGAAGGTAACCGATTACGCTGATATGACCGCTGAACGGTGGCGCAATTTGCAGGCAATGGGCATCCACGGCTTGAGAATTGTGCCGGCATACAAGGCGATACTGGACAGCCCGCAAATACTGCCCTGCGAAGACCCGCGTGAGATTGTCAGGGTTCAGCCCCTTATTACAGTTGTCTCGTGCTCCTGCCGCAAGCACAAGAAGATGATAGGCAACCCTTGCCGCAAATCAGATGCCGAAGCTAATTGCTTACAGTTCGCCAAGTCAGCGGAGTACTCCCTGAGCAGAGGGCATGGGCGGCGCATATCCGTAGATGAAGCCCTGGCCATCGTTGACAGTAATGAAGACGAGGGGCTTGTGCATCAATGGATGAACCACTCTAAAATTGAAGCCGCTCAACCCTACGCGTTGTGTAGCTGCTGCCACTGCTGCTGCACCATCTGGCATGCCGCCGACATACGCGATGTGCCAAACGACGCAATCTTCGCCAAAAGCCGCTACGAAGCTCGAGTTGAGGCAGACCTGTGCATGGGATGCGAGGACTGCCTGGAGCGGTGCCAGTTTGACGCAATTGAGATGCGCAAGGTAGAGGATTCCGGGCAACTAAAGGCCGTCGTCGATCCCCGGAAATGCTGGGGCTGTGGAGTCTGCACCCTTATCTGCGAACCCCAGGCCCTCAGAATGCACCTCGTGAGGCCGCCCGAGCACATCCCCGCTTAAGAGCGGCCCAGCTCTCCGCTTGCCCACAGGCGCTCCGCAAGGACTTGATTTTAATCATAGGAAGCACATTGCAGTCGCTGAAATTCTCAAAGACACACCCCTTTCAACCACTCTCCTGAAATGGGGTGGCGCACAACATCACTAAACGGAACAGGGTGTCAAACAGGCTCATTCTGGGTGGTTGCAGCTTCAAGATTGGCTATATCGTAGACCCACGTTTTTCCGCTTAGCGGCTTCGATTTATATCAACCTTGTTAATGCATCGAAATCGCAGTCAGTGAGTCGCCGTAGATTCAGAACGTTGACTCCTTGTTTTCTGATCAAGGTATCAGAACCACCCCTGAACTTGACAAGAATTTAGTGGCGGTCTACTATAAGTTTCACTAAATCTAATCCACGAAAATTCGTCAAATTACGCCAGTAATCATCGGACAGCGCTGCATGAAAACGAAGAGCACCGTTCTGACCAGAGAGGAACGAGACATCCTCATCTTGGGCACCATAAATCCACGTGGTGAACACCTTAGTAACACTGAGATTGGCCAACGTCTCGGCATATCTGTCAGCAGAGTGAAGACGCTAATACACCAGGCATGCGTCAAGCTGGAAGCGCACAATAGGATCGAAGCCATCTTTTTCGCTATGAGACGGGGAGAGATAAGCCTTAACGAGGTATACTCGCTCGATGAGCTAGCAGAAATCCTTAGCTCATTGAGCCCTGATATGTTGAGAAGGATAGCACACCTTGTGCGCCAGGAGTTGGAGCATGGGCACCTGCCGAGGAAGGACGAACAAATTATCAGTACGGACAGAAGACGAGATACTACATTAACGAAAAGAGAACGAGATGTCATCATTCTTGCTGGCCGTGGACTCACAAATGTAGAAATAGCCGATAGACTCTACATATCCATAAGTGCAGTTAGAACATTCCTTAATCGGGCATGCACCAAGCTAGGAGCACGCAGGAGATCCGACGCAGTTGTGTTGGCACTAAAACAAAGAGAGATAGGCGTAGGCGAGATTACCTCAATTGATGAGGTGGTACAGGGTCTTGCCCCATTGGGAGCTGACTCTCTCGAGAAAATGGCCAAACTGCGGAATCGAAAGCTTGGGCAAGAGCCTACCCCAACTGGCGGTTAATACAACTACATGTTTTCTGCCATATTCCGAGTGAAGTCATAGCATATACACTTGGCTGTCCGCTGAAGCTGCTTTTCCTCTCCACAGGCGGTCTCTTCAACAAATGACCTTGAAACGCCAAATTAATCTTAGTCATGTTTACTCCCGCGATTATTGGGTTAAAAAGTAGACGAAAGTTGAACAAAAAGTAGACGAAAGTTGAACATATTCGCTTGACTGCAGGATTGCTGTGTAAGAATATTGAATTGAAGAAAGAAGTGCAGCACATTGAGGTGATAATAAATTTGTAAGGAGGCTGATTAAATGAGCGATTGAGAGTCTATGGAGGGAAACAGCGGCGTATCGAGGTACTAATAAATTCGTTAGGAGGAATACTAAATGGCACCTAAGTGGGATGTAATAATTGTAGGGGCGGGGCCGGGCGGTTGTACTGCCGCCAAGTTTGCCGCCCAGAAAAAGCTCAAGGTCTTGCTACTTGAGCGGGCGAAAAATCCGGGCGAGAAGAATATGTCAGGTAGCTACCTATTTAGACCTATCTGTGAGGAGTGCTTCCCCGGATTTAAAGATGCTGAATGTCACACGGGGATGCCTCGTTGGGGCGGAATCGATTTCCGGTGGGCTCTGGACAACGACGAGAAGGTATACGGCTTTTATATGGGACCGGGTTCAGATGCCATGCGGGACCAGTATTCGGTATTCCGCGATGAGACCGATGACTGGTTCACCAAGCAAGCGGTGAAGGCTGGCGCTGAGCTCAAGACAGCTCTGGCTACAGACGTCATCTGGGACACCAAAGGAACAGAAAAGCGGGTAATAGGTGTTGTCACCGATGTTGGAAATTTCGAGGCCCCGATAACAATTGATGCATCCGGATTGCATTCGTTAATAGCCAATAGAGCTGGACTTGCGAAGTGGCACAAGGACAAGATCATGCTTGGCTTGAAGTACATCTACAAGGTTGATCCGAAGGTGCTCCGGGAAAGGATGAAGCCGTATAAGGATACAGACGGAGTCGACGTGGACTGGGGAGCTGCGCCTATGCTTTGCGGCTCGAATCCCGACCACTTTGGTTGTCACGCTACCGGTATGCCTGATCGCGGCATCGTCAGCATTGCTTACTACTGGTCGCTGTCAGAGGGGATTGAGCATCGCGTCAACGTCCACCAGCGGGCACAATGGTATCTAAAGCAACCAGAGGTCGCGCGTCTGATCGAAGGCGGCGAGTTCGTACAATGCAACTTCCATGGGCTCGCTGCGGGCGACATAGTCGGGTATGTGAAGAAGTCGTATCTACCGGGCCTGCTTCTTGTAGGAGATGCAGGTGGATTCGGCCAGCCAGTGGATAATTATGGTGCCAATGTTGCGATGTGGCAGGGGAAGCTGGCAGGCAATATAGCCGCTGAGATGAAAGAGAAAAAGGACTATTCAGAGGCAATGTTTGCCAAGTACGAAGAGACCTGGCGCGATTCCTGGGTCGGCGATGACGATGTCCACGAGATATGCGTGTGGTTGAGGGATGGCAGTATGGCTGAACTCTTTTGGACTATTGATGATATTGTGGATGGCGCGTTTCGAGGGAAGTGGAATGACATGACGTATCCGGCTATAGTCGGAAGCGCACTGCCCAAACTACTCAAAGCTATACCATCAGTGCAAACTCTCCTCTACGGCCTAAAGGGAGTAACAAGAGTGGGCCTGAAGAAAGCAGAGCCCTTCCTAGGGATGCTAAAAATGCTAAACCCTAGCTCAGACCAAAAGTAGAAGACAAGATGAAAGGATAGTGAAATGTCAGATAAGCTTAAGAAGCAGATGGTACAAAACGGGAAGCAGTTCGATGTCAGCGCCCTCTATGGACCGAAATTATGCGGAGCGAAGGTTCGCGAGCTCCTTAAGGGCAAATACCAAGTCACCCCCAAGACAAAAGAGCACATCAAGATAAATAAGGATAAGTGCATTGGTATGGCCTGCCAGATATGCTATATCATCTGCCCGACCGGGTCTTTCGAAATGGAAAACGGCAAGGCTGTGTGGAAGTACGGCATGCAGCTCTGTGGGGAGTGCGGCATGTGCCGTTACTGTTGTCCTGTAGACGCCATCGACTGGTCTTACCCGGAGTCGGGAACCGGCATCAAGTTGAAGTGGAGTTAACCCTCCGGTAGGCAACCCGGGTTCAGGCGATGGGATTACAAAAGATGTAAGAACGTGGGTTCTCTTGTCTGCTATAAGGCAAGGGGGATTTTGCGGGTGATAATTAACTTCCCCCCCTTGCCTTTGTGCGGAGTGCAAGGCTTAGAGGACTGCTGACCAAGGAGATAGAAAATGGCCGTGAAGAAAGAATCAGCATTGGCTGCAATGTTGCCACGATTGAAGACTACTGACCTCAGCCCCCTTATCAAAATAGCTGGGCTTATATTGCCCCGTGTTCTTGATGGTTTCTTAAAGAGCCTGGATAAGAGGCAAAGAAGTGCTGTCGATAGAGTCATGCCTGTGGGTGGAGAGAAGAAGATATATCTCCAACTGGTGGGCACCCCTACTCCACCAATAGTGATTGGAATGGCTCAGCCCGTGAAAATAAGCACTATGTCTGAGAAGGAGGTTAGACAGCAACGGATAAAAGGGATAAGGTTGACTATCGACGACATCCAGCTATTGGCTAAAGGCCGAACCCTAGGCAATATGCTGAAACTTTTTTGGCGTCTCAAAGGACAGATGTTCACAATACTGGGCATATTGTGGATGTTCGCGCCTTTGCTCCGATTGGGACCTTCTGGATTAAAAGACATGGGCAACAAGCTGACCTCTAAATGGAAGCCGCTGCTCGATCTATTCGCTCGGCCAAAATAGGAGGCAATATAGCGTATCTCTAAACTGGTCAAGCGGATGCGCCAGTAGTTCAGGGGCTGGGGCACAGTGCGGGGTGCACAATTGCTGAATTTGCCTTGTTTTTTTCCTCATATCGTGGGTATGACCTGAAGACATTGAACAGGGCGGTCTTCTGGCGCACGTGCTCAAGTGCCCCGGTGAACTAGGGGTTTTTACGATGCCCCTTGAGGTCAATAAGGAAGTGGTTTGGGAGAGCTCCCGCATCAGTTACTCTTAAGCTCTCAAACAGCTATTCCCGTTTTGTAGCACGCAGAGGTGACGACTCGAAATTTATTGCGAAATCCTTTTCTCTGCGTTCTCAGCGCCCTCTGCGGTGAACCGCCCCCCGCGACATTTTCCTCTTGACAGTGTGAGAACTTATGTTCTATTATCGCCCCATAATATCGGGACTGCATGTACACAGCTCCCGACCAAATTCAAGAGCAGCAAACAGCATCTACTGAGCCGCACTATTGTGAGCTGATAGCTTTGAGCTGATTGCTGATTGCTCAAAGCTCTTGACATCCCTTGGAATTGAATATCAGAGAGCATTCTGTAGGGGCACCCCGCCAGTGGCGGATGCTCAGAGCCATGAGTGCTAAGCGAACCGCTGAACAGCCATTCCGGGTCCCTGACTTGGCGTTCACAGTTCCGTTGCAGGCGTCGTTACACCTGAGCGTAGGGGCGTTTTTTACCTGCGGGTTTTTCCTTACGTTCCAGCGAAGCTGACCGGAGCCCGCTGTTCAGTCATCCCGGCGGCTCCAAAAATTGAATAATTCCAAATTTAAAAACTAGGGCCGTGCTATACCCCAAAAACCCTTGTCTTCGTAGGTGCATAGAATTCTGGAGAGCAGGCAGGGATTATTCCCCATACCTATGGGTTCGCTGATGTTTTCTCCCAGAGGTCACAGCGACCGCCCCACTGTGCCAGAACCTGGCCGTTAGCCGAGAGTCGAGCTATCTCACAAATGTCCGGGCAGGCCTTGCATTCAAATGAAGAGGTATGGTATTTGGCGTCACTGATGCGAAACCCCTGGAACTTGGTCGCAAGGCTGCCCCTGGCTACCTCCTCATGCACCAGCAGCGCTGCGCCTATGGCCCCCATGACCTCATGGTTATGTGGGACGATTATCTCGGTGCCCAGTTCCTCCCAGAAGGCTCTTACAATGCCTTTGT
>Ga0315295_10003512_pt1 | contig 13336 bp, 12 predicted proteins | sample YL17G14_0_MG_FD_204453 | JGI IMG/M metagenome (GOLD analysis project Ga0315295, IMG submission 204453) | Sediment microbial communities from Yellowstone Lake, YNP, Wyoming, USA - YL17G14_0 | ecosystem: Environmental > Aquatic > Freshwater > Lake > Sediment | place: USA: Wyoming | collected... | reverse complement strand
TTGGTGCGTTCCGAGTAGGACTAGTAAGGGATACGATACACAGATTCTTACGTGTTCATGATTATTATAATTGATATCATTATATAAATGGGTAACAGCTGTACAACAAGACTTTATAAGGGAGAAGACAACCGTTTATTGCATGATAGTCATCGGACTTTTATCGACGGAAGAAGAAGCACTGGAAATCCAATTTATCGCAAAAATCTGCACCGTAGAAGACCGCATACGCTACCTCGCTCATGTGGACAGGATAAAACAACTCGTAAGAGAGCAAAACAGACTCTGACGCAAATTACAAAAACACCCTGTTTGTTCTCTCCAGTATATGACCGTCCTGATTATTTCTTCAGCGGAAGACCCTGCAAGCACACATATAAAAAACAGTCTTTTAGAACAAACAACATGGGAGGAACAAGGGATTTTTTACAACACCCCTGTGTTCAGAAACACATCGATGAAGAATCTGGTCCTCGTGACAATCCCTGATAAAAAAATACGACATGAAAACATCGACATAGAAGTACAAGAACAGCTCCACATCGAGCCAAAAATAGCGATCTTTCTTTCCAGACATCGCAGTAAAACAGGGGAGCCGACGCTGACGGTCCATCCGATTGGTAATTTCAGTGACGCGCAGTTTGGCGGTCAACCAAAAACCATAGTACCTGCGGCACCAAAAATGATGACCCATCTCCTCCGACTCATTAAAAAAAATCTTCAATCGACAGATCTCGATTATAAGGTCTGTTATGAAGTCACCCACCATGGACCATTCCTTCAGATTCCCACTCTTTTTACAGAGGTTGGGAGCACCGAGGTCCAATGGCAACAAAAAGAACCGGCAAGTATTATTGCAACATCACTCCTTGAGCTACTTCGAACATATCAGTATGAAGAAGATTTTCCAAAAGACAGCCCCATTCTCCTTGGAATCGGAGGAGGACACTACGCACCACGATTCACCGATATCGCGTTACAGAAAAAAGTCGCCTTCGGTCATATGATACCTTCCTATAAGATAGATGAAGGAACAATAGACGATGAAATCCTTGAAAAAACAATACTAGCAACACCAAATTTAACGGCGGTGTATCTTCATAAAAAAGACCTGAAAAAATCACAAGTTACCTACTATAGAAATTGGTTTGAGAAGAAAGGGATATCTCTTATTTCAAGTACAGAACTACCAGATCTATGATTTGTTTTTCTTTAATGGATACTCTGTTTTGAACTCATCAAAAAACACATGGTTAAAATTAATGATTTTTCCGTTTTTAACTTCTATGCCATCGTTTTTTAATCTTCGTACCTTGTCATTGATTCCAAGGCCAAATCCACCTAGACTTCCATCAGATTTGACAATCTTAAAACAAGGCATAGTATCTGCATCTGGGTTTTTATTCATATAAGTACCAACGACCCTTGCGTAATTTTTGTTTCCAAGAGCCTTGGCAACTGCACCATATGTTGAAACACGTCCTGTAGGTATTTGCCTCACAAGGTAATAAGTATAATCGGAAAGATTCATATGTCCTTATAGGCTATGACCTAAAAAAAATTTTCTATCTAGGGAGAAGATGAATACAATAAAATTCCTTGGGACCGCTGGTGCACGTTTCGTTGTCATGAAACAGCTTCGGGCGTCTGGCGGCATCTGGCTTACCCTTGATGAAACCCATGTGCTCATTGACCCTGGTCCTGGCGCGCTTCTTCGCTGTCTCTCAAGTAAACCGAAGCTAGACCCGCAGGACTTAGAAGGGATTATTCTGACGCATCGCCATCTTGACCATTCCAATGACATCAACATCATGATTGAAGCAATGACCAACGGGGGATTCAAAAAGAAAGGAGTCGTGTTCGCCCCAAATGATGCTCTTCAAGGGGACCCTGTGATTCTAAAATATGCAAGGGAACAAGTCGACCATATTGAGATCCTCAAAGAAAAAGGAAAATACCATGTGGGGAATATCTCATTTGAAACACCAAAACAGTTGAAACATGGGGTTGAAACATACGGCCTGAACATCAGAGGAAAAAACAACACGATCTCTCTAATTACCGACACTGATTATTTTACCGATCTTGCCTCCTTTTTCAACGGTGACATCCTGATTGTCAATGTCGTGATGCTGGAAGATAGAAGCAACATTGAGCATCTCTGTTTAAACGAGGCAGAACTCATCATCAAAGAAAACAAACCACAACTAGCGATTCTTACCCATTTTGGGATGGGCATGGTAAAAGCAAAACCCTGGGAGATAGCAGAACAACTCACAAAGAAGCTCGGTGTCCAGGTTCTCGCTGCCCAAGATGGTATGCAAATCGATATAGATCAATACACAAAATAGTTTTTAATTCCCTCCCACGATATCAAAACATGATGATGGAACGGGCGCACCTTCCAAAATACCATGCTATCCTTGAAGAAAATGGGACCGCCCAGTATCTTGACTGCAAACACATCCCTGTGTCATTTAAGACATCACAACCGACAGATGAACTCTGGGAACTGCATGATGAAACGCTTCGTTCGTTTCACGTTCAGAATACGATACAGTCACCATCGCTTCTTGATCTAAAAATCGAGCTTGCCGACCGTCTCTTTCAAGCATGCTGTTTCTGTGAACACAAATGCAAGGTAGACAGGAGGAAAACTCCTGGGGTGTGCGGTGTCCAAGAAGCACGCATCGCGACCGAGTTTTTACATTTCGGTGAAGAAACCGTCCTTGTCCCATCACATACAATCTTTTTTTCAGGATGTACTTTTCAGTGCGTGTTTTGTCAGAACTGGGATATCAGCCAGTTACCCTGTGGGACGTCTATAGCACCAGAGAAGCTAGGAAACGTAATAGAACAGCGGAAAAAACAAGGGGCTCATAATGTGAACTGGGTCGGCGGAGACCCGACATCAAACCTCTTGTACATCCTACAAGTTCTACAAAATATAGATACGAACATTGCACAGGTGTGGAACTCGAACATGTACTGTTCAGAGGAGACAATGAAACTCCTGCATGGAGTCATCGATATCTATCTGACCGATTTTAAATACGGGAATGATACCTGCGCAAAACGACTCTCCAAGGTCGATGGATATACTGCTGTTGTGAGAAGAAATCATCTGCTTGCTTCTGAGCATGGCGAGATGCTCATACGGCATCTAGTACTTCCCAATCACATCGATTGTTGTTCAAAACCAGTCATAACATTTATTGCGAAACACCTGTTAAATTCACTGGTCAATATCATGGCTCAATATAAACCAGAATACAGGGCGTAAGAACAGAAAGACATAGCACGGTCGATTTCACCCGAAGAAGTCTTGCAGGTCAAAGAATACGCTGAGAAACTCGGAATCCACCAGATATAAATTAACTATTCTTCTTTATCTTTTTTTCAGCAGTTCTTCTGCTTTAAAGTGACTCGAAAAATGCAAAAACCTTCATGACCTTGAGGGTCATAGCACATCATCGTCTATGATTCCACTCCGTCGTGGAGAAAGATTCTTTTTCAAATTGCTTCGCCAACGCGAGTTCCTCTTTGCTTAATTTCCCTTCTATCAACTCAACATGAAATTCTTCCTCAAACCCCATCTTCATTGCACGTGCTACCTCATTAAAACGTATCTCGTTCCCTAGAATGTGTGTAATTGAGGTTACTCGTTGTTTTACGTCAGCGATGAGTTTATCCTTAATCTTTTCATTTGGTACTTTGAGCAAAGAAAACATCGTATCAACGTCAACATCCATCAGAACAGTGCCATGCTGCAACACTGTTTCAAGCTTTCGTGTCTGGGCATTCCCGGAAATCTTCCGTCCACCCGTAACGATATCATTAATCGGGGCATAATCACTCTCGATTCCCAGTTGGTGCAACCCTTTCATAACCGCCCCACAGATCCGTCCATAGCTTTGTATGATGTTTTTTGGAATCTCTGGATGAGACTCAGGAACCACGATGCTGTACGTCAACTCTTTTTCATGAAACACCGCGCCTCCACCAGTGATCCTTCGCACGTAATCGACGCCAAACCGTTCACAGGCTTTGATATCAACCTCCTCCACGAGACTTTGGAAATACCCAATGGAGATAGCCGCAGGATCCCATCCGTAAAACCGTACGGTAGGAGGAACCATCCCTTCGCTATTTGCGACCAGGATGGCCTTGTCTATCGCCATATTTGAATACGCATTCTTGAAACCTGTTTGAAGCAACCTCCATTGTTCGGTCATGGTCTGCACATCAATATCCCTTGGGTCAAGCCTTCTGCGTTGACACCAATAAATTGAATATCACACTCAGTAATAAAGGAAGATATCTTTTCCAGCAACTGCTTTCGTTCGAGGATGGTGTTTTTTAGTTTTGTTTCCAGAAGCTCGATAGCTTCTTCAGGATACGCAAAAAAATCACCAGTGATGCGAATGTCGGTGATAACATTCTTTTTTTCATCGTATTCCAGTGAGATTTTCAGTAATTTCCCCTGGGGCACCTTGTAGATCGAGTGTGATTGCATACGTCTCATGTGTATTTGATTATCTTATAAAAAGTTCCCCCCGCTCTACACAGTCACTGTAAGGCGTTCTGAGCATGATATGAGCTTCGAACGAGTGGTCCTGATTCAACATGCGCAAAACCAAGCTTTAGTGCAGTGGTTTTCAGTTCTAAAAACTCCTCTGGTGTGTAATATTTTTTCACCATGGCATGATTGCGACTCGGCTGGAGATACTGCCCTATGGTCAAGAAATCAACTCCTGCATCTCTCAAATCACGCAGTGTCGCATGAATCTGCTCTGTTGATTCCCCTAGCCCAATCATAAGACCGGATTTCGACGGAATTGCTCGTTGCTTCGTTTTCAGCGTTTTCAACACATCTAAACTTCGCTGATAACACCCTCGGGGTCGCATCAGTGAAAACAAGTCTTCGACCACTTCGATATTATGGTTAATGACATCAGGGGCTGCATCAATCACTTTTTGTATCGCTGTGTCATCTCCCTTGAAATCGGGGATGAGCACTTCGATGTGACATTCTTGATTTACTCGTCTGATCGCTTGCACAGTCTCATAAAAAACACTTGCCCCGCCATCGGGAAGATCATCCCGTGTCACCGACGTTACCACCACGTACTTCAAACCTAGGGTTTTTACACTTTCAGCGATCTCTTGAGGTTCATGGTCATTGAGTGAACCTGGTATCCCATGTGTCACATTACAATATCGGCAATCTCGAGTACAGATATTACCGAGAATCAAAAAAACCGCAGTACCGCTCCCAAAACATTCAGCGATATTAGGACATTTTGCCTCCTCGCAGATCGTGTGTAACTTCGCAGATCTCAAGAGTGTTTTTACTTTAGAATAATTTTCTCCGCCCCCGATACGTACTTTCAGCCAATCCGGGTGTCGTCGCATACTCTCCAAAGAAAAGACAGCGCTGGTTTATAATTCTGTTGCCTTCCTTTTTACATTCATGATTGCAGGATTATACTCCCATTGTCACCCGTAACAAATCTCGCAACCCGGGGGAAACACCCAGGATAAAAATACCGATTTTCAGGAGGTTGACTAATCGTGAATATCGCTCTAGTTCTTTTTTGTACAAGATATCAAAGACATAAATCACCAGAATAATGAGAATGAATTTCACAAGGGGAAATAACGGCGGCCATAGCTCCATGAGGCTGTTTGAGGCTGGGTGTTTCTCGATGTAGGATGGTAACCCCATTTGGAGGGGATCATAGATACTCACATAGCTTGTAATCCCATCAATCAGATGGCCTGCGAGCATCGAGAGGTTCAATGGATTTTTATATACAGCAATAGAGTCGTGTTTTCGATACACCCATGCGACAAGATATACTCCTGCAACGATAAGGAGAACAAGGCCGATGATAAGCAACAAGACATTGACGTAGGTGCCATACGAGCTACTCCATTGATCGCCGATGATCCATCGTCCGATAAGGAAAAAACAGGGGAGGACAACCAGCAATCCGCCTGAGAACACAACAGTGTTAACGGTCATCATTTGTTTTTTTATGAAAGGATACAAGAGAGGGAGAAACGCTAGGAAAGAAAGGACGTAAAAGAAACCAGGCTCGATATCAGAAACACCCAAACGGATCCCAAGAACCCAAAGCATGGTGTAGAGACCATTGATGAGGACAAACAGAAGGAAAAGAATCGACAGTGCTTTCTTTTGAGTGAATATCTTTTTTTGAAGATAGTACCCAAGGATGAGGAAAATCAGCACATAGAACGTCGTCTGAAAGTAAATCAGCGGTGAGATGAACCAGTACACGGAAGGCTCAGTAAAAAAGTTCGTGTCTTCTAAAACACGGGTCACCGGACCAAACAGGATATAGGGAAATAACGCCAGGCAGAAATACCAATCAATCCTGATGTCAAGTTTTTTCAGCAATTTGTATAACCCGTAGAGGGCGAAGACAAGGACGATCCCATAGGTCAGTTCAGAAAGAAGGGTGTACCCTTCTTGTGCGGCGACACCATGGTACGATACTGAATGACCTGATGCGTCAGCTACCACAGGCCCCCAGTAATACTTCCAGATCCATTGGTCATACACCAGGGTTGGCGCAAGGAGATACCCGATGATGATTACCGCAAGGATTCCAAGAAAAACACCAAGGAAAAGCGCTGTTTTCTGTCGTGCAGTAACACTTCGAAGATTCATCTGCTCAGGGCTAAGAAAATGACCATATATTAATTTACCCTCAGCAGGAATCCCAATGACAATTATTATAAAGGAAAAATATTATGTATTACGTAGGGGAACACTATGAAGAAAATTCTTACGATTCTCTGTATCACTCTAATGTTGTTTCCAATCGTTTCTGTGAGTGCTTTAAAAAACAACACCATTGAGTCGTCAGTTGTGTTACCATCTGCGTTCAGCTGGCGTGATATTAACGGGACTGATTATACGACTTCAATTAGAGATCAGTCACCCGCACCTACGTGTGAAGCCTTTGGAATCTGTGCTGCTCTAGAGACAAAAATGCAGTATCAGCTCAAAGAGCGATACAACCCTGATCTGTCTGAAAATCATCTGTATTTCTATGCGGGAGGAACCATTGAGAAAGGATACGTTAGCCTCGTTGATGCAGCACACTATCTCATGGAGTTTGGCGTCCCTGACGAAGGATGCTTCCCAGACCCGCATCGAGCATTCGATTACCCCTATGAAAGCCTCCCAGGGTGGGAGAATCGAACCGTTAAAATCACGGAATGGGGTTGGATCGATCATAACATTACTACCATGAAACAGGCGCTGATAGACCATGGACCACTTGTTGTCTGCATTCATTTCTGGCAAGATTTCTTTTATTACTTCGGTGGAGTGTACAAACACCATATCGGACAACCTGTGGGGGGTCATGTCGTTGCCATCGTTGGATATGATGATAGTAAAAACTGCTGGATGGTGAAAAACAGCTGGGGGACAAAATGGGGAGAGGAAGGCTGGTTCCGGATGTCCTTCGATGCAGATATGATATCGGATTGGTACGGACCTGGTTCAGGGGTGATGTACATTGAGGGAGTCTATGGGAACCTCAAACCAGATGCCCCCAAAGTCTATATCGAAACCCCGCTCTATTTTCATAGTTATTTCTTTGGGATCGGACTCCCAACACTTCTCAAAAAGCTTCCTATCCAGAAGGCTGCTGCACGAATCATAGGATCCTTCACGGTTCAAGTCACAGCGGAGGATACCAATTCGGTGGAATTCTTCATCGATGATGTATCCAAATACGTGGATACCGAAGTACCGTTCACCTGGGAACTTGACACAACACGTGGACTATACACCCTTACTGTAAAAGCTACGAATAATCACAATATCTCATCTCTTGCCATCCAAGATATTTATATGATTCTATAATGATTTTTTTTATTATCGTCCTTATTATTTTTTATCAGTCTGCCATAACAAAATATTTAAAACAAAATGAATTACATATGCCATTGGTGCACTAGGAGAAAATATTCGTGGATGCTGATTTAAATAAATTGGAGGAGGTTGACCTATTTTTAAAAGAAAAAGAGTTTTCAAAAGACAAATGGATTCGCACTGGAATATCAGGATTTGATAGTCTTATTAAAAATGGCATTCCTGAAGGCTCAAATATCATCATCGCTGGTGGACCAGGGTGTGGAAAAACGATATTTTGTTTACAAACCCTTTATAATTTGGCATGTCAAGGTCATGATTGTGTATTTCTCTCCATGGAGGAACGACCAGATCGACTGAAATCACATATGTTATCATTTGGTTTTGATGTCAAAGAAATAAAAAATGAGCCGAATCAGATTATCTTATCTGCAAAAAATAGCGGTATGATAGCATTAAAGAGACTACAACCAATTATCATCGCACGATCAGTTGAGGCTCTGCTAGAAAAAGCCAGTGGTCGTCTTCCATTAGAAATAGAGGTTGTATTAGATTTTATTCCTGAAAATTTTAAACCTCGTCTGCTTGTCTTGGACTCAATTTCAGCAATAGAGACGTCATTTTCTGGAAAAATGGAACAATATCGGATTTATATCGAACAGTTATTTCGATTTTTCGAAGAGCTAGGGTTAACAACATTTTTTATTACGGAGTCTTCAGATGCGCCTTATAAGTTTTCAAAAACTGGTGTCGAGGATTTTCTTGCTGATGGGATCATTGTTTTTTATAATTTTCAAGGTGAGACTGAACGATTACGAGGAATGGAGATAATTAAGCTTCGTGGAACATCACATTCACAGAGAATAGCCCCTATCACAATTACATCTCAAGGAATCAATGTGTTCTGCGGTAGCTTCTTTAATTTAAAATCAAAGATACAGCAACCAACTATCGAAAATACAGTCAAGGAAATGGAAAGCCAAAATCAGATTACCTATATTTCAGAAAATGAAGAAGATATCTTAAAAAAACTGATAAGAAAGAAAAAAGAGTAATCAAATCATCGTGTGAGGAGAATGACTTGGTGGATGCCTTGAAACAAATTTCTTTCCTTGCTGTTGTTTTTTTCTTTTTTCTTCCATCTCCATTTCTACAAATAGACTCTTTTCAACAGGAACCTTGCATTTGTGACGCCTTTGTAGTCCCTGAGAAAGTCACTATTGGTTCTTTCATGGACATTTCTATGACGGTAAAAGATAACTCAGGGATAGCATCTGTTCAAGCGAAAAATTATCACGAAAATGGGTATGATATCATCAATCTTCAGATTGCGTCTGGAACTATTTACAATGGAGTCTGGAAAGGTACCTGGGTAGTTCATGACACCCTGTCAAAAGAGTATGACACAGTCATTACGGCACTTTCGTATTCGCATTTGTTTTCTTCCATTACCGTATCATGGTCTGATCCTTCTTGGTGGAATATGAGTTGGAATTATCGAAAACTCGCCAATATCCAAAATCCATCTCTGAATTATCAGATGAAAATTACGATAGGATACAGTAGTAGTGCTACCAATGTCGATGTTCACCTTGAAGGAAAATGTAAAACAGATTTTAGCGACGTTCGTTTTACGAATAAAAACAATAGCGCTGAGTTGAGTTATTGGATGGAGAATAAGACGAATGGGAATAAAGCTCAGTTCTGGGTAAAAACAAACGGTGAGGATGCATTGAATGTTTATTATGGGAATGCTGCTGCCAATTCAAAAAGCAATGCGAGCGCTGTGTTTCTTTTCTTTGATGATTTTTCTGGAAATAGCCTGGATACCAATAAATGGGACCAAATGAATTCAGGTACTGGTACAATTACTGTAAGTGGAGGAAATATTACCATTGCTTCATCTAATGATTGGTGGAATGCTGCCGATAGTGCTCGTACTATTGTCTCAAAAACGGGTTTCGATGATAACTATATCGCTGAAGCGTTTATCGGTAACCATGGACAGGATGGTTACAACCGATTCTTTGGATTACGGTCGAGTTCAGCAACAAATGCAAAAGCCTTCGTATTACTTGCAGATGGAGACCTTAGTCATATAACCAATGTATATCGTGACTCAGTTGGGGGAAGTGCGAATTGGTATGGTGAAAACTCAGGAGTAGCAAATCCGGGAAGCAATAAGATAGCAAAGTTTGTAAGAATTGGTGACATGGTAAATTCGTATTATGGCGGAAGTTTAACAAATTCGCGGACAGTAGCAGGTTGGGGCTTGATATATGTTGCATTAACAGATACTCATAGCGCATCGAATCCTACGAAATTTGATTGGATTAGGGTACACAAATATGCATCTCCAGAACCACAATGGAATAGTTTTGGTACTCAAGAAATAGCTCTTCCAACAGAACCTATCCTTTCTCAACCATCGGACACATCGATTACCGCTGATACAACCCCAACATTCCTCTGGAATGTCAGTGAATATGCAGATAATCACACGTTACAGGTGTGCGATCGTTTAGATTTTTCCATACTAAAGATAAACATCAGTCTTGGTCCAACAACAGACACTTACACACCAATACTTGCTCTCGAGGAAGGAAAATGGTATTGGAGAATCAGAGCAAACAATAGCCAAGGAATAAATATCTCTGATACTTGGTGTTTTATCATTGATACTACAGCCCCAGAAAAACCACACTTGTACTCACCAGGCGATAACTATGAAATAAATAATAATCATGTGACCTTTTCTTGGAATGAAACAGCAGACAATGCCACAAACACCTCAGACGTTTCAGGAATCTCCTACTATCAACTACAAATATCAAATGATAATTTCACATCATTACTTGTCAATCAAAATACCTCTGATAACACCACATTAAGCATCACAGTTACCATTGCAGGTAGATTGCAATGGCGTGTTCGTGCATGGGATCAGGCAGACAATCCTGGTTTTTTTTCCGAAAAAAGAAATCTCACCGTTTTTGATTTCTCGCTCACTGCAACATCCTCGACACTTACGATCCTACGAGGGGGGACTGGAAGTACTACTATTCAAATACAGAAAAGTTTTGGTGAAGACGAAACCATAAACATCACAAATGAATGGAATGGGATTGCTCCAACCGGGGTATCTGTTGATATCAGCAAGGTATCAGGGAATGGTTCATTTACGTCCGTTATAGATTTTGAAACAAGCGGAGATGCATCAACCGGTGAATTTATCTTCAATGTTATCACAACAAGTCTTACTGGCACTCGAACACTCCCACTCACGGTTCGTATTGCAGGGATGATTTTTCAGATGTCATCTACTCCTGTAGCTTTTTCTCTTACGAGAAGCGATGCTGATGAATCGAGAATCAGTATAACGTTCCAATATGGTTCAAAAGATACAGTTTCTCTTTCTGGAGGCTGGATTGGCTCCGTCCCATTGGGTGTTACAACTACATTTAGCCGTGTGACTGATCTTCCACCCTTTGATTCCATTCTATCAATTTCAACATCAAATCAAGCATCATCCGGAGAATACACCTATAAGATAACTGCAACGGGAGGAGGAATCAGCGATTGGATCTATATTTCATTGGATATAAAAACAAATCTTACACTCACCTTACAATCAGATAAAACAACCTATGAAAAAGGACAGGAAATACAATTATCTGGAACTGCCCATGATCCAAACGGCAATGCAGTAAAAAGTGGTATGGTAACACTAAATTTGTCGACGGGAACATGGAGTGAACAAATAACTGCTAATGTAACCAACGGTGTTTTTCAAACAAAATATTTTATAACATTTGATAAATTCGAAGGAAACTGGATAGTTTCTGCAACAGCACTGGATTCTCTTGGGCACAGAACCTCTATCGCTACCCGAATCAATATCGTTATTACAGTCCCTGAAACCTATAAATATTACACAATCACCGTCCTTAGTCCACTCCCAGGTCAAGTCTACAAACGAGGGGAAGAAGTATCGTTTACGGTCAGTATCGTTGAAAATGAAACAAAAATTCGTGATGCAACAGTATCGATTCAATCACCAGATGAAGCTAAAATATTTTTATCTGAGATTTCACCAGGTCTCTATTCAAAAAGTTACAAACTGAAGATGAATAGTAAGCTGGGAAACTGGAGTGTGTATATCGCGGGATCAACTGGTGAAAATGAAATGTTTAAAGCAGGGTTCAGCTACATTCCCATAAAGGTCGAACCTACACAGCTGTCACTTGAAATAATTGAACCGACTACCCGAAGCTTCGAAACAGGAGAGAAAATAACACTTGTGGTGAAACTCTTCTACCTTGAAGGTTCCCCTGTCGAAGAAGGAATTGTCTGCATAATTAAGACCGATGGGAGCACATTAAATTTTAAAAAATCTGGAAATGGCTTGTATTCGACAGGATATACGGTGACCGATGAGGATTTAGGGTACTTAAATATGGAGATATCAGCAATTGATGTCTATGGAAATCTTGGTGTCACAAAAGGAACGACGTTTGAAATCATTCCAATGCAAGTATCAAGTTATTTTGTCAGGTATTGGTGGGTAACAAGCATCATATTACTAGGATTGATTATAGCATTAGGGATTGTCACCCGTGATGTTTCTCGAACGGTGAGATTACGAAATTTTAAACGTGAGGTTATCGAATTAAGCAGACTTAAAAAGGACAAAGCAACAGAATATTTCATAACAGGGTCAATTTCCAGAGAAACATATGATAATCTCTTACAAGAATATGAAAGTAAATTAGCAAAACTGGAAAAACAACGACACATCCTGGAAAAAAAGATGAAGAAAAAAAAGATTTAATGTCATGAAAGAAAGACAGTAAGGAAACTGTCATGAAGGACATGAGGAGATGCCAGTGAAAAGATATCGTGTATTTGTCTTTGCGATCATGTTACTAAGTATTGGTCAATTTTTATCTATTCCTCTTTCCACATCTTCTCCATCATTTGATTATTCCTTATTGCTCCAAAATGATGAGTTCCAGCTAGTGCCAGGGAAGAATATCACAGTTACTTTGTTTGTCAATCAATCAGGAAATAAGACAGGGATCGTTTCTCTACAAGGAAACTGGGTTGAGAGGACCCCTGCAGGGATATCTAGTTCCATTCGACCAACAACAGGAGTAACTCCTTTTAGATGCACTATTACTATCCAATCATCCATTCTATCAAAACCAGGAGTATATACCTACAAAATATCTGCACAATCGGAAGGAATCAATCATTCTATCGATATTCATCTCAACGTGACAACTGACTTGTCAGTACAATTATTTACTGATAAAGCCGACTATGTAAAAGGACAACAGATTCACCTCTACGGAAATGCAACCACATTTGATGATGATATCGTTGATTCTGCAGATGTTATCATATCCATTGTAAATGCAA
>Ga0315295_10003509_pt1 | contig 13346 bp, 11 predicted proteins | sample YL17G14_0_MG_FD_204453 | JGI IMG/M metagenome (GOLD analysis project Ga0315295, IMG submission 204453) | Sediment microbial communities from Yellowstone Lake, YNP, Wyoming, USA - YL17G14_0 | ecosystem: Environmental > Aquatic > Freshwater > Lake > Sediment | place: USA: Wyoming | collected... | reverse complement strand
GTCACTGTTATTCCACTTTTTCCCTATATTTCAGATGGTGAAAAGGATTTGGAGAAACTCATTAAAACCTTGGCAGAGAATGGTGCTGATTATGTGATTATCGATACGCTTAATTTCCGTGAAGAGACAAGAAATAGAATCATGCCTTTTATCAAAGAGCAGTATCCACCGTTGGTTTCAAATTATGAAGAACTCTATAAAACAAATTACTGTGACAAGGAATATGCAAAACAGGTTAGGAAATATGCGAACAGAATTATTAAGAAATACAAGGTAGATAAATACGATAAAATGTTTTCTTATCATAAAAGTTAATCATTTTTATTTCAACAGGAGAAAAAGTTTAATTTTACATGTATTTTGGGGTTCAAATCCCTTCCCCTGCACTTATTTCCTCTTTTTCCATGCGTACAGCATGATTTCTCTGAGATATTCTGTGCTAGTCTCCTTTATCCATTTTTCCTTAAAATCAGGTTGCTCAGCAATTTGAACGAGCCACATAAGACATTGATAATAATAACTCTTCAAATCATCAGAGGCGATAATAATGAATAACGCGTGAATCTGGTTTTTATCATCACAGAGAAAAAAACCATCTTTACCTCTGAAAAACAGTATCTGAAATTTATCATACCCGGGGATGATGTGTGATATTATGGCTATCCCGGGATGCACTATACTGTTGAAGTCATCCTGCCGCTTCTTAAGCAAAACATATAATTTATCCTTATCAATATCTAATCGATCCGCTAACTTGTTGGCAATCATCCAGGCAAAATTATCAGGACGGTTGTATTTGAAAACCTCTAGAAACTCGCAGGTTCTTAGGAGTTTTTCAAAACGTTTCTCGTTGATATCATCTCTCTGAATCAGGATTTTGCGGAGTTCTTCATCAAATAGATGCCCTGTTGATTTCATGCCACTAACCCGTTCAACACCCTGAATAAATGAATATTCCCGCCATACTTTATCCCGGGCAAAAAGCCAATACCACACCAATCCTAAACAAACAAAGAATCCTAAAAGAAGCAATGATATTACTCCCATCTGAACAATCAATGCACTATACCCTATAATCCCTGTGATTTGAATCCAAGGATATAACGGTGACTTAAAACTAGGCAAATAATATCGTAGCTTGCCTTTCCGCATGATGATTATCGAAAGATTAACAAGTATGAACATTAAAAGAACAAGCGTTGATGCGGTTTCCACTAAATCCTTAAGGTCTAAGAATAAAATGATAAGGATCATGAAAACAGAAGTAAAAAGAATAGAAATAACCGGGTTGCCTCTTTTTGATATTTTTGAGAAAAAACCAGGTATGAGTTGATCTTTACTCATCGCTAGAGGATAGCGTGAGGATGAAAGCAGTCCACCATTGGCTGTTGTGATAAAAGCAAGGATTGCTGCTGCTGATAGGGCTATCAATCCGATTTCGCCTAAAAAGGCTTCGGCTCCCCGTGATATCGGCATTAAAGTGCTGGTGATTGTTGTATTATCTAATACTCCTACTGTTACAAGAACAACAAGGATATATAATGTTGAAACAACGGTCCATGCAAGAAGCATACCAAGCGGGATGTTTCTTTTTGGTTTTTTAATTTCTTCTGCAAGGCTACAGATATGTGTCAGACCTAGGTATGATATAAAAACAAGACCTGCTGTTGCAAAAATCGGTCCAAAACCATGAGGTGTAAAGGGTTCGAATCGTGATGGTTGGATATGGAAAAAACCAACAAAAACGTAGATTAATAAAAGACTGAGAAGACCAGCGACAAGAATAACCTGTATTCTCCCAGCATGTTTCACACCAATGAGGTTAATGCCGGCAAATAAGATACAAAATGTTACTGCAATAAGTTTCATCGTCAAAGGTGTGATGTCTGGGTTGAACAGTTGAACAAACGCACCTATCCCGATTAACGCAAACGCGGTTTTTGAGGCTAAAGCAAACCATGATGCTAAACCACCAACCGTTCCTATCGCAGGCCCCATGCTTCGGTTAATGAAAAAAAAATCCCCCCCTTCTTTAGGCATGGCGGTCGCAAGCTCAGCCATTGAAAGCATCGCTGGCAGCATCAACAGACTTGCGATAAGGTAGGACACGATCACTGAGGAGCCTGTTTGGGCATATGCGATGCTTGGCAAGATAAATAGACCGGAACTTATCATAGCACCTGAGGCGATACAAAAAACCTCAAGCAGACCAAGTTCTCTTTTGAGAGATTTTTGTTTTTTCCTTAATTTTACAGTCATTTCTTTGGAGGGTTATCTGGTGGTATGTTTTTCTAAATTTCCATTTGTCTTTCTATTCAGTTCTACAACCCTTCCTTTCTAAGATTGCTGGAAAAATGTTACCGTTCCCGATCCCTCAGTTTGATTGGCATCCAGCACAAAAACCTTATGATGTCCCAGGGATGACCTGAAAAACATCTGGAATCGTAATCTTTTATAGGAGTAATTATTATCCCCTATTTGGAATTTAACCGGTAATCTGGGGTTCAAATCCCGTCCCCTGCACTATTTGAATTATGCCAAGTGAATCTAGGAAGATGGAGCTAGCTCTTTTCATAGGGAAAAAAGAGAAAGCTTATATATAACAAATTATATAGTAATTATAGGTGATATATAATGAATAATATGACTACGATTCAATTAGATAAATCAGTGGTAAACTCTCTGAAAAAAATAAGGGAAAATCCAAGACAAACTTATAATGAATTAATCTCGCATATGATAGAAATTTTTACCAATGTCAAGAAAAGGAATCAATACGATGAATTTATCCATAAAATTCAACAACAAAAAATGAATGAATTATGGCACAATAAAGAAGACGAGGCTTGGGAAGATGCTTAAATCAGGCGACATTATAATCGCCCAAATACAGTTTACCGATACCTTTGAAATTAAAAAACGACCTGCGTTAATACTCTTTGAAGAATTCGACAATGTCATCGTCGCAGGGATAACAAGTAACCTAGAAATGAAAGGAATTCCTCTAACAAAAGAAGAAGGAGCGATAAAAGACAGCGTGATTAAACTAAACTATATATTTACGATATCAAAGTCTATGATCTCAAAGACGTTATTTCATCTAACGAAAGAGAAGAAGCATATGGTTTTTGATGAACTAACAAAGAGATTAAATGCCTTGAATAAATAGTGTAATATGTAGTTGATAATACACGATTTGAGGTTAGTTCCTGCAGAGGTTCTGAGGTTCAAATCCCTTCCCCTGCACTAAATTTATATACATGACATATATTACGTGCTATGTATTAGCATAGCACAATGAGGCAAATTAATGAAAAGAAAATGTTTGGCGGTTGTAATCATTCTTTTATTCACTGGAACCTGTATCATTCCAGCGATTGCACAGGATATAGAGAAAACATCTCAGCCAACATCAAGTGGTAATTGGTTGTATGTTGGTGGGAGTGGACCTGGGAACTACACAAGGATTCAGGATGCCATTGACAATGCAAGTACTGGAGATACTATACATGTTTATTCAGGAATTTACAATGAAAATATTCTCATTGAAAAAACTCTTACTCTTGAAGGTGAAAATAAAGATACAACAATAATCAATGGAGGAAAAAACACAAGTACTATTTCGATTTTCAACGATAACGTTCAAATCATGGGATTCACCATAACAAATAGTTCCTGGAATTGGGGAGCGGGTGTTACCATTAATGCGAATCATTGCAAAATCACAAATAACGTTATTCTTGACTGTGATTGCTTTATTAGACTACAGTCCGCTTATGAAAACACCATCGAAAATAACAACATTATACGTCAAGCACAAGCGTGGCTCAAATATGGTATCAAATTAGAACATTCAGAGAATAATCACATCATAAAAAACAATATCACCAATATAGCGTATTCAATGCAACTTGAAGAGTCGAATGGAAATACTATCTCAAATAATATTTTTACTCGAAATCAAGGCAGTATCTGGCTTATCAAATCGCATAATAATAGTTTAACTGAAAATACTATAACGCTAACTGATGATAATTTCTGCTTTTGGATTCAAGAATCAAATAATAATCTCATTATGAAAAATTATGTATATGATAATGAAGGAATAGGTATTTGGATACTTGATTCACAAGGAAATCGTATCCAAGAAAATCAAATCAACAACAACCTTTATGGTATGTCTATCGAAGGTTCAATATTTACTTTGGTCAAACATAATGAAATTACTAATAATACTAATTATGGTATCTACCTCAAAACAGCATATGTAAATCTCATCACTAAAAATAACATCTTTGATAACGGGCAGAATGCACTGTTCAGAAATGCTTGGCTTAATCACTGGTGGAGAAACTATTGGAAACCGCACTTTCTCGGACCAAAAATAATAAAAGGAACCATATTTAAAGTGGTTCGACATGGATATGGATTTGAAGAAGTTGACATTTTAACTGTTTATAAATGCGATTGGCATCCTTCCCACAATCCTTATAATATTGCAGAGATGAGTTGATAGATAATTATTATCCATCATTCAGAATTTAACCGGTAATCTGGGGTTCAAATCCCTTCCCCTGCACTCATTATGAAACTCATTGAAACCCTAATAGTCTTAGCCGAACGTATAAGGTCCAAAAGGAGAAAAAATCTCCAAGATTTTCGTTTTTTAGTAATGTCTTAGATTTTAAGAGTCAAGCCTATCTTTCTCTAAATTATTTTTCCTCAGTTTTTTTAAAAAAAAGAAGATCCAATGTTTTCTCTATAAGACATTTTATGCTAATTGATATATATGAAGTGACTATGTCGTGTGCACGATATGGCGAAACCATTACAATTACATGGAAATGTTTTCGATGTAAAATACGAGCCTCTCGCTGGTGCTAGTGTTACTAACCTTCTTCGGCTCTATGCACAAAATAAATTTCTGATAAGCGTACGATACATGCCACGTATGCTTTATGCGACTGCATTAAGTAATATCATAGCACCTTTTCGTCTTAAAGAAAAAATACAATTTAACAAAAAGATAAAGCAAACGGAAATTAAACATCCTCCTCTTTTCATCATCGGGCACTGGAGAAGTGGCACAACGTACATTCATAACATGTTATCTCTTGATACTACATTTGAGTATTGTTCAACGTTTACTGCAACAGTACCAGGTGTTTTCCTTGGTAGTGAAAAAATTTTCAAACCAGTTCTCGCCGCAAGTATCACACCTAAAAGACCCATGGATGATGTACCAATGGGAATTGATTTACCTCAAGAGGAAGAATACGCAATTGGTGATTTTATACCATATGCGTACTACAATGGTTGGATTTTCCCAAAAAACATGGGCTTTTATAACAAATTCGTATGCATGGAAAATGTCTCCAAAGACGTAATCGATGAATGGAAAGAAACATATCTTTATTTTTTAAAAAAATTAACCTACTATCGAGACGGAAAACGCTTGATATTAAAAAACCCTGCACATACAGCACGGATAAAACTTCTTCTTGAAATGTTCCCCGATGCACAATTTATTAACATTTACAGAAACCCGTATCACCTATATTATTCAATGATGCGATTCCTGCGGATAGTAGTACCTATTTATTGTATCCAGAAATCTGATATGCAGACACTCGAAGGACACATGCTTGATTTATATGCTCAGATGTACAAGAAATACTTCGAAGAGAAAACCCTTATCCCTAAAGGAAATCTCGTTGAAATAAAATACGAGGATTTCATTCAAAATCCTTTAGAAAATGTTGAAAAAATTTATACAACACTAGAGTTGAAAGATTTCGAAGCATCTAAGAAAAGTTTTAGCGATTATGCTACATCTCAGAAATTTTTTAAAGCAAGTACCTACAATGTAGAGCCTGTTGTTAAAGATAAAATAAACAAAAAATGGAAATTTGTATTTGATGAGTTTGGCTATGAGATATAAGAATTTGACCTGGAATTCTGAGGAGAGCATTTTTAAATGTCACAACAGGAGAAACTATTATTTTTTATGACTAAACTCGTGTTCAAATCCTGCCCCCTACACTTTTTTCAATACAAAAACGTCCCTTTGTGAACGTCAGATACCAGGAGACGACATCATCGATAGTGGTCGCGAAAGTGTACCGAGGCGTGTACTTCAATTCCTGTGTCGCTTTTGTGATATCCATCAGACGTGGGGTGCTCATCACCCTTACTTTATGGCGGGTGAAGGGAGGATTTCCCTTGCCCCGAAGGATCCAGATTCCTTCAACGATACTGGCAAGAACATATGCCGAGAGATACGACCGGTGCGTCTCTGGTGTTGGAAGCTAGAGTCGCTCCGTGAGGGTATCCATCAGTTGTCTTGGTGTGCTATCAAAGCTTTTCACATTATACGCCTGGTTATTGGCTTTCGCTGATTCACCAGCGAGCCGAAGACAATGTGCGACATCACGTCCATCAGACAGAGAAATCTTTTGATTCCTATCCCCAATAAAGAATAATTTTTTTTGTTGTAAGGCGTTGATAAGAAACAGAGAGATTAAACGATCACGCGGGCCTATGACCACAGGGGATCGCACCACAGAAACAGTCATGTTGTATTTTATCCCATAAGCCCAGAGCAACCCCTCCGCACATAATTTTGACTCACCATATTTCAAGGTAGGGTTCTTTTGGTACTCCTCTGCTATGGGTTGTCGTGTTTTTGGAAACCCATAGACTGCAGCGGAACTCATGAAAACAAACCGCGGTACCTTCTGTTGCACACACGCATCAAGAAGATTTTTTGTTCCATCAACATTTACCTCAAAAAAGGTTTTCCTAGGACCCCAATCCCGCGGAAGCGCAGCAACATGAAACACCACATCAACCTGCTGACACGCTCGTACCAGTGATTCCCTATCGGTAAGATCACCGACCACGAAAGACAATTTCTTATCCTCAAGAAATGTGATATCGCTCGTAGTTCGTCGTAATACTCGTACGTCATATCCCTGTTCCAAGAGTTCATCGATCAGATGACTGCCGATAAAACCTGTTCCACCTGTCACCAGAGCTCGCATAGAGAAAGAGAATACCTTTTTAGTAAAAAAACCAATTGGAAAAGATAATATGCCCCTTATGTTTCTGGGAAATACTTGTATGTTGAGTTTCCAAGAGATGAAAGATAAGGAATACATCCCACATGGAACCTATCTGAAACTGCTGATTGGCGGTAGTCTTTCTTTGATTAAAGTGTTACTCACCAACCCTGGTGATTTGAAAAAACTCCGGACAATCCAAGGTTCCGAGGAACGATATATCAGACCAAAACGACCCTATGAATTACCGCCTTTTAAGGAAGGGATGCGATGTGGCGTCACGGACGAGAAATACCTCAGACCCACACTGTATTGTAACCCGTGCGCTCCTGAGGTTGTGGCTCTTGCCCACGAGCTTGGTGCATTTCAGAAAACAGACTATGAGTTCGCAAAAGCTGCTTTTGAATTCGTTAAAGAAAAGCTTGATTTAGAAATTTGCCAGATGGATCCTGTCGAGGAGACTATACGTCGAGGTACGGGAACCTGTTTTCATTTAATCTCGGTGTTCATAGCATTGTGTCGTTGCGCTGGGATCAAGGCACGGTATAAGACGTTTGCGATGAACATGATTCAAACATGGTACGATGCTATGGTTGGGTCGGATCCATTAGTAAAAAAATGGTACGATCAAATGGGATTCTTTATGATGGAAGGGGAAGGAGAGGCATTTATTGATGGAAAATGGGTCCCTGCTCATGTCGGTCCCACCGCAGAACGACAAGCAGCAGGCGGCATCCCAATTACGAAGTTCGGGGAGGGTTCTCTTGGCATCTGGTTCTTTGCACTGCCTGGAACAACTATGAATATGGAATCGATCCCGTATGGTTTAGGTGCAGGGGCCAATATTTTAAAAAGGCTCGCTCCCGGTTCTATGGAACGCGTCAATATCAGCATTCAGCATCAAAATAAAATGGGAAAAAAAATAATAGAAGATACTGGAGGCAAAGAAGCCTATGATGCTATGGCACGCAAAAAACGCGCGTCAAAAGCACCAACTCTTGATTTATCCGATAACAAAGGGATTGTTTTTGGAGAATGAAAAAAAAATGATGCCTCCAGAGAAACAAAAAACAAGTGGTTTTATCAAGGCACGATCGAAACAATACATCATTTATCTTGTTCTTTTTATGGGGCTTGTCGCGATCATGGATCAATATCTCTCCATGGTTCCAATCACCTATATGGATTCGATTCTGACCGAATATGGACTCTCGGCATCACAGTTCGAATGGTGGGAAGCGCTTTATTTAATTCCTACGTTTTTCATTTTTGCACTCAATGGACTTGTTGATATCATTGGACGAAAATTTTCCATCCTTCTCTTGATCCTCATCATGGGTTTTTCATCACTCGCGATTGTGCTCTTCACACCAACGTTTCATCTCTTCATGATCTTCTATTCCGTCGTTACATTTACGACGGTATCAAACATGTGGACAATCCCAATTAGTGAAGAATCACCAGCACAGAAACGTGCGAAATTAACCTCACTTGTCTATGTGATAGGTCTTTTCCCACTATCAGCCATCATTCCTCTTTACGTTATCCCAACACTCGGATGGAAATGGATGTATGGAATCATGTTTTTCTTCATGATACCAGTACTTGTCCTCTGGATATTTATGAAGGAAACCGGACGGTACGAAGAAATCAAAGAGGAACGCAAATCAGGGAAAATGAAAAAGCATTTCTTTGGACTTGGTTCGATAAATCGATGTGACGTTCGGTATATCATTTTTTCCGCGATGATCTGGATGTGCTGGTTAATTAATTCTCTTCTTATCATCCGTTGGATGGGGTATTACTTCATGGTCATTCATGGGTATGCTCGTACCGAATGGCTCATGGTCTTTCTTGCCTCAGGTATCATGATGATTATTGGCGGGTTAGTCAGTGGGTATGTGATGGATAGAATAGGGAGAAAAAAAGGATTTATCATCGGGGCGGCAGGGTTTGCTCTTTCCTTGTTTTTATTAGGATTTGGACCGGTAGCGTTCCTTCCAATTTTCGGTGCTCTTACAGGATTTTTCATCGCGTTTTCCTATGCCTGGGTTATTGTCTTTATCCCAGAGATATTCCCGACAGAACGGAGAGGAGCTTGTCTTGGGTGGACAACAACCGTGGCGCGTATCTCGTATGTTGTGGGACCGGTGACTGCTGCTCTATTGTTGGAAGCAGATCCTACCATGGAATGGTTCTGGGTCGTAGGAGGACTTCTGATGATACTAGCAATCATTATTGTTCTCCTGTTCCATCCGTATGAGACAAAAACAAAAGAGCTAGAAGTAATCGAAGCACAACGATAAATTCTCTTTCTTTCTCAGCCTCCACCATTAAATTCGCCACGCAGACAAAAAAAGCGATGCACGAAGAATTTTTTTTAAAAGAGACTTCGAAAGGGCATTCTTCAGAAAATCGGTATGGGTTGTACAACAAGTCCTTTATAACATAACCTACACAGTATTTTTGTAGGGAACCATATGAAAACAATCCTCCAGAGAAAAGATAACACCAGTATTTTCTGTCCATCTGTTTGCAAACATCGCAAGTCCGATACGGTAATAGCGAAAGGCACCGAATTGATAATCGCAGGTATCTGTATTATCACCGGACTTTGTATTCTCTTCATCTCACTGTAAACAACAGGTAAACTCTCCCTATTAAACCCCTTATTTTTCCCCCCTTTTTTCGAAATTTATATAAAACAGAAGTTCCTAATAGACACATAACGAAAGTGAACATAGGAACGTACACACATGATCAGTGTCAAAGTCTACCGACAAGGTGATGACGTTGTCATCGGTGCCTGCGACGAGCATCTCCTTGGCAAGAAGTTCCGCAAAGGAAAACTCCAAATTGATGTAGCGAAACGCTTCTATGACGGGGAACGAATCGATAAGAAAACTTTGGAATCTTTTCTACGTGATGCAACAATAGCGAACCTCGTGGGAAAAGAAACCGTGGCATGCGCAATTAACCTTGGATTAGTCGACCCTCAATGTATTCTGAAAATCAAAGGAATCCCGCACGCTCAGATTGTCCAAATGATTTGATTACTATAATGGTTTTTTTTGTACAAGTGAGTTGATTTTTTCTCTCATGTTCTCATAGTGCGTCCCCATCCAATAATACTTGGAACAGGCAGGGCAGACCCAGAAATCATTTCTGGTTTGAAACACTTTTTCAGGAATCTTGTCTTTAATTGTTTCTTTTTCAACAGAATGAAGCAGGGTGTTACATACCGTACAGCGAGAAAGGATTTTTTCCTCATCGACGGGTATTTCCTTAAGCACCTGTTGTAATTGTTCGGTGAGATTTGTCGCTTGTATCCCAAGGACAGGGATGAGTGTTTTTTTCGCTCGTATCAGTAGTTCTTTATCCCGAGAGATAAGCAGTCGCTTCTCACGAGTTGCAATCTGTAGAATAAAATCATCGTTCGTCGTCGAATCTGGATAAAAGGTGTCAAATCCAAAAATCCGTAGCCATTTCGCAAGGGAGCCAAGCATGTGATCGCAGAGCAGTTTCATCACAGTGGATAATGAAGAGGAGGGATTTGTCTTTTATCCCTAGAGTATTATTTCTTGTTTTAGAGGTATTTTCTTACCTCAAGCATGTCGAAATTGGAGTTCCCTGCCTTATCGTATGCGATCACAATGATGGTGTGTTTATGGAACAAGAGCGATGGTTGGGACCATTTCCAGCTGTAGGGTGGTTGGGTAGCGACAAATTCTGGATTTAAAGAATCATCTATCAGGAACTCGACTTTCGCAATCCCTGATTGTGCATCTGTTGCTTCCACCTGGATATTGATAGGGCCGTAGATGATACTACTTTTTCTGAACAACCCGGAGAATAGGCGTAAGCCCCAGAGATATAATCCATTAGTTGGTGTTTGAATCTTGACGACGGGGGGAATCGTATCTCCATCGGTGTAGGGTGCCATCAGAGGATAGTCGTCTGTGTTCATCCCATCTAGGATTATATAGGGAATATCACCGATGCCATCACCATCACTGTCAGAACCAGTGTAATCACTCCAGTAGTTTCCCCCGGATGGATACCCGTCATCCCAGATGTTAGCTGCATCATCGTAAGCTTGATGGCGGTTTGATTTGAAATTATTATGATAGATATAGTTATTGGATGCTTCAGTAATTCCAATGCCTGCGTAGAAGTTATCAGCTATGTTGTTCTCAAAAATATGGATTCCTATGCATCCTGGTTTCATGGTGATCCCATTCCATCCATTGTCCGAGATTTTATTGTCTACTATCTTGGTATCCTCAGTAGATTGTTTCAATAGGATACCTTGGAAGTTATCATAAATAGTATTCCTCATAATGGAGCAATTGTTCCCTCCTACCATGATGCCAGCATTTTGTTCCGCTGTTCCACTGTGCTGAATCATGAGTCCTTCAAGAGCGACATCATTTGCATTAATCGTTACGACGTCACCAATAAATTTCCCATCGATAATACTGTAATCACCATGGATTCCATAGAGGGACACTGATTTGTTAATCCATACATGTTCTCTATAGATTCCGCGATCTACAAAAATCGCATGACCATCCTGGGTGTCATCATCATTGAATGCTGCTTGAATTGATAAGAAAATCTCATCGGTATGTGTGTTGGAGATGGAGCCATAGGGGTGGATGAGGGGATACTGATCGGTAGAACTGTTCCCGGTAGGGTAGGGTATATCTCCAATCCCGTCCTCGTTCGCATCGGTACCGTTATAGTCATCCCAGTAATTTCCTCCAGTAGGATACCCGCCATCCCAGGTATTGTTTGCTACGACGTCAAACACCTGATAGGTATTTTCAAAAAAGTTGTTGTGATAAATCAAGTTGTTCCCCCCGATCACATAGACTCCATAGTTGTCGTTGTATCGTATGTCATTATTCGTAATGATATTATTGGAAGTATGAATCATGATGCCTGCGTTATTCGGATCATCTCCACCATGAGCGATGGTAAACCCACTGAGGGTTACATTTTCTGCGATGATTTTCACAATAGTCCCCCCATAAGAATAACCACTGATCCAAGCGGTCCTCTCTTCACCCATGAGTTCAATGGATTTGCTTACCACAATATTTTCTCTATAATCTCCATAAAACACATAGACGGTATCGCCATTTGTTGCATGGTCAATGCCGTCTTGGATAAACTGATAGGGGTGATCGATGGTCCCATCCCAGGGACCATCCGTATTATCATAATCGACATAAATAGTTGATCCTCGTTCTGTTGTTTGATTACTATTTTTTTGTATTTCATTGAATATACTTGCAGATCCCGGGATAATAAACAGTCCTGCGATGATAAAAGTGAAAACAGCTTGATAAATTAGCTTCCTATGACGTGTTTTGTTCATACTTATTCCTCCTTCCTACAGAATAAAAATTGTAGTTTTTATCTCTTATAATGTTATATTAATAGAATATTTAAATATTTGCTGAAATAGAATTAGGCGTGTCCCGTCATAGATTCAAAAAGCGTCCATTCTTGTAAATCAATTCATCATCTGCGGAAACTTCCCCGTTTTTCCGCAGGTCGCAAACCATATCCCAATGCAAACTGGATTTATTTTTACTCCCAGTCTCAGGGTATCCACTGCCGACCGCGAGATGGATCGTCCCACCAATCTTTTCATCAAACAAGGTGTTTTTCGTATAGCTCTTCACCCCGTAATTCGTCCCAAACGCGAACTCTCCTAACCGTTTCGCACCAGGGTCCATGGCAAGCATAGTGTGCAGGAATGATTCCCCCTTTGACGCGGTCGCTTTGACAACATTACCTTTCTCAAACCAGAGTTGAATGTCATTAACCTCCCGGCCATTATAGGAACCAGGGAACGAATAGCTGATACGCCCTTCCGCTGAGGTCTCGACGGGACCGGTGAATACCTCACCGTCGGGGAAATTTTCTTTTCCAGAGCAGTTAATCCATTTCCTGCCTGTAACTGAAATACGGAGGTCCGTGCCCTTCGCGATCACATGGAGGTTCTTTTTTTTGTTAAGGAATGTCCGTATCTTTTCCTGATCGCTCTGAACGGTTTTCCAGTATTTGATAGGGTCTTTTGCATGGACATGTGCAGCATCGAAAATAAAATCCTCGTAGTCCACAAGAGACATTTCGGCATCTTGGGCGGACGCCTGGGTTGGGTACTGGGTGATGCACCAGCGGAGTTCTTTTTTTGCAGCTCGTCTAAGGAATGTTTCATAAATCTGATGATTAGCAGCGCTACTGATCGCTTGTTTTTTCGGGTCGATATTC
>Ga0315295_10003508_pt1 | contig 13347 bp, 13 predicted proteins | sample YL17G14_0_MG_FD_204453 | JGI IMG/M metagenome (GOLD analysis project Ga0315295, IMG submission 204453) | Sediment microbial communities from Yellowstone Lake, YNP, Wyoming, USA - YL17G14_0 | ecosystem: Environmental > Aquatic > Freshwater > Lake > Sediment | place: USA: Wyoming | collected... | reverse complement strand
CTTGCGAAAACTGAAGGGATCTTATGTGGAATTTCTTCAGGTGCAGCTGTTTGGGCTGCCATTGAAACAGCCAGACGCCCTGAAAATACGGGGAAACAGATCGTTGTAATTTTGCCGAGCACCGGCGAGCGCTATTTGAGCACGGATTTATTCAAAGACTCATTATAGGCTCATACTGCCTAATAGAAATACCTCAAAGATAACCCGCCGTTCAATTCAAGTCCATAGGGCTTTGCATTGTAGGCAGGTAGAAATTGATAGATGGGTGCAATCTCGAAACCTATCGAAAAGTCCTTATTTGAATAGAAGGTAAAACCAAAAGGAATTCGTATGGCTGCACATACATCATAATTATTATCGTCTTTCGGATTATCTGCAAAAAATATTGAAATTCCTGCACCAATATACGAAAGGAAAGGAAGCTGTTTAATGGGTGATTTCCATGCATAATCTACAGATAAAAAGGGAGTGTCATAATGAAGGTCGTGCCAGAAACTCCATGCCCAGATTCCACCATGTATATTCAGGAAATTTTCTTCACTGACAGGGATTGTTAAAGATAGTGCAATCGGATCACCAAGAAGCAGCCCAAATGATCTCTTGTTTTCTGTTCCTGCATAAGACGCTCCCGAAAGCAAAAGAATAAATATAGTCGATATCAACAACAGGACATGCTTTGCCTGTTTCATTCTTTTTTTTCAACCTTACCATACCCTGCTCCACCAGGGTCGATAATAATTAGCCAGTCTTTCTCTGAAGATTTTGAAGAATAGGCCCTATTCCTGCTCAAGCCATTTTTTGAGCGTAGTTATATCTTTTTCACTCAATCCCAGGGTGGGCATTCTTTCTTCTCCGGATATCTGTGACATAACCTTCCACATCTCGGTTCTTATAATTCCATAGGAATCAGCAAAGCTCTGAAAATTCTCCTCCATCTGGGGCATCACAACCATCATGTCTTGTGATGATTCATCGAACTTATCCATTCTTGCATAGGAAACCGCCCGGGCAAACTTTGCCATTGCATAATCAGTCTTAAGTTCCAAAGCCTGCGTAAAGTCTGAAACCGCATTCTCAAATTCTTCCTTCATCATATACGCCATTCCGCGAAAGAAATACGCTCTTGCACTTTTATTATTGGCGCTGACCGCCTTGCTGAAATCCTCGAGCGCCATATCAACTTCCTTTATTTTTACATGAGCAACTCCGCGGCTTAAATGAGCGATATAGGGATCTGCTCCGGCTTCTATAGCTTTTGTAAAAGCTTCTATACTCTCTTTTTCTTTACCCTCTACGAACAGCAATTGTGCTTCTCTCATGAGTTGCTGAGTATCCATGGTGAACCTCCTTTAAAATACCTGTGATAACTATATCTGATTTTCATTTATTGTTTTGTATCATCAGTTACATTCTTTAGTGATGACTCTTTGGCAGCCCGTAATCCCTCTTTTATCACAAGGATGAAAACAACAGTGAACCCGATAAGAATACCCACAAAGTTTATCAGCTTGAGTAATGCGAGAACGACAAGAATAAAGGCAATCATAAAAAACCTGAAGATACTGAGGAAGATAACTTTACCGCTCGGTCTGGCTAATGTGGCAAAATCCTTTAACCCCCATGCAAGGCCTTTAATGTTAGCAAGTCCGAGCGCACCTCCAACGAGTATGCTTAAAGGTAGTTTTTTCCACTCATACAATGCTGAAACGGCTGCAAGAAAAATGAGGATGATTGTTCCCTGTCTATGAATTCTTTTTACCAGATCCATTGTCCGATTTCTTTGCCATCCTCACAAGGTCTCTAAACCCTGCAATAATACCAAAAAACAAAAAGATGATTGTAAACCAGGGCTTGGTGTTCCAGCCGAACCATCTATCCATTAAATAATCAATTCCATACCCCATCGCAAGACCGATAAAAGTAGAGATAACAAGATTCAGTCCTACGGTGCTTGCCTCAAGAAGCTGTTTGAACAAGGATTTCTCTGCCATATTTTCCCCTCAGGTATCTAAATTTTAGCACAGATCAATCAGAACTTTTTTGATTTGATAGATGGCAGATGGTTATTTTATTTCTACCAATGATTCGTATGCTGCCTTTACAGTCTTTTCTATATCCTTTTCGGTATGTGCAAGGGATATGAAGCCGGCCTCAAACTGTGAGGGAGCTATATATATTCCCTTTTTTATAATGGCTGAAAAGAATCTGGAGAATCTTGCTGTATCAGATGTTTTTGCTGTTTTATAGTCAATTACATCGGTATTTGTAAAATACGTGCAGAACATTGTGCCTGCCCTGTAAAACCTTGTCTTAACTCCTGCTTTTCTCGCAGCATCTGCAAGTCCTTCCTCTAACAGGGCTCCGGTACTTTCGAGTTTGTTGTATGTGTTTTCTTTTGAGAGTATCCTGAGGGTCTCAATGCCTGCTGTCATCGCGAGCGGATTACCCGATAAAGTTCCGGCCTGATATACCGGCCCTTCCGGTGATACCATTGACATAATCTCCTTTTTCCCTCCATACGCACCAACCGGCAACCCACCGCCTATTACCTTGCCCAGGCAGGTCATATCAGGTGTAATTCCGTAATATGCCTGTGCACCGCCAAAGGCTACCCTGAATCCTGTCATCACCTCATCAAATATGAGAACGATACCAAATTTTTTTGTCATCTTTCTCAGCGACTCCAGAAATCCCGGCTTGGGCAGGACACATCCGATATTCCCCACAACCGGTTCGATTATTACACATGCGACAGACTTCCATTCGTTTTTTATAACCGATTGTAATGCAGCTATATCATTGAACGGCAGTGTTATAGTATTTTTTGCATAAGACTTTGGCACACCCGGGCTGTCCGGAACTCCAAAGGTTGTTGCTCCTGAACCAGCCTTAACAAGCAGTCCGTCGGCATGGCCGTGATAACATCCCTCAAATTTGATGATCTTGTCCCTGCCTGTAAAACCACGCGCAACCCTTATAGCGCTCATTGTTGCCTCTGTGCCTGAGTTCACCATTCTGACCTTATCCATTGATGGGTAGACTTTAAGAACTGATTCTGCAAGTTCGATCTCAAGAGGTGTAGGTGCGCCGTAGCTTGTGCCTTTTTCAGCAGCCTTCTTAAGGGCATTCACAACTTTAGGGTGAGAATGACCGAGGATCAGGGGGCCCCATGAGAGGACATAGTCTATATATGCGTTTCCGTCAACATCATAAATCTTAGAGCCTTTACCCCTATCGATAAATATGGGATTCCCGCCAACTGCCCTGAACGCACGGACCGGGCTGTTAACCCCTCCAGGGATGAGTTCACATGCTCTTTTATACAACCTGTGTGATTTTTTCCATTCCATAATAATATGTTATAACTTTGTTACTCTATCATAAAAATTTTTATGTGTCAAAAAGAATGTCTCTTATGCTATAAAAATAGAATTATATTTCAGGAGGATTATATGAAAAAATTTGCTGTACTCACATTAATCGTCTCTTTGCTTTTTGCATTTGTTGCATGTGCAAAAAAGGGAGATCAGAAAGGGCCATATCTTGCAACGGTTGGAAACTCAAAAATAACACAGGCTGACCTTGAAAGAGAGATTAAAAGCCTTCCAGAGTTTGCACAGAAGCTTTTTGAGGGAAGCGCCGGAAAAGAAAAGTTTCTTGATGAGCTGATCAAGAAAGAGCTGCTCTATCAGGAGGCCTTAAAAAAGGGTCTTGACAAAAATCCAGACTATCAGAAAAAGGTCGAGGACTTCAGGAAACTGACACTTATCGGCCAGTTGCTTGAAAAGGAGATAGAGGCCAAGTCGAAGGTTACTGATCAGGATGTAAAGGATTACTACGAAAAACATAAGGATGAGCTTACTTCTGTCAGCCAGATCAGGGCCAGTCATATACTGGTAAAAACAGAAGACGAGGCAAAAAAGATATTAGAGAGAATTAAGAAAGGTGAAGACTTTGGAGCTCTTGCAAAGAAATTCTCGATTGACACCGGATCTGCAAAAAATGGCGGAGACCTTGGATTTTTCTCGTCAGGCCAGATGGTGCCTGAGTTTGAGACAGCAGCAATCAAACTGAAAAAAGGAGAAATCAGCAAACCTGTCAAGACAAAATTCGGCTACCACATTATTAAGGTTGCTGACAAGAAAATGGGACAACCACTTGAATTCGAAAAAATCAAGAACGCCATCTCCCAGAGAATTGCTGCTGAAAAACAGAAAGAGTTCTTTGATTCTTATATTGAAAATCTGAAGAAAACCTATAAAGTTGAAATAAATAAGGACGCAGTCTCCAAGCTTTCAACCAGCGAAGAAAAGAAGGAAAAACCTGAGCAAACAGGAGAACCAAAAGCAGCGCCGGAACAGGGATCAAAAGATAAAAAGAATTAATTTAATAAACTAATAAAATCTCCCCCCGCCCCTCTTTTCCAAAAGAGGGGCGTTCTTTTTCCTGTATTGACTCAGCCTACGGTCGATGATATGCTTTTTTCATGGAGAAGTTTAAAATCCTTGATATATCAGGAGATGTCGGATTAACAGCTTTCGGAAAAAGCAAAAACGAGGTTTTTATTAATGCTGCAATCGGCATGTACAGCCTCATAACCGGTCTCGATGCAGTAGCGACGACACAAACGATCGATGTCTCGGTTGAAAGTCATTCTCCTGACGGCCTTCTTGTTTCGTGGCTGAACGAGCTGATATTCCATTTTGACGCTTACGGTTTCATCGGCAAAAAAATCGATATCAAAGAGTTCTCGGAAAAACAAATTTCGGCAACCGTGGCCGGTGAGGAATTTGATGCAGGACGTCATGAAGGGAAACTGCTCATTAAGGCAGCCACCTATCACAAGCTGAGAATAGAAAAGATGAATGATTCGTGGGAAATAGATGTCATTTTTGATATATGATATAAAAATGAGATTGATACTCCCTTCAGACTTCCAATAACCTAATTACGAAGGTTGCCTGGATTAATCATCTAAAACAGAGCCGGATAAAAGAAAGGATGCGCATGGATTCAGAAAAGATCAGAAGGATTGATGAAACAAAGATAGAAATTCCGATTGATTATAAACGGGGGATGAGGGTTAGGGGGATAATCTATGTTGATGAAACCCTCCAAAAAGACCTCGAAGACCAGTCAATAGATCAGGTTGCAAATGTGGCAACTTTACCAGGGATTGTCGAATCATCAATGGCTATGCCGGATGTACATACCGGATATGGATTTGCAATCGGTGGAGTTGCTGCCTTTGACTTAAAAGACGGCATAGTATCACCAGGCGGGGTTGGTTACGATATAAACTGTGGAGTTCGTTTATTGAAAAGCAATCTTTTGAGAGAAGATGTCCTGACAAAGATGAAAGACCTTGTCAGCATTCTCTATAATGAAATTCCGTCAGGTGTTGGATCAAAGGGGAGGGTACGTCTTGGTCCTGATGACGAAAAAAAGATATTGCTGAAAGGTGCGCGCTGGGCTGTTGAACAGGGGTTCGGAGATGCTTCAGACCTTGAAAAAATCGAGTCAGGTGGTTGTATCGATGGGGCAGATCCTTCACTGATCAGCAAAAAGGCATATGAGCGTGGCAGGGCCCAGCAGGGCACCCTTGGCTCAGGCAACCACTTCCTTGAAGTCCAGTATATTGATGAAATCTATGACGAAAAGGCTGCAAACAGCCTCGGATTTTTTCCAGGCCAGGTTACTGTGATGATACATACAGGCTCACGTGGGTTTGGGCATCAGGTCTGCACCGATTTCCTTGAAGTAATGGAAAAGGCAGCCGGCAAATACAAGATAGAACTGTCTGATAAAGAGCTCGCATGTGCACCGTTCAGCAGTCCTGAGGCAAGGGATTACCTTGCATCAATGAGGGCTGCTGCGAATTATGCATGGGCAAACAGGCAGTGCATAATGCATTGGACAAGAGAGGCTTTCTTCAAGGTCTTTTCGATATCACCGAAAAAACTTGGCATGGAGCTTATTTACGATGTTGCACATAATATCGCCAAGATTGAAGAGCATGAAGTCAATGGAAGAAAGATGAAGCTGATAGTCCACAGAAAGGGCGCCACAAGGGCATTCCCTCCGGGTCACCCGGAATTGCCCGAGATATACAGGCCCCTCGGTCAGCCTGTACTGATACCGGGTGATATGGGAAGGGCATCATATGTGCTTCTGGGAACTGAGAAGGCTATGAAAGAGACATTTGGCTCAACGTGCCACGGAGCCGGCAGAATCATGTCAAGACATCAGGCAATAAAAAAGGCAAAAGGCCGGGCGATATGGAGAGAGATGGAGGACAAGGGAATCATTGTTAGGTCTGCCGGAAGAGAAACCCTTGCCGAGGAAATGTCTGAAGCATATAAGGATGTCTCAAATGTAGTGGAAGTAGTTCATAAGGCGGGGATATCAAAGAAAGTTGCCCGTCTCAGGCCAATTGGAGTAATTAAGGGATAAAATCACTATCTCCACGTTTAATTTAATATGGTGTTGACTATCATCTGAAATCTATGGTACTTTTTTGAAATTTCAAAAAAGGAGGATTTATGAAAAAATCATTTGTAATCTGCATTGTATTAGTTCTTTTTAGTCTGTTCATTGTGACACAGAGAGAGGCGTCAGCTACTGAATTCGGTGGCGGAGCCTATCCGAATGGCGCTGAGGACTTTATGTCTGGGGCGGTTCCTCCTCCCGGCACATACTTTCTGAACTACTTCACTTACTATACTGCCGATAAACTGAAAATCAAGGATGGGAGCGATATAGATGATTTCGACCTGAAAGTCACTGCAAATACCTTCCGCCTGCTGCATGTCACCAAACAGCAGATATTCGGTGGTTACTGGGGAATGCATGTATTTGTTCCTGTAGTCAATGTTGATATCGATATGATGGGAAAAAGTGACAACAAATTTAATATCGGTGACATTATTGTAGATCCTTTCATTCTTTCATGGCATTCGAAGAACTGGCATTTTGCAACAGGTCTTGATATCTACATCCCGACAGGCAGTTATAACGAGAAGGATTTGGCAAACATCGGAAGAAATTATTGGACTTTTGAACCCATTTTTGCCTTTACCTTTTTAAGCGACAGCGGCTTTGAAGTATCGAGCAAGTTCATGTATGACTTAAACACGAAGAACAGTGATACTGAATACAAATCAGGGCAGGAATTCCACTTTGACTATTTGGTCGGTTACCAGTTTAAGCCATGGAGCATAGGGCTGAATGGATACTATTACAAACAGATTACCGGCGACGAACTGGATGGTGATAAAGTTGGAGATGGCTTTAAGGGAGAGGCATTTGCTTTCGGTCCGGCAATCAAGTATGACTATAATAATATGATGTTTGATCTTAAGTATCAGCATGAGGTAAGCGTTGAGAACAAACCAGAGGGTGATAAGTTCTGGTTTAAATTTGTATATGCCTTCTAAAAATAATTCTTAGGACTCAACTCTGTTTAAAGAAGGGCCCGCTCTGCCTTGTCAAAAGCGGGCTCTTTAATTCTATCCATGTAATTTATTCAGGCTTGCCCGGAATCCTTTTTTTATTGCCGTATATCTATTTCAAATAGAGATATTGGATAACAGCGCCGCAGAAAATGATGATGCAGCCTGGTATCATCATTTTGTAAATCCCCCATAGATCGGCCTTGAAATAATCTCTTGTCAAAATAAGACATATATGCACCGGAGAAAGGAGGACTCCCAAAAACCCGGATACAAAAGCAAATGATATCTCTCCTGCTGATAAATTACCGGCGATACTGATTATCAGGGGAAAGGTGCTTCCTACAAAACCTACGGTAATACCGGTAAGCATCCCTGTAATGAAAGGCACCAGGAAAAGAATCGGAGCTAACGGAATCCCTTCCATGAGAAAAAACTGGCTCAGGTTCTTCACTGCCCCTGAATTTTCCATAGCCTCCTTAAAAAACATGACACCGAGTATCAGGATTATTATATCAAGAGAAACCCCATGCTGAACTGCCTTAAAAGAAGACTTCATGGTATACCTGTAAAAAAACAGGAGGAAGAGAACAACAGCAAGCAATGCATAATGCAGATCCATACGGAATATGACCACAAGGAGAAGGACAGTCACAATCGGCATGAAACTCCACAGGCCTTTTTTTGAAAGCCGGTCTTCTGTCTTCACATCTCCCTTAAGACCGTGCATGGCAAAGATAAATCCTGTAATCAGCATGAGTAGGGCACATATGAGATTTATGGTAATAAGCCTGTAGAGCTCTATCTTTGCTATAGCAGATGCCAGGAGAATCCCTGGATATAATGGCAGTATGTATTCCCAGGGATGTCTGAACCAGTAGTTAATAAACCCTTTTTCTTCCGGGCTCATTTCTATGTCACGGGTTGTCTCGGCTACCATCGGCGCAGAAAAATAGGCGCCTCCAACAGAAGGCATAAGACCTATCAGCAATGGCATTGAGACCGTAACTATCTTTCTGTTTTTGAATATTGCCTTTACTGTCTTCATCATTTCCGCAAGGACATCATGTTCCCGCAGTATCATTTCGAACATCCTGATAAAAGATAAGGCGAGGATAAGGTTGATGGTCACGCTATTCAGAAGAGCAGCTTTACAGGTCTTCACTATCAATTCTAACGGCATACGATAAAGCACAAACAGGACAAAAGAGGCTGTCAGCATGACAAGGCCGATATTAAGTTTTTTTCTTAAGAGAATGAGTATAAGAGTAAAAATGAAAAAGATTTTCAGGAGATCGGCCATTCACCATTTTAGCACATTTATTGGGCATGAACAGAAATGTCTTAGAACTCTCTTAAAAGACATATAATCAACACACCTGTTGTAAAAAATATACAGGTTCAAGCAAATAATACATGAACAGGGTATCAGAATAATTTTTATGTGAATGTCATTTTTACTAATTATTTCAAAGACTTTTGCATTGAATCATCATAAAACATTATTTTTTTGAAACTGGCCCCATTCTTGCTTTTTTAAAACCAAAAATCTTGACAAATTTTAGGAGAAGGTGATATAAAATTTCTTGACAAACATGCCTGAGTAATGATATAACTTCTGCATATTTGTTTTGGAAATTAAAAGAGAATTAGGGTGCTGGAAATAGCATTCAGATGGTAAAAGACCTCTATAGGAGGTCTATCACTATTGAAGGGGAGGTGATACAAAAGAAGCTGAAAAGAACAAAAGGTTTAAATAAAGCGTAGTGAAGCCGCCGTTGGCGGATAGGACAAAGAGTATTGTGAACTCTGAAATTTAAAAAAGGAGGGTTAGCAAGTGAAAAAATATTTGGCATTACTTTTAGCCGTAATCTTTATCTTAAGTTTTGCAGTTGCTGCCTTTGCCGAGGATAAACCAGAAATAACACTCGGCGGCAAATTAGTCTTGAGGGGCTGGTATTTCGACAATATCGATAGCAGTGCCCTTCCTGCAAGGACAGAATCTCAGGCACTCTATACTTCAAATGTTTACCTCACAGTTGATGCAAAAGTAACCGATAACGTTAGGGGATTCATCGAACTGGAAACAGCCAGTGGCACAGCCGGCAGCCAGTACAGCGGTGTGTATTACTGGGGCACATATGATGGCAAACCAAACGCTGACATTCTCTTGAGGCAGGCATGGATCCAGTACACCGGTTCAGGTCTCCTTGGTGTTCCTGCAGGTATTAAAGCAGGTCATATGCTCCTCTCTCTCGGTGAAAAAATATTTCTTGACATGACCAGGTTCGGTTCTGATGGAATCGTGGTCTGGACTGACCCGACAAAGGAACTCCATATCGGAGCAATAACAGCAAAGCTGGTTGAAGGAGCTACAGCACTTGGCTCTATCAACCACAACGATGACCTCGATGCATACATCTTACTCGGCACTTATATGCTCGATAAGGACAACACTCTTGGCTTAAACTACACATTAATTCACAGTGATGGCAATTTACCATCTTTGGGCGCTTCCCCGAATTGCGAATCACTCAACTTCCAGAACGTTGGTGTGCATGCAAATGGTAAAGTTGCAGGATTAACCTATGCAGCAGAAGCAGACTTCCAGTTTGGAAAAGTTAAAGATGTTGAGTTCAGCGGTGAAGATGTAAAATTCTCTGGCTGGGCAGTCCTTGCAAAATTAGGCTATATGATCGACCCTGTGAACATAAGGGCTTCCTTTGCAATGGGTAGCGGCGACAAGGATGCTGATGATAATAAAATTCAGGAATTCCAGGCCCTCGTAGGTACTGATTCCATTGGCGCTATCGCAAGGTTCACACACTATACACTCGTTTATGAGCGTATGGTCAGAACAGCTGCTGCTGAGCAGGTGGTCACAACAACAGCAGGCGGCAATATAAGGACTACCGGAATTGCTAACACCACTTATTACAATCTCGGCATTGATGTCAACCCCGTGAAGGAACTCAGCATGTCACTCGACGGATTTATCATTAGGGCAACAAAGAACCAGTTATGGGAAGATGCTTCAAAGAATGTCGGATGGGAAATCGATGCAAAGGCATCTTATAAACTCGCAAAGAACCTCAGCTATTTTGTAGAAGCAGGCTATTTCAACCCAGGCGGATTCTATGATGACGTATTCGGCGCTGATAGCGATATCAAGAATGCTGCTACAGTCATACACGGTTTAAAGCTCGAGTTTTAATTTACTGTCAATAAAACCATAACATAAAAGGCGGGTCGCATGACCCGCCTTTTTATTGTCTTTAAAAAATCTTTTTGTTAAACTTATTAAATGACACATCTTTTCTGAAAACTACTGGAATGAAGCATAAAAAGACCCTTAGCGAATTTAAAAAAAAGAAGATACTGGTTATCGGTGACTTAATACTTGACCGCTACATATGGGGCAAGGTAAGCAGGATATCACCTGAAGCGCCTGTACCGATCGTTGAGGTAACAGACGAGGATTTTCTCCTCGGGGGCGCTTCAAACGTCGCAAACAACATTGTTGCGCTCGGAGGAAATGCGACAATTGTCGGGGTAGCAGGCAATGACAGGGGCGGAGATATTCTCAGGACAATTCTCCAGGAAAAAGGGATAAAGTATGAAGGCATATTCTGGGGTTCAAGGCCTACAACAGTCAAAACACGGGTAATCGCACACAGTCAGCAGGTTGTAAGATTTGACAGGGAAGAAAAAGACCGGATCGATGGAAAGGTCCTTAGAAAACTTCTTAATTATATATGCAGTGTCTTGCCGGACCATGACGCTGTGATAATATCTGATTATAAGAAAGGCATCATATCATCCGAACTTGTTAAAGAGGTATTGAAGCATTCGAGGCCAGGCAATATATTTGTCGCTGTTGATCCGAAGGTTGGTCATTTTCACTGTTACAAAAATGTTTCTCTCATCACACCGAATGTCATCGAGGCTTCTCTTGCGTCAGGCATTGAAATCAGGGATGAGTATTCCCTGATAAATGCAGGGAGATTACTGCTGCGAAAGATACCTTGTGATGCAGTGCTTATTACCCGCGGGGAACACGGCATGAGCCTTTTCAGAAAGGATAAAGTAGTGCATATTCCTACTGTAGCAAAGAATGTTTTTGATGTCACCGGTGCCGGAGATACAGTAATAGCTACTTTTACTCTTGCGTATACAGCAGGGTCAAGCATGGAAGAAGCTGCTGTTATCGCAAACCACGCTGCCGGCATTGTTGTTGCAGAAGTCGGCACAGCAGTGGTCACTGCAGACGCACTGCGTAAGTCATTTAACAATAATCGCGGACTAAAGATAACAGAATCCTCTTACGCTTAAGATTTCATCTCTAAAAATTAGTCTATATCTCTATGGCAAAGGCGATAGCATTATTATCAGGCGGTCTTGACAGCACACTTGCAATCCTTACTGTGCTCAAACAGGGGATTGAGGTTAAAGCAATAAAATTTCAGACACCGTTCGATTGTGATGCATCTTCTCAAAAAGATTTATTATCTGTTGGCCGGAGATTCGGCTTCGATGCAGAAATATGCAACCCTGGTGAAAAATTCCTTGCCATTGTCAAAAACCCGCCACATGGTTATGGAAAGAATATGAACCCATGCATCGATTGCAGAATCCTGATGCTTAAAGAGGCTAAATTGCACATGGGTATGAAAGGTGCAGAGTTTATCGTGACAGGTGAGGTTCTCGGCCAGAGGCCCATGAGCCAGAGAAAAGACATGCTCTACCACATAGACAAAGATGCAGGCGTTGCCGGGCAGGTCTTAAGACCACTCAGTGCAAAGCTCATGAAAATCACCTCGCCTGAAGCTGAGGGGATTATTGACAGGGAAAGGCTTTATGGATTCAGCGGACGCTCAAGAAAACCACAGATGGCATTGGCAAGAGAATTCGGTCTTGATGATTATCCTGCGCCTGCCGGCGGTTGTCTTCTTACTGAACCCAATTATGCACACAGGCTTAAAGACTTATTGACTTTTACTCCCTCTCCATCAGCAAGAGACATTGGGTTATTAAGGATAGGCAGGCACTTCAGATTATCCCGCACATGCAAGGTTATCGTGGGCAGGGATAAGGCTGAAAATGATGCGATAGAGTCGCTGTCAGCAGAGAGTGATTCTATTCTAAGAGTCGAGGGATTTGGAAGCCCGGTTACATTAGGAACCGGAGCGCTTACCGATGAAGCTTTGAAAATCGCAGCCTCTCTCTGTGCAAGGTATTCTGATGCAAAGAGTATTGCTGAGACAGAAGTCACGGTCCGTCAGGCTAACGATACATTCAAAATCTTGGTTTCACCTGCAGGAAATGAAATCATTGAGGCTATGAGAATAGAGAAAACAAAGAAAGATAAGACCGCTAAAGTCTGACCATGACACCCCTGGACTTAAGATATTCCTTTGCTTCCCTTATTGTATATTCCCTGTAATGGAATATAGATGCTGCAAGGGCTGCATCTGCCTTTCCCTCTGACAGGCCTTCATAGATATGCTCAAGTGTACCAACCCCTCCTGAGGCTATTACAGGTATACTGACAGCCTCTGATATAGCACGGGTCAATTCAATATCATATCCGTCCTTGGTGCCATCCTTATCCATACTTGTCAGCATGATCTCACCTGCCCCAAGTTCCTCCATCTTTCTTGCCCATTGCACAGCGTCTATAAGCTTCATTTTTCTGCCGCCGTGAGTTGATATCGCCCATGTCAATTCATCAGTTGGCAATTTCAAACAGACATCTCTTAATGAGGGATCATCAAACCAGGCTTCACCGTTAGCATCAGATATATCATCTCTTACCCTCTTTGCGTCGATAGCAATGACTATGCACTGACTGCCGAATTTTTCAGCGGCCCTGCTTATAAAATACGGGTCTTTTACA
>Ga0315295_10003507_pt1 | contig 13348 bp, 35 predicted proteins | sample YL17G14_0_MG_FD_204453 | JGI IMG/M metagenome (GOLD analysis project Ga0315295, IMG submission 204453) | Sediment microbial communities from Yellowstone Lake, YNP, Wyoming, USA - YL17G14_0 | ecosystem: Environmental > Aquatic > Freshwater > Lake > Sediment | place: USA: Wyoming | collected... | reverse complement strand
TTATAATGCATACACCAGCAAGGTGGGATCTACTTGTACCAAGTATTGCTGCAGTGTTTCCCATCTGCTCTGCAGTATCAATATCGGTAACAGTTACCAGCCTGCGAATGTCGCGTCCGAGAACAGGTTTATAAACGAGATGATTAACATACTTTTCAGAATCGGTGGTTATTGCAGCATCGTCGAGATTGCCGATGAGTGCTATAACATTCTGGTGTTTGTGTTGGAACATCGGGAAGCCGTGTGCCAGTGCATTCTGCACCACGATAGAAAAGGAAACTTCATACTGCCGTCCTATGTGACGGATTGCCTTCGTGCTGTATAATGGCTCCGGGCAATTCCAGTTGATTGGTTTGCGTTCTTCAGTTGGTAATGCTGGTAATCCCAGAACCATTACCTGATCCAATGTCCAGTCGTGTAGATGATCTGATACTCCTACAATCTCATCGTTGTCGAGAAAGTTGGCGTTATCCTCTTCGTCCTGTGCCATTCTTCCACCGCCGATTAACTACCTTGCTTGTAAACATTCTTTCAACTCCTTTCACCACAGCCAACACCGAAAGAACAGAGAACGCCAGCAAGCAGGAGTGAACCTTATTTACTTGCTGGCATCGGAGTTAGCTCGGTGAAAGCATACCAGAGATTGCGGGAAAAACCACCTGACAGGTGACGACCACGCCGTGTCGGGGAAAAACACAATCCCTGATATTACCTTTATGTTGGTGTGTATGTTATAAATTCTTTATGATATGCGTTACTTATTACCGCCGAACATTGAACCGAGTAGTCCAAGTGCTCCGACGACAACTGCGGCACCAGCGGCAACCTTTGTCACCTTTACTGCACCGTTGACGAAGGTTCGCTCCGTCTTGTTGGGATCATAATAAGGGTTTTTCTTTTTCATAAAACACCACGCTTGAACAGTCAGTTGGTGTGTGGTGTATTAAAGGTTTCCTACAGGCGTGAAAACAGAATATTATTGTATTAGTTTGTGCACTGGTGTAAATTTCCCGCAATCCTTACAGCGAAGATCTTTCGTAGTCACCCGATAATCCACCCTGTTTCCCCCACAGTAACTACAGTGGCTCCTGTTATGCGGGTTCAGCCGACGTGTATATACAACATCTTCATCGGTATCTTCGTTAATCATCTTGTGTCATTCCTCCACACGAAGCATCAATGCTCTCTTGATAAACGGATAAGCACCACCTGCGATAAATACTACAGCACCAAATGCAATCGCATAGATGTAGGCATGATACTCTGGATCTACGGGAAGTTTCATGCCACCAATTATGACAACTATAAACAGTGCAACCAGCGTTACTATCATCACGCGAATAACATACGTCGCGTAGTCCATCCAGATTCCATCGATGGAATCTACAATATAATCCTGATCGATATTCATAACCCCGCCTTCTCTAATGCTTCATCGACACTATACAAGGGATCTTCAGGAAGAATACCCGCTTGCTTCTCTCGCCACCGCTTCTTCGATTCCAACTTCGAACACCCCGGATAGGTGCGAACATTATAATCGGGATGGGTATTGATTTTCGGAATATCACACCGTGGACACGCAGTGCTCTCCATGATTAATTTTGATATTGCTTCCTTCCCGAATTTCTTCACCAGAGATTTTGGCAGATTCATAACTTCCTCCATTTCCTTCGGAGCAGGAATGTTATCCATTTTGCTCGCAGGGTAAATATCCATTCTCGTATATCAGCAATCATCCTTTCACCATCTCCGGCAACATCCATACATTCGTCTTTGCAACTCGCAAATCATCCGCTCCTCGTTTCACTCTACCCTGCTCCTTCAGGAAGTAACTGATGTATCTCTTCTGAATGGAAGCGTGCAGGGTAGACAACTTCGGGTATTCCTCTGGATGTGATTTAAGATCCTCCATCCAGTAAATCGGTTTGATATACACCCGTTGCTTGTAGTTTGGATCAGTTACTCGAAGCAGAGCATCTATCTCATCGCGGTAATCGGCAACGATGTCTTTCTTACCGTTGCGATAGTTCTCTCGCATCTCGTCGGTTCTCGGAAATGAACCTCTTGCACCAGCGGTCATCCCCGCTCACCCCACCTGCAGACAATCTTATTAGAGTATCTTCTTTTAATCCAGCGACAGACATCGCAATCGTCTGCTGGAACGAGGTCACAAGGTTCGTGCTCGAATAGCATCGGACATTTCACCAGTATCTGAATCGGAACGTCGGTCATCTCTCCTCCTCACGCGAACATCCAAACATCTTCAAAGCAATATCGGCAAGCAGAGATTCCCTCATCGAAACTTCAATGCAGACATCGCCGTTTGGACAGCAATCAGATCCGGGACAGGTTTGATACTCTGGGAGGTCATCCAAACATGGGGCAGATCCGAAAGGACGAAGGCGACAGATCATACAGTCGGGAGAATACGCGAACAGCATCTCCCAACAGAATCCACACGGAGCACCACAGTCAACATTCTCTGCCATCATTTCTCCTCCTGACGAAGTTCTTTTATTTTCTCCAATAGAGGATTATACGCATTATTAAAGAAGAACAAAGAACGATTGTCCCAAGCCCATTGTGTCAGTTTATCCAATACCTTATCCCGCCCGTCTTTACGAGCAGTCATCTCGAAATTTTCTCTTGCAGTTCTCGATGTCCAATGTTCTACTGCTGGTGTCATTTCCTTCGATACCCCTTCATTTCCCAGTCGTCTATCGAACCTTTAACCCTGTCGATAGATTGTTCTGCTTCCCATTCTTCCTCTGTCATCAGGTCGGCATCAGATGCACCACACTTCTCGGCAATATCTCCATCTGCAATAGGTAATGCACTTGGACATTTGAATCCTGCATCGACGATATACTTGGGAGGACAGCAATAGTCGAGATGTTCAAATTCACATCTCCCGTTTGATTCGCTCATGAATGATACCCCACGACGAGAGTATACCCGATTGTTCCAATGGGATGTTCCTGCACAAGACAACACCCAAACGATGGTTCTTCCAACCACGGGATATAATTGTCTTTATAGATTGCTGGCTTTAATGCGAACCAATCTGCATCATCTACCGATATGGATTCCTGTGTTAAAAATTCTTTAATACATTCTGGCAGGTGATCGTAATCCCAGATGCAGATAGCAGATTCGACTCCGATCTCCATGTGGTGTTGTTTCGGTTCAGTCATGGTCGACACACTCTTCTTTCTTCTGAAAGTTCGCTCCGTTTTCTATGACGCTCCTTCGATTCTTTTAACCTGTCGTTTCGGAGTGTAACGCAAAGATCACAATCACACTCTTCATCATACTCTGGTATTGTCATTTGGAACTCTCCGGGCAGGTATAGACATCCCGGCAATCTTCACACTGTTTGTTGCAATCAATCTTCTCTTTCTTGAAATCCGCGTCTGATAACTTATCCTTAAAATATTTAAAGAAACACCCCTTACTACAAAAATCGAGCGACGGGGATATGAACGAAGGGATGACCATTTGTACTTCCCGAATAGGAAATATTGTGTCTTTCTTACCGCATTGATTGCAGACATAAATTGTTTGTTTCGTCATTTCGTTTCACCTGCCTGCCGGAGTTCTTCCATACATAGTGGGCAATCTGTTCTTTCTGATTTGCAGGTATTGTGTCGTCCAAAATGGTGTTCCAATGCTTCCCTCGATTTAATTAAATTACCGCCTTTGATTATAGATATTAGATTATCCTGTGGCTGAAAGTGTTTACAAAAATCCTCACAATCTGGCTCTTTACATGGACATCTTGCACAACAAATAATCTTCTCCCGCTCGTTTTGGAAGTCGCTGTGACTGGCACAACCATATTCTTTAATATGATAAAACTCCCATGCGGTTAGACAGTTTTCATTAACTGCATATTTATCCCGTTCTTTTAATAGAGGGTGTTTACAATACCATCCCCCACGACCGGGGCGATGCTCAAAATGTGTGCAAGTTTCACATCTATACTGGTTCATGGTTCACCTGCCTTCTTCCGGAGATGTGGACACCACTCAATAATCCCTTTCTCAATTTCAAAATATTCAAACCACCTGTCGGTATCTCCACATTTCCGTAACCCATACACCTTATATGGGCAATCATAACAAGTTTTGATAATAACTGCAAATTCTCGCCCCTGCGTCATGGTTCACCTACACCCCGTAGTTCTTTAACGAGTGCCTCTGCCCTTTCAATCATTTTCCCATGAGATGGTGGTGCTGCAAATTCTGGATCTGAAACATCCATCTCGTATTCATGAAATGCTGCAATCAACTCCTCCAAAACTGGAAGCACCTTGTCCCGCTCGCTCTGGAAGTCACTATGACTGGCACAACCTTTCTTGTCAATAATCGAATAATACCAATGGAAGTGTCCGTAAGTATCTCCTGTATCTTCGTTGATATTACCGGGATTGTCTGCGTGTAAATCACACTCGGTATTCGTGCAAGTTTTACATGTATACTTCGATGTCATTTTCCCTCCAGACTGCTTGTGCTCTCCCATGTCTTTACATTCCTGTTAATTGTTATCAGTCCAGCCAACAGGTAGAACTGGTTCAGGATGAACGCTCTGAACAACGGGACAAACAATGAAAGTGCTGCAGCAATGAACAGAAACGGATCGCACAGTATCCCGGCAACGAATGTTACAGGGGATATGAAATACATCCACATCCTTACTGCGAAGAATTGTGAGAACTTCCTGTCCCCTCGAAGCAAATCTTTGTTGCTCCACATTGCATTAAGTAAACCAGATGCTCTCCGAATCTTCTGTCTGAATTGTACTTCGAACGACTCTGGTATTGTTTCATATACAACAGCCTCCTCTTCATAGATTGCTCGTTTCCCATTCCTGATAACGGCAAATGCAATATTAGCATCGTCTGCTCCTTTCTTGTCGTTGATAACACCGACAGCAGACTTTCTGAAAGCCATGAGTGCTCCGTTGAAGTTGAAGGTACTATCATGATTGCTCTCCCATGTACACATCCTTCCGTAAATATTCCGATATTCTGATTCCATCTGGGTTGTCTGATTGTAATCATGGAACGGTTGAAGATCCCCAGTGACTGCCCCGATACTCTGGTTGTCAATCAATCTCCCGACGATCCAGTAGAGGGCAGTTGGCTTGAACAGAGTATCTGCATCGGTTGCAACAATGATGTCGTGAGTTGCTCTTGCGATTGCCTTGTTGTAGGAAGCACTGGTTCCCATCTGCTCGGTGTTCCTTGTCAGTTGATAAGGGATGTGTGAAATCTCCAGTGATCCCCAAGCCCTGTCGCATGTGCTATCAGTAGAAGCATCGTCGACAATGACAATCTCCATGTTCGGATAATTGCTCTCGACCAGATTTTCAATCCTCTTGCTGATATTCTTCTCTTCGTTCCGTGCAGAGATGACCACGCTGATAGGGGGAAGATCCTTGATAGGAGGGAACGACAGAGCGTGCTTCTGTCCGAAATTGATGCCATACAAATAGATCAGGTAAGGCAATGCAGATACTCCGAGAAGGAATATTCCAAGTTCTATCATGCTCTCTCCTCATAATACCTGCTTGACAACCAGTAGACCACCATGAATGGTGCTACCAGCGGAAGCATGATACAAAATATAATAACCCGTTTAACATCCTGAATCATTTGCGCACCTTCGGAAATTCAATGAACTGGACACTTACATTCCATTGCACCGTGCCAGCACCATGCTTGATCATATATTCCATGATTGCATTCATGAATTCTTTCTGAAGTCCGAGAATTTCTTTCCTGTCATCTTCAAGTGATGTCGTCGTCATTTCGTTCTCCATTATGTCGCACCTGTACTATTCTGAACCCTGATTCTCTCTCCTGTAAATACCCACGTTCCTTTCTTATCTCCATGTTCTACACCCTGCGTGAACTGGAGTATCGAGGCAACCTGCATTGTTGAGAGAATCTTTATCTTGTGTGCCACCACCTGTGGATCGAGTTTGCATCGCTCGCGTTTCATCTCCTGTAATATCTTTTCCAGTTTCCCATACCTGCTTACCTCTCTTCTGATAGGCTGGTATTTCCTCTCCGTGGTGGTTCTCCCATCTTTACTCTTGCACATGGTGTTCCCCCAGAACGCACCGCAGCATAACCAGATTGCAGGCACTGTGACTCCGAAACATACAGTCGGGAATATCTCCGTGGCATACCGCAGATTCGGTTTCATCCTTACAGTATATTTCTGCAGCAAATAGCATCCGCTCCATTTCACCATGATACTTCCTCATGGTTTCTGTGGATGGCATCTGGTGCCTCACGGATTCGTTGCAAGCCATTAACAGACACACCCCATACCAACCACATGGAAATACTGCAGGAGCCATAGAATGGTGTATCCTACAGCAAATACAGTGATTACAATACCAGCGATATACACGATTGCCATACCGACAAACAGCAACCCTGCGATGGTAAACCCTACCCACCTGTCATCTCTATCAATTCTCATTATACCAACCTCGTCTGCTGGCTCTCATTGAATTGTTCAATTGCTTTCTTCAGGGTATCGCCGTGACACGCCTTTGGTTTGCACCAGCAACCGAGTCTGCGTGCATCAACCAAATCTGCGATGTCCAGTTCGCCGTTCTCAATCGCATTGATGATGTACCACGTGTATTTGAACAGCACCGCTTCTCTCGAATCCCTGTCGGTTATAGGATACGGATTTCCCCATTTGGTAGCCCTGTCTATCCTGACATCACCGGGTTGTCCCCACGGTGGATCACACTTCCTCATATTCACGACTTCAACCATTTTGGCATCCTCCAGAATCTCTTGTAGACATGACCGAAGAACTGTTTATCATAGTCCTCACAGAGTATCAGGATAACAAACCCGCCTGCAACAACTCCAAACATTCCTTGTAGAAGCAGTGCTTCGAATGGTGCAAGATCTGTTGCATACAATAACTGCGCCGTTCCGAATGTCAGTATCGATGCTGCAAGAACGAGGCAGAGAAGTTTAATGATCCTCATGTTTCCCTCCTTTGTAAACCATTTCAGCCCTGACCATATGTGCAATGATTAGATTGGTTGAAGCAATAGATCTCAACGCATACGCGGTTGCCTGATAGACATTCTGGGATTCCTCTGCAGCCGTTTGCATCTTCGCAGCATGGTCGAATAATCCATCCATCTCTATCTCCGTGAGTGCATTAAAGAGGGGATTGTCTGCTGCCATCTCAACGCACCCCGGATATATACATCTTGCCTGATGACAGGTTGCAGCACTGGTATTGTTCGTTCCATGCTTCGCATTGCCCTTTTACACAAGGTGCACCAATAGTGGTAGCGTTTCCACCATCGTCGAAATCCAGTTCGATTGTCTTATGACACCACTTTTCTTCTGCCATTATATACTCTCCGAGATTGCCTTGTGAGCCTTCTGGTATAGATCGTCCTTACCTCTCCGCTTGCATTCGTCATAGCAGGCATCACACATCCAGTGGAAATCAGATCCTCCCCTATTCCTTGCATACGCAGAAAACCAGATCATATCCTTACAGACACTGTAAAGTTTATCCTCTGGCATCTCTTTCAACTCCATGACGTAGACGTGCGGGTTGTGTTCATTGTAATGGATGATTGTTGTACCACCTATTACAATAGGATCGCACGTCATGACAACCCCCATCAGTGGCACTTCCTGTCAATCAACTTGCAATATCCAACGGATTTGATCTGGTCTGGCTTTACATACTTCTTGTCAACGAAGTCGGGAACACTGCTGGAGAGTTCCTGCCAAGCCATACAATCTCCCTCAATGCACTCGATATAGACTGCCTTGCCAACTTGTATTGACGTGAATGCAAGTCCACCAATCTCGTTTTTAGGGGATGCCAGTACACCTGACATCACCGGGCATTTTCGTGTCATGTTAGATCCTCGCCTGAATATAGAGTGTTCCAGCAACTGCAAGGAACGTGAGGGAAACACCAAGAGCAGCATACACGACAAATTCCAGTATCCCAAGTGAATGCCGCACTTCTGCTTGTGCTACAACCATTACCGGCTTCTTTATCCTCACAGCAATATCTGCTTGCTCTTCAATAACCATCCTGATTGCATTATCCACATCTCGCTTCCGTATGTCAGTAGCCCTGCCACCGAACTTCCCGTCTGGTTTTCTTACTTGTACCATAGTATCATCCTCTGCTGTATGTCCTTCTGATATTTCCTTTGGTCATCAATTCTTTCGATCCTTTAAACCCACAGTGGATGCAGATATACTTCTCACCTACACCCCACTTCCCATTTGCTGCACCGTGGCTCTCGTCAACATAGAAGGTAGTGCCGCCGCAATTAGGGCAGTTCACTTTGGAATCCCCCTCGTCAAACCCTTCTTGAACAATTCAAGTTCCTCGGTGGTTCCAACGAGAGCCTCATCGAGTGTTTCCATGAGGTTCTTCCCATGATACCCTCTGGTGAACAGGTGCGTCTTGTCACCGAATGTCAGAAGCGAAGGTCGCACTTCAATATGCCATTGTTTGTTGGCAAAGAACGATAGAGTAACCTGCACCATGTCTGGGGACATTTTGAGTAGTTCTCCCAACTCGTTTGCATTACAGGAGATCTCCCTTACCTTCCCTTCCACCGATTCCCTCACCATCTTCATTCCCTCTTTGGTGGGTAGTGTCCCATTTTGTGCAAGTGATTCTTCAATATTTCCCATGCAATGCCTTCTGGAGTAATCGCATCTCGAATCGTTTCGGATACTCGCATCTTCTCGTCGTTGGCATAGTATCGCAGCGATTCCCATATATCTTCGGGGATTGTAATTCTCCGTTCGCGGCTTTCGGTCTTTATAGCCATACTAACCCATTGGTCGCAATAGGGTATAAACCTTACTATTTTAATTTCAGATATCAAAAAATTGGTTCAGAAGTGTTGTTCTCGTATAGCATCATGTGGTTTATTAGTACATACCTTACTAAAAATAGTTATACCTTTATTATCTCTTCCGTCTGTAGCGTGTCGAAGATATGCCTTCGTATCTCATTATACTCTTCTGGGTTTCCCGGTGTGGTAAATCGCATCGAGTAGAAATGACTGTAAGATACAAAATCCCTCTCGGTATATGTCAGGGGGAAGGACTTCGACGATTCAGGAACGATTACATCAAACTGTAACATGGGTGTTTTGAATATCGCCGTATACTTCAACCCATAGTTGCTAACTGCACCCCATCCAGAAACATCGTTGAACTGCAGAGTAACCATATCTGAAACAAGATCTTTGTCAGATTTGAGAACTTCAGAACCGGGTGTCAGCAAGTCTGCTGTAGTTACAACAAATGCAACTGATTGATTTCCTCCACGGAATACAACCTGTCGTGTATCACCCTTCAATCTCATCAGTTCGTTCAACCTGTTCTTCATCGTTGTAACAGTCGATGTTTCGACAGTCCAGTTACTCGGATACTCTACCTTGAAATCGTTGTCCTCGTATTTCAGGTATGGTTCTGTTGCATTCATCGTCGGTACTGGAGTTGGAGTTGGTTCCCGTAATCGTGGAGCACGTGTAGGTTTCGGAGTTGCAGTTGGAACTGGAGTTGGAACAACAGTTAGATTTGGCGTAATAATAGTTGGAATTATTTTTTCTGGTGTTACTGGTGGTTTCGTTGGGGTTGCCGTAACAACGGGGAGTGTATCATTATCAGCAATAGCCGCTCCTACATTATTATCAGCCGCTGGAACGAATCCTGCAGGGTTTACCGCAGTGCAACCGCATAGTAACACCATGCAGACAACCAGCAACATTATCTTACCTGATCCAATCATTTGACCACCCCACCTCGCGGATCTGTGGAAATTAGATAAAAGCCATACAAAATTATCCCAAGCGCGATTATTACAAACACCAGAAACAACCACCCCTGATATTCGATGGGGATGATTCCGTTGTTGCCAATATAATTTCCTGCAGGAAAATTTTGTTCCATTATTTCATCCTCTTCAAAAGCGTATTGCATTGATCACATTCATAATCGAAGCCAACTGTCATCCCATTCGAATCATTAATGATGTAGGTAACGGGAGTAACCTGCTTCATGCATTTCGGGCAGTACATCCGCACACCCTGAATAAATCGTGCTATTCTTTCGGGAGCCATTATTCTTTCATCTCCTTAAAACAACATTTCCTATAGACGAGGATTGTTTCCATCATCGCTGTAGACTGCATGAAGATCTTGCATTTATCCGGGCTTACAATGAATGAGCATCCTTTGCATCGATGAAGATCTGCCGCAGTATGGCTTGTAGATTCAAGTGCCATTTTCCCGCCCTGTAGTATTCACTTTGCACTGTGTGAATGTCATGTTGCTATTCACACCGCAGGTTCCGGGTGTATAAAATTCTCCTTGACACACAGGAGGGGGAGAATCTACTATTATTACAGGGGGAGATGTCACCTTCATTAACATTCCTACAGTGAAGTAGGATATTACTGCACCTATAATTACAGATGCAATTACAACTGCTGCAATAATCAGATACTGTTCTGTTTCCAAGTTCATACTGGCACATCCTCTGCAGGGCAGTTTTTAGGAAGTTTGACTTCTATCAATGGTGTTCTCGTTGGTATAGTTCCACCAACACGACACCAGAACCATAACCCTGCCCGTATGTCATCTTCTAATGTGTAGGCACAGGTCAGAGGACAATCATAGCAACTTTCGAATTTGATTGTCCTCGTAGTAAGTCGTATTTGTTTCATTTCAACCACTTGAATCCTGTCGCATCTTATGCCCACATCTCTCGCAGATGTACATGGTGTCGCACATATATGATTCATTTGCTTTCACCTTGTATTTGTGCGGGGTTCCGTCTGGGCAATATTTCCAGCGGAGATCGTAGATTCTGTGTTCAGCATCGCTCAATTGTCGCCACGGTTTCCTATTGACGATCTCGTTGTATTCATCGAGGTTATATGTGCAGTCGGGTTTCGGGTTCAGGAAGTTCTTGCACCCTGTTTCAGATACAACAATTGATGCCGTCTGCATCCTGCAATACTGTGTCGTCTGGGACATGCTCTTCATTCTGTCTGGATAGAACCTGCAGAGATCGTTTTGGCAAATGCTGCAGCATACGGGGGTGGTCATCGTAACCCTCGCAAGATTGGTTCATATGTTCGGTTAACATATTTCTCTGCTTTTATTACCCTGTCACGAACCTTCTCCGGATCTTCAAATTCCGATGCTTGATTTCGAATACTACAACTAATACTGCTTATCGACCTCTCTCGCTCGGTATCAAGAATGAATAGCAATGCCTTCTTGATTGCAGCAATATCTTTTTCGATCATGGTTTATCCTCCTCTTTGTCACGTGCATCCTTATATTGAAACAATGGATAGTATTTACGACGGTAATAAAACCGTGCACAAATCCACCCCATCCCGAATAGGGAAACCAGCCAGAAGAAAAACCATATAGCGTCGTTCATTTATTTCCTCTCCCAGTGCAGGTAGGTTCGAAGCACTTCAATCCCGCTGGCTCCCTGCTTCTTGTGCATTTCGATGGTATTGAATGCTTCTTCGATTGTCCCGTGCCTGCTTGTGCGTTCATCACGTGGGCTATCCATGTAGGCGGGTTGGTAGTTGGCGATAACAACCCATTGCTTTTTCACCAACACTTCCTTGTATTTTGGCTTCTTTGCTTTCATTCCTCTACCCTCCTGAAACTCGTCATTACATCAGCCATGATTATTTCGACGGTAACTGCAGTCAATTTCTGAAGTGTCGTCTTGCTGATGTCGAACTCCCGCTGGATTAACTTCCCTTTCCTAATCCGAGCGTATCTGATTCCAACATCTAATGCGCCATTTGTATGAACAGAGGTTACTGCTTCATCTGCAGCAATATTTTTCTCCAGCCATTCGTCGATAGTTTTCCACATGGTATCTTCATTCATGCTTTCACTTCCTCGTCTTGCAGAGGACACCAATCTGGTATCTCTCCTTTCCATTCTGTATGTCTATCAGCAGACCAGATTGTTTTCTTTACCTCTTTTGTTACCGTCTGTGTAATTGGATTTACCGACATAGGGCTAACAACGACTTCAATCTCGCTTGCCAATTCCTTGTAGGTTGCTTCACACCTGTACTTGTCGTAACTGGAACGACTGCAACTCGCTTCGTGCCACCTGCGATATGGACAGTAGCAACAGGACTTCACCTTGATGATTTTCATACTGTACACTCTCCTTTAAATTGTGACGAAACAATAGTGCAACTGCTGCAACTACGCAACGAATCAATTGCCACTAAAATATCGTCGTAATCAAACTTGAAAAATTCATCAGACCATTTCGGATAAAACAGTTCATAATTGAAACTGAACTGCTTGTCAAAGAATTTTGAGTGTAATTCTTGCTCTACTTTCCTGACGTTTTTACAACACCCATATGCAATAAGATCTACCGGGCATCCCCACTCGATACGGAAGATTGCCAGACGGGATTTTATATTGGTGGTTATTCCGATCTTGTAGATGAACCGATCCCCAATATCAAATCTTACGAGGTAGATATACCCGTATGTTTTATCAAGTATCTTTCCGGGATAATTGCTCACTGCTATAACCACTATGCTTCACCCCATCCCTTCAAGAATTTCCTGATGTCATCCAAATCATCCCGTGCGAACGAGAGGTTTGTATAGTTGGTCTGCATGACTACCAGTGTGTGTCCCATATTTCCTGCTATCTCGAACATCTTCTCTGGCATCGACTTCATCAACCACGACACCAGTGTTTTTCTGAACATCTTCGGGCTGATTCCTCTGTCACCTTCTGGAAGATCTGCAGCAACAGCAGCACGACAGAGAACCCCAAGCATAGCCTGTCGTGAAGGGATGTTCATGTTATCCTTGATCATCTTGTTGAAATGTTCAACTGCTCTGCATCCTTCGAGAGTGAGATTTACCTGTCGTGTTTTATAGGCAGTCTTTTTCTTCCTGATAGCCTCTGTTGGTAATTCGATACATCGTCTGCGAGCATCGTACCATTCGGGATGTTTTGAAAATCGTATGAACTCTGGCATCCTCATGCCAGTGTGCAAGAGAACATCACACATGCAAATGTACTCTGGAGTCAGGTGCTCCTTTAGTTTGAAATAGAGTTTGGGTGTGAGTATGCGTGTGCTATCTTTTACGATTGCTTTCTCAATTTCTTCCATGCTTGTCAATATTGTATGTTTGACAATATAAACTTTATCTTTTGACAATGCAGCATTACATAAATTCTACTTGACAATACATTTTGATAATTTAACGTCTGATGTTGTCAATATACCGAATCCTGAC